>Ga0182747_1000701_pt1 | contig 29619 bp, 26 predicted proteins | sample eDN3rd30CBELigBY_FD_128526 | JGI IMG/M metagenome (GOLD analysis project Ga0182747, IMG submission 128526) | Enriched backyard soil microbial communities from Emeryville, California, USA - eDNA 3rd pass 30_C BE-Lig BY (version 2) (version 2) | ecosystem: Environmental > Terrestrial > Soil >... | reverse complement strand
GCGTCTGCGCCCGCATCGTCGCCTACAACCACCCCATGATGTTCACCGCCAGCCGGCTGGCGGCGGCGGTGGCCGCCGGCAACACCGTCATCATGAAGCCACCGGTGCAGGCGCCGCTGTCGGCCTACCGGCTGATGGAGCTGATCGACGGCATCGCGCCGCCCGGGGTCATCAACGTGCTGTCAGGCGGCACCGAATGCGGGCAGGCTCTGGTGGATCATCCTCTGGTGCCCAAGGTCACGCTGATCGGCAGCATCGCCACGGGCAAGGCCATCGCCCGCGGCGCGGCCGAGCATCTCAAGCACGTGAGCCTGGAGCTGGGCGGCAAGAACGCGCTGGTGATCTATCCCGACGCGGACCTGGAACGCGCGATCAAGGGCGCCGTGGCTGGCATGTGCTTCACCTGGTGCGGCCAGGCCTGCAGTTCGACCACGCGGCTGTTCGTGCACGAGTCGGTCTACGACCGGGTGGTCCAGGGCGTGCTGGAAGGCGTGCGCGCCTACCGGCCCGGCCTGCCCACCGACAAGGCGACGACCATGGGCGCCATCGTCTCGCGCGAGCAGTACGACAAGATCATGCACTACATCGAACTGGGCAGGCAGGAAGGCGCCCGGCTGGCCGCGGGCGGCAAGCATCCCGATGGCGCCGAGCTGGCCGGCGGCCATTTCATCGAACCCACCGTCTTCACCGACGTGACCATGGACATGCGCATCGCGCGCGAAGAGATATTCGGCCCGGTGCTGTCCATCCTCAAGTGGTCGGACGAGGACGAGATGTTCGACCAGGTCAATTCGCTGGAGTACGGCCTGGCCGCCGGCGTCTACACCACGCGGCTCGATACGGCCCACCGCGCCGCCGGACGCTTCGAGGCGGGCTACGTCTGGGTCAACAACGCGGCCAGGCATTTCTTCCCCGCACCCTTCGGCGGCTACAAGCAGTCCGGCAACAATCGCGAGGAATCCTTCGAGGAACTGGTGTCCTACACGCAGTTGAAGAACGTCTACATCACGCTTTGAATCTGGAGGAGACAAGCATGCAATTCGATCAGTTGAAGAACGTCAAAGTCGAGATCGCCAACGGCATAGGCTGGGTCACGCTGAACCGCCCGGACAAGCGCAACGCGATGAGTCCGGACCTGCACTTCGAGATGGTGGACGTGCTCAAGGAACTGGCCGAGGAACCCGCGGTGCGCGTGCTGGTGCTGACCGGCGCGGGCGACAGCTGGTGCGCCGGCCAGGACATCGGCCTGTTCTTCCGCGCGCTGGACGACAAGCCCAAGCAGCGGCACCTGGCCCGGCTGGCCAACCACGAATGGCGCTGGACCCTGCTCAGCAGCTTTCCCAAGCCCACCATCGCCATGGTGAACGGGCACTGCTACGGCGGCGCCTTCGTGCAGTTGTTCGCCTGCGATTTCGCCATCGCGGCCGACGAGGCGCAGTTCGGCCTGTCCGAGGTGAACTGGGGCATCCTGCCCGGCGGCCTGGTGGGCAAGGTCATCGTCGACGGGCTGGCCTACCGCGACGCCGTCTACTACGCGATGACGGGCGATCCCTTCAACGGCAAGACGGCCGCGCAGATGCGGCTGGTGACCGAATCGGTGCCGCTCGACCGGCTGCGCGCGCGCACCGAGGAGCTGGCCGCCTCGCTGGCGCGCAAGAATCCGCAGACGCTGCGCACCATCAAGGAAAGCCTGCGCCTGGTGCGCGGCATGAGCGTGGACCAGGCCGCCGACTACCTGCTGGCCAAGGAACGCGAGATGCGCTTCATGGATACCGAGGGCGGACGCGAACAGGCCATGACCCAGTTCCTGGACGACAAGACCTACCGCCCCGGGTTCGGCGAATACCGGCGGGCCGCGCAATGAACGCCGCGTCCGCGCCCGCCTCCGGCGACGTCCTGCAAGGCATCCGGGTGCTGGAGCTGGGCAACTTCATCACCGGCCCCTATGCCGGCCTGATGCTGGCCGACCTGGGCGCCGACGTGATCAAGGTCGAGCGGCCGGAAGGCGATCCCTTCCGCGCCTTCCGCGACGGCCAGTACAGTCCGAACTTCGTCGCGTTCAACCGCAACAAGCGCAGCGTGAAGCTGGACCTGGCCACCGAGGCCGGACGCGGCGCCCTGCTCCGGCTCGTGGATACGGCGGACGTGCTGATCGAGAACTTCCGGCCCGGCGTCATGGACAGAATGGGGCTGGGGTGGGAGACGCTGCGCGCGCGGCGGCCGCAACTGGTCTATTGCGCGATCGGCGGCTTCCTGCCCGGCAGCCGGCACGAGGGCCAGCCCGCCTTCGACACCATCGGCCAGGCCCTGAGCGGCATGCTGGACACCTTCCTGGATCCGTCCAATCCGCAGGTGCGCGGCCCCACCATCTCGGACCAGCTGGCGGGCATGTACGCGTGCCAGGGCATCCTGGGCGCGCTGTTCGCCCGGCAGGCCAGCGGACGGGGCCGGCTGGTCGAGGTCAACATGATCGAGGCGTCCATGTCGTTCATGCCCGACTTCTTCGCCAGCTATACCCGCGACGGCACGCGCATGCGGTCGACCACGCGCGCGTCCTACTCGCACAGTCTCGCGTTCGAGTGCGCCGACGGCGCGCGCATCGGTTTGCAGCTTTCGTCTCCGTCGAAGTTCTGGGAAGGCCTGGTGCGGGCCGTGGACATGCCCGAACTACGGAACGATGCGCGCTTCGCCACCCGCGGCGCGCGCATCGCCAACTTCGCCGCGCTGTCCGACCTGCTGCGGGACCGCTTCCGCGCGCGGCCCCAGGCACACTGGCTGGCCGCGCTGCGCGCCGCCGACGTGCCGCATGCGCCGGTCCTGACCGTGCCCGATATCCTGGACGACCCCGAATTCGCGGCAGCCGGCAGTTTCCACGAGCTGCATCACCCGGAGATGGGATCGGTACGCGCGTTGAGCCGGCCGATCCGCTACGACGGCCAGCGTCCGCCCAGCCGCTATCCTCCCCCCACGCTGGGCGAGCAGACCACCGCGATCCTGGCCGAAGCCGGCGTGCCGGAGCAGGAAATCGCCGCCGCCCGGGGGCCGACACCCTAGGATCCGCCCATTTCAAGCAAGATCCCGCCCACGGCCGCGCGCAGACACGGCCTGGACGGACCACCGGCCGACACCGGCCATGGAAAGGAGACACCGCATGCAAGACCATCGCGACACCTCGATCACCCGCCGTGGCTTCATCGCCACCGGTGCCGGCCTCGCGCTGGGCGCCGCCGGCACCGCGCACGGCCAGGGCCAGGCCTATCCGGCTCGCGCCATCCGCGTCATCGTGCCCTTCCCCGCCGGCGCCGGCGCCGACTCCAACGCCCGGCTGGTATCTCAGCAACTGGCGGAAAAGCTGGGCCAGCCAGTCGTGGTCGACAACCGGCCCGGGGCCAACGGCCTGATCGGCACCGAAGCCGTGGCCAAGGCCGCGCCCGACGGCTACACCCTGCTGTTCGTCGACCGCGGCGCGCTGGGCATCAACCCCAGTTTGTACAAGAAGCTGCCCTACGACCCGCTGAAGGACTTCTCCTACGTGGGTATCGCGGTCTGGGGCCCCTATGTGCTCGTGGCCGGCTCCAAGCAATCGGCCAAGACCATCCAGGAGCTCGTCGCCGCCGCGCGCAAACAGCCCGGCCACCTCACCTACGCCAGCTTCGGCAACGGCAGCATGACCCAGCTGGGCACCGAGTCGCTGTGCTCTCGCCTGGGCATGCAGCTGACCCACGTGCCCTACAAGGGCGGCGCCCCGGCGCTGACCGCCGCCATGGCCGGCGAGGTCGACATGGCGCTGGTTACGATCGGGCCGGCCCTGGGCGCGATCCGCGAAGGCCGCGTGCGGCCGCTGCTGGTGGGAGGCAGCCACCGCTTCCCGCTGCTGCCGGACGTGCCTGCCGTCAGCGAGATCGGCGGCGACGAGAACACCATACCCAACACCTATTTCGGCTTCGCCCTGCCCGCCGGCACGCCCGCCGCGATCCGCGACCGCCTTTCGGGCACCATCCGGCAGGTACTGGCCGACGCAGCGATCCGCGCCAAGCTGGCCGACAGCGGCTTCCAGCCGGCCCAGGGTACGCCCGAGGAGATGCGGTCCACGGTGGAGCGGGACATCACGGCCTTCGGCCGGCTGGCACGCGAGCTGAATATCCAGCCCGAATGACGGACGGTCCGCAGGATAATGGCAGGGATGGAATAATCGCGGTCGGCCTTCCCGCGCCGACCGCCGTTCCCGAACCAGGCTCCCGACCCATGTCCTCCTTCACCGACACCACGCTAGACCGGATGGCACGCTATCTGCAACTGGCATCGCTGTTCCGCAACAAGATCATCACCGGCGACTGGCCGGTGGGCGGCCGCATTCCGAACGTCGCGGACCTGGCCGTGGACTTCGAGGTGGCGCGCGGCACCATACGCGAGGCGCTGGGCGTGCTGGAGGACGAGGGCCTGATCGAGCGTTTCCGCGCCAAGGGCAGTTTCGTGCGCAGGACGCCCAAGGAGCGCAGCGCGCACCGACTGGCCATCGACTGGGCCTCGCTGATCTCGGCCCACGAGGGCGCGGACATCGAGGTCCTGGAGCAGCGCGACCTGGACGAACTGCCCGCGTTCGCCACCGGCGAAGGCGAACCGGCCGAGCACTACACCATGATGCGCCGGGTACACGCGCGCGACGGCCACCCCTACCTGGCGGCCCGCTTCATCCTGGACAGCGAGTTGTTCAGGCAAGGCCCACCCGAACGGTTCCGGCACGAGGCCACCCTGCCCATCCTGCACGAGATCGCCGGCAAACGCATCGCGCGGGCCAACCAGATCATGACCCTGGGCAGCGCCGACCGCGAGATGGCCGCGCTGCTGGAACTGCCGCTGAACGCGCCGGTGGCGCACGTCGTGCGGCGCGCCATCGACACGTCGGGCAAGCTGATCTACGTAGGGGAAGGGATATACCGGGGGGATGCGGTCAGGCTGGAGATCGCGCTGATCTGATTCAGAGCAGCTTGTCGAGCACCGCCATGACGCCCACGGCCACGACCAGCATGGAACCGAGCTTGATGGTCATGCGCTGTTCCAGCAGGCGCAATTCCGAGCGAAATTCCGATCTCAGCTGACCCTCGGTGCTGATCAACCGGTTTTCCAGCGCGTGGATGTCTCCTTTGAGGCTGGTTTCCACCCGCTCGAGATCGGTACGCGCTGCCAGAGAGACCCGTTCGAGATCGGCCCGTGTGGTCTGTGTGACCCGTTCGAGATCAGCTCGCGTAGCGAGGGTGACCTTTTCAAGATCGGCCCGCGTAGCCAGCGTAACCTTTTCAAGATCGGCTCGCGTAGCCAAGGCGTCCATGCCGGTTGTCAACACCTGCGCCAGCGCTTCGGCTTGCGCATCCGCCAAGGGCGCAGCCACGCCCGCCTGCTGCAGGCGCTTGGAATACTGCAAGGTGTCGAAGGCAAGGGCGGCGGTCATGCAAATATTCTATGTCATGACATCCAAAAGAAAAACGGCGGGCAGGATGTTTCCATCCTGCCCGCCATCACCCTGCCTTGCGCAAGCCGGCGATCAAACCCCGACCAACCGGACCCGCGCCTCGCGGTACTTGTCCGACGTGCGCTCCAGCACGTTCTGCGGCAGCCGCGGCGCGGGAGCGGTCTTGTCCCAGGGCTGGGTTTCCAGCCAGTCGCGCACGAACTGCTTGTCGAACGACGGGGGGCTGCTGCCCGGCACGTAGGAATCGGCCGGCCAGAAGCGCGACGAATCGGGGGTCAGCACCTCGTCCATCAGGTGCAGCACGCCGTTCTCGTCCAGGCCGTATTCGAACTTGGTGTCGGCGATGATGATGCCGCGCTGGGCGGCATATTCGGATGCCAACTGGTAGATGCGCAGCGAGACTTCGCGGATCTGCTCGGCCAGTTGCGGGCCGACTTCCCTGACCACGTGCTCGAAGCTGACGTTCTCGTCGTGCGAGCCCAGTTCCGCCTTGGCCGCCGGCGTGAAGATGGGCGCGGGCAGCTTCTGCGCCTGCACCAGGCCGACCGGCAGCTTGATGCCGCAGACGCCGCCGGTGTCCTGGTAGTCCTTCCAGCCCGAGCCGATCAGGTAGCCGCGCACCACCGCTTCCACCAGCACCGGCTTGAGCCGCTTGACCACCACCGCCCGGCCCGCGACCTGGTCGCGCTCGTCGGCGGCAACGACGCTCTCGGGCTCGACGCCGGTCAGGTGGTTGGGGATGATGTTGCCGAGCCGGCCCAGCCAGAAATTGGTGAGCGAGTTCAGTACCTCGCCCTTGCCCGGGATCGGATCGTCCAGGATGACGTCGAAGGCGGACAGGCGGTCGGTGGTGACGATCAGGAGCTTGTCGTCGCCGACGGCATACATGTCGCGCACTTTGCCGCGCGCCAGCAGCGGCAGGGAACGGATGGTGGACTGGTAAAGCGGCGGTACGGCCATGATTCGATGCTCTACAAAGCGCGTTGGCTTCAGACCCAGGATGCGGGGGGATCCGGCTTTGCCGGTCCCCGCGCATCGCCCCCAGGTCCGGCGCCGGGCCGCCCCAAGGCGGGCCTGGCTCCCCCCGGGGGCTGCCGCGTAGCGGCTGGGGGTCACTATACTGCGGGGCGCGCGAAAGCGCGTAGGGGGTGGACTTCTTACTTTACGATTTGAGCCAGTTTGCCCGAGGCGTAGTCGGCGGCGATCTGCGACAGCGCCACGGCCTTGATCTTGCTGGCGTTGCCGGCGGTGCCGAACTGGTTGTAGCGTTCGACGCAGATCTTCTTGGCGGCGACGCGCGCGGGTTTGAGGTACTCGCGCGGGTCGAACTTCGAGGGGTTCTCGGCCAGGAAGCGGCGGATCGCGCCCGTCATCGCCAGGCGGATGTCGGTGTCGATGTTGATCTTGCGCACGCCGTGCTTGATGGCTTCCTGGATTTCCTCGACCGGCACGCCGTAGGTTTCCTTCATGTCGCCGCCGAATTCGCGGATCTCGGCCAGCAGGTCCTGCGGCACGCTGGAGCTGCCGTGCATCACCAGGTGGGTGGTCGGCAAGCGGCGGTGGATTTCCTTGATGCGCTCGATGGCCAGGATGTCGCCGCTGGGCTTGCGCGAGAACTTGTAGGCGCCGTGGCTGGTGCCGATGGCGATGGCCAGCGCGTCGATCTGGGTGCGCTTGGCGAAGTCGGCGGCCTGCTCGGGATCGGTCAGCAGTTGTTCCCGGGTCATGGTGCCCTCGGCGCCGTGGCCGTCTTCCTTGTCGCCCTTCATGGTTTCGAGCGAGCCCAGGCAGCCCAGTTCGCCTTCGACCGAGATGCCCTGCACGTGGGCCATCTGCACCACCTTGGAGGTGACGTCGACGTTGTAGTCGTAGTCGGCGATGGTCTTGCCATCGGCCAGCAGCGAGCCGTCCATCATCACGCTGGAGAAACCCATGGCGATGGCGCCCTTGCAGACGTCGGGCGACTGGCCGTGGTCCTGGTGCATGACGACGGGAATGTGGGGATAGGATTCGACGGCGGCAGCGATGAGTGCCTTCAGGAAGCCTTCGCCGGCATATTTGCGGGCGCCGGCCGAGGCCTGCATGATGACCGGGCTGTTGGTCTCGTCGGCGGCTTCCATGATGGCCTGGACCTGCTCCAGGTTGTTGACGTTGAACGCCGGGATGCCGTAACCGTGTTCCGCCGCATGGTCGAGCAGTTGACGCATGGAAACGAGTGCCATTGTGAACTCCTGAATAAGAAAAGGTTGGGGGTTCAGCCGTGCTGGCCTACCCTCACGATTTTTAGAGTATTGGTTCCGCCCGGCGAGCCCATCGGCTCGCCCACGGTGAAGACGACCAGGTCGCCCGGCGCCGCCACGCCTTTTTCCACCAGCAGCTTCTCGGCCGCCAGCAGCGACGCGTCGCGATCACCGGATTCCTCCAGCTGCAGGGTCTGCACGTTGCGGTACAACGCCACTTTGCGCTGGGTCGCCACACGCGGGGTCAATGCGTAAATGGGTGTCGCGCCATCGTGCCGGCTCATCCACAAGGTCGTCGCGCCCGAATGCGTCAGCGCGCAGATGGCCTTGCAGCGCATGTGGTGCGCCGTGAACAGCGCCGCGTAGGCGATGGACTGGTCCACCCGGTGGAAGGTCTGGTCCAGGAAATCCTTGTCCAGTTCGAAATGCTGCGACTTCTCGGCTTCCAGGCAGATCGAGGCCATGGCCTCGATCGTTTCCACGGGATAGCGCCCGACCGCGGTCTCGGCCGACAACATCACCGCATCCGAGCCGTCCAGCACCGCGTTGGCGACGTCCGACACTTCGGCGCGCGTAGGCATGGCGTTGACGATCATGGATTCCATCATCTGCGTGGCCGTGATGACGGTGCGGTTGTGCGAGCGCGCCAGCCGGATCATGCGCTTCTGCAGCGCGGGCACGGCCGCGGCGCCGACCTCCACCGCCAGGTCGCCGCGCGCCACCATGATGCCGTCCGAGGCATCGATGATTTCCTCCAGCACGGCAATGGCCTCGGCCCGCTCGATCTTGGCGATGAGCTGGGGCCGCACGCCCGTGGGCGCGCCGGCGATGGCCACCAGTTGGCGGGCCATCTCCATGTCGGTGCGATTCTTGGGGAAGCTGATGGCGATATAGTCCACGCCCATCTGCACCGCGGACCGGAGGTCTTCCATGTCCTTGCCGGTCAGCGCCGGCGCGGTCAGGCCCCCGCCCTGGCGGTTGATGCCCTTGTTGTTCGAAAGCTCGCCCCCGACCAGCACCTCGGTGTGGATCTCGGTGCCGGCGACGCGTATCACCAGCAGGCGGATCAGGCCGTCGTTCAGGAGCAGGATGTCGCCCGCCCGCACATCGCGCGGCAGGTCGGGATAATCCAGGCCCACCTTGCCCTCGTCGCCCAGCTCGCAGGCGGCATCGAGGATGAAGGGCCGGCCCGGTTCGAGCAGCACCTTGCCGTCGGCGAACTTGCCGACGCGTATCTTGGGGCCCTGCAGGTCGGCCATGATCGCCACTTCGCGGTCACAGGCCGCCGCAGCCGCGCGGACCAGGGCGGCGCGCGCCGCATGGTCTTCCGCGGTGCCATGCGAGAAATTGAGCCGTACTACATCGACGCCGGCGCGGATCATCCGCGCCAGGGTGTCGGCCGAGCTGGAAGCCGGCCCGAGTGTAGCCACGATCTTCGTGGCACGAGCGGAAGGTGTGTCCACAGGGTCAGGCGCCGCGGACGGCGCGCTCCTCCAAGATGGCGACCGCGGGCAGGGCCTTGCCTTCCAGGAACTCGAGGAAAGCGCCACCACCGGTCGAGATGTAGCCAACCTGGTCCGCGATGCCGTACTTGGCGATCGCGGCCAGCGTGTCGCCACCGCCGGCGATCGAGAACGCGGGCGAGGCCGCGATGGCGCGGGCCAGCGTTTCGGTGCCGTGCGAGAAAGCGTCGAACTCGAACACGCCCACCGGGCCGTTCCAGACGATGGTGCCGGCGGACTTCAGCAATTGCGCCAGGCGTTCGGACGTGGCGGGACCGATGTCGAGGATCAGGTCGTCGGCCGTCACGGAATCGGCGGCCTTGATCTCGGCCGGCGCATCGGCGCCGAAGCGCTTGGCGCACACCACGTCGGTCGGGATGGGCACGGCGGCGCCGCGCTTTTCCATGGCCTCGATGATGGCCCTGGCCTCGTCCAGCAGGTCGGGCTCGGCCAGCGACTTGCCGATGGGCAGGCCCTTGGCCAGCATGAAGGTATTGGCGATGCCGCCACCGACGATGAGCTGGTCGACCTTGTCGGCCAGGCTCTTGAGGATGGTCAGTTTGGTGGAGACCTTGGAGCCGGCCACGATGGCCACCAGCGGCCGCCTGGGCGCGCTCAGCGCGCGGCCCAGGGCGTCCAGCTCGGCCGCCAGCAGCGGACCGGCGCAGGCCACCGGCGCGTAGCGGGCGATGCCGTGCGTGGTGGCTTCCGCGCGGTGCGCGGTACCGAAGGCATCGTTGACGTAGACGTCGCACAGCACGGCCATCTTGCGCGCCAGCCCGTCATCGTCTTTTTTCTCGCCCTTGTTGACGCGGCAATTCTCGAGCAGCACGACTTCACCGGGCGCGACGGACACGCCATCGACCCAGTCCGCCACGAGCCGCACGGGCTTGCCCAGCAGCTCGGACAGGCGCTTGGCCACCACCGCCAGCGAATCGGCGGGCGTCAGGGTGCCTTCGGTGGGACGACCCAGGTGCGACGTCACCATGACGGCGGCACCGCCGTCCAGCGCCAGGCGGATGCCCGGCACCGACGCGCGGATGCGCGTGTCCTCGGTGATGTTGCCCTGGTCGTCCTGGGGCACGTTCAGATCGGCGCGGATGAACACCCGCTTGCCGTCCAGTTTTCCCTTGGCCGCCAGATCGGCCAGCGTGATGACCTTGCCCATGCTTACTTGGCCGACATCAGCGCCACGGTGGTGTCCAGCATGCGGTTGCTGAAGCCCCACTCGTTGTCGTACCACGACGAGACCTTGACCAGGTTGCCGTTGACCTTGGTCAGCGTGGCATCGAAGGTGCTGGAGGCGGGGTCGTGGTTGAAGTCGGACGACACCAGCGGCTCGGTATTGTAGTTCAGGATGCCCTTGAGCGAGGTTTCCGACGCTTCCTTCAGGATGGCGTTGACTTCTTCGACAGTGGTATCGCGCTTGGCGACGAAGGTCAGGTCGACGATCGACACGTTGATGGTCGGAACGCGGATGGCGTAGCCATCCAGCTTGCCGTTCAGCTCGGGCATCACCAGGCCGACCGCGGCGGCTGCGCCGGTCTTGGCGGGGATCATGTTCTGGGGGGCCGAGCGGGCGCGGCGCAGGTCCTCGTGGTAGACGTCGGTCAGCACCTGGTCGTTGGTGTAGGCGTGGATGGTGGTCATCAGGCCCGAGACGATGCCCAGCTTGTCATGCAGCGGCTTGACCAGCGGGACCAGGCAGTTGGTGGTGCACGAAGCGTTCGAGATGACGGTGTGCTCGGCCTTCAGCACGCCGTGGTTCACGCCATAGACGATGGTGGCGTCGACGTCCTTGCCGCCGGGGGCCGAGATCACGACCTTCTTGGCGCCGCCCTTCAGGTGGGCGCCGGCCTTTTCCTTGCTGGTGAAGAAGCCGGTGCACTCGAGCACCACGTCCACGCCCAGCTCGCCCCAGGGCAGTTCGGCCGGGTTGCGGTTGGCCAGCACGCGGATCTTGTCGCCGTTGACGACCATGTAGTCGCCCTCGACCGTGACGGTGCCCGGGAACTTGCCATGGGCCGTGTCGTAACGGGTCAGGTGGGCGTTGGTCTTGGGGTCGCCCAGGTCGTTGATGGCGACGATTTCGATGTCGTGCTTCTTGCCGCCTTCGTAGTGGGCACGCAGGACGTTGCGGCCGATGCGGCCATAGCCATTGATCGCGACACGGATGGTCATGGTGTTTTCCTTTGCTTTGATGAGAAGAATCTGTGACGTTGGCGGACGATGGCCCCGCTCAGCCCACCAGCTTCCGGACGGCTTCGACGACCCGTTCGGTGGTGAATCCGAAATGCTTGAACAACACGCCGGCCGGCGCGGATTCACCGTAGGTGTCGATCCCCACGACCTCGCCGTCCAGTCCTACATACTTGCGCCAGTAGTCGGTAACCCCGGCCTCGACCGCCACCCGCGGCAGGCTGCGCGGCAGCACGTGCTGGCGCCAGGCGTCGTCCTGCCGGTCGAAGACCTGCGTGCACGGCATGGACACCACGCGCACGAAGATCTCTTCCTTGGCCAGCGCCTCTTGCGCGGCCAGCGCCAGCGCGACTTCCGAACCGGTGGCGATGATCACGGCGCGCGGGTTGAGCGCGTCGCGCAGTACGTAGCCGCCGCGCGAGATGTTCGCGATCGTGGCCTGGTCGCGCTCGACGAAGGGCAGGTTCTGGCGCGACAGCAGCAGCGCCGACGGACCGCCGGCATGCACGTCCATGCCGATGCTGGTCGGACGCTCCACGGCCGCGCCCCAGGCCACCGCGGTTTCGGTGGTGTCGCAGGGACGCCAGACCGCCAGGTTGGGAATCAGGCGCAGGCTGGCCGCGTGCTCGATGGATTGGTGGGTGGGGCCGTCCTCGCCCAGGCCGATGGAGTCGTGCGTGAAGACGTGCACGACACGCTGCTTCATCAGCGCCGCCATGCGCAGGGCATTGCGGGAATAGTCGGAAAAGGTCAGGAAGGTGCCGCCGAACGGCAGGTAGCCGCCGTGCAGCGCGATGCCGTTCATGATGGCGGCCATGCCGAACTCGCGCACGCCGTAGTTGATGTGGCGGCCGAACTCGATGCCGTCCTTGCCGGCACGCACCGGCGCCACGCCCTTCCAGTCGGTGTAGTTGGAACCGGTCAGGTCGGCCGACCCGCCCAGCAGCTCGGGCAGCATGCCGGCCAGCGCCGTGATGCTGAACTGCGAGGCCTTGCGAGTGGCGACGGTTTCCTGCTTCTGGTTGGTCTCGGCCAGGAATTGGGCGAACTTCTCGGCGAACTCGGCCGGCAGGTCGCCGCGCATGCGGCGCTCGAACTCGGCGGCCTGCCCGGGGAACTGGGCGGCGTATTTGGCGAACAGTTCGTTCCAGGCGCCTTCGGTCTGCGCTCCCTTGGCCTTGCCATCCCAGAACGCGTAGACCTCGGCCGGGATCTCGAAAGGCGCGCAGGGCCAGCCGATGGCTTCGCGGGTGGCGGCGATTTCCTTGTCGCCCAACGGCGAGCCGTGGACCTTGTCGGTGCCCGCCATGGTGGGCGCGCCCTTGCCGATGACGGTGCGGCATTCGATCAGCGTGGGGCCGCCGTGCCTGCCCGCCTGGGCCTTGGCCTGGGCGATGGCGGCATCGACCGCCTGCGCGTCGTGGCCGTCGACGTCGCGGATCACGCTCCAGCCATAGGCCTCGAAGCGCTTGGCGGTGTCGTCGGCGAACCAGTTCTTGATCTCGCCATCGATGGAGATGCCGTTCGAGTCGTACAGCACGATCAGCTTGGACAACTTGAGCGTGCCGGCCAGCGAGGCGACTTCATGCGAGATGCCTTCCATCAGGCAACCGTCGCCGACGAAGGCATAGGTGAAGTGGTCGACGATGGGCAGGCCCGGGCGGTTGAACTCGGCCGCCAGCAGCGCCTCGGCCAGCGCCATGCCCACGGCGTTGGACACGCCCTGGCCCAGCGGGCCGGTGGTGGTCTCGACCCCCGGGGTGATGCCGACCTCGGGGTGGCCCGGGGTCTTGGAATGCATCTGGCGGAAATTGCGCAGTTCCTCGATGGACAGGTCGTAGCCCGTGAGGTGCAGCAGCGAATAGATGAGCATGGAGCCGTGGCCGTTGGACAGCACGAAGCGGTCGCGGTCGGCCCAGGCGGGATTCGCCGGATTGTGGCGCAGGTGTCCGTGCCAGAGCGCGAGAGCGATTTCCGCCATGCCCATGGGCGCCCCGGGATGGCCCGAGTTGGCCTTCTGGACGGCGTCCATGGACAGCGCGCGGATGGCATCCGCCATATTGAGTTGAGGGGCGGCTTGATTGCTCATGAAGACACTCGTCCGGCGGGAAAACCCGCTGCTACAAAGCTTTCGAGTTTAACATTCGTCCAAGTCCCCCGCCTTTCCGGCGGCCAGGATGCTTGTCAAAAGTTACATCGCTCTCCTATCCATGCCCTTGCCCCGCTTCCACGTCGACCTTCCCCTGCAAACCGGTGCCCGCATCGCCCTGCCTGCGCCGATCGCCCATCATGCCCTGCGCGTGCTGCGCCTGCGCGACGGCGAGGAGATCGTCCTGTTCGACGGCCAGGGTGGCCAATACCCCGCCCGGCTGGAAGTGGACGGCCGGGAGGCGGTGGCCCAATTGGGTACCCACGACCCGCGCGAGGCCGAACTGCCGGGCCGCATCGTGCTGGCGCAGGCCATCCCGTCGGGCGACAAGATGGACTGGGTGGTGGAAAAAGCCGTGGAAGTGGGCGCCCACGCCATCCAGCCCCTGGCGGCCGCCCGCAGCATCCTCAAGCTGTCCGGCGAGCGCCTGGAAAAGCGGGTACAGCACTGGCAGCGGGTCGCCGTCGCCGCCTGCGAACAGTGCGGCCGCAACCGCGTCCCCACCGTCGCCGCTCCCCTCACGCCCGAGCAATGGCTGTCGCGCCCCGTCCCCGACGGTACCCGGCGGGTGTTCTGCGACCCCGACGCCGACGTCCGGCTCACCCAATGGCTGGGCGACCTGCCCGCCCCCCCGGCCGACCTGGAGCTGCTGGTCGGCCCCGAGGGCGGCTGGTCGCCCGAAGAATATGCGCTGGCCACCCGCCACGGCGTGCGAGCCGTCCGCTTCGGCGACCGCATCCTGCGCACCGAAACGGCCGGCACCGCGCTGATCTCGGCCCTGTCGGCCAAGCTTGACTGGATCTGACCCCATCCCCCTCAGCCGGGGATCCCCCCAGGAAACCGCGGATCCGGCTCCGCCGGTCCGCCAGTTTCGCCCCCTGGGGACCCGGCGCCGGGCCGCCCCAAGGCGGGTCCCCGCCCCCTGGGGGGCTGCCGCGCAGCGGCTGGGGGCTCACCATGCCGGGCGCACGTAAGCGCGTAGGGGGTCAGATCACGCCGCAGGCCATCCTGGCGCCGCCGCCGCCCAGCGGCATGGGATGGTCCGCATGGTTGTCGCCGCCCTGGTGCACCATCAGCGACCTGCCCTGCACTTCCGACAGCTTCTTCAGTTTGGGCGCCAGCACCGGGTAATCCGCCTTGCCACTGGCGTCCACGTACAAGGCGGGCAGGTCGCCCAGGTGGCCGCCGTCGTCCCAGGGCTCGCTGTGCTTGCCCGTCTTCTTGGGGTCGTAGTGGCCGCCCGCCGCCAGCGCGGCCACCGGCTTGCCGTCCTGCTGGCCGGGATCGCAACTGGGATTCTGGTGGACGTGGAAGCCGTGAAGCCCCGGCGCGAGGCCGGTCAGCGCTGGCGTGAACACCAGGCCGTAGGGCGTCTCCCTGACCGTGACCTTGCCGATGTCCTGGCCCTTGCCCTGGGCATCCACGGTGGTCATCGGAATCGACAGGTCGGCCAGGGCCGGCGCGCAGAGCGTGGACGTTCCCAGGAACAGCATGACTGCAATGTGATGCTTCATGGATCCTCCTTGCCTTGGACGAACGAAATACCGCTGCCTGGGATGAGCGGCCCCCGGCGGACCGCCGCTTCAGGCACCCAGCCGGGACGATGCGACCTCGCCGTCGGCCTTGTCCAGGACGAAGGTGAAGGCCTTGCCGTTCTCGCGCGCGAACTCGACCACATCCTCGCCCACCTGGGAAATGGCGGCCGCGTGCTCGGACAAGCCAGGATCGTCCTGGTGCAACTGGCGCAGCGCCAGCACCATGCCGGCCGGCTGATCGAGCACGGTGTCGCACAGGCAGTCGTACAAAGCGTCGAGATTGCCACCGAAATGCTCGGGAAAATCGACCGCGTTGGCGATCGCCCGCAACACCGCCGATTTGCTCTTGGCCCGCGAACAGTCGACCTCGTAGACAGCCAGCTTCAGGTGCCGCGCGGCCTCGAGCAAGGCCTTCACATCGAGATCCGGGTCAACCAGGGCACCGCCGGTCTTGAGGCATTCGTTCAGATTTCTCGCATTCGGGGACATGGATCACTCCTGGATGCGCCGGAACGACGCGTAGTGATCGGCGGTATACCAGTATTCCCCGCTGGTGGCGGGATCGCCCGTATCACCCTTGCCGGCGACGATACGCCGGGCGCCGCGGTTGCGCGCACCGGGCGTGGGCACGGTGTACTCGGTATAGTACCCACGCGACCGCACGGGCAAAAGGCGTTCTCGGTTATAAAACGTCACGCCGTCGCGGACGTGCTTGAACGGCCCGCCCTGCCGGATCTGCGCCAGCACCTGGCGCGCCTCGGGCGGCAGCTCGCGGGCGTCGACCGTGCCGGGCACGGGGCCCCGCGCCCAGGCGCCGGCTCCCAGCACCAGCCATAGCAGCCCGATCGCGAGCCCGCGCAGGAAACGGCCCAGTGTCCAAGACATCGCTATTCCTCGTCGGTACGGAAGAAAGCCAGCACCTCATCGCTGCGGATGAGCGTATCGCCAAACCCCAGGGCGATCAACTCACGTGTGTAGCCAGGTTCAAACAACAGGTAGGACGCCAGGGACGCGCCTGTCAGCTCGCCCGGACCAGACGATACGCCCATGCCCCGCATCAGCGTGCGCATCGCCGGGGGCAGGCTGTCCAGGTGGCGGCCGGCGATCTCATCCAGGCGCTGGCTGGGTGAGATCGATAGCACGCGGATGGGGCGCAGCGCGCCGCGCCAGCGCTCCTCGGCCGGCAGCCGCGACAGGGTCTGGTTGATGCGCTGGATGCGCTCGATGTCGGCATCCAGGCTGTCCAGGAAGATATTGGACAAGGCATGGCCGCCGATCTGGGCCAGCGTCGGATAGGTGGGCGCCCCGGCCCTGCGCCGGGGGTCCGCCTCGGAATGGCCGCCGCCGATGATCAGCACGCGGCCGGCGCCCAGATGGATCGCGGGGCTGATGGGGGCGAGCTGCCGCATGGAACCGTCGCCGCACCACTCGGGCTCTCCGTGCACCAGCAGCCGGCGGGCCGGGAACACGAACGGGATCGCGCTGGACGCCAGCAGGTGCTCGACGCCGATCTCGGCGCGCACCGCCACGCGCAGCGAACGGCGCCACGGCTCGATCTCGTAGGCCGACTGGTAGAACGTGATGTGCTGGCCCGAGGTATAGCCGGTGGCGGCAATGGCCACCGCCTGGACCACGCCGTCGGCCAGGTTGGCGTCCAGCCGCCCGAAATCCAGCACGCCGCGCAGCAGTTCGCCCAGCGGCTGGTTGTCCAGCAGCGCGGGCTGCCTGCTCCGGCCCACGCGGGCCATCATCAGCGCGAACGACAGCATGGACAGCCATCCGCCCCCGCCGCGCACGGTGCGCAGCACATCGGTCCGATAGACCTGGGCGGCGTGGAAATTCTCCCAGACGTCCAGCATGTGCTCGATCGTCTGCGGCAGGTGGTGGGCGCCGCAGGCCAGCACGGCCGCATTGATGGCGCCGGCCGAGGTGCCGCACAAGACGTGGAAGGGATTGGCATGCAGGCCGCCTGGACGCTCGCCCAGGATGCGGACGATGGCCTTGAGCACGCCTACCTGGTAGGCGGCGCGGGCGCCGCCGCCGGCAAGCACGAGGCCGGTGCATGCGGGCCGCAGCACCGGCACGGTGGAGGCCGCGTGCGCGGCCCCCGCGGCGGAATCAACGCCCGCCGCTGCCATCCAGGCGCGAGGCGTTGGCATCCATGACCGTCAGCGCGGTCATGTTGATGATGCGCCGCACTGTCGAACTGGCGGTCAGGATGTTGACCGGGGCCTTGCAGCCCAGCAGGATGGGGCCGATGGCCACGTTGTTGCCGGCCGCCGTCTTCAGCAGGTTGTAGGCGATGTTGGCCGACTCGATGGTGGGACACACCAGCAGGTTGGCTTCGCCCTTGAGCGTGCTGTCGGGCATGATGCGGTTACGGACCGCCTCATCGATGGCGCAGTCGCCATGCATTTCGCCATCCACCTCCAGCCACGGCGCGCGCTCCTGGATCAGCGCCAGGGCCTGGCGCATCTTGACCGCCGACGGCGAGTCGCTGGAGCCGAAGTTCGAATGCGACAGCAGCGCGGCCTTGGGCTCGACGCCCAGGCGCTTCATTTCCTCGGCCGCCATGATGGTGATCTCGGCCAGTTGCCCGGCGTCGGGATTCTCGTTCACGTGCGTGTCCACCAGCACCACCGTGCGCTGCGGCAGCACGAGGAAGTTCATCGCGGCGTAGACCTTGGCGCTGGCATTGCGGCCGATGACCTCGTCGATGAACTGCAAGTGGTTGACGTAGGGGCCGACCGTGCCGCAGATCATGCCGTCGGCGTCGCCCTGGTGGACCATCATCGCGCCGATCAGCGTCAGGCGCCGGCGCATCTCGATCTTCGCGTATTCCTTGGTGATGCCCTTGCGCTTGGTCATGTCCCAGTAAGCCTGGGAATAGTTGCGGTGGCGCTCGTCGAACTCAGTGTTGGTGACCTCGACGTCCTGCCCCAGGCGCAGCCTCAGGCCCAGCTTCTCGATGCGCTTGGCCAGCACCGCCGGACGGCCGACCAGGATGGGCCGGGCCAGTCCGTCGTCCACGACCGCCTGCACCGCGCGCAGCACGCGCTCGTCCTCGCCCTCGGTGTAGACGATGCGGGCCTTGCCGCCTTCGCGCACCGTGCGGCGCGCCGCGCCGTACAAGGGACGCATGAAAGCGCCCGAGTGATAGACGAACTGCTGCAGCTGTTCGACGTAGGCATCCATGTCGGCGATCGGCCGCGTGGCCACGCCCGAATCCATGGCCGCGCGCGCCACGGCGGGCGCGATGCGCACGATCAGGCGCGGATCGAAGGGCTTGGGTATCAGGTATTCCGGGCCGAACGCGAGATCCGACACGTCATAGGCGGCCGCGACGATCTCGCTCTGCTCCTGGCGGGCCAGTTCGGCGATCGCATGCACGGTGGCGATCTCCATCTCGCGCGTGATGGTGGTCGCGCCCACGTCCAGGGCCCCCCGGAAGATGTACGGGAAACACAGTACGTTGTTGACCTGGTTCGGATAGTCCGAACGCCCGGTGGCGATGACGGCATCGTCGCGCACCGACTTCACGACCTCGGGCAGGATTTCCGGCGTGGGGTTGGCCAGCGCCAGGATGAGTGGCCGCTTGGCCATGGTCGCCACCATCTCCGGCTTGAGCACGCCGCCCGCTGAAAGGCCCAGGAACACATCGGCTCCGGCGATCACCTCTCCCAGCGTGCGCTTGTCCGTTTCCTGCGAGAAACGCTCCTTGTCGGGATCCATCAGCGTGGTGCGCCCCTTCCAGACCACGCCTTCGATGTCGGTCACCCAGACATTGGCCAGGGGCAGGCCCAGGTCGACCAGCAGGTTCAGGCAGGCCAGCGCCGCGGCGCCCGCGCCCGAGGCGACCAGCTTGACCTCGTCGATTTTCTTGCCGACCACGGTCAGGCCGTTCAGGACGGCGGCCGCCACGGTGATGGCCGTGCCGTGCTGGTCGTCGTGGAACACGGGGATGTTCATGCGCTGGCGGGCCTTGCGTTCGACCGCGAAGCACTCCGGCGCCTTGATGTCTTCCAGGTTGATGCCGCCGAACGTCGGCTCGAGCGCCGCGATGATGTCGACCAGCTTGTCGGGGTCGGTCTCGTTGACCTCGATGTCGAACACGTCGATGCCAGCGAATTTCTTGAACAGGACCGCCTTGCCTTCCATGACCGGCTTGGAAGCCAGCGCCCCGATCGCCCCCAGGCCCAGCACCGCCGTGCCGTTGGAGATCACGCCCACCAGGTTGCCGCGCGCGGTGTAGCGGAACGCTGCGGCGGGATCGTCGACGATGGCTTCGCACGCCGCCGCCACCCCCGGGGAATAAGCCAGGGCCAGGTCGCGCTGGTTGACGAGTTGCTTGGTCGGGGCAATGGAAATCTTGCCCGGACGGCCGTGCTCGTGATATTCGAGGGCGGCCTTGCGCAGGTTGGGGTCGAGGGGTTGAGCCATGGAAAGATAGCGCCGCGGGGCGATCACACGAAGTTATGCGAGGAGCGGATTATCCGCTCCCGGCACGGGTTAGACAACCGACGAGGGGAAAACACTCCCCGCGTCGAACGTGGCCTTGACCATGGCGTCGAGCCGGTCGGCCGGGGTTTCCCGTCCCGAGGCCCGGTCTTCGCGCTCCTGGACGGACAGCACCGGCGGCGCTTCCCCGGCATCGCGCAAACGCAGCCGGAACCGGCCCGCCCAGGCCAGGGTGCCTTCGCTGCCCAGCAGGAAGTGGGCGGGGTTGGGCACCGGCTCTCCACCCGCGACGGCACGCGGCACAAGCGCGTCGATCCGGTAGCCGGCCGGCCAGACCGGCAGCTCCAGCATCGCGGCGACGGCGGAATCGGTGGCCAGCTGGAACAGGTCGGACACCAGGCGGCTGCCCGACGCGGAGCGCAGCGCCTGGGTGGACTCGACCCCGAAAGGACCCAGTTGTTCGAACGCGCCATCGGCCAGCAACACCTGGGCGGCCTCCAGGCCCGAATCCCGGCAGCGGCCCGGCAGCCAGCCGCGGGTACGCAGCAGCCAGGCCCCGATGGACTCGCGGTCGGCGCCCGCGTGCCAGCGCCACGGCGTTCCCGCCAGCCGCTCGCGCAACTCCCCCATGGAACAGCCCGCCTGCACCACGACGGTGCCGGAACGCTCGTCGAAAGACTCGATCGCCGCCAGTTGTGACGCATCCAGCCGCAGCCAGCCGCGCTCGGCCGGCAGGACCGCCTCGCGCGCACCGGGCTGCACCAGCAGCACGCCGAATTCGCGGCATAGCGCGGCGGCGTGATAGACGTCTTCTTCCCTGGCCACGACCAGTCGAGCCCGTCCGGGCGCATCAGCCTGCGGCGTCTCGTCGCTGACCTGGCCGCGCGCCATGCGCGCCAGGCGCTGGCAGAAAGCCGGCCAAGGCGCATCGGAAAGCATGCGGGGCAGGAAGAAAGCGCGGCGGCCGGGCTTCATGGCAACAGGACGGGGAGAACCATGCTTCGCATTGTAACGGCGCGGCCGACCGGACGGCCACCGGCGCCGGCCCGCGGCGCGGCGTATCATGAACGACCCGGGACGCCGACGGCCCCCCCTCCCCATGACTTCCCGTTCGACCGCCATGCTTCGCCTCTCCCCCCGCATTGCCCGCATCGCTCCCTTCTATGCCATGGAGGTCGTCAAGCAGGCGGCGGCCCTGCAGGCCGCGGGCCGCGACATCGTGCAGATGAGCATAGGCGAACCCGACTTCACCGCCGTCCCGGCCGTGGTCGAGGCGCTGGAGCGCACCGCGCGCGAAGGCCGGACCCAATACACCGAGGCGGTCGGCATCGCCCCCCTGCGCGAGGCGATCGCCGGCTTCTATCAAACGCGTTTCGGCGTGGCCGTCGATCCGGCCCGCGTCATCATCACCGCCGGCGCCTCGGGCGCGCTGCTGCTGGCCTGCACCGCGCTCGTCGACGCCGGCGCCCAGGTGCTGATGCCCGACCCGACCTATCCCGCCAACCGCCACATCGTGACCGCGGCCGGCGGCGAGCCCGTGCTGATCCCGGCCGGCCCCGGCGACCGCTTCCAGCTCGCGGCCGAACACATCCGGCGCCACTGGACGCCGCGCACCGCCGGCGTGATCGTGGCGTCGCCCGGCAACCCCACCGGCACGTCCATCGCGCCGCAGGCGCTGGCCGAACTGATCCGCGAGGTGCGCGGCCGGCAGGGCTTCACCCTGGTCGACGAGATCTACCTGGGCCTGGGCTACGAGGGCGACCGCCGCTCGGCGCTGGCATTGGCCGACGACCTCATCATCGTCAACAGCTTCTCGAAATACTTCCACATGACCGGATGGCGCCTGGGCTGGCTGGTGGTGCCGCCGCAACTGGTCTCGGTGTTCGAGAAGCTCGCGCAGAACCTGGTCATCTGCCCGTCGACGCTGGCCCAGTACGCGGCGCTCGCGTGTTTCCAGCCCGAATCGCTCGACATCTTCGAGGCTCGCCGGGAAGCCTTCCGCCAGCGGCGCGACTATCTCCTGCCCGAGTTCGAACGCCTGGGCCTGACGGTTCCGGTCAAGCCGGACGGCGCCTTCTATATATATAGTGATGTGCGCGCACATGCGTCCGACAGCGCGGCCTTCGCCACGCGACTGCTGCACGAGGCCGGCGTGTGCGCGGTGCCGGGACGCGATTTCGGGAATGCCGAGACCGCGTCCTATCTGCGCTTCTCGTATGCCACCGACCTGGCACGGTTGCAGGAAGGGGTGGCGCGCATGGAACGGCTGCTCCGGTAAGCCGCCCGGGCCGGAGCCCGGGAACGGACCTACATGACCGCGGGGGTACCGGGTTCGGTGTTCTTGACGGACACCGCTTCCGAAGACGGATCGGTGGGAATGGGCATGGGCTTGGCGGACGCGGAACGCGCCGGCGTGGCCGGAACCGCGCCCGGCGGCAGCTCGGCGTTGACGCCCGCGGCCGAGGCCAGCCGGCGCCGTTCGGCCAGGACCCTGTCGCCATACGGGCTGGAACCGTCAGGCCCCACTCCCACGTACATGCGCAGGCCGGCCGTCAGCGAACCGCCGCGCTCGATGTATTCCTTCAGGATCGAGGCGCCGACACGGATGTTGGCCACCGGGTTCCAGGCAGCCTGGCTGCCACCGAACGGCTCGAACCGCTCGGTGTGGACCCGGGTCAGGACCTGCATCAGGCCCTGCGCGCCGACGTGGCTTTCGGCGAAGGGGTTGAAGCTGGACTCGATGGCGATGATGGCCAGGAGCAGCAGCGGATCCAGGCCCATTTCCTGCCCCACGCCATAGGCGGTGGAAATCAGCATCCGGGTGGCCTCGTTCGAGACCCGGTATTTGCGCGCGATATAGCGGCCCAGGGACTCGGCCTGCACGGCCGACACCTTGGTCGCATGCGGTTTCTGCGCCGGCTTGGCGGCATTGCCCGTCGAACTCAGGAAGGACGTCGCCTGGGCATGGGGCTGCGCATTGTCGACCATGGCGGCGGCCACGGCGGCGGCCGCAAGGACCTCGGCCGGGGCTTGCTCGGCCACGGACGCATCAGCGCCGTTGAACGCTGTAAACAGGGAAACCTGGTCACGCAGACCAGGAACGGACCAGATCACGGCGGCCATGACGAACACGGCCAAACCTACATAACTATTGATGGAGCGGCACCAATCCACTACTCCCGGTCGAGGCCGGGGGTCGGGCTGCTCCGTCGACGAGCTCGACTGCGCGTCGGGCATGCTTACCTCCTTGCAACGGCGGGCCACAAAAACACTGCATCCGGAAGCGATCGAAAGACGACTCCAGACATCGAGGCCACAACCTGCTTGGCTGCACATCGCGCCGCTGTCAGGACGACGGCGGCACACCTGCATGATCGCTATCGCAGAGATAGCTCGGGACCATGCCTGTTTCGGGCAGTGGGCGCGTTCGCGCCGCTAAGAGAACTCCAGTATGGTGGGCGCCCGATGGCCCGTTGAGCAGCCCGGTGGTCTTGTCCGGCCCCACATGGGGCGGCGATCAGGACGACGGCACCGGGCACACGCTGAAAGTTGGCGGATTGTAGAAATGCGATCTGCCCAGGTCAACCGTAAAAATTCATCATTCTGGTGCGGCACAAGGACAATCGCCGTCATTGTGATTTTCTATCGATTCCCATGCGACCACATATGGAAATATTGCGAAAAGTGAGTATGCACTATCGCTGCGACCGAATCAGCTTCAGAAACATATGTAAAATTTGTCTCGACCGTCGGGCTTCGCGCCATATCGCGCCCCGCGCACCGCGCTCCCCGGCCGCGGCGGCGGGTTAAAGTGACCGCTCCCCGGCTTCCTCCCATCAAGGTGCTCCGCCCGTGAAATACCGCGACCTCCGAGACTTCCTGCGCCAACTCGAAGCGCGCGGCGAGCTCAAGCGCATCCCGACCGCCGTATCGACCCACCTCGAGATCACCGAGATCTGCGACCGCGTGCTGCGCGCCGGCGGGCCGGCCCTGCTGTTCGAAAACGCCCGCCAGCCCGGCCGCGACAAGGCCGACATGCCCGTGCTGGCCAACCTGTTCGGCACCGCCCGCCGGGTCGCGCTGGGCATGGGCGCGGAAGACGTGGGCGCCCTGCGCGACGTGGGCGAGCTGCTGGCCTCGCTGCGCGAACCCGAGCCGCCCCGCGGCCTGCGCGATGCGCTCGGCAAGGTGGCGATGCTGAAGTCGGCCCTCTGGGACATGGCGCCGCGCGAGGTCCGGGGCGCGCCCTGCCAGGAGATCGTGATCGAGGGCGACGACGTCGATCTCGGGCGCCTGCCCATCCAGCACTGCTGGCCCGGCGACGTCGCCCCGCTGCTGTCCTGGGGGCTGGTCGTCACCCGCGGCCCGAGCCGCAGGCGCCAGAACCTGGGCATCTACCGGCAGCAGCCCATCGGCCGCAACAAGCTCATCATGCGCTGGCTGTCGCACCGGGGTGGTGCGCTGGACTTCCGGGAGCACATGCTGGCCCATCCCGGGCAGCCCTTCCCGGTCGCGGTCGCGCTGGGCGCCGACCCCGCCACCATCCTGGGCGCCGTGACGCCAGTGCCCGATGCCCTGTCCGAATATCAGTTCGCCGGCCTGCTGCGCGGCGGCCGAACCGAAGTGGTCCGCTGCGTGGGCAGCGCCCTGTCCGTGCCCGCCTCGGCCGAGATCGTACTGGAAGGCCACCTGCTCCCGGCCTCCGATCCGCGGGCAATCCCCGCGACACCCGCCCCCGGGGTCGCCGCCCCGCCCGACAACGGCTACGAGATGGCGCTGGAAGGCCCCTATGGCGACCATACCGGGTACTACAACGAACAGGACTGGTTCCCCGTCTTCACCGTCGACCGCATCACCATGCGGCGCGACCCCATCTACCACTCCACCTACACGGGCAAGCCGCCCGACGAGCCCGCCGTCCTGGGCGTCGCGCTGAACGAGGTATTCACCCCCTTGCTGCGCCGGCAGTTGCCGGAAATCGTCGATTTCTACCTGCCGCCCGAGGGGTGCAGCTATCGCCTGGCCATCGTCTCCATGCGCAAGCAGTATCCCGGCCACGCCAAGCGCGTGATGTTCGGCATCTGGAGCGTGCTGCGCCAGTTCATGTACACCAAGTTCATCGTCGTGGTGGACGAAGACATCGACGTGCGCAACTGGCAGGAAGTGGTCTGGGCCATCACCACACGGATGGACCCTGTCCGCGACACCCTGCTGGCCGACCGCACGCCCATCGACTACCTGGACTTCGCGTCGCCGGTCTCGGGGCTGGGCGGCAAGATGGGCCTGGACGCCACCAACAAGTGGCCGGGCGAGACCGACCGGGAATGGGGACGTCCCATCGTGATGGATGCGGACGTGAAGAAACGGGTGGATGGCCTGTGGCAGGAACTGGGACTGCCGGACTGAACCCGGCGGCCCCGGTCCGGTGCTAGCGTGGATCGGGCCGGCTGCGGTCTTCCTTGATGGCCCGCCAGAGCTTGTAGGCCTGGTAGGCCGCCAGCGCAGCGCCGCCCAGCTTCGCCAGGCGGAAGACGCCGCCCAGCCGCACGCGGGCCAGCAGCATCGAGGCGGCGGACGACACGATGGGATAGCGCCGCAGGAAACGCCAGGCCTGCATGGCGGCGGCCATGCCGCCACGGCCGCCCAGACCGGGCAGGACCGACTTGAGCACCTGCCCCGGCGTGACCGCTTCCCTGATCTGATGCAGATGGGCCGCCAGCTCCATGCGTTCGATGGACGAACGGGCCAGCAGCAACTCCTTGCGGGCCTCGATGTCGCCGGCGTCCCGCGCCTTGCGCCGCCCGGTCATCGGGGCCCCCGCTTGCCATCGGCATCGGCGACCGCGGCGAGCATGTCGCGATCGCGCTCCAGTTCGGCCAGGGTGTCCTCGAACACGAGAGGCGCATGCACGGCCTGCCGGCGCACCATGATCAGCATGGCGACGCCGACCAGCAGATAGGCCGCCCCGACCAGCGCGATGGCCAGATGACGGTATTCGGTATCCCAGAACGCCACGACGATCAGGAACGAGAACATCATCAACCCGAGCGTCAGGCACAGCAGGGCCGCCAGGGCGAGCAGCAACATGCCCAACAGGCGCGATTTTTCTTCCGCCAGTTCGATGGCGACGAGTTCGAGCCGGGTGCGCAGGATGCCGATGGAGGTGGCAGCCAGCGCCCGGAGCGAACCCAGCAGATGCGGCGACGCGGACACGCTACGCGTATCAGCGGCGGCTGTTGACCAGCAGGCCGGCCAGGAAGCCGACCGCCGCGGCCACGCCGATGGCGCGCCAGGGACTGTCGTGCACGAAGTCGTCGGTGGCGCGGGCGGCCGCCTTGCTGCGTTCCAGCATGGAGTCCTGGACGTCCAGGAGCTTTTCGCGCGCGCGCTTGAGGGAAGTCAGGGCGCGTTCGCGGAGTTCCACGGCGCGGTCGCCGGTGCTGGAAGCGGCTTGCTTGAGCAGGTCTTCCGCATCGTTCAGCACGACCTTGACGTCAGAGATGAGTTTTTCCTTGCCTGCGGTGCTGGTAGTCATCGTGTTGCGCTCCCTGCGTTGTTTTTACGATTGGACGATCCGATGATAGCAGCCGCCCCCGCATACCGGAACCCTTGCATCCGGGAGGCAGCATCGGGTAACACCTGCAACCGCGCGTTTGCATCCGGCATCACTGGCTGGCCAGCCAGGCGATGAGCTTGTCGTTGAAGCCGTTGGCCAGTTGCGCGCGCTCGTCGTTGACCACGCTGACCACCAGATAGCGATGCCCGCTGGCCGACAGCACATAGCCCGCCAGGGCGCGCACGTCGCGCAGCGACCCGCTTTTCAGATGGGCAAGCCCCGCCGCGTCGGAGTTGCGCAGGCGGCGCCGCACCGTCCCGTCCATGCCCGAGATGGCCAGCGACGAAACGAACTCCGGCATGACCGGCGAACGCCAGGCGGCGGCCAGCAGGCGGGCCAGGCTGTCCGCCGAGATCCGGCCGTCGCGGGACAGCCCCGAGCCGTTGTCCAGCACCAGTTCGGGCAGCTTCAGCCCCCGCGCCGCCAGGATCCCGTCGACCGCGCGGTCGCCGCTGTCCACCGTGGCCGGGCCCGGTTCGTAGGCGGCGCCCAGCGTCAGCAACAGCAGGCGGGCCATGACATTGTTGCTCTGCTTGTTGATATGGCGCACCACCTCGGCCAGCGATGGCGAATCGTGGGTGGCGAACAGGATGGCGTCGCCGGGCACGGCCCCTTCGCGTATCCGGCCCGCCACGCTGCCGCCCATTTCCTGCCACAACACGCGGAAAACCGCCTCGGCGTGCCGCGGCTGGGACAGCGCCAACCGGTACAGGCTGAACTCGCCGCAGCCCCCGGACACGGTTCCCGACACCCGCAGCGACACGCCGGACGAGGTCAGGAACGGTTCGGTCTGCACCACGGGCGAGCCGGGGCACGGATTGTCCGACCATTTCAGCGCGCCTTCGACCTTGACGCCGGGCAGGGCCGGATCCACGGTCGCCCGCCATTGGCGGCCGCGCAGGTCCGGCGTGAACAACAGGCGCACCGCGCCGAAGCCGACCATCCAGGCGTCGGGGCTGGCGTTGTAGGGCCGGGAGCGATCGCCGTCGAAGGCGCCGGGGTCGATGCCCACCGGCCCGAACACCGAACGGTCCACGACCAGTTCCGGAATCCTGCGCACGCCGCGCACGCGCAATTCGCGCAGCAATTGCCAGAGATCTTCCAGCTTGAAGTAGGGATCGCCGCTGGCCCGCAGGTACAACGGGCCGGACAGGGCGCCGTCGGCCGAAATGGTGGTGCCCGGCTCCACCAGCAACTGGGTGCGCCAGACGTGCGCCGGCCCCAGGCTGTCCAGGGCGGCGAAGGTGGTCACGAGCTTCATGACCGAGGCGGGATTGCGCGGCTGGCCGGCGTTGACCGCCACCATGCGCGGGCCGTCGACCGGTTCGACCACCACCGACAGCGCGCTCTCGGGCAGCCCCGTGGCGGCCCAGGCCGCCGACAATTCCGCAGGCAGCGCCTGCGCCCGCGCCGTCGTGCATAGCAGGCCGGCGAGCAGCGCCATCGCCACCCGCTTCCATCCGCCCGGCCTGCCGCTCGTATTTTCCGTCCCGCGCCGGCCCTCGGCCCGGCCGGCTCGCGCGCCACTCTGCAACAACGCCTGCTCCCTTGTTCCCGTACCGTGATTCGAACAGGCTAGAGCATAACGGTTCCCGGCCCGGCCGCCGGCATGCGGTTCAATGATGGAGCGAGGCCTCGTAGCGCACCAGCAACTGGCGCATGTCGCCCACCGTGCCCTTGAGCGCCTCGGTGGCCTGGGCCAGCGAGGCGACCGACGCGGACGTGCGCTCCACCTCGCCGGAGATACCTTCCATGCTGTCGGCGACCTCCTGCGAGGCGGCCGACTGCTGCTGCAACATGCCGGAAATGTCGCGCGCCCGCTCCACCACCAGCGACGACGAGCGCCGCACCCGCTCGAAGAAGCCGGCGCTTTCGCGGATCTGCTCACCGCTGTATTGCACCGACGCCACCGCCTCCTGCATGGAGGTCGAGGTCTCGGTGGCGAAACGGGTGATGGCCTGGAGCGCGTGGCCGATGTCGCCCGTGCTGCCGGCCGTGCGGTCGGACAGGGTACGCACTTCCTCGGCCACGACACCGAAGCCCCGGCCGTTCTCGCCCGCCCGGGCAGCCTCGATGGCCGCGTTCAGCGACAGCAGGCGGGTCTGGTTGGCGATCTCGCTGATGGCCTGCGTCACGCCGGAAATCGTCGAGACCAGGTCGTGCAGCGAACCTATCTGTTCGTTGGTACGGCCGACGGCTTCGGCCACCGAATGCGTGCCGCGCACCGAATCGCCGATCTTGGCTTCCGCGGTATCGACCTCGCTCAACGCCGACTCGGACAGTGACAGGGCCGTGCCGGTGTGCTGCGACGCCTCGCGGATGGCGACGCTCATCTGCTCGACCGCGGCGGCGATGCGCGTCAGGCGGTCGCGCTGCTCGTCGATGACCTGGCGGATCGCGGCGATCTCGCCATTGACCCGGTCGGCGTTGCCATCGACCGCCTGCGCGACCTGCAGCACGTCGCACAGCGTGGAGCGCAGGTGGATGCGGGTCGATTCGATGCGCATGGGCAGGCCGCCCAGGTCGAACTGGTGGCGGCCTTCCACGGCGACCGACAGCATGCCCTCGCCCATCGCGGCCAGCGTGCCGTCGACGCGGCGCAGCGGCGCCGAGACCCGGTACCGCCACACGGCCGCCGCGGCGCAGACGGCCGCGGCCTGGCCCAGCATCCAGCCCCAGTGCGGCAGCAGCCATGCCCCGAGCGCGGTGCCCAGGGACAGGACGGCCGCCCCCGCGCCCCAGGGGGTGGGGGCGTGCCACCAGCGCGGGCGCGGGGTGGCGGGAAATGCTGCCCTGCCGGCCGACACGTCGGCATACAAGGCCTGCGCGCAGGCCACTTCGGCGCGGTCGGGCGCATTGCGCACCGACATGTAGCCGACATGCCGGCCGTTCTCGTGCAGCGGCGTGACATACGCCTCGACCCAATAGAAACCGCCGTCCTTGCAGCGGTTCTTGACCAGCGCCCGCCACGGCTGGCCGCGCTTGATCGTCTGCCAGAGGTCGGCGAAGGCCTCGGACGGCATATCGGGATGCCGGACGACATTGTGGGGCTGGCCGATGAGTTCATCGCGCGAGAAACCGCTGACTTCGATGAACGCGGGGTTCGCATAGGTGATGCGCCCCTTCAGGTCGGTGGTGGTCACCACGGGGCGGCTTTTCTCGACGAAGCGCTCGAGCGACGTGACGGGCAGATTCTTGCGCATGGCTCTTGGTATGGACAACGGCTCATGACCGTTGACGGCAGCAACGCGGCCGGACTTTAGGACTATTTGCCGGCCGGCCCCCGTGCCGCCCCACTACAATCCCGGCTGACACCGTCGATAGCCTAGGAGCAGCCCATGAAGACCAAAGCCGCGATCGCCTGGAAGGCAGGCGCGCCCCTGACCATCGAAGAAGTGGACCTGGAAGGTCCGCGCGCCGGCGAGGTCTTGATCGAAATCAAGGCCACCG
>Ga0182747_1000700_pt1 | contig 29625 bp, 26 predicted proteins | sample eDN3rd30CBELigBY_FD_128526 | JGI IMG/M metagenome (GOLD analysis project Ga0182747, IMG submission 128526) | Enriched backyard soil microbial communities from Emeryville, California, USA - eDNA 3rd pass 30_C BE-Lig BY (version 2) (version 2) | ecosystem: Environmental > Terrestrial > Soil >... | reverse complement strand
CCGGCCAAGAGCTCACCGCAGACCAACGAGCTGATCGGCGAGAACGGACGGTTCGCTCACGCCGCGCCTCGGTTGGCGAAGCAGATCCACCTCGAGCCGACCGGCGGCGGCGGCGCCACGGCCACCTTCAGCGTCGCCTACGACGTCGCCAACCCGGACGGCACCGGCGGCGCGGCACCGGACCAGGCCACGCTGGTCGTGACGGTCGCCTCGGCGATGAACACCACCGGGCCGCAGCCGACCGACGAGGTCTTCGCCAAGACCCTCACCGACACGGGGCTCGACGCCGACGACATCACCCGGGACTACTCGGTCGACCTGCCAGCCGAGGCGTACCAGTCCCTGGAGGAAAAGGGCGATGCCGGGCTGCACCTGCTCCACGTCGGCGTCCAGCAGCAGCGGGACTTCCGAGTCGTCGACGGGACCCTCGACTGGATCCACGGCACCACCTTCGACGCCGCCTCGAGCCCCACCGAGCCAGCCGACAACCCGGGTGGCGCGGTGACGGTCAGCAACGACACGAACACCGGCGTCTACGCCTTCGACTGGGACTCGTACGACGAGCCCGTGGGTCAGCAGTACGGACCCGACCTCGTCCCCCAGGAGCAGGGCTACTCGCAGCTCACGACCAGCTCCGAGGGCGTGTCGATCGCCCTCGCCGGCGAAGCCGTGAGCTGCCTGTACCAGGGCACCGACGGCTCGAACCCCGCCGGCTTCACCACGACCCTCGCCCCCGGTGTCGCGGTGACCCAGACGATCGTCGCCGACGACGAGAGCACCGACTCGCCTGCCGATGCCAACGACACCGCCGAGGTCTCCCAGGCAGTCATCGAGTCCATCGACGCCGGCCTCAAGGCGGTCTCGGCCGTCACCGAAGCAGGGTTCAGCGCACCGTTCACCCTCATCGTCAAGATGGCCGACGTCTTGTTCGGCCTCAGCACGAACTGCAACAACCAGCCCAACGTGTTCCAGCTGGGAGCGGCGACCGCCGACGGCCAGGGCACGAACAACACGTCGTGGGCCGTCTTCGACGGGTGCAGCGGCACCTGCGGCGGGTTGGCCAACGTCTACAGCTCGCCGTGGGAGAGCTCGGCACCCGACTCGGACGCCCAGATGTCCACGGAGGCGGTGCAGCTCGCCCCCAGCACCGTGATGTACGACGGCCAGCCGCTGTGGCTCGACCAGCAGCCCGTCGGGACAGGGTGCGGCGTGGGCAACGGCAGCGACTCGAACACCAGCGGGTGCACGAGCGAGAACATGATCTCGCTGCGGTGGCTCACGTCTCCCCCGTGCCCGTGGACGAACGGCCTCGAAGCCGGCGACGGCACTGGCGTCCAGGGGAACGTCTCGTGGTGCTACCAAGACCCGCCCGCCTCGCCGTCGATCCCCTCATGCGGCACCGACAACGCCTCGTGCCTGGCCTACGAACCGGATTCGTGACCATCCGGGCGGCCGCCGGAGCGCTGGCCGCCCTGGCGGTCACCTCCACGATCGCCACCGGTTGCAGCGACGCCGGCCCCCCGGTCGTCACCGTCGCCATCATCGACACGGGCATCGCTCGAGACGCTCCCCTCGGGGACATGGTCGACGTCGACGCGAGCAGCAGCGTCGTACCCGGTGGGGTCGACGACGAAGACGGCCACGGCACGGAGATGGCCGCCGTCGTCCACGCCGCCGCGCCAGATGCCCGCCTCGTGGCGGTGAAGGCCGTCGGCGACGACGGCACCACCGATCAGCGCCTGGCCACCGCCATCGGCCGTGCCCGTTCGGCAGGCGCCGACGTGATCCTGCTCTCGATGGCCGGCGCCGAGCCGCTCCCCCGCACCCGGGCCGCCATCGAGCGGGCCGGCCGAGGCGACGTGCTGGTGGTCGCCGCCGCCGGCAACGACGGCCTCGACCTCGACGACCACCCCGCCTACCCCGCTGCGTACGACGAGCCCAACCTGATCGCCGTCGCCGCCATCGACCGAGACGGCCAGCTGCTGGGCACCTCGAACCGAGGCCCGACCGTCACGGCACGAGGCCAGGGATCCGGCGTCTCGACCTGCACCCTCGATGGTCGACCCGCCACGACCGGCGCCACCTCCGCCGCCGCCGCCCTCGTCGCCGGCACCGCCGCCCGCCGCCTCCGCACCGACGGGCCCCTCGAAGACATCCGCCTCCAGCTCGAGTCCAAACCGGCGTTCGCCACCGCTGAACCCTGCAGCTGATCCATCCGACGAGACCGCTGCCGCGCGGGTAGAGGAGTCCGGGGGCCAGCAGTCGTGCGAAGTTGGGGCCATGATCCACGTTCCGAAACCGCAGATCGAGGCACTGCTCTTCGACCTCGGCGGCGTGGTGATGGGGATCGACTTCGACCGGGCCGTGTCGTCCTGGGAGGACGCCGCCGGGCTGCCGCCGGGCACCCTCGTCGGGCGCTTCACCATGGACGATCCCTATGAGCGCCACGAGCGCGGCCACCTCGATGGCGTCGACTACCTCGCCCACCTGCGGACCACGCTGGCCGTCGACCTCACGGACGAGCAGCTGTCCGCCGGGTGGAACGACATCTACCTCGGCCCCATCGACGGAGTCGGCGAGATCCTGTCCCGAGCCGCCGATGCGCTGCCCACCTACGCGCTCACCAACACCAATGCCCTGCACCAGGCGGTGTGGGAACCCCGCTTCGCGACGGAGATGGCACCGTTCCGCACCATCTTCAGCTCGCACCTGATCGGGCTCCGCAAACCCGAGGAGGCCGCCTTTCGCCACGTCGCCGCCGCGATCGGCGTACCGCTCGAGCGCATCTTGTTCTTCGACGACACCGACGAGAACGTCGAGGCCGCCCGTTCCATCGGCATGCCCGCCGTCCTCGTCCGCCGGACCTCTGACATCGAGCTCGCCCTCGCCGAGCTCGGGATCAAGCGTTGACGGCGCCGTCGCCTCCACGGGCCCGATCCGCCCCCGACACGCAGCTGACCCGCGGTGAGAACCGCAGGTCAGCGGCCGGAACTGGTGGGCCATGAGGGAATCGAACCCCCGACCTCCTGCGCGTCATGCAGGCGCTCTAGCCAACTGAGCTAATGGCCCCGGGACGGACGAAGGTAGCAGGCCCGACGCGCGAGCGCGAACCCAGAACCGCTCCCCGCCCGACGCGACGAACCTCGTGTGGATCTTGGTTCGACGTTGAACCGGATCCACACGAGGTTCGTGCTTGGGGGACCTGAGCGTTCAGGTGGCGGGCGGGTCCGCCGGCTGGTTGATGGCCCACGTGCCGGCGGACCCGCCGCGATCAGCGGGCTACTCGGGGACCTTGGTCGACGGGTCGCCGTCGATGGCCGCTGCCATCTTCGGGACCAGGCCGTCGATGAGGAACGGGAGGCTGAGCGGCGTGATGAACGAGGTGGCCGCACCGAGCGGATCGTCGTAGCTGCTCAAGAAGACCTCACGGCCCTCGGTGTGCACCGCGAACGTCTTGTAGGCCGGGCCACCCAGGTCGCTTTCGGCGTCGTCGGGATCGAGCCACAAGATGAGGTCGCCATCGAGCAGGCCGGCGTTCTCCTCGCTGAGGTTGCCGCCGAACTCGTCGCCGGTGGCCTTGGTCAGACCCTCGGGGAGCACGAAGCCGAGGCTGGTGAGGAAGCGGCCACGGGGATCATCGGGGCCGTACACGAAGATGCCCTCGTAGGGGGTGGCGACGACGCCCTGAGCGCCCTTGAAGTCGGGGTTCTCCTCGGCGGCGGCATCGAGCTGGCCTTCGACGTCGGCCACCAGCTCGTCGGCCTGGACGGACTTGCCCATCGCCTTGCCGATCTGGGTGGTCATCTCCTGCCAGGTGATGCCGTAGTCGACGTAGCCGTCGGACTGGGTGATGACCGGGGCGATCTGCGACAGCTTCTCGTAGTCCGACTTGGTGAGGTCGGTGTACATCGCCGTGATCAGGTCGGGCTTCTGGGCGGCGACAGCCTCGATGTTCACGCCGTCGGTGGCGTCGAGCACCTCGGGGATCGTGCCGCCCAGCTCCTCCAGCTTGTCCTGGGCCCACGGCCAGAGGGCGCCCTTCTGCTCGCCGAACCACTCGGTGGTGGCCACCGGCACCTCGCCCAGCGCCAGCACGACGTCCTGGTCGGTGAGGCCGACGGTGACGATCCGCTCGGGCTTCTCCGCGATGGTGGTCTCGCCGTACTTGTGCTCGACCGTCACCGGGAAGGCGTCGGCGCTCTCGCCGGAGCCGACCGCTGTCGTGGAGCGGTCGCCCTTCGAAGACGAGTCGGACCCGCTGTCGGACGAGCCGCACGCGCCGAGGAGCAGAGCGCCGGCCAGCACGAGGACGGTCCATCGAAGACGTGGGGAAGGTGGTGCGATGCGATGCATGGCTGCATTGCTAGTTCACGTTAGGCATGCCTAACAAACCCACCGAGAGCGGGTCAGAGGATCGCCCCCTGGCCGAGGAGGACGCGGAGCTCGGCGACGATGCCTCCCGTGGCGTCGACGCAGAACTGGTCGGGCAGGCGCAGGACCTTGCTGTCGCCCAGGTGCAGAAACACCGGCGACTCCCCGGGGAAGCGCTCGAGCAGGACCTTGAGGTCGGCCACGGTCTGCTCGTCGAGGCGGGCCGTGGACACCTTGAGCCGCAACGGCGGCGCCCCGTCGGTGATGCCCTCGAAGATCTCGACGTCCATGGCGATGAACTTGGCCTCGTCGTCGCGCTTGTCGACCCGGCCCTTCAAGACGATGACCGCGTCGTCGGCGAGCATGTGGCCGATGTCGTGCATGGTCTTCGGGAAGACCATGACCTCGATGGAGCTCTGCAGGTCCTCGAGGATGAAGACGGCCATGAGGTCGCCCTTCTTCGTCCACTTGCGCTGGAGGGTGGTGATGACGCCGCCGATGCTGCGCATCGCCCCGTCCTCCAGCTCGCCCAGCTCGTCGATGGTGTTGTCGATCTTGCGCCGCAGCGCCGCCTCGGCCCCCATCAGCGGGTGGTCCGACACGTAGAGGCCGAGCATCTCCTTCTCGAACTTGAGCTGCTCCTTCTTCTCGAAGTGCAGGTCCGGGATCTTGGCCTTCTCGCTGAAGCCGCTGGTGCCGACGTCCTCCACGTCGCCGAAGAGGCTCATCACCCCCATGTCCCGCTCCTTGCGGCGGGCGATCGTGGTGTCGACGATCTGCTCGAACACGGCGAGCAGGCCGCGCCGGGGGTGGCCGACCGAGTCGAACCCGCCGGCCTTGATGAGCGACTCCAGCAGCTTCTTGTTGAGCACGGACATGTCGACGCGCTCGCAGAAGTCGTAGAAGTCGGCGAAGGGGCCGTTGGCCTCCCGCTCCTCGACGATCTTGGCGACGAGCCCCTCGCCCACGTTGCGCACCGCGGAGAGGCCGAAGGGGATGACCTCGGTGCCGTCCTCGATCCGGGCGGCCACGAAGTCCGACGACGACCGGTTCACGTCGGGCACCAGCACCGGGATCTTCATCGTGCGGCACTCGTTGAGGTAGACCGCCGCCTTGTCCAGGTTGGTCTTGACGCTGGTGAGCAGGGCGGCCAGGTACTCGACCGGGTAGTGCGCCTTCAGGTAGGCGGTCTGGAAGGTGACCACGCCGTAGCCGAACGAGTGCGACTTGTTGAACGCGTAGTTGGCGAAGCCCTCGATGTCGTCGAACAGCGGCGTGCCGAGGTGGCCGTAGCCCGTGGCCGTGCAGCCCCTCTCGAACTTGTCGCGCTCTTTGGCCATGAGCTCGGGCTTCTTCTTGCCGCAGGCCTTGCGCAGGTTGTCGGCCTCGGCGAGCGTGAAGCCGGCGAACTTCTGGCTCACCCGCATCACCGACTCCTGGTAGATCATGAGCCCGTAGGTGTCGCCCAGGAGCTCCTCGGCGGCCGGGTCGAAGTAGTCGACGGGCTTCCGGCCGTTCTTGCGGTCGGCGTAGTCGTTGTGCATGTTCACCGACATCGGCCCCGGGCGGTACAGGGCGATGAGGGCGGCCACGTCCTCGAAGCAGTCCGGCGCCAGCGAGCGCATGAGGGTGCGCATGGCACCGCCCTCGAGCTGGAAGACGCCGATCGAGTTGCCCTCGCGCAGCATCGCCAGGGTCTCCTCGTCGTTGAGCGAGATGGTGTCGATGTCGAGGTCGATGCCGCGGAAGTCCTTGATGAGGTCGATGGCATCGGAGATGACATCGAGGTTCCGCAGGCCCAGGAAGTCCATCTTGAGCAGGCCGAGCTCTTCGACGCCGCCCATCTCGTACTGCGTGACGACCGGCGCCTCCTCGATCGTCTGCCCGGCCGTGGGCTTGCGCTGGATCGGCAGGTAGTCCGTCAGCGGGTCCTTGGTGATCACCACGGCGGCGGCGTGGATGCCGTCTTGGCGGCGCAGGCCCTCCAGGCCCTTGGCGACGTCGATGACCCGGTGGAGGTCGTCGTCGGTCTCGTACATCTGCCGCAGGTCGCCGGCCATCTTGTAGCCGTCCTCGAACTTCGGGTGCTTCTCGAGGCAGGCATAAAGCGGCGTGTCGCGGCCCATGATGAGCGGCGGCATGGCCTTGGCCACCTTGTCGCCCACCGCGTACGGGTAGCCCAGCACCCGGGCGGCGTCGCGCACGGCGGCTCGGGCCTTGATGGTGGAGAAGGTCACGATCTGGGCGACGTGGTCGCGGCCGTAGCGCTCGGCGGCGTAGCGGATCATCTCGTCTCGGTAGCGGGAGTCGAAGTCCATGTCGATGTCGGGCATCGAGATGCGGTCCGGGTTGAGGAACCGCTCGAACAGCAGGTCGTACTTGATGGGATCGAGGTCGGTGATCCAGAGGCAGTAGGCCACCGCGCACCCGGCGGCCGAGCCACGGCCGGGACCGACGCGGATCTTGGCGTCGCGGGCGTGCTTGATGAGGTCCCACGTGATGAGGAAGTACGAGCTGAAGCCCATGTTGCCGATGACGGCCAGCTCGTAGGCGAGGCGCTCGACGACGGAGTCCGGCAGCGGATCCCCCCAGCGCTTCTTGGCCCCCTCCAAGGTGAGGTGCTTGAGGTAGGCGGCGTCGTCGTCGAAGCCCTCCGGCAGCGGGAAGTTGGGCAGCAGCGGCTTGCCGAACTCGATCTCGACGTCGGCGCGCTCGGCGATCCACAGCGAGTTGTCGCACGCCACCTCGACCTCGGAGAAGAGCTGGCGCATCTCCTGGGCGGTCTTCAGGTAGTGGTCGTCGCCGTGGAACTTGAAGCGGTCCGGGTCGCTCATGAGCGAGCCGGTCTGCACGCAGAGGAGGGCGTCGTGCGCCACCGCGTCGTGGCGGTGCGTGTAGTGGCTGTCGTTGGTGGCGAGGAGCGGGGCGCCGATGCGCTTGGCGATGTCGAACAGCATCGGGTTGGTGCGGTGCTGCTCGGGGATGCCGTGGTCTTGGATCTCGACGAAGAGGTTGTCGCGGCCGAAGATGTCCTGGAGGCGCCCGGCCGCCTTGATGGCCGCCTCCTCGTCGCCCCGCATGAGGTGCTGGAGCACGTGGCCGCCGAGGCAGCCAGTGGTGGCGATGACACCCTCGCTGTGCGCCTCGAGCACCTCCCAGTCCACCCGGGGCTTGTAGTAGTAGCCCTCCATGAACGCCCGGCTCGAGAGCTGGATCAGGTTCTTGTACCCGGTCTCGTTCTCCGCCAGGGTGGTGAGGTGGTAGTAGAGCTTCTTGCCGCCCTCGGCATCGCCGCCGGAGTCGTCCATGCGGCCGCGGCGGCTCGGCTTCTCGAACCGGGAGTCGTGCGCCATGTAGAGCTCGGAACCGAGGATGGGCTTGATGCCGTTGGCCTTGCACGCCTTGTAGAACGGCAAGATCCCGTACATGTTGCCGTGGTCGGTGATGCCGATGGCCGGCTGGCCGTCGGCCGCGGCGGCGGCCACGACCTCGTCGACACGGGCCGCGCCGTCGAGCATCGAGTACTCGGTGTGCACGTGGAGGTGGGTGAATGAATCGCCCACGGCGACTTCCTTCGACGTTCCGGCGGACAGCAGTCCACAGCCCGTCCACAGGGGTCATCCCCAGACTGTGGACGAATCACACGGCTGTGATTTCCGACGGTACCCGCGCCCGGCCCGAACGTCCACCGCCTACCGGGACGGGTCGGAGACCTTGACGACGGTCTTGCCGGTGTTGGCGCCGGTGAACAGGCCGTTGAGGGCGGTGACGGCGTGCTCGAGGCCGTCGTGCACGTGCTCGCGGTGGACCAGCTTGCCCTCGGCCTCCCACTGCTTGAGGTGGGCGAACGCCTCGTCGAAGCGGCCCCATTCGTTGAGCGTGTTGAAGCCCGACATCGTCCCGCAGCGGGCGAGCAGGTTCGTGTAGTTGGCCGGACCGGGGTGCTCCCCCGTCAGGTAGCTGGAGATCACGCCGCACAGCGCCACGCGCCCGCCCTGGGCCAGCCGCCCGAGCACGGCGTCGAGGATCGGCCCGCCGACGTTGTCGAAGAACACGTCGACCCGCTTCGGGCAGTGCTCCCGGAGCTGGCCCGGCAGGTCGCCCGCCTTGTAGTCGATGCACGCGTCGAAGCCGAAGTCCTCAACGACCGCCCGGCACTTGTCCGGCCCGCCGGCGATGCCCACCACCCGGGCGCCACCGATCTTGGCGATCTGGCCGGCGAGCGACCCGGTCGCCCCGGCGGCCGCCGACACGACGGCGGTCTCCCCCGGCTGGGGCTTGCCGATGTCGGTCATGCCGAAGTACGCCGTCGCCCCCGTCGACCCGTACACCGAGAGCATCGCCAGCTGGTCGACGACCCCCGGGATCACGGTGGTGAACAGGTCGTCGCGGACCACCTGGTACTCCTGGAAGTCCGACAGCGTCGTGACCACGTCACCCACCGCGTAGGCGTCGCAACGGCTCTCGATGACCTCGGCCACGCCGGCGGCGCGGATCGCCTCGCCGAGCTGCACCGGCGGCAGGTAGCCGGGCTGGTCATCGAGCCACGTCCGCACGGCGGCGTCGACGCCGATGTAGGTGTTGCGCACCAGCGCCTCGCCCTCGGCCAGTTCGGGGAGGGGCCGCTCCACCAGCTCGGTGTCATCGGGCTGCACCAGGCCGGTGGGCCGCCGCCGCAACACCACCTGACGGTTCGTCAGATCGCTCATGGCCGCCGAACCTACCGGAGTGAACCTCGTGCGGGGGTGGCCGCGCGGGGAGCCGGTCCGGCGCGGGGTCGAGGTGGTGGGCGGGTTGTGCCGTGGTGTCACGTGCCGTGGCGGTGCGGTGTCTTGGGGGTATGAGCACAGGTGATGTGGTGATGAAACGTCCACCCGACCGGCCGGTTCGGCCGATCCGTTCAGTCAGATCGGTCCGAACGGCCGGGTCGTTGGTGGAAGACGAGCTGTTCCGTTCGATCTATCCGGCGCTGCACCGTCTCGCGGCGGTGGTGTGTCCGGCTGAGCGTGATGCGGAGGATCTGGTGCAAGAGGCGCTGGTGCGCACCTTGCGCCGTGGGCCGCTGAGCGAGCTGGACTCGCCGTTGGCGTACCTGCGGCGCACGGTGGTGAACCTGGCGGCGAACGAGCGCCGGAGCCTGGGCCGCCTGCGGCGGGCGGCGCCGCGGCTCGCCGCGGTGGCTGACGAGGGCGAGGCGCCCTCCTATCCGTCTGATGTGGCGGTGCTGCTGCAGCTCGGTCCGCTCGACCGGGCCGCCGTGTGGCTCAGCGCCGTCGAAGGCCAGTCGGCCGAGCACATCGGCCAGGTCCTCGGCTGTTCGCCCGAGGCCGCCCGTACCCGCGTGTCGAGGGCCCACAAGCGCCTGCGCACGCTTCTCGATGAGGAAGGAACGACACGATGAACCGGCTTGACGATGCTTTCGAGGCCCTGATCGCCCAGCACCCTGAGGGCGATCCCGACATGGTGATCGCCACTGCCCGCCAGGCAGCCGCAACGAGCCGGGCGCGGCACCGCACGGTCCTCGCGCTGGCTTCGGCTGCCGCCGTCGTCGTCGTGGCCGCCGCGTCGGCGTTCGCGGTCGCCGGGACCGGCGAACCCGCAAGCCAGATCCACGCCGGCCCCGGCCTGACCGCCACCACCGCCGTGACCACCCCCGACACACCGGCGACGAAGGGTTCGGGCCACGCCATCGCCTCACCGGCAGGCGTCGCGCTGCGCTCGGGCACCGACCCGGCCACCGACCTGCCGATCACCGGGGAGCCGGCGGTGGCGGCGTACGCCGTCGGCACCGAGCTGGTCGTCTACCAAGGCGCCGACCCCGACCCCGGCGATCAGGCCTGGCCGTGGCCTGCCGGCGACATCGCGGTGTGGTCCCGCCACGGCACCAAGACCGTGGCGATCCCCGACGGGACCGACCGCGCCGAGCTGCTCGACGCCGGAACCGTCGACGGCTCACCCAAGGCCCTCGTCGCCCTGTACCACGGCGACGGCTTCGACACCAGCAGCGTGACCCTCGCGCTGATCGACCTGCACACCCTCAGCTCCCACACCGTCGTCGACCACCCGGCATGGGAGTCCGGCTACACGCAGGCCCGGGTGCTGCCCGACGGCGACGTCATCGGGCTGCTCACCGTGGAGGCAAGCTCGTCGCTCGTCCGCTGGACCCCCGGCCGACCCGACGCAGTCTGGTCCACCCCGGCACCCGACCTGGACCGCACCCTGGCCCTGCGCGGCGACCGCGCCGTGCTGATCGACACCCAGCAGCCAGGCAAGGTCACCACCTACCCGGTCGACCTGGCCACCGGCGCCCTCGGCACCCCCGCCACCACCCCCACCACCGGCGTCGACGGCGACCTGTCGTGCCGCGACTGGTACGACGACCAGGCCCTCAGCTGCGCCCGCCCCACCGCCCCAGCAGGCACCATCGGCTCCCAGGGAACCTGGCACCAGCTCCCCACCCCCGACGGAGCAACCGTCACCGCCAGCCGAGACTAGAGGTAGGTGCCGGGGCGCACGTCGCCGACATCGGCGGTCGGTCCCCCGGGGCCGCCAGGGCCGCTCCCGCCCGGCATGGCGCCGGGCGGGAGCTGGCCGCGCATCTGCTCGAGCTGGTTGCGGGCCGCCATCTGCTGGGCGAACAGCGTGGCCTGGATGCCGTGGAAGAGGCCCTCGAGCCACCCGACGAGCTGGGCCTGGGCGATGCGCAGCTCGGCATCGCTCGGCTCGCTGTCATCGCCGAACGGGATGGCCACCCGCTCCAGCTCGGCCCGCAGATCCGGCGACAGCGCCTGACCGACCTCTTGGATCGAGCTGTCGTAGATGGCCTTCAACCGCTCACGAGCGGGACCGTCGAGATCGGCCTGGCGGACCTCGTCGAGCAGCTGCTTGATCATCGAGCCGATGCGCATGACCTTGGCCGGCTCCTCCACGGCCTCCCGACGCTCGTCGGCCTCCGCCGGCTCCACTGCCTCGGGGCCGTGGGCGACGAGCTCGCCGTGGGCCACCTCGGGCGTGGGGTCAGGCTGGGGGTCGGTCATCTGGCTTCTCCTACGAGCAGGGGGACGTACATCTCGGCCGGGGTGAGGGACCCGTGGCGGCCGATGAGCTGGAACGGGCCGGAGTCGGCCGCGTCGTTGAACGAGACCGGCTCGTGGGCGACGAGGGCGACGTCGCCCAGGCGCTGGCGGGCCGCGTCGGTGACGCGCTCACCCCACCACCCTTCGTCCACGGTCTGGTCCCGAGACACGACCCAGGCGGTGTCGGAGTGGTGTGCCTGCGCCGCCTCCAGCAGGGCGCCCTCGCGGCCCGGCCGGGCGTGCAGCCACCGGAAGCGGCCCTCGCCGGACTGGAACGACACGTGGGCCAAGACGTCGGCGCTGGGGTCGATGACGCGGTCGCCCACATCGACCTGGCCGTGGTCGGCGGTGACGACCACGGCGGCGCCGCGCGGCAGCACCGAGAGGATGTCGGCCACGAGCCGATCCACCGCCTGGAGCTCCGCGTCGTAGTGCTGGGCGAGCCCGTACTCGTGGGCGACCTTGTCGATGCCGTCGTAGTACACGTACACGAACGGCTCCCCCGCCTTGAGGGCCTGGCGCAGCTCCACGACCATCGTCGACGGGACCCGGTAGCCGCGGAAGCGGACCTCGGCGAGGTGGGCGCCGCTGAAGCCCGACGTGGCGAACTCCGCCTTGGTGACGATGCACGGCCGCTGGCTGCAGAACGCCGGGTTGGGCTGGAAGTCCTGCGGGTGGATGCGCTTGCGGGCATCGCCCACCGGCGTGGTCCACCGGAGGATGTTCAGGACCTCGTGATCCACGGCGACCCGGTACCCCATGACGCCGTGCTCGCCGGGAGCGAGCCCCGTGGCGATGCTCGTGAGCGCCGTGGCGGTGGTGGACGGCGACACGCTGGTGATGGGGCCGCCCTGCATCGAACACAGCGTCGGCGCCAGGTGCTGGCGGTCCTGGAGCTGGTCCCATCCGAGCCCGTCGAGGACCAGCAGCACCACCTGGCCGGCGTCGAGGGCGGGATCGGGGAGCCACGGCGGCGGTTCCACCGATCCGTCGAGCAGCGCGGGGACGATGTTGGAGATGCACGCTCCCGAATAGTCGGGGAGCACCGGCTTGTCCACGACGGTCCTTTCCAGCTGGTCCGTCGGACAAGCTACTGCCAGCAGCATCAGGTCCGCATCGGCCCTGCTCAGGCCCCGGTTCCCTGGGGAACCGGGGCCGTTGCCCGTAGGATGCGCCCGGTGAAGGTGTCCACCCGTGGTGACTACGCATGCCGGGCGCTGCTGTCGCTGGCGATGCACGCCGACGGCACCCCCACGTCCGTGCGCGACATCGCCGATCGCACCGCGCTCCCCCAGCCGTACCTCGAGCAGATCCTGCTCGCCGTGAAGGGCGCCGGCCTGGTCCGCTCCAAGCGCGGCGTGGGCGGCGGCTACGTGCTGGCGCGGGACCCGAGCGAGATCACCTTGGCCGAGATCGTGAGCGCCGTCGACGGACCCATCGAGGTCGGCGACTTCGGCCGCCCCCACCAGAACGGCGCGTGCGACCACGAGGGCCAGTGCGTCCTGCTCGCCGTGTGGGCCGACGTCGGCGAGCACATGCGCCGCCTGCTCGAAGGCCAGTCCCTGGCCGACATCGCCGCCATCGCCCGCGGCCAGGCCCCCTGGCCCGACCCGGTCACCTGACCGCCGACCCGGCACCCGACGCTCACCCCGCGGGCGGGGCGGGTCAGTTCAGGGAGGAGCGGATGGTGGTGAGATCGGCGGGGAGCTCGGACGTGAACTCGAGGCGCTCGCCGGTGACCGGGTGGTCGAAGCCGAGGCGCTCGGCGTGGAGGAACGGCCGGGGGCACGGCAGCGACTGCCGAGCGCCTCGGTAGCGCTCGTCGCCCACCACCGGGTGGCCGATGGCGGACAGGTGCACGCGGATCTGGTGGGTCCGACCGGTCTCGAGCCGGCAGACCAGCTCGGTGACCGCGACCGGTTCGTCGTAGGTGCGCTCGACCTCGTAGCGGGTGCGCGCCGGCTTGCCCTTCTCGGTGACGGCCATCTTCGTGGGGTGCTTCGTCGACCGGCCGATGGGGGCGTCGACGACGCCGCGGGGCGATTCGACGTGGCCCCACACGACCGTGCGGTACCGACGGTCGACGGTGCGCTCGGCCAGCTGCTCGGTGAGCGACTCGTAGGCCACGGCGCTGCGGGCCACCATCAGCAGCCCGGAGGTGCCGCGGTCGAGGCGGTGGACGATGCCCGGACGATCCGGCTCGCCGACCGCCGCCATCTCGGGGTAGGCGGCGATCAAGCCGTTGGCCAAGGTGCCGGTCGTGTGGCCAGCACCGGGGTGGACCACCAGGTCGGCCGGCTTGTCCACCACGATGACGTGCTCGTCGATGTACACCGACGAGATGGCGACGCTCGGGTCGGGCTCCAGCGCGGCCACGGCGGCCGCGTCGCCGAGCTCGATGGCCAGCGCGCCCGGAGCGACGAGCCGATCGGCGCCGCGGGTGGCCACGGTGCCGTCGAGCGTCACCGCGCCCGCCGCCACCAGCCGCGCCGCTTCGGTGCGGCTCACGTCGGTGACCATGGCGACGATCCGGTCGATGCGCTCCCCCACGAGCGACTCGGGCACCTCGACCGCCACCGAGCGGTGGCCGGTCACTGGGGCACTCGGAAGCTGGCGGCCACCAGGAGGAGCGCCCCGACCACGATGGCGGCGTCGGCGACGTTGAACACCGGCCACCACTGCAGGTCGATGAAGTCGATGACGGCGCCGTGGAGGAACCCCTCGTCGCCGCGGAAGGCCCGGTCCATCAGGTTGCCCAGCGCCCCACCCGAGATCAGGCCCGACGCGACGGCGCCCAGCGGGTACCGGCTGGTGGTCCCGAACGAGACGGCGATGATCACGCCGATGGCGAGCAGCGAGATCCACGGCCCGAGGCCGCTGTCGGTGCCGAGGCTGAACGCGACGCCGGTGTTGGAGAAGAGGTTGAACCGCAGCGTCCAGAACAGATCGACGATCTGGCCGTCGTCGAGCCGGCCGAGCGCCCACCACTTCGACGCCTGGTCGGCGATGAGCACCGCGGCGGCGACCGCGCCGACGATCTTCAGCCGACGGGGCGGACGCGGCGCGCCGGGCTCGCCGGAGCCGTCCGCGCCGTCCGCAGCAGCGCCGGTGCTGCCGTCGGACGCGGCGGGAGCCTCGTCGTCGGGCGTCAGGGCATCGGTGGACTCCTCGGGAGCCTCCGTGTCGGTGGGCAGATCGTCGACCATGGGCTCGACCTAGCGGTGGCCGAATCCTCCGACCTTGAACTCGACGCGCTCGCGCGCCCACGGGATCGCCTCGAGGCGCTCCTTCGGGATCGGCAGCCCGGACTGCTCGCAGATGCCGTAGGTGCCGAGCGCGAACTTCGCCAGCGCGTGGTCGATCTCCTCGATGGCGGCCCGGGCCTGGGCCGAGAGCTGCAGATCGCGCTCGCGCTCCATGCTGAGCGTGTCGCCCTCGCCCGACTCCTCGTCGAACTGGGTGTCGCCGGACTCGTAGTCGGCCACGAGGTCGCGTGCCTCCGCCTCCAGGCTCTCCGCCTGGTGCAGGTAGGTGGCGCGCTCGTGCTCGAGGAGCGCCTGCTGCGAGTCGAGCCACCTCTGCCCGAACGACGACTTCGCGCCCGCCTTCTTCGCCGGAGCCTTCTTCGCCGGGGCCTTCTTGCCCACGGTCTTGTTGGCGACGGTCTTCTTCGCCACGGTCTTGGCCGCCGGAGCGGCCTTCTTGGCAGGAGCCTTCTTGGCAGCCTTCTTGGCCGTCGGGGTCTTGGCCGCCGCCTTCTTCTTGGCCGCCGCCTTCTTCACCGGAGCCTTCTTCGCGGGCACCTTCTTCGCGGCTGCCTTCTTCGCTGGTGCGGCCTTGTTCGTCGCTGTTCCCACCCGGGCAGCCATCGGTGTCAGCGGCGCTTGCCGAAGCGGAAGCCGCGTCGATCCTGCTCGCCGAACAGGGACTCGGTCGGCGGGATGTCGCCGGCGTCACGCGGACCGAGGGGCTCCTCGTCGGCCATGGCCTTGCGGAGCTCCGTGAGGAACGCATCCTCGTCACCGCCCTCGGCGGACGGGGCCCGCTCGGGCGCCAGGCCGAGGTCGACGGCGCTCACCGGCGCCGTCGGGGGCCCGCTGTCGGGCGGGTCGTCGAGGCCGGGCGCCTCGTGGTCGACCTCCTCGAAGGCGAGCACCGGGGGAACCGGCGGCTCCGCTTCGCCCGGGGCTGCGACCGGCTCGGGAGCGACGACCGGCGGAAGCTCCGGGGCCGGGGGCTCGTCGGCCACGGCGGCCTCGGGTTCGGGCTCGGGCTCAGGCTCGTCGGCGGAAGGCGTCGGCGCGACCGCCACCGGCTCGGCGTCGACGGGCTCGGAGGCGGCGGCCGCTGGCTCGGGCTCGTCGAGATCGGAGAAGTCCGGGAGCGCCGGGTCGCTCAGTGCCGGGGCCGGAGCGAGCCGGAAGCCCGACGGGTCGTCGAGGATCTGCTGCAGCTCGGCGAGGGTCGAGCCGAGCTGCGACCGCTGCTCCTCGACGTGGCGCTCGAGCACGCTCACGTCGCTGCGCAGCGACTCGCGCAGGCCCTCGAGCTCGCCGATCTCGGCGGCCAGGCGCTGACGGGCTTCCCGCCGCTCCCGGGCTGCTTCGGCTTCGACCTCGGCCCGGGTGGAAGCCGCCCGCTGCTCGGACTCGCTGTTGGTGGCCGAGGCGCGGGCCTCGGCGTCGGCGAGGAGGGCCTCGGCCTGCTCCTTGGCGGCCGCGACCATCTTGTCGGCGTCGTCGCGGGCTTCGCGGACGGCGGCATCGGCGGTGCGCTGGGCCATGACGAGCGTGCGCTGCGCCTCAGCGGCGACCTCCTCCTCCGACGGCCCGGTGGAGGGGGCGGGCTGCGCGGCGAGCTGGGCGGCGACCTCGGTGGCCACCCGCCGGTCGATCTCGGCTTCGACGGCCGCGGGATCGGGGCCGGGGCCGGACGCGCCACCAGCCGACCTGGCTTGCTCCAGGGCCTGCGTGAGCTGCACCTCGACCTTGGCCGCCATCGCCGTCGCCCGGTCCAAGAAGTCGTCGACCTCGGTGGGGTCGTAGCCCTTTCCTCGGTACTTCTTGAACTCGGCGTTCTCGAGCAGGCGCTTCAGGGTCAACTCCATGCCGCCACCCTACCCGTGTGCTTCGGGCCGGGCCGCGACACGTCCCCGGGCTCGATCAGGTGTCGTAGCCGCGCTCGTGCAGGCGCCGACGCTCCTCGGGCGACACCTCCACGTTGGTGGGCGTGAGCAGGTACACCTGGTTGGCCACCCGCTCCATCTGCCCGCCGAGGCCGTAGCAGAGACCGCTCGCGAAGTCGATGAGCCGGCGGGACAGGTCCCGGTCGGCGCCCTGGAGGTTCATGATGACGGGCTGGCTGCCCTTGTACTTGTCCGCCACGTCTTGAGCTTGGTTGAAGGACGTCGGCATGACCACGAACGGCTTGGCGTTGGGCATGACCGGCATGGGCCGCACCACCTGGGGACGGGGACGGACCTGACCCACCCCGGTGGGTGCGACGGTCTGGCCGGTGTCGGGCTCACGGGGGTCGACGCCGCGGGTGCTGATGGGACGGACCGAGCCGATGCCCGAGGGCTCGTCGGGGTAGGACGACGCCGGCGGTGCGGCCTGGCTGCGGACGGGCGGGCGGTCACGGCTCATGGGGTTGCTGCGCTCCGGCTCGTCGTCGTAGTTGCTGCCGTACTCGTCGTACTCAGCGTCATCGCCGAGCCCGAGGTACACCATTGCCTTGCGCCACATGCACGTGAGGTTAGCGGGGAGCGGCCGCAGGACCAGGGACGGACGGTCGCGGACCGAACAGGGCTGAACCGACGCGGACCATCGTCGAGCCCTCGGCGACGGCCGCCTCGAGGTCGCCGGACATGCCCATCGACCTCACCGGGAGGTCGAGGTCGTCAGCCAGGCCGCGGAGCACGGCGAACCCGGCCCGGGCCGCGGCGGCCGGTCCGGTGCGGCCCACCGTCATCAGCCCCTGCACGTCGAGGCCGGCGTCGCCGAGCCTGGCCACGAGGTCGGGAGCCTCGTCGGGGGCGCACCCGCCCTTCTGCGGCTCGTCGGACACGTTGACCTGCACGAGGACCGGGGCAGCCGGAGCCCGCTTGGCGATCTCCTGGCCGAGGTCGATGCGGTCCACCGTCTGCCAGAGCGAGACGATCCCAGCCAGGGCCTTCACCTTGTTGCGCTGAAGGCGCCCGATGGCGTGCCAGCGCGGCGCCAGGCCCGCGTCGGCCAGCACCGGGGCCTTGGCCACCAGCTCCTGGGCGTAGTTCTCGCCCAGGTCGGTGAGGCCGGCCGAAGCAGCCGCCATCGCCACCTCGGGACCGAACCCCTTGGTGACGGCCAGCAGCACCACGGCGGCGGGGTCCCCACCGGCATCGGCGATGCGGTTGCGCACCTGCTCGACCCGGGCGAGCAGGACGTCGGGCTCCGGTGCGCTCACGACTCCGGACCTCCAGCAGACGTGGAGGGGCGAGCTGAGGTCGAGGTCGAGGGCCAACCCGAAGTCGAGGTCGAGGTCACGGCTCGATCCAAGCGACCAGGGCCTGGCGCTGCGGTTCGGCGCGGGCCCGGTGCGACCAGTGGTTGGGGCTGCACGCCGTGCAGGTGCCGACGTCGTGCAGCTCGATGCCCAGGCGGCGGCAGGCCTCGGCGATGCCGGCGGCGACGTCGAGCGCCGGGGTGCCCCACGCCGTCGTGGCGCGGACGGCGTCGCCGTAGCGGGCCGCGACGAGGTCCAGCTCGGTGCCACCGAACTCGTAGCAGCGGGCCCGGATGCACGGGCCGAGCGCGGCGTGCTCGGGCGCCCCGCCGAGGTCGGCCATCGCCGCGGCCGTGGCCTCGACGACACCCGCCTCCAGGCCCCGCCACCCGGCGTGGGCCACCCCGACGACGCCGGGTCCGGTGAGGAGCACGGGAGCGCAGTCGGCGGTCTGGACGGCGAGCACGGCGCCGGGCACGGCGGTGACGGCGGCGTCGGCTTCGTCCCCCGCGTGCTGGCCCGGCTCGGTGACGGTGACGACCCGGGCGCCGTGCACCTGGCGCAGCCAGGACCACGGCCGGTCGACGACGGCCGCACGGCGCGCCGCGAGGGCCGACGGCTCGGCGCGGACCATCAGGTCGCCGTGGGTGGTGTCGGTGAAGACCGAGCGAACCTCGCCGGTCACGGCGTCGGCGCTACTTCAGGAACGACGGGACGTCGAACTCGTCGTCACCGCCACCGCCTTCGTCGTCGCCCAGGCGGTGCTCGGCGGAGTCGGCGAACAGGTCGCTGGCGCTCGACGGACGGGGCGGCCGCCGCGGCGGCGGGGCATCGCCCGAGGCGGCGCCCTCCTCACGGCGCGACGGGCGGGAGGTCTTCTCCTCCCAGCGGTCGAAGCCGGCGGCGATGACCGTGACCCGGACCTCGTCGCCCATCTCGTCGTCGATCACGGTGCCGAAGATGATGTTGGCGTCGGGGTGCGCCACGCCGTGGATCACCTCGGCGGCCTCGTTGACCTCGAACAGGCCGAGGTCCGAGCCGCCGGCGATCGAGAGCAAGATGCCCCGGGCGCCTTCGATGGACGCCTCGAGCAGCGGGCTCGAGATGGCGCCGCGGGCGGCGTTGAGCGCCCGGCCCTCGCCGGTGGCGGTGCCGATGCCCATGAGGGCCGAGCCGGCGTTGCTCATGATCATCTTCACGTCGGCGAAGTCGGTGTTGATGACGCCCGGCGTGGTGATGAGGTCGGTGATGCCCTGGACGCCCTGGAGCAGGACCTCGTCGGCCATCTTGAAGGCGTTCATCATCGACGTCTTCTCGTTCGACACGGTGAGCAGCCGGTCGTTCGGGATGACGATCTGGGTGTCGACCTTCTCCTTCAGCTTCTGGATGCCGGCCTCGGCCTGCACGGAGCGGCGGCGGCCCTCGAAGGCGAACGGGCGGGTGACCACGCCGATGGTCAGCGCGCCGATGCCCTTGGCGATCTCGGCGATGACCGGGGCCGCACCGGTGCCGGTGCCGCCGCCTTTGCCCGCGGTGATGAACACCATGTCGGCCCCCTGGAGGACCTCCTCGATCTCGTTGCGGTGCTCCTCGGCGGCCAGGCGGCCGACCTCGGGGTCGCTGCCGGCACCGAGGCCCCGGGTGAGCTCACGGCCGATGTCGAGCTTGATGTCCGCGTCCGACATCAGCAGCGCCTGCGCGTCGGTGTTGACAGCGATGAACTCGACGCCCTTGAGGCCAGCGTCGATCATGCGGTTGACGGCGTTGACGCCACCACCGCCGACACCGACCACCTTGATGACGGCGAGATAGTTCTGAGGATTACCGGCCATGGCTGCTACCTCCACACGGGGTGGTTGGAAGGGAAACCCTCAACGCTGGCTGGAGAAGGGGTGAACCTTGAGGAACGGTTGACATTAGTACCCAATCATTGCGGGTCAGAGGGGCGGAGCGGGGGATTCCGTTCACTTCCGGGTCACGGTGGCGGCCCGGGGAGCGCTGACGTCGATGGTGGCGATGGTGTCGCGGTCGGCCTGCTCGAGCAGGACCTGAAGGGCGTCTGCCTTGGCGCTCGGCTGGCTGCGGTCCCCCCACCAGACCTCGATGTCGTCGGCGAGCGCGAACCGGACACCCGACGAGGTGGCGACGACCCCGGCCACCTCGGAGCGGAGCGGGGCCGGCAGACCCGAGAGCGTGGCGAGCGCCGAGCGCTGCGGGGCCGGGAGGTCGTCGCCGACGGGCGCGGCGGCCCCGGCGAGGACGGGCAGGCCGCCGCCGGCGGCAGGGCCGAGCACGCGTCCGGCGCGATCCACCTCGAGCGCGCCGGCGCCGGTCCCCACGACCGCGATCGGCGTGCGCTCGACGAGCGTGATCTCGACGGTGCCGGGCCACGAGCGCGACACCGTGGCCCGCTCGACCCAGGGCAGCGCCTCGAGCCGGCGTTCGGCGGCGGAGGCATCCACCCCCGCCATCGGCGCGCCCAGGGCGATGCCCGATGCCTTCTGCGCCTCGGCCTGCTCGGTGCGCGAGGCGCCCTTGACCGCGACGGCGTCCACGTCCAGCAGCGGCGACTCCGTGAGGGCGAACGCCCCAGCCGCGAGACCGGCCACGGCCAGCGCGGTCGCCAACCAGCGCAGCCGCCTGCGGCCCTCCCCGCGGGCGACCTCGATCCGACGGGCCTGCAGCCGCGGGTCCACCAGCGACGGGCTCTCCGGCTTCGCCTTCGCTTTCGCCTTGGGTTCCTTGGCCGCCTTCGGAGCCGTTGCGGACGTGGTGGCCTTCGCCGCCCGAGACGGCTTCGACCCGGCCTTCGCCGGCTTCGACCGCTGGCGGAAGACCGTCTCGGTCACGACACCAGCTCCGGCATGGCCGCGAAGCCCACCAGGCACGTCTCGACGTGCAGGACGATGCCGGTCTGCTCGTGGACCCGGCGACGGACCTCGACCATCAGATCCCAGATGTCCTGGGCGCGGCCGCCCTCGTCGGACTGGATGAAGTTGGCGTGCTTGGGCGACACCTCGGCGGTCCCGATGCGCAGGCCCTTGCAGCCCGCCCCGTCGATGAGCCGACCGGCCGAGGTGCCCTCGGGGTTCGTGAACACCGAGCCGGCGTTGCGGCCACCGGGCTGGTTGTCACGCCGCCACTGGGTCTTCTCCTTGATGGCCGCTCGGGCCACGTCGGCATCGGCGGCGGCCAGCTCCAGCTCGGCCCAGACGACGACCTGCTCGGGCCGGATCGACGAGGACCGGTACCCCAGGGACAGATCGGACGCCGGCACGACTCCATCCTCGCCCGAGGCCAGGTCCACGACGCGGACCCTCGTGAGGCAGTCGCCGATCTCGGCGTCGGGCACGCCGGCGTTCATCCGGACGGCGCCGCCGACCGAGCCGGGCACCCCGGCCGCCCACTCGAACCCGGTGAGGCCGGCACCCGCGGTCCGGCGGGCGACCACCGGCAGCTTGGCCCGGGCACCGGCGCGGACCGTGGTACCGGCGATGGCGATGTCGGCGAACGCCGGACCGAGGACGACGACGAGACCGTCGAAACCGGCGTCGGACACGAGGAGGTTCGACCCGAGGCCGACGACGAGCACCGGGACCGGGCCCTCCCCCGCGGCGACGGCTCGGGCGACGGCAGCCAGCTCGTCCTCGTCGCGCACCGTGACGGCGAGCGCGGCGGGGCCGCCGACGCCGTAGGTGGTGAGCGGACCGGTGGGGACGTCGCGCCGGACGAGCGGCGGGAGGCGGTCGGCGAGGGCGTCGACGGCGGCAGGTGGCACGGTCACGAGGCCCGATCCCCGGCTTCGGCGACGAGACGCCGGCCGAGACTCGAGATGTCGCCGGCGCCGACGGTGAGGCACAGGTCGCCGGGCCGCAGCGTGCTGCGCAGCCAGGCGGCGGCATCGTCGAGCGAGGGCACCCAGGCGACCTCGGCCCAGGGCCGTACGTCGAGCACCTCCTCGATGAGCGAGCGGCCCGACACGCCGGGCAGCGGGTCCTCACCGGCGCCGTAGATCTCGGTGACGGCGACGACGTCGGCCAGCGCCAGGGCGGCACCGAAGTCGCCGAGGAGGTCCCGCGTCCGCGTGTAGCGGTGCGGCTGGAACACGGCGACGACGCGGGACCAGCCGGCTTCGTCGGCCGAGGCGAGCAGGGCGCGGACCTTGCCCGGGTTGTGGGCGTAGTCGTCGACGACCGTGGCGCCCCGCACCTCGCCCAGGACCTCGAAGCGGCGGGCGACGCCTCGGTAGGCGCCGATGGCGGCCACCGCGTCGAGAGCGGGCACGCCCAGCTCGATGGCCACGGCGATGGCGACCGCTGCGTTGCGGGCGTGGTGGCGCCCCGGCGTGCCGACCTGCACCGGTCCGAGCTCGTCGTCGCCCCGTCGCAGACCGAACGTGGTGTGGAGGCGCTCGACCTGGACGGAGTGGACCTGGAGGTCCGCCTCGGGCCCCTCGCCTACCGTCAGCGCACCCACGGCCTGGGCCACCCGGAGCGCACGGGGATCGGTGATGTGCTCGCCGCGGGGGTCGTCGATGCCGACGACGCCGACGCGGGCTTCGGTGAGGAACCGCAAGAACGCGGCCTCGATGGCGTCGATGTCGCGCCAGTAGTCGAGGTGGTCCTCGTCGATGTTGGTGACCACGGCGATGTCGCCGCCGAGGCGCAGGAAGGTGCCGTCGCTCTCGTCGGCCTCCACCACGAACGCACCGCTCCCCCCGCCTGCCCAGTGCGCCGCCCGCCCCAGGCCGACGGGCTTGGCGCCCACGAGGTACGAGGGATCGGTGCCGGCGCCGTCGAGCAGGGTGGCGAGCATCGCGGTCGTGCTGGTCTTGCCGTGCGTGCCCGACACGGCGACGGTGGGCCGGGCCGCGCAGATGAGCGCGAGGATCCCGGCCCGGTCGAGCACCGTGCAGCCGGCCGCGGCGGCCGCTTCGAGGTCTCGCTCGGTAGGCGGGAACGCCGTGGAGTGGGCCACGATCTCGGCGCCGTGGGCGTGGGCGGAGGCGAACAGCCCGCCTGGAGCGACGACCTCGGGGTGGACGCCCGCGTCGATCAGCGACGGCCACGCCGACGTCTCGTTGACGTCGGACCCGGTGACCCGGTGGCCCATCGTGGCCAAGATGATGCCGATGGCGCTGATGCCGGCCCCGCCGATGCCGACGAGGTGGACGGTCCGAGGGGCCGAGAGGCCGGTGACGGGCTCAGCCACGAGCGACCCGTTCGACAACGGCAGCGGCCTGCTCGGCGGCGTCGATGGCGGCACCGGCGCGCAGGGCGGCGGCCATGGCCGCGAGGCGCTCGCGGTCGCCCAGCAGCGCGGTCAGCTCGGCCTCGAGGCGATCGGTGTCGAGCTCCGAGTCCGGGACCACGACCGCACCGCCGAGGGCCTCGACCGCCCGCGCGTTGGCCATCTGGTGGTCGCGGGTGGCGATGGGCAGCGGCACCAGGACGGCCGGAAGGCCCGCCGCCATGAGCTCGAAGACCGATCCGCCGGAGCGGGTTACGGCCAGGTCGCTGGCGTCGAGCAGGAGGTGCATCCGGTCCTCGTAGGGCACCCGCTGGTAGACGATGCCGTCGGCCGGGAGGCCGGTGGGGCCGTCGCTGCCGTCGGAGAACCCGTTGCGGCCGACCACGTGGCGCACGGCGAGGTCGGACCGGTGGGCCCAGCGTTCGACGACGCCCTGCACCGCATCGTTGATGCGGCGGGAGCCGAGGGATCCGGCGAACACGCCGATGACCGTGCGGTCGGCCGGCAGGTCGAGGGCCGCCCGGGCCGCGGCCGGATCGGGGTGCTCGGCCATCTGGCGGATCTCGGGGCGCAGCGGGTTGCCGGTGACGGTGGCCTTCGGGAGGTCGGTGCCCTCGAACGACACGGCCGAGGCGGCGGCGAAGCGGCGCAGCGCCCGGTTGACGGCGCCCGCCTTCTTGTTCTGCTCGAGCAGCACGAGCGGCACCCGGCCGAAGACGGCGCCCACCCCGCAGGCGAAGCTGGCGTAGCCGCCGAGCACGATGACGACCGACGGCTTGCGCGTGCGGACGATGCCGATGCCCCGGAACAGGGCCTTGAACAGATCGAGGACCGCAGCGACGTTGGCGGCGGAGAGCTTGCGCTGGATGCCGCGGCCGGGGAGCACGTCGACGGTGAAGCCGGCGGCCGGCACCAGCTCCTGCTCCGGGCCGCGCTCGGCGCCCACGAAGTGGATCGTGGCCGGATCGCGCCCCTCGGCCACGAGGGCCCGAGCCACCGACAGGCCGGGCAGCAGGTGGCCGGCAGTGCCGCCCCCGGCGACGAGGGCCCAGGTCGGCTCGCTCATGAGCGCTTGGCTCGGCGGGACGACCGGGGCAGGTGCTCGGCGGGATGGCGGGCGATGTTGAGGAGCATGCCGGCGGCGGCCAGGTTGATCATGAGGGAGGAGCCGCCGAAGGAGATGAACGGGAGCGGCACGCCCGTGATCGGCATGATGCCGATGACCGCACCGATGTTCATGAACGCCTGGATCCCGATCCACGCCGTGATCCCGGTGGCGACGAGCATCGAGAACCGGTCCTTGGCCCGGGCGGCGATCCACGCGCCGGTGCACGTGATGCCGAAGAACAGCAGCACGACCGACATGGCGCCCACCAGGCCGAACTCCTCGCCGATGACGGCGAAGATGAAGTCCGTGTGGGCGAACGGCAGGAAGCCCCACTTGGCGGTGGAGCGGCCGAGGCCCCGCCCGAGGAGCCCGCCGTTGGCGATGCCGACGAGCGACTGCACGTTCTGGAGGCCGGTGTTCTGCGGGTCGGCCCACGGGTTGAGGAAGCGCAGGAAGCGGGTGCGGCGGAACGGGGTGTAGGCGACGAACGCGGTGGCGACCATCGCTCCGGCGGCCGCGACGGCCGAGAGCGGCAGCAGCGGCACACCGGCCACCAGGAGCATCGTCAGCACCATGAAGGCGATGATGATCGTGGTGCCCAGGTTGGGCTGGAGCATGATCAGCGCCGCGATCAGGCCCAGGTAGGCCACGACCGGCGCCAGCGTCCAGCGCCAGTCGGCGGTCTTGTCGGAGCGGCGGTCGAGCAGGTCGGCCACGAACAGCAGCAGGGCGAACTTGGCGAACTCGGACGGCTGGATCTGGAACGGGCCGGCGCCCAGCCAGCGGGTGGCGCCGTTCACGGTCACGCCGATGCCGGGGACGAGGACCAGCACGAGCATGGCGATGGCGATGGCCATGAACGGCTTGGTGAAGCGGCGCCAGAAGTCGACCGAGACCATCAGCGTGGCGAACAGGGCGACGGTGCCCAGCACCGTCCAGAGCGCCTGGCGCTCGAACAGCGACCACGGCACGCCGCCGGCACGCACTGCCGGCACCGACGACGCCGACATGACCATGACGAGGCCGAACATGTTCAACACGACGACGATCGCCGCGAGCAGCCAGAACGAGCCGGTGGGGATGCCAGGGACCGAGAGCCGGCGCCGCCGGGTGATGGAGCGGGGCGCGGCGCGCCCGCGCAGCGCCGGGTGGCCGATGGTGGTGGTCATGCGGCGGCTCCGAGGCGAGCGCGGACGACCTCTTGGAAGTGGTCGCCGCGGACGGCGTAGCCCGGGTACCAGTCGAACGAGGCGCAGGCCGGCGAGAGGACGACGTCGTCGCCCGGCTGCGCGAGGCCGGCGGCCAGGGCCACGGCCTCCTCCATCGACGACGCGGTGACGGTGGGCGTGCGGCCGGCGAAGGCCGCTTCGACGTCGGCGGCGGCCTCCCCGATGGCGACGACGGCGCGCAGGTGCGGGGCGAGGTCGCCGAGCCCGGTCAGGTCGAGGCCCTTGTTGCGCCCGCCGGCGATGAGCACGGCCGACTCGAAGCCGGCCACCGCGGCCAGGGTCGCGTGCGGCGCCGTGGCCTTCGAGTCGTCGTACCAGCGCACCCCACCAGCCTCGCCCACCAGCTCCACGCGATGGGGGAGGCTGCGAAAGGCACGGAGAGCCGCTCGGATGCCGTCGGGCGTGGCGCCCGCGGCCAGGGCGGTGGCCGCGGCGGCCAGCGCGTTCGAACGGTCGTGGGGCAGCGACCGGGTCAGCTCGCCGACCGGCAGAAGATCCAGCCCGTCGGGCCCGCGCAGCACCCCGTCGGCGATGTGCCAGTCGGCCGGCTCGTGGATGCCGAAGGTCTGGGTGCGCTCCCCCTCCGGTGCCCAGCGCATGACGACGGGGTCGTCGGCGTTGGCGACGGCGAGGCCGCCCTGACCGTGGTTGGCCCAGATCCGCGCCTTGGCCGCCTCGTAGCCGGTGAGGTCGCGGTGCACGTCGAGGTGGTCGGGGGCGAAGTTCAGCCACGCGCCCACCACCGGCTGGTGGGCCGTGGCGAACGTGAGCCGGAACGACGACGCCTCGACCACGAAGACCTCGGTGTCGGGGTCCTCGATGGCCTCGACGAGCGGGACGTCGACGTTGCCGGCGGGCACGGCCCGCAGCCCGGAGGCCACCAGCATCTCGGTCACGAGGGTGGTGACCGTGGTCTTGCCGTTGGTGCCGGTGATGGTGGCGATCGGCCGCTGGTCCCAGGCCGCGGCCAAGTCGAGCTCGCTGCGGATCGGCACGCCGGTGGCGAGCGCCGAGGCGAAGAGCGGATGGCGCTCGGGGATGCCGGGGCTGGGCACCACGGCGCCGTGGTGCGCGATCAGCGCCTCCCAGTCTGCAGGCGGATCGACCCATGCGGCGCCCAGCTCGACGGCGCGGGCCGGACCGTCGGCGCCCAGGCCGTCGTCGGTCACGGTGACCTCGACGTTCCGCTTCACGAGCGCGCGCACGACCGCACGTCCCATCACCCCGAGGCCGACGACCAGCACCCGGCCGGGGACGAGCGCCTCCGAGGCGAGCGGCTCGGTCACGATGCGAACGCCGGGATGGGGGGCAGGGTGGTGAAGTCGGCGTAGAACATCCCGAGCGCGAGCGCGGTGGCGAGCCCGGCGATCATCCAGAAGCGGACGATGACCGTGGTCTCGGGCCACCCGCGCAGCTCGTAGTGGTGGTGGATCGGCGCCATGCGGAAGACGCGGCGTCCGAACACCCGGAACGAGAACACCTGGATGATGACCGACAGCGTCTCGACCACGAACAGGGCCCCGATGATGGGCAGCAGCAGCATCGTGTTGAGCGTGAGGGCCAAGCCGGCGAGGGCGGCGCCGATGGCCAGCGACCCCGTGTCGCCCATGAAGATCTTCGCCGGGTGCGCGTTCCACCACAGGAAGCCGGCGCACCCGCCGAGCATCGCGGCAGCCACGACCGCCAGGTCGAGCGCGTGCTCGACGTCGTAGACGAGCGGGTTCCGGAACGCCCAGAAGCCGATGATCGTGAAGCTGGCGAAGGCGAAGATCGACGACCCGGCCGCCAGCCCGTCGAGCCCGTCGGTGAGGTTCACGCCGTTGGTGACCGCCATGATCACGAGGACCGAGAACAGGACCCAGCCGACCTTGCCGAAGTCGATGTTCAACAGGGCCGAGGAGTCGAACGAGTCGTACCGGGTGAACGACAGCGTCGTGTGCACGCCGGTCCACAGCACGGTGGCGACGCCGAAGCTGCCGGCCACGAACAGCAGGCCGAGGACCTTCGTGCGCTTGTTGAGGCCGAGGTTGCGCTCGCGGGTGATGCCGATCCAGTCGTCGAGGAAGCCGACCAGCCCGGCACCGACCACGAGCGCGAGCACGAACATGCCCGAGCGGGTGAAGACCACGCGGCTGCGCAGGTGGGCCACCGAGTAGCCGATGACCGCGCCGGCGACGATGGCGATGCCGCCCATGGTGGGGGTGCCGGCCTTGACCTTGTGGCCTTCGGGCCCCTCCTCGCGGATGTTCTGGCCGATCTGGTGGTTCGTGAGCCAGACGATGAGGTAGCGGGTGCCGACGAGCGACGCGGCGAGGCTGAGGCCACCGGCCATGAGGAGGGCGATCACGAGGCGGCCCCCCCGCTCCAGCCGGCGGCGGCCAGCGCGCCGCGCAGGACCTGGCGGTCGTCGAACGGCACGACGGCCTCGCCGATCGTCTGGGTGGTCTCGTGCCCCTTGCCCGCGACGAGGACGACGTCGCCGGGCTCCGCCTCGGTCACCGCCAACGCGATGGCGGCGGCCCGGTCGGGCTCGATCCGGAGGTCGGTGGGGGCTTCGATTCCGTGCTGCACGGCATCGATGATCGCAGCCGGGTCCTCTCCCCGAGGGTTATCGGTGGTCAGGACCACCAGATCGGCCAGCTCACCTGCGGCTTCGCCCATCTGCGGGCGCTTGCCGTGATCGCGATCCCCGCCGGCACCGAACACGACGATGACTCGGCCGTCGGTCAGCTCCCGGGCCGCGCCCAGCAGCTGGCGGAGGCCGTCGGGCGTGTGGGCGTAGTCCACGGCAGCGAGGAACGGCTGGCCCTCGTCGATGCGCTCGAAGCGCCCGTCCACCTGCCCAGCCGACGCCAGGCCCTCGACGATGGCGTCGAGCGGGAGCCCCAGCTGCTCGGCGGCCGTGGCGGCGGCCAGGGCGTTGGACACGTTGAACCGGCCGGGCAGGCGGACCTCGACGTCGCGGCCGTGCCACCGGAAGCGGGAGCCGTCGGCCGTGAGCTCGAGGTCCTCGACGTCGTCGAGCGAGTACCCGACGAACGGCACCGCCGCCGTGTCGGCGAGGAGCCGACCGTGGGGCGAGTCCAGGTTCAGCACGGCCAGGTCGCACAGGTCGGGGCCGAAGAGGCGGGCCTTGGCGGCGAAGTACGCCTCCATCGTCCCGTGGTGGTCGAGGTGGTCCTGGCTGAGGTTGGTGAACACGGCCACCCGAAAGCGCGTGCCGTCGATCCGGTGGAGGTCCAGGGCGTGGGACGACACCTCCATGGCCACCAGGTCGCCCCCGGCGTCGCGCATGGCGGCCAGCTGGGCCTGCAGCTCGGGCGCCTCGGGCGTGGTGCGGGCGCCGGTGAGCGTCCCGATCACGCCGCAGGACCGGCCCGCGGCCTGGGCCATCGCCGCGATGAGGTGGGCGACCGTGGTCTTGCCGTTGGTGCCGGTGATGCCGGCGAGCTGGAGGGTGTCGGACGGGAAGCCGACGAGGGCGGCGGCCACCGGCCCCATGGCGGCCCGCACCGATGGCGTCACCAGCTGGGGCACGTCGAGGTCGAGCCGGCGCTCGCCCAGCAGGGCCACGGCCCCGTCGGCGACGGCGCCGGCGGCGAAGTCGTGCCCGTCGAACGCGGCGCCGGGGACGCAGCAGAACAGCGTCCCCGGCACCACGTGGCGGGAGTCGTGGGTGACGGACCGGACGTCGACGTCGAGGTCACCGACCACGTCGAGGGCGTCCAGGGAGCCCCGGCCGGTGGCGGCCGCGACCAGATCTGGGAGGAGCACCCGGTCAGCCTTGCGCAGTGGCGGTGGCACCAGCGACATCCTCGCCGTCCACGTCCTTCGCCGAAGCGGACAGCTCCGGCACGTCGTGCTTCATGTCGCCCAGGAGGGCAGGCGGCGGGACCTCGTAGCGGCGCAGGGCCGACGCCGCCAAGTGGGCGAAGACCGGAGCGGCCACGTCACCGCCGTAGATCGAGGTGCGGGGGTCTTCGAGCGTCACGATGATCGACAGGTCGGCGCCGGTGACCATGCCCACGAAGCTGGCCTGGTACTCGTAGCGGCCCCGCCCGTTGAGGTAGCCGTCCTCCTTGTCGATGCCCTGGGGGATGCGGGCGGT
>Ga0182747_1000699_pt1 | contig 29628 bp, 24 predicted proteins | sample eDN3rd30CBELigBY_FD_128526 | JGI IMG/M metagenome (GOLD analysis project Ga0182747, IMG submission 128526) | Enriched backyard soil microbial communities from Emeryville, California, USA - eDNA 3rd pass 30_C BE-Lig BY (version 2) (version 2) | ecosystem: Environmental > Terrestrial > Soil >... | reverse complement strand
TCGTCGCCCGGCTGAAGACAGGGGGCTCAACCCTCCTCTCGCACACAAAGATCCTCCCCCGAATGCAAAAGGTCGTTGACTCGCTCATCTCGAACCAGGGCGCTGATCTTGTCCTCATCGTGTGTGGTGCAGACTGGTCAGACATCAAGGCGTCGAAGATGGTCATTAATCCTGGTCGCGTGTTCCCCGGTGTTGTGAGCGCCCTGGCGCATGGACAGAAGCTCGGCATCATCAAGCCTTCCGAGGGCCAGGTACAGAAAGAAAGGGAGCGCTATCAAGGGTTGGGAATCGATGCAGTCGTTACCTCCGCTTCCCCTTATGCGGGTGAAGAACGCCTTGAGCTCGCGCGAAAAGCCGCAGAGGAGTTGCGTCAGGCAGACTGCGACTTGATTTGGATGACCTGCATTGGGATGGACAGTGCAATGAGGGACATTGTGGCAGGGATTACCGGAAAACCTGTCATTCTTGCCCATGCACTCCTTGCGCGGGTTACCTCAGAGCTGATCCCCCAGTCCAACAAAGTGGCGTAGCAGCCCACATGTTGGGCGCCGCCGTACTTACCTGTCACGTGAAATACCTATCCGAGAGGACCACTACCTGCAATGTCTCACTCAACCTCGACATCTACTCTGGAACAGCAACTCCGTGAAGACGTATCGTCGGACAATTTGCAAAAGCATCTCGAAGTATTCAGCACATTGTTCCGGGATACCGGAAGCGAAGACGAGTGGAAAGCGGCGCGTTATATCCACGACGCAATGACGTCATTCGGCCTTGAGTCCGAGATTCTGGAATTTGATTCCCTCATCTCCTGGCCCCTTGAAGGCAAGCTTGAAATCCTCGATGACGAGGGAAACGTCGTCGAAAACATCAAGACCCGTACGCGCGCCTTTGGAGCCCAAACACCAAAGGGAGGTCAGACCGCAGAGCTTGTGTTCGTTCCTTTCGCCCAGCCTGAGAGTGGGGCGATGATTTTCACCCATCGAGCTGTGGCGGGAGACTACACCGGGATTGATGTGAAGGACAAGTTTGTCATCACCCAGGACGGTGGCCCGGACGGAATTCGCCGGGCACAGGAACGTGGCGCCGCGGGACACATCCACATTTGGCCGTCAGATGAGGACGCGGTTCATGAAATGATCGGCACGAGCGTCTGGGGAACACCGACACGAGAATCCGCCAAACGTCTCCCCAACATACCGGCGATGGGTGTCAGCCAGGCTGATGGCAATCGAATTGCCGAGCAGCTAAAAACCAACAAGATCACCATCCGTCTGGAATCGAATGTCAAGACGGAGTGGATGCATATTCCACTCGTCACGTCGTATATCCCGGGCACGGAGAGCGAAGACTTCCTGCTGGTTGGCGCGCACATCGACTCCTGGTACGAGGGGATCACTGACAACGCCACTGGTGACGTCGCCTTGGTAGAGATGGCCCGTGTCCTGAGTGGGCATAGGAATGAGCTCAAGAAGGGGGTGAGATTCGCCTGGTGGCCAGGTCACTCCACCGGTCGATACTCTGGCTCGACCTGGTATGCAGATGTCTACTTCCGTGAGCTCCGTGATCATGCACTCGGATACCTGAACATTGACTCCCCCGGTGTGCGCGAAAGTGAGATCTGGGATTGTCGTTACAACATGGGTGAAATTGAACATATTACCGCCGGTGTTGTTCAGGAACTCTCGGGTCAAACACCAAACATTCGTCGGCCGCTCCGGGCAGGTGATCAGTCCTTCCTGGGAGTTGGCCTGCCGAGCATGGGAGCTTTCCGAATGCTTCCGCTTGATCATCCTGATCGTAAGGCTGTGGGCGGCGGCGGCGGTGCGTACTGGTGGCATACACCAGAGGACACCCTGGATAAGGCCGACTCTAAAATCCTGGCAGCCGATGTGGAAATCTATCTGACCATGGTTGCTCGCATGTGTGCCACGGATGTCGTGCCTTACAACTTCGTGCCGAGCGCTGAGGACTTCATCAAGTACATGAGCGATCTCCAGGAGTCTTCAGGGACTCACCTTGATCTCTCGAATCAGATCGAGCTTGCGAAGTCGTACCGGGCGGCCGCCGAAGCCCTCAACTCCAGTCCGATTAATGACGTTGAGAAACTCAACAATGGGATGAAGTCGCTGTCCCGGGTGGTAAATCCAGCGCTCTTCACCGTGGACGGTCCCTTCGAAATGGATCCAGCACTTCAGTTGCCAGTGTTGCCGGGCCTTGCGCCGATGCAAGAACTCAATGCTCTTGAGGCGAGCTCGGATGAGTATCAGTTCCTGTTGACCAGCCTGCGTCGTCAGCGCAATCGAGTCGAGGATGCACTCCTTCGGGCAATTGAGATCACCAGGGAACTCACTGCCTAATCTCGGCAGGTATTGTGGATAGGAGCCGGGAGTCGGGGGGTACCCGACTCCTGGCTCATTATGAATTGGCCGGTGCCCCGGAATCCGGTGTCATCGTTTCCAGAACCCCTTGAGTCCGTGGGTACATTGTCTTCCTGGTGGAAGAAACGACTGCTCCTGTGGAGAACGCCAGTGATCAGGCCTGGCTATGGCTCTTCACTCCATTGCTGACGGGAATTCTTTACATGGTGTCGAGTTTGGATATTCGCATCATTAGGCAGAAAGAATATTCCGCGTTAAGGGATTGGTTGTGCGTGCATTATTCACGCTGACAACACATCATTTGCTTTTCGTGTGAAATGATGTGTTGTCCTGTGACGCGGGCCATACAGGAAGATATCCGAGAGCCTCTGATACGCTCGCAGCGGCAGATATAACGGCTTGGAGACAGTCGTCGCGGCGCTTGCCGGTTAAACGATCAATAGGTCCCGCGATACTTACCGCGGCCACGACCTCATTGGAAACGTCACGGATAGGAGCTGCAATACCAACCACGGATTCATTCGACTCGCCCACGCTGAGGACATACCCTCTTTCTCGAGTGGCCATGAGTTCCTGTCGCAGCTCTTCCGCATCTGAAATTGTTTCCTTGGTCATCTGGGGAAAGGGGGCGGCTTCGAGAATCTGCTCCTGGAGTTCCTCTGAAGCGTAGGCGAGGAGGAGACGAGGTGAAGCCCCTAAATGAAGATGGAGTTGGCGGCCTATCGCTGCATTGAGACGGAGGGGGTGCAATCCCTCAACCTGGTCAATGCAAACAGCAACACCAGAAGCCTGAACGAAGAGCGATACTGGTTCTCCAAACTCGATAGCCAGGCGTTCCATGATTGGCCGGGCGGATGCCTGGATATCACCCCCAGGCTTCGCTGCCTGACCCCAATAATAGACTCGGGTAGAAAGTACATAGCGGCGATCGGGGCGTCGATTCAATATCCCGGCCGTTTCCAGTTTTCTTAGATACCGTGACACAACTCCCTTGGATAATCCAATGGCGTTACTCGTCTCGGTCACACCAAGTGACCCGTCGGCATGCAGGTTCACATAGTTGCCTTGATCGCTACGAACTCCAGCGAAGAGGTCAATAATCGCTACATATCGCTCCAGACTCGCTCCACTGTGCGCATCAGTGTTTGACACGGATTCCTTCTCCAGCAACTACCTTCCCGTGAACAAAACGGAATTCTTTTGGTCTACATATATTCCAATCGATCGGACGCCAAAGCGTGACAGTCGTATGCGATGGATTCCTATGTTATAGCGCATAGCGGCACAGTTGGCCCGAAGCGTCATTCATCGCGAACGGTCCGTGCTCGTTTCCCGCCCAGGTGACGGTTTTATTCACCGTCCTGAACGCAAACCTAAACGGCACCGTATCAGGATTTCGGCTGCGTTCGATAGCGCCTGGGTGGTGATGAGCAACACTGTCAATCATTTTGACAATTGCTCCAGGAACTGAACTGACGTGCTGGGAAACGTCTCAATAAGTTGCCTGTTGCTCTTGCCTTGGACAAGTGAGACCAAGGCAAGAGCAACAGGGGAATGGTTGAGGAGTGAAGCTGCAATTCGCAGTCTCGGCCGGCATCTATTGGTCAGTCAGCCTCTCGAAGATACTTGTTGAACCACTCCAGAATTCGACCATAGTGGTCAATCCTGTGCTCCCATTTCCTGAAGCCATGCCCTTCTCCGGGATAGACCACATAGTCGTAGGGAACGTCTGATTTGGCGAGTTGCTCGGCCACTTGCTCTGACTCAACAGGTGGTACCCGAGTGTCCTTATCGCCATGCATGATGAGTAGTGGTGTTTTGATACGGTCCAGCTTATGGACCGTGGAGAGTCTCTCCATCGCATTTGGGATTTCGTGGGCGTATCGGCCCCAGTAATCTCGCGAACTAAAGAGTCTGCCAACGCGATCTGCCTGCTCCTGACCGGTGAACGCATTGGTCTTGCCGTACATATCTACTGCTGCGCTGAAGAGATCTGGTTCGGCAACAATGCTGTGCAAAGTCATGAACCCGCCATAACTGCCACCGTATATACCGATGCTTGAGATGTAGGGTTGATCCAGCAACCAACGACCAGCCGCTGTCGCGTCGTGGGTTTGGCCACCGCCCCAATCTGCATATGAGAGATCTGCAAACTCTCGCCCATAGCCACTTGATCCGCGGTACTCAATAGCAACAACGACAAAGCCCTGGTGAGATAGCCATTGCTCGAGTGGGTGCCAGCCATTCCCATAGGCGTTTGTTCCTCCACCATGTACCTGCACGAGACCCGGATACATCCTGGAATCGTCGAAATGCGGCGGTAGGTAGAGATATGCATCGCAGTAGAGCCCATCGAACGAACGATAGGGGACCCGTGTTGGCGCCAGAATGGTCTCCTCGTCGGGAGCTCTGAAGGTAGTTATCGCGTTCAACGGTCCGCCAGTGAGGGGCATTGTGTAGAGGTTTGGAGGGCTGACTGGAGACTCGTGGATCACCGCCAGGCGTTTGCCATCTGGTGAGACAGCCATATCGGTCATTTGACCGGATAGGTTTGTCACCCGGGTTCGCACTCGACCATCGCCAGGTATGGAGGCTATGTGCTGGTTCCCGTTACGGAACTCTATTGCAAGGATTTCTTCTCCGCCAGGAGTCCAGGTAATTCCGGCACCCTCCAGCTTGCGGGAATGCCCGCCCGCTGGTGTCAATCGCACGGTGGGACCCTCATGGGCGTCTACTCGCCATATATCAGCATCGTCACCGTACCAACGTTCCGTCTCGGTATTGCCCACCACTGCCAGCCAGCGACCATCCGGGGACCAGGCTGGATTGCTGTTAACCAGGATGCCAACGGTGAGTTGTCTATGGACGTCACCCTCAAATGAAGATATCCATAGGTCATCATTGTTTCTTTCCCCTGATCGCGAGGAGACGTAGGCTATCCACTTGCCATCAGGGGCCCAGCGAGGAGCCCATCTGGATTCATCGAGGGGATTGGTGTTGCTCGTTACCTGGCGAGGTTCTCCACCATCTGATGGAACTACCCAGACATCAAGGGAGCCTCGCTCCCCACTTAGGTAGGCAACCCATTGTCCATTGGGTGAGAACGAGGCTGATCGGTTAATCCAGCTCCCGGTCGCGATGATCTTCTCCCCGCCGGTCCCGATAGTGTTCAGGACGGAGATATCGCTGCCCCCAGAGTCATTTGGCCTTACAATCAGCAGATTCTGAGAATCAGCTGACCAGGAAAGGCGCTCTGCTGAGACCTGCTTCTCCGTAATCACTCGTGTTGATCGACTTTGAAGGCTATGCACAGCTACCTGTGGCCCTGTCCGCGGATCGTTCAGGATGAATGCTATGGATTCTCCGTCTGGTGACCAGGCTGGGTATCCAGCGTGCTTGATGTCTATGACTTCTTCAACCGCTTTCACCGAGAGTCTCCTTGACATATATTATGAGATAGACGGTAGTACCAGGGGCGTTGGAATCCTAAAGGCTATAGTTCGTGCCTTTTCAGGAATCCATGCACGGCGGCATTCCATCCAATGGGGTTTTCGATGCCAGCAGAATGGTGGGTGTTGGGCAAGATGAGGAACTCTGACGTCTTGAATTGCTTATGCCATTCGTAAGAGAGTTCAATCGTCTTTTGGGGTTCGTTGCCACCAACTATGACCAGTGCAGGTACATCGAGTTGGCGAAGTTCCGGGAAGCGCGGCCGTTGATCCCAGTTTGCAAGTGCGCGAAGCATTTTGGGGGTGGAGTCTGTTGAGCCAATGCTGGAGTCGAGAGTGGCGAGATAGTGTCCAAATTGCGTCTCTTTGAACCCTTCAGCAATCGTTGGCGGTCCTTCATCCTCCCACTCAAACGAGCGAGGTTGTTTGACAATTACTGGCTCGCCGCGTTCGGCCATCTCAATCTGATTCTGAATCCACTCTCGACTGAGTGCTCTGCGGTACGGAGTCGTGTGACCCACAATAAGGGCGAGAGCTCGATCTGGATAATCGATTCCGAATTGTGATGAGGTTACTCCACCGAGAGAGTTTCCCCCGACTATGGCCTTGTCGATTTCCAGGGCATCCATGAGATTCCTGATATCCCGAGCGAAATCTGCTGGCGACCAGGGCCCCGGAGGGTTGTCTGACCTACCTGTGCCCCTTCGATCGAAGGTGATTATCCGGTAGAACTGTGAGAAATAGGGGAACTGGAAGGGCATCCAGGACATGTGATGGTGTGCATGGAGAATCAGGGGTAATCCTTCCCCGGCACTTTCGTAATACAAGCGAACTCCATCAGCATTGACGTACGGCATTTGGTTCCTCCGTTACAACTACTCTATTTACCTACACGCGGATTGAGGACTTCATTCATCGCCTGGCCAAACAGGTTGAGTGACACAACGGTTACGGCGATGAATAGTGATGGAAATGTGGCGTACCACCATGAATCGAGAAATCGGCCGCTTGACTGGGCGTGTGAGAGCACCGTTCCCCACGACCAGTTGGTTGGGTTACCGAGCCCCAGAAATGCGAGCCCCGCCTCCGCGATAATTGCGGATCCTGCGACGAACGAGAGGTTAATGAAAATGGGTGGCGCAGCGTTGGGCAGAATGTGCCTACTGAGGATTCGAGTATCCGTGACACCGACCACATGGGCCGCCTCTACATAGTCAACATTTCTCAGGCGAACGACCTCAGCTCTCACAATCCGAGCTGTTGCTGGCCATGCAAAGACGCCGATGACGAGTGCCGTTGTCGTGAGACCTGGCGAGAGTACTGAAGCCAGGAGAATCATCATGGGAAGGAGGGGGAGCGTCAGGAACACATCAATGAGGCTGGTAAAGATTTCGCCTACGAGCCCGGAGAAAAATCCGGATAGCATGCCCACAAGGATGCCCACTAAAGTGGCTATTACTGTGGCGATTGCCGCGACGTAGAATGAGCTACGAATTCCAAAGATCGTCTGGTCGAAGATACCTCTGCCCAGCTCATCAGTTCCAAACCAATACTCCCTGGATGGCCCAACGTTAATGGCTTCAAAGCTGCCATATGATCCTGGATATTCAGCGATTACCGGAGCGAGAATACCCAACACGGCAAGCATCAGCAGGCCGGTGATACCGATCATTCCCAGGATGTCCCGGCGATATAACAGAACGGCTCTTCTCCAGCCAGTGGGTCTGCGTGATTGCTGGCCATTCTTGAGCAGACCTGCCGGCTCTCTACTGGTCGTGACCATATTTGATCCTTGGGTCTAGGACACCGTACACCAGGTCAGTCAATAGATTGAAGAACACGACCGTGATGGCGAGCATGAGAAAGGCGCCCTGAAGAACCGGGTAGTCATGTTGTTGGACCGATCGGAATATAAGGCGGCCAATACCTGGATAGGCGAAAACGGTCTCCGTGAGCACGGCACCACTAACCATAAATCCAAGCCTGAGACCCACGACGGTTGCAAAAGGTATGAGCGCATTTCTGAACGCGTGTATGAGAATGACTTTTTTCTCACTTAAACCTCTTGCGCGTGCTGTACGTATAAAGTCGTCATGCATGATTTCAACCATGCTGGTTCTTAAGAAAAGAACAAGTGGACCAAGGTTGGTCAATGTGAGCACGAGACATGGAAGGATAAGGTGTCTCAGGATATCTACAATCTTCTCCGAACTACCTTCTGCCTGAGGATCGGTCGCCCCGCCAATCGGCAGCCAATTGAGTTGACGGCCGAAAAAATACATGACCATCAGGGCCACCCATGGAATGAAGAGCGCGCCGAGGGTGACGGTAGAGGCTCGGATAATGAGATCAGTTGGGCCACCGCGACGAAAAATCGTGACCAGCCCCAGGAAAATTGAGATAACGACGGTGAGGAGCAGGGAACTCCCCGCAAGGAGCAGCGTCCACGGCAGGGCATCAGCAATTACAGAGCTTACCGGGGCGCGTTGACTGATCGAAACGCCGAGATTTCCCTGGACTAACTGGAAGAGATACTTTGCGTATTGAATGGGAATCGGTTGATCCAACCCGAAATCCGCCAAAAGTTTTTGACGGATTTCGGGCGTCATCATGGCGTCCGCAAAGAGAGTGGTAGGGTCTCCGGGGAGCAATCGCAGGATAAAGAAGGTGAGTGTGGACGCAACGTATACTGTGAGTATGGCCTGCGCGGTCCGCCGGACGATATATTGTGCATGTCCCGCCATATCGCTTGTCTACCCCCAATGCGAACCTTCGCGGCTACTCGGGTGTCTGGTTGATGTTGACCATGCTTTGCCAGGATGCGATCCCGAGCAAACTACCAGGGAGAACTTCGAATCCTTGCCAGCGACGGTTGTAGGCGAGATCGAACTCGGGATAATACAACGAGAACACTGGCAGGAATTCGTGATCCATTTCCTGGAGTCGAAGGACACCTTCTCTCACGGAGTCCATGTCTGCATTGAAGTGAGTTTCTTCAATTAGCTGAGAGAACTCCGGGATATCAATTCCCGTGAGGTTATTCGAGCCTGGCTGATACTGGGATGGGTGATAGGTGGAGTAGTAGTGACGAGGAGGATTGTCAACAATGCCCCATCCACTTAAATAGAGCTCAAAGTCTCTATCAAAGCGAACTCGTTGGTACAGTGCGTTGTTTTCCTGAGGATCGAGCTCAATGCCAATCCCCATTGCCTCCCAGTTCTCTTTCACGATCGCTGCAATTCGCTGATCGTTGGGGTTGTTTGCTGCGAATGACAGACGAAGGACCAGATCCTCACCGCCGAACTCTTCTGGTACATTCACGAATCCACTGTCATCCGTGTCCGTATACCCGGCTTCTTCGAGTTTTTGTCGCCCAGCCTCGAGATCGAAGGGCCAGTCTTGTACATCGGGATTGAACCAGGCCGTCAGGACTGGTGAAACCACGGTGATCATCTTGCCCGCGCTGCCCTTGAAAATAAACTGAAGAATGACGTCTTTATCGATACCCATAGCCATCGCCTGGCGAACTTGTACGTTTGCCAGGTGGGGGTTCTCGGCGATGTTGGGGGCGATATAGTTATAGCCTGTGCTGGGATTGCGAACGACCTCAAACTCATCGTTTTCCTTGACCCCATCCACTGAATCCACCGGGAGTCCTTGTGGCACAGCATCAATGTCACCGTTCTGGAACGCAAGTACGAGCGTGTTTACATCTGGATATGTGCGGTAAATGACAGAGTCAATAATTGGCGGTCGGCCTACTGCCGGGAAGTCATAGTCGTTCCGGGCCTCGAGCTCCACGAACTGGGAAGGTGACCAGCGGGAAAGCTTAAACGCTCCGCATCCAATTGGCTGTTCGTTCGCGTACGTCTTTGGATCTTCGATGGTCTCCCAAATATGCTTGGGCATGATCCGGAACCAGAACGCGACATCGTAGTTGAAGGTCGCAACCGCCTGGGCCATGTTAAAGACGACTGTGTAGTCATCTGGCACTTCAATACTCTCCACTGGAGCAAGAATTGCCGTCTTGAAGGAGAATTGCTGTTCTATCTCGAGATCGCAGGTGAATTTCACATCATGGGCGGTAACCGGAGTTCCATCCTCCCACAAAAAGCCCTCCCGGATATGGAAGGTATTGGTCATTCCGTCTTCGCTCGTTTCCCATGACTCAGCCAGCAATGGATGTCGGTTCGAGTCCTTGTTAAGCGTTCCCATTGCAGGATAAAGCAGGTTCAGAATAAGGGAATCCTGTTGGGAGTTCGACACAAATGGGTTGAGCGAGCTGATGTCGGCGATGCCCATCTGGAACGTTCCGCCCTCAACGACATCACCGGTCGAAGCATCCGGAGTCTGCGCGAACACTGAATGCGGCCGAGTGAGCAATGAAGCCGTCCAGGCACTTCCACCCGCGAGGGAGAGCCATTTGAGAACTTCTCGGCGATCCATTGAGATCTTTGCAGGCTGGATAACGTCAGTAGAGATTCGATCTTTCGGATCCGACATAGTTTACCCCTCTTCTACCGTCGGTTCAGGCTTGCTGAAGCTCGACCGGCGAATCTCATGATGGTGCCGCCAAAGAGTGCGTCACCCAATTCTGGTGTTGCCAAAGTTCTACCATTGACAACTGTGTTTCATATTGAACAACACACTAAAGGAGAAAGCATATTTTGTCAACGCAATTTGGCAAGCATTCGGAAAGATGGGAGTGATAACTTTCTTCCCGGTTCAAGCGTGTCTCGGTTGGATGTTAAAGGGTGGGTATCTACATGCTTGCTATGTCGTTGGGAGAAGGGAAGCAGTGCTTCCGCTCATATTGCATCCGGATGGTTGGTGCGGGGTGGTGTAGGGGCAGGCGGCTGTGAGGGGAGGGTGAGGTCACCCCGTGACCGAAAAGCGCAAGCGGCCCCGTAAGGTGAGACGGCGAGAGCCGACGAAAAGCGAGAGCGACCCCATTGCTGCCCATCGGCGTTGCAGACGTCGATCTTCGGGGATCACCCCACTGTGTTCACTCGGATTCCGTATTAGACAGCGAATTCAGGCTCTCATTCCGAATCCGGATGAACACACGGTGGTGCGTCGGCGTAGTCTCGGTGCCCCGCAGCTGCGGCCGGTGCCCGACACGAGCGACCGCAGGTCGATCCCGATTAACCGGCACGAATCAACCGGATTCCGTATCACTCAGGTAGAGCTTTCAAACACCAGTGGTGTCAGAGCAGCCTGTGGAGAAGTCTACCTGCAAGATTGCATCAATGTCTGCAGCCTTTCTTTCACGCCATCTCTCACGGCGCCAACCCGGGAATGCAGGGCGGAAGCTGTCTGGGGAACGAGTATTACCTCTACCGACGCGCATCGTATTCTCATTCCTGGACGGGTATAGGCGTTTTCCGGATCAAGAGAGTTGATAGTAATATCTTTAATAATTATGTCTATATATTCAAGAATTCTTGATTCTTGTGTAAAGCAACTGTACCTGTGGCGGGACCGCGTCGTGAGCTTTACCACCGGCTCTCTGAGTAAGTACCAAGAGGGGTTGACACCAAATCGTTGCATAGATAATATGAAGAAAGTGAATAAAAATAAACATGATGTTTACTAGATCAACAGAATTCTATCATTGAACGCGTTATCAAGGGGGACGGTGATGAACCAAGACGCATCACCATACAGAATCCAGGCTGTGCACGATGCATTCAGGGTGCTTGAAGCACTGGTGAAAGCCAGTGAGCCCATGACAGCAATGGAGGTCGCTGCAGAGACGGGGATTTCTCGAAATCGCTCGTTTCGATTAATGAAGACGATGGAAGAGTCAGGCTATATCCGATCTGCAGCTGGTAGCTCAGCGCATCGTCCTACTCTCAAGATTTTCTCGTTGGGCCAGAGAGTCTCTTCCAAACTCTCAATTGAGGACTTGGCGCGCCCAATATTGGACAGGCTTCGTAAAGAGTTGAACGAAACTGTCTACCTCACAACGCGGCAGGGTGATGACGTAGTCTGCTTAATGACCATTGAAAGCATGCGCACCTTTCGGATTACGGCGCGGCCAGGGAGCCGATGGCCGATTGGACGAGGAGCTGCTGGCGCAGCGTTACTGCTGGGATCCAGCGAAGCGTATCGCTCCGACTACCTTGATCGACAACCGCAACTCAGGGAGCGATGGCCCGCGATCACAGAACACTTTCAGCGAGAGGGGGTCACCTACGTTGATGGTCGTGATGGGCGAACAACTGATGAGGACGTTATTGCGATGGGTATCCCGTTACGCGACTCCGAGGGAGAGTCGAATTTTGCTATCTGCGTAACATGGCCGGTTAGTCGAGTTGAAATAGACCTTGCAAGCCTCAAGGAATCACTTCGAAGTAGTGCAGAGGAAATTGAACTGGAACTCGGGTACCGGTATGTTCCAGCTTTAGTTTCTTCAGATATCGAGAATGCGGCGTCAGAAGATCGCCTCATCCGTAGTAGCGACTCACCATTATGAAATTTGCCCAAAGTAAAGGGAGGTTTGCGTCATGACAACCATTGGATTCGCGAATATCGCACAGGCACCTCAAGACGACATTGTGTCCTCAATCTTGCCATTCTTGCCTGAGGATATTCGGGTGGTGGAGAGGGGTGTGTTGGATGGACTAACGCGAAGTCAAATCGATGCATTAGGTCCAGAGGAAGGCAAGCCTGGCATTGCCTCAGGTCTCAACGACGGTGACAGCGTCCTTCTTTCTCACGCCTTGATCATTCCGCTTATGCAGGAAGCAGTGGACAAACTCGTAGAGGAAGACGGCGCGGATTTCGTGGTCATTCTTTGCGGCGCTGATTGGAGTGATATTTGCTCTAGAAAACTGGTTATCAATCCGGGGAGACTGTTTCCAAGCATTGTTTCCGCTTTTAGCTGGGGTTCATTGTTAGGTGTAATCAAGCCCTCATCAAGCCAAATTGTCAAAGAAAAGAAACGGTATGAAGACCTTGGAGTTCGCGCGTTTGCGACATCCGCATCTCCGTTCATTGGTGCAGATCGACTGAACGCTGTGCGTAAAGCTGCTGAGGAAATTAGGGATGCAGACTGCGACATCGTCTGGATGTCATGCGTGGCGATGGACCAGGAGATGAAGGCAATTGTTCAACAAGTGACCGACAAGCCTGTGTTGCTGGCCCATGAGGTCCTGGCCTTGAATATCGCTGCACTGATTGGCCACGAAGCATAGAGCCAGTACGTCTGCTGATTTCCCGTTGGTGTTTCGCAAGCAGGAGGGAGGAATTGAATTATTCGTGTTTCTGGTGAGATCGAAGTCGATCCAAAGTGATTGAGTCCAATTTTGAGGACGCCGAATATGTCGCTTTGGCAGCCGTACGATCTGTGCGGCAGGACATCTGGAGGATTCGATGACGAAGCAATATAACGGAGACGTGATCAACGCGCTCAATCTATTCACTACTCCAAAAGTCAGTCGTCGTTCGCTTGTAAAGGGACTTTCTGGTACCGGGGCAGGTGCAGCGTTGGGTATTGTGGCGTTACATGGTTTTGAGAATCAGCGAGCCCTGGCCATGCCGGCGCGATTGATGCTTCCCGGGTCATCAGCGCGGCTTCAGGGGGCAGATCCAACACCAGGGGGTACCGTAGTTGCCGCCATCGTTGATAAACCTGTCAACCTGGATCCAGCATATTCGCAACTTTACTCCTCAATGCAGGTGTACCAAAACATCTTTAACAGTCTTGTCTACATTGATGCGGAGTACAATTTCCTTCCAGGTCTGGCGGAGTCATGGACTCAGATTGACCCAGTGACCTGGGAGTTCAAGCTGGTCGAGAACGCCATGTTCCACAACGGAGAGCCGTTTACCTCTCGAGATGTGGCGTTCACAGTCGAGAGAACGCTTGATCCCGAACAAGCATTCCCAAATGCGGCCTCGCTTCAGTTTATCGATTCTGTAGAGACAGACGGTGACTATACTGTCCGCTTTAATCTGAAATATCCTTGGGGTAGCTTCCTCGCCGAGATGGCCATTTGGCTGGAGGTCGTCAACGAAAAGGCGATCAACTCCGCTGATCCCAAGTTGAACCCCATCGGGACTGGCCCCTTCAAGCTCACCGAGTGGGTTCAGGACGACCATATTCGTCTTGACCGCTGGGAGAATTACCACGTTCCAGGAAAGCCATATGTTGACACGGTCATCTTCCGATCGATCAGCGACGATACTGTGCGCTTGACTGGCCTGCAAACGAACGAACTCCAGTGGGCGCAGCAAGTTCCTATGCAGAAGGCTGAGGAACTACGGAACAACCAGGATGACGACATTTCGGTCACCGAACCGCGCCCATTCTTGCCAGATTTCCTGTATTTGAACTCAGGGAAAGCGCCTTTTGATGACGTCAGAGTCCGCCAGGCAGTAGCGGCTTGTCTCAATAGAGATGAGATTGTGCAGGTTGCGTACTTCGGGCAGGCTTCTCCATCAGTAGAAGTTGCGCCAGACATAAGCCCATTCTATACAGGGCGAAATCCTTGGGCTGATGGACCTGATTACGACAAGGCGAGAAGCCTTCTGGCCGAGGCGGGTATTGAGAATCTTACCTTTGACTTCGATGGGCAACCACAGGTGCCAACCCAGATCAAGATCGCTCAGGTGATCCAGCAGCAGCTAAGCAACGCCGGCATCACCATGAACATTCAAAACTACGAGTCGGGTGAATGGATCACGCGACTCAATACGATGGAATACCAGGCAACGGTTAGTTATTACAGCGTAACCATCGACCCGTCTCAGTTCTATAATCGAAAGCTCCGCTCGGATTCGGCTGGCAATAACATAGGATACAAGTCAGCGGAAATGGATGAGTTGCTTGATGCGTGGGTGAGTGAATCAGACGTCACCCTTCGGGCTGAAGCGTATGCCGAGGTAGTGGCAATGCTTCAGGATGAAGCGGCCCTGATTTCTCTTGACCATCAGCTTGTCCAGTACTGGAGTCGTGACAATCTCCTTGGATTGGAGCCACTTCCGGATCTCAAGGTGCGAATGGAGAACGCTTACTTCAGTGGCGAATAATAGTCGCTCGCTTATTGAGAAGGAAACAGGCTGATTCTGGAGTCTTGAGGAGTACCAGAGAGTATACTCCTCAAGACTCCCATGCTGAACACGCTGATCCTTGACTATTTCAATGCAGCTGATTCAAGGAAAGACTCAAGCTGATGATTCATTTCATCGTTAGGCGTCTACTGCTCACGGTTCCCGTCTTGCTGACGATGTCGTTTCTGGTGTTTCTCATCGTTCGACTGGTTCCTGGTGACCCGGCTCATGCGATCCTGGGCATGTACGCGACACCCGAGAGCGTTGCTGCATTGAGAGATCAACTTCATCTTGACGATCCCATTTTCGTGCAGTACATACGTTGGCTCGGCAATGTTCTCCAGGGTGACCTGGGCACCGACTATCAGACTGGCGAGGCCATCAGCACGCAGTTACTCAGCCGGTTGCCGGTGACACTTCAGCTGACAGGATTCGCGATGTTGTTTTCTGCCGTCATCGCAATTCCACTAGGCATATTGGCGGCAAAAAGGGGCGGATCTTCAGATGTCGGCGCTTCAACGTTGGGATTTCTGGGCATTTCAATCCCTGATTTCTGGCTTGGGGTCATGCTTATACTCGTGTTTTCTCTCTATTTGGGGTGGCTGCCCTCATTTGGCTATGTGCCGATCACTGAATCATTTGGGGGAAGTCTGCGGCACATGATATTGCCCGCAGTAACCCTGGGACTGAATTACGCTGCTGTTCTCACGAGGACTACCCGGGGAGCCATTCTTGAGGTGCTGGATAGCCCCTATGTGACGACGGCTAGAGCGAAGGGCCTGAAAGAACACCGGGTGATGTCCGGACACGTGTTGAAGAATGCGGCCGTGGCGATCATTACCGTGATGGGGCTCCAGACCGGCTATGCGATTGGCGGGGCAGTGATTATTGAGCAAGTGTTTTCCCTCCCGGGAGTAGGGAGATTGACATTGGACGCTGTATTAGGCCGAGACTACCCATTGATCCAGGGATCAGTTTTGCTTATCGCCCTAATCTTTATGCTCATCAATATCCTTACCGATGTCATCAACGCCGTCATAAATCCCAGAGCGCGTTTGGAGGGGCGGTAATGGTGAAAATGGTCGCTACAGGTCTGGCGCCTTCTCTTGATATTGAGCAAAGTAATGTCCGAACGATACAGGGAATTCGTCGCTCACGGTGGTTAAGGAGCCAAAGGACGGTATCTGGAGGGATAATTATCCTGGTCATTTTCGTTTTGGCGATCGTGGGACCATGGATCATTCCTCATGACCCCAACTTTGGTAACTACTCCCAAATGCTCCAGCCTCCGTCCCTCACGAATCTGCTGGGAACGGATGGCTTTGGCCGTGACATTTTGACTCGGGTGGTTTATGGCCTTCGTGTATCGTTGATAGTCGCGTTTGGCTCAGTGATACCCGCGATCCTCATCGGGGTTCCTCTTGGTTTGCTCGCCGGGTTTGGGGGAAGCCGAATAGACGCAATCATAATGCGACCAATCGACCTCCTCATTTCGTTCCCGCCGATTCTCCTGGCGGTCACTCTCGTTGCCATGTTCGGGACAAGACTCACCGTCACGGTGATGGCTCTGACATTCATCTGGATCCCAATTATGGCCAGAATCCTTCGCGGATCCGTATTGACGGTCAGGGATGCCGAGTTTGTTGAAGCTGCCTATTCGATTGGAGGTGGATCCACGTATGTAGCCATACGTCATGTCCTTCCCAACTGCCTTGGACCGCTGATTATTCAGGCGTCGATCAGTTTGGGTATCTCTATCATGATCGAAGCCGCGCTCTCCTTTGTAGGGTTGGGCACCCAGCCACCTAATCCATCACTCGGAGGCATGCTCTCCGAAAATAAGGACTTTATGAGGGAGGCTCCCTGGTCGGTCATCGTTCCCGGAGGAACCATCATGATCGTTGTCCTTGGGTTCAACCTGCTTGGTGATGGGATAAGGGACGTTCTGGCCTCCCGTCGTCGCTGATGATTTCTCAGCATGTTAAAAGGAAGAGAGACCATGACGGAAACACAGACTTTATCGGAGAATATTCGAGTTGACGTTTCTCAATCCGCAGCAGTTATCGTTCCGGGTCCTGAAAACTGGCTTGGTGTCTTTCGATTCGTCAATAGCCTTTCGTGGGCTGACTATCCGGTGTTGATCACGGTGGGAACTGGTGATGAAAGTGTCCCACGAGGAGCGTTCGTCATCCCGCTTGGATCAGAGACGGGGCAGTTCGCTGATTCCCGTATTCAGTTTGAAAACCTGATGAACGCATCGAGCCGCTTTGGTGTGAACGTCTCCAGGCTAGCACGGAGTTCCCGTCTGACGACAGTCAAAATCAGGCCTCTAACCGTGGGCATTTATGGCGGAGGCGGTGCTCCGTTCCATCATGCAGCGCTGCTGAAAGATGCCGGGTTTAGGCTTCGCTTCCTGTCGGAAGGTGATGTACGAGCAGGCAGGTTGAACCAGGTAGACGTATTTATTATGCCTGGCGGTGGTGCCCGATCAGTCATGGGCCAGATAGACCCGCTTGGCGTACAAGGCTGTCGTGAAATCGCAGAATTTGTGCGTAACGGCGGTATGTATATCGGCAGCTGTGCAGGATCATACGGTTGCGTCCTCAACGCCGATGAATTCTATGAAGTGTGTCCAACTCAACGTCATTTGCAACTCTTGAACGCCAGATCGGTGCGTGGTGAAGCCCCCCGGGGTCGATATGGATTCCATTCGCCTGGCGTAGGGGTTGTAACGCTATCAAACAGCATGCCTGATCATCCGGTGATGTATGGCATGCCGGAGCAATTCCAGATCGTTCACTATAACGGCCCTGTGTTCGAGGCAACTCCGAGCCGCGAGGTGACAGAGGCCAGTGAGATATTTGGCCTTGCATCCTTCTCTGGATTCGGAAAGAATTTTACACCCTCTGAACGCTTTCATGGCGGTGACACACCAAACCAGCAAACGTTTCTTCATGACTGCATTGATGAAGGACGCTATGCCATCGTTGCCGGCGAATTTGGATTAGGACGAGTAGTCGCTTTTGGCCCTCATCCTGAGTTCGGGTTTGATGTGCCAATGGTTGGCCAGGAACTTCCTGGTCGAATGTTGGTCAATGCCATCATGTGGCAGGCTTGGCATAACCAGGGGGCCATCCAGAACTATCTTACCGAGGGGATATCATATTTCTCGATTCCTCCAACAAATGCATTGGCCCAGGTGGCTGCTGCAGCTCGTGAAGTTGCAGCGGTAACTGAGAAGCTGAGCGCCAGGAAGATCGACAATGCTCCAGAATGGCTGAAGCCTGGGCTCGCAATTTCCACCTTCGGTAAGGCCCCGGAAAAGGTCTGGCAGTCATCACTGGTGCATATTCACCGCCTCTCGGCTTCGATCATCACCTTGGTCGCGGACTTAAGCCGGTCAATCGATAACGCCTTAAATCCATACACACAATCCCAGATTTTGGCGTTGAGAAGGATTGATAAGTTGGCTCTCGACAAGAGGCCGCCAGAATCTGGACAAGATCTGGGCTATCAGGGCGCTATTGAACTTTTGGTGAGGGCTAAACAGCAGTGTCAAAAGGCGCTTGATAACTGGGATGTTGAATTAGGGGAGCCGAAGGGATCCTACGATTTTCCCGACCGTAATCCATATCAGCTTATCGGCGCATCCTACATGTCTGCAATCGGCCATGTCGCCGGGGCTTACCAACTGACCCGAGCGATGTCCGCAGAATGGTCATCGGCAAATCTCTCAGACCAACTTCTGGGCACATTGGATGAGTTAGGGGATGCTCCATAGTCATGGGCTTGTTGTGAAGAGGCCTGAGATACGAACAAATGGGAGGTAGAACCTGAAGGTTAGGGTGAGGCTGGTTCGGAGTTGATATTCAGAGGTTTGCTGGGCGCGGAGCTTGGCGTATCAAAACCTTGAGAGGGAGTTGTAACGTGGACGCAAGCAGCGGGAACAATAGTCGTAAATTCTCATTGAGCAGTCAGTCTACCGAAGTTGAAGAATTGATTCTTGGCGATATTTCACTGGAAACTCCTTGGCCAGTCGTTGAAGAACTCTCCCAATTCGTGAGGCTATCTGGTTCAGAGGAGGAGAGGAGAGCCGTCGAGGTACTGACCTCGCGTCTGTCCGAAATAGGCGTGCCGCACGTTCTTCATGAGCCTGAGTGTTTCATTTCCTGGCCGTTAGCGGCCACTGTGAGAGTGTCGGAAGAGGGTGGGAGGTCATTTTTCGCGAAAACCTCTTCCATGTCTATTTCAACTGATGGGAACGAGCTTGAGGGCGATTTGGTCTACGTTCCGCCTGGAAAGCTTGATGAAATAGATCCGGTGCATACGGTTCTCGATCTCGGGGGTAAGGACTTCACGGGGAAGATCGTGATTGTTGAAGGCCTACCATTGACCAACAATGTGACTGCTGTCGCGGAGTCTGGTGCAATGGCGGGCATTTTCGTTAGCCCGGGCCTGAATATTCACGAAAGCATTTGTACCAACATCTGGGGTACTCCTGATCTGGATTCCATGCATCGCCTTCCAAACCTCGCGGTTGCAGCCGTTAATAGGACTGATGGTGATGAGCTCATTAAGCTGGCGCAGAGAGGTGGTAGGGTCGCTGTATCGACCACACTGGATACGCGTTGGCGAAAGATTCCAGTATTGGTCGCTGAAATTGAGGGCTCCGTTAATCCCGAAGAATATGTACTTCTCAATGGGCATCTTGACTCATGGCACCAGGGGGTAGGAGACAACGCCACAGGGGATGCAGCGATGCTCGAGATTGCTCGCGTCTTCTGGAATCACAGAGCTAATCTTCAGAGGTCTCTCAAGATAGCCTGGTGGAGCGGACACTCTCATGGTCGGTACGCTGGCTCGGCCTGGTATGCGGATGAGTTTGCCATTGATCTGGCAAATAATTGTGTTGCGCAGGTCAATTGCGACTCTCCTGGATGTCGCTGGGCAAACACCTATAACCACCTGTCCTGTATGAGCGAGGCCGCCGATCTTCTTGATGCCACCATCGTTCAAGTTTCAGGCATTGAGCCTCAGACCGTGCGTCCACCACAGGCGGGTGATTACTCCTTCAACCATATTGGGATTAGCTCCTTCCTGATGTTGTCTTCGACGATGTCGGAAGAAAAGCGCGCAGAACTCGGCTACTACCCAGTGGGTGGGTGTGGAGGCAACATTCAGTGGCACACTGAGGAAGATCTCATGGATGTGGCTGATCCAGATATTTTGTTGAGAGACATCCGGGTTTATGCTTCGGCATTGGTTAGGACGCTCAACGCACCGATCCACCCATTCAACTGGCGGCGAACTGTTGGGGAATTCCAAACTACCCTGGATCGTTATCAGAATGCCGCCGGTGAAGTGTTTGACCTTTCACCTGCGTTCTCGGCGCTGGGTAAGCTTGATTCCTTGCTCATCGATTTTTACGGACGCCTTGATGCAGTCTCCGGTGAGGATGCGCGCCACTATAATCGCGCGCAACGACAATTGGGGAGACTCCTTATTCCTGTGAATTACAGTCGTATGGCCCAATTTTGGCGTGACCCGGCTTTGAAAATTCCAGCGTTGCCCGACCTTGCACCAGCACTCAAGATCTCAACGTGGGGCGGTGATGAGAATATGACCAGAATTGCTCGGGCGCACCTGACGCGCGGACAGAATCGACTCGTGTGGGCACTGACTCAAGCGAGCTCCACTGTGGAGCAGGCACTCCTGGCGACAGCTGGAGCCGCTGGGTAGATCACTCAACGCACAATCTAACTGAGATTTTCCTTCAGCATTTCCATTGCCAATTCGTCCCGTGCACGTGAGAATCGGTCCCGTGGTCGAAGTGCATGGGACGAACGAAGGAGTTTGAGGGCTTGGCATAGCGTGAGTTGAGGATGTATCGCGCCGTGGTGAGCCCTCAACCAGGAGTGGGGAAAAGATATGTCAGGGTCGGATGAGGTCAGAATACTTGTAGTGGGTGATTTCATGATCCAGAAGCCAGCAAGTGGATCAGATATCGATAGCGTGCGGACCTTGTTGACCGATGCTGATCTAAGGATTGGCAACATGGATACCGTTCTTTCTCTGGCTGGCCAATCTGGTGAAAAGTTTTCCAGTCTCCGTGGGTTTCCAGAGTCCATCTCGGAAGTAAAGACCATGGGTTTTGACGTGCTAACCCTGGCCAACAATCATGCTATGGATTACGGGCCAGACGGGCTCATGGATATGATTCAGGGTTTCACAAATGTGGGTATGACACCTGTCGGTGCAGGTGCGAACCTGGATTCCGCGCGACGTCCTTTTGTCTTTGAATTGAGGTCGAAGAAGTTTGCTGTCTTTTCATTTGCGTGTACGTTGCCACCAGGCTCTGCAGCCAGAGAGAATTCACCAGGTATAGCGCCCATCCGAGTGCATCAGGCAATGAAGGTCAATACGTCTCTTGCTGCCGAGCAGCCCGGGAGTTCGCTAGGAATTGAGACCTGGGTTGATGAAGACGATTTGGCCGCGACGATCAATGCTATTGAAGAGTTTAATCACAGCGTTGACCATGTGATTGTGGTGGTCCACTGGGGTGTGCCTAAACTGTGGAGAACTCCCATTGATCCGCAAGTGCAGAGCTATCAGTATGAGCTTGGGCATGCCCTGGTAGATGCGGGCGCGGATGTCATCATTGGTAATCATCCGCACGAGGTGCATGCAGTCGAGTATTACAAGGGTGTCCCCATAGCATTCTCACTGGGCAATTTCTGGATTGATACCATCGCGGAACGATCCTGGATGGCCCGTGAATCTATCGGCGTCAGGCTTTCATTTGATGGCGATAGACTGACTTGCGTGGAACTATTACCATTGATGCTCACCGAGCAAGGAATTCCTGAATACGATCCGAACTTTGAATCTTTAGATATCCTACGCATCCAAAATCCTGCTTTGGCGATTGCCCAGCCATCCGTGGATGGATGGTATCGAGTTACACAATCGTCCGACGGCAACTAGCGTTCTGTCACGGCTTGCCGACTCCTGGCCTCGCTGGAGAGAGCTCATGAGTTTCCCGCGCCCGTGACGTCCATGTGGCAACCCTCGCCCCGACCTGCGCCAGTTTGTGGAGGAGAGGCTGACCGCGACTCTGGAACGCAATTACCCGATTGATCGTCGTCGCCTGCAGCAAGCCGCCACGCGGACAGGCGCGTTGGAGCCTCCGTCTGGTGGCCGATGAGTTGCTCCAGCTGAACGTGGTGGAATCCATCGCCTACGAAACAATCCGCCGCACACTTAAAAACGCGGCAAAACCGCGCTCCGCAGGAAGAGCGAAACATCACTGCTCCTGCAACCGCGGTTTTGCCGCTCCGAGGGTCAATGAATTCCTTCATTTCCACTAACCTTGTGCCGAACAAAACCTGCTTGATCAACATACAAATGATGATGCGGAAGGCGGTGGCCGCATGGGCCAACCGCCGAATCGCCCCGAATCACACGATTGACGGACAATTCTCGTCCAAAGATGACCGCATCAAACTCCGCCATCTCTACCTGGTGTTTAGCTCGTGACAGACTAGTGTCGGAAGTGGCGACGTCCGGTGAAGACCATGCTGATGCCAGCTCTATCGGCGGCGGCGATGACGTCGTTGTCCTTCACTGAACCTCCGGGTTGGATGACTGCGGTAATGCCGGCGTCGATGCCGCGCTCAATCCCGTCCGGGAAGGGGAAGAATGCATCGCTTGCCATGACCGCGCCGGCTGCATTGTCGCCAGCCTTGCGTGCCGCGATGGCGACGCTTTCAAGGCGATTTGGCTGACCGGCACCAAGACCAACGATGGCGCGGTCCTTGACGAAGATAATCGCGTTCGATTTGACGAGAGGAATGATGCGCCAGGCGAATTCGAGATCGCTCATCTCCCGTGCTGTCGGCTGTTTTTCGGTAACTGTGCGCCAGTTAGCGGTGTCCTCGGCTTCGATATCCGGTGTCTGAACCAGAAGGCCTCCGCCAATCGGCCTGACATCAAGCTCCTGGACACGTTCGTCTTCGCGATTGGGAAGGGTCAGGATCCGCGTATTCTTCTTTTTGAGTACAAGCTCCAGCGCATCAGGCTCATATGACGGCGCGATGATGATATCGAGCTTGATTTTCCTGAGCAGACGAGCGGTTTCCATGTCCACTGGACGGTTCAGGGCGACAATTCCGCCAAAAGCCGAAACCGGATCCCCTTCGAACGCTGCCTGGTAGGCTTCTGCCAGCGTTTCCCGAATGGCCAATCCGCAGGGAACGGTGTGTTTGACGATGCATACGGTGGGTTCGTCGAAGAGCTGTGCAGCCTGCCAGGCTGCGTCGGCATCCAGGTAATTATTGAAGGACAACTCGTCCCCGCTCAGGCGTTCAGCGTTGAGGATGCCTGGTGCGGGATGACCAGCACGCAGCCGCTGGTACGCCGCGGCCTGCTGGTGGGAATTTTCCCCGTACTTCGGGATGCTGACGCGTCTCATCCCCAGCGTCAGTTCCGGAGGGAAGATCTCGGTGCCGTCAGCCCGGAGAAATTCCGCCACCAGTGAATCGTATGTGGAAACATGACCGAATGCCTTCGCGGCAAGGCTGCGACGTTCTTGCGGGGAGATGTCTCCCGTCTTGAGTTCGCCCAGCAGGCGATCGTAGTCGGATGGATCGGTGAGAACGATGACGGAGGCGAAGTTTTTGGCGGCGGCCCGGACCATCGCTGGACCGCCGATATCGATTTGCTCGATGATGTCGATATCCTGCAGGCCTTGCTGCTGCAGTGTGGCCTCGAACGGATAGAGGTTGCTCACCAGGATATCAATGGCGGTGATGTCGAATTCCGCGAGTTGTGCCATGTGGTCAGGTACATCGCGCCGGGCGAGAAGCCCACCATGAATACGGGGGTGCAGCGTTTTCACCCGACCATCCAGCATTTCCGGCGATCCGGTGACTTCAGCCACGGAGAGAACCGGCAGCCCGGCGTCCTCCAGGGCTTTTGCCGTGCCCCCACTGGAGACGAGTTCGTACCCAAGAGTGTGTAACTCCCTTGCGAAAGATACGATTCCAGTCTTGTCGTAAACGCTGAGGAGAGCTCGCACGAGGAATATCCTTTCGGCAGCGATCGTCAGGAGCCGTGGCAACGGTTCCAATCTTCGACATTTGCCTGCATCTGTTTCACATGAATATGGAGATGGTCGGCGTACACGGTCAACCAGTCGTTGACAGTGTACCGCCCGGTGTCGGTATGTGTACCGGTCGCGGCCCATTGCGTGGGGGTGAGCATGGTCAGCAATGCGTATGTCCAGGAACGCGTTGCATCTATGACGGCGAAGGCGACATTAGCTGGCAGGCTCTGGTAGCCAAGTCTGGAAGCCCATGCATCCTGATCATAGCCAGGGATGATCGGTTCCGGTTCGGCCACCAGCATACGTAGTCGTGACGCTCCGTTCATTTCAGCATCTGCACAATGACAAATGATTTCGTGGATGGACCATTCATCAGGTGCCGGGCGCCAGTTTCGCGCATCGATGGGCGTTTCAATGTAGGCTGCGCGGAGTAATGTCGGCCCTTCCTGATAGCGCTGAATCAGCGCGGCCCGTTTCTCCTCATCCATCATGTTCTTGCCTCGCTCCCGGGTTGACAGCCCGGTTTGCTCCCATGTGCTCAGGTCGCGTCCCTAAAAGTTGGGCGGGACATCAGCATTATCTGCGCACAGTAGTGGATAGATTCCGTGATATCCTACTGTTTTCGTCGGATATGTGGTATCACTAACATCGTCACGGGGGAGGGGTTCTCCCGATCAGCGTATCGTTCAGGAGAAGCATAGATGAAGTACGGGTTGGATCGACGACAATTGGTGAAGGTGTCGGCTGCGGGCGCTGTCGCTGTTGCCGCAGGCAGCGCGCTCACATCGGCCCTGGTTGTGGCACAGGATGCCACGCCAGAGGAGGCTGCCGCTCCGGTCTACGGTACAGAGGCTGGGCCAGGCGACGGCGAGTTGACGGTGACGCATGCCCAGGGTGAGACGGTGGTGTCGTTGAGCCCGGAAACCGTGGTGAGCTACGACATTGCCAGTGTGGATACCCTCCAGACATTGGGTATTGCCCTGGCGGGCCTGCCGGAAGTTTCCGGTGCGGATGGAATCATCGACACCGAGGGCACTAAGGTTGTCGGGTCGTTGTTCGAGCCGGATTACGAGAAGATCAACGAGATGCAACCGGACCTGATCATTGTGGCCGGGCGATCCGCAGCCGTATTCCCCGACCTCAGCGATATGGCACCGACGATCGACCTCTCCTTCCAGTCTGACGATTTCGTTGGGGGCATGGACGCCAATACGCGGGTCCTTGGCTCCATCTTCGAGAAGGACGATGAGGTCGAGACCGCGTTGGAGGCCATTCATACGCGTGTTGCCGATATCCAGGAGATGGCCAGCAGCGTGACATCCGGATTGGTCGTGATGGTCACCGGTGGTGGCGTGACGGCGCTCGCCCCTGAGACCGCACGTGCCGGACGTGGTGCACTGGTCTACCAGACGATGGGCATCAAGCCCCCGCTGGAGGACCTGGAAGAAGCCACTCATGGTGAGCCGATTTCGTTCGAGTTCCTGCTGGAGCACGATCCGGAATGGCTGTTTGTGATCGATCGTGATGCGGCTACGGGAACCGAGGATGCCGAAGCGGCAGAGCAGGTTCTGGACAATGACATCATGCATCAGACATCGGCCTGGCAGAATGACCGGATTGTGTATCTCAATCCGTTCGACTGGTACATCATCGTGGGTGCCGGTCTGTCCAGTATGAACCGCATGCTGGATGAGCTTGAGGCTGCGTTCAGCAAGTAGTCATTTTGGGGAACCCGCGCGGCTCGTCCAGGACCGCGCGGAACTCCCGAGCCGGAGGTTTGGGGCGACAACGTGGCCATTGCCAATACCCTGCAAGCCGCAGACATGAATCAGGTCAGGATGAATCGCCGACTGATCTATTCAGTCGTCGGCGTTTTTGTGCTTGCGGTCATCAGTGTCTTTCTTGGTGTCTACAGCTTCAGTATTCGGGACCTGGTTCGCGGCGACGCAGATGTCCATGCATCGATGGTGCTGCTGGTCAGCCGCATTCCGAGAACAGTAGCGATCGTGTTGATTGGGGCTTCCACCAGCATCACGGGCATGATGATGCAGATGCTGGCGCGAAACCGGTTTGTGTCACCCACCACGGCGGGCACGGTGGAATCGGCAAGCCTGGGAATCCTGATCATTACCTTGTTTGCACCGGGAGCACCGATCGGCATCAAGATCATTGTTGCATCATTGACGGCATTGCTCGGGACCGGGATATTCCTTGCGATCCTGCGTTCGATTCCCTTGCGGTCTCCACTGGTGGTGCCGCTGATCGGTATCATGCTTGGCGGGGTGGTCTCTTCCGTTACCTCATTCTTTGCCTACAGGTATGATCTTTTGCAGTCCTTGTCGACATGGACCAACGGTGATTTCTCCCGGGTATTACGTGGCCGATACGAAATGCTCTGGCTCTCTGGCGCGCTCGCATTGGTGGCGTATTTCGCGGCAGACCGGTTCACCGTGGCGGGTATGGGTGAGGCATTCACGACGAACCTGGGGCTGAACTACCGTCGGGTCATGGTATTGGGATTGACCATCGTTTCGATTGTGACCGCCGTGAATGTCGTCACGGTGGGCGCCATCCCGTTTCTTGGCCTGATTGTGCCGAATGTGGTGAGTGCGATGCTGGGCGACAACGTCCGGAGGACGGCGCCGTGGATTGCCGTCACGGGCGCGGGGTTCCTGCTCATGTGTGATATTGCCGGTCGGGCGATTCGCTACCCGTATGAGATTCCGATCGGAACCGTCGTCGGTGTGGTGGGCGGTATCATCTTCCTTTTCCTGTTGCTCCGGAGTTCAAGCCGTGTTGGGTAATGTTGCGAGCCCGACCACGGGTGTAGAAGCGCCTGCCTTGAAGTTCGGGCCGAAAGTCCGGCTTCTCGTCCTGTTCCTGCTGGCGGCCGGTGCGGTGACGCTGTTCATGACGATCGGTTCAAACGGGAACTGGGATTTCATCATTCCGTTCCGGGGGCGGAAGATCGTTTCCATGGTGGCGGTTGGGTTCGCTATCGCCGCATCGACCATTCTGTTCCAGACCATCACGGATAACCGCATATTGACACCGTCAATCATGGGTTTCGACGCGCTGTACATGTTGATCCAGACGGTCATCGTCTTCTCGGTGGGTACCGTGCAACTCGTGCAGATCAACGCGCGCATGCTGTTCCTGTTTGAGGTCCTGGCAATGAGCGCTTTTGCCGGAGCGCTGTACTGGATGCTCTTTATCCAGTCGGATCGTAGCCTTCACCTCGTCGTGTTCGTCGGCATTATCTTCGGCGTGCTGTTCCGGAGTTTGACCAGCCTATTGCAGCGGATGATCGATCCGACGGAGTTTGCCGTACTCCAGGACATTGGTTTTGCCAGCTTCAACACCGTCAACCGTGAACTGCTGGCGCTGGCGTCCGCCGTCATTTTCGTTGTCCTGCTGGTGATCTGGCGGATGAACCGGGTGCTCGATGCGCTCCTGCTGGGGCGGGAACTTTCGGTGAATATCGGTGTGGAATACCGGCGGGATGTCATGATCGTGCTGACGATGGTGACGATTCTGGTGTCTGTTTCGACGGCGCTGGTCGGTCCGATTACGTTCTTCGGATTGCTGGTCGCTCATCTGGCGTATCAGACCATCGGGTCGTCCTACCATCGCTACACAATTCCGGCAGCTGCGCTCTACTCGGTGATTTTGCTTGTTGGTGGGCAGATGATCCTGGAACGCGTCTTCAATTTCAATTCCAGCCTGTCGATCATGATCGATTTTGCCGGCGGGCTGTTGTTCATCATGCTGTTACTCCGGGAAGGTCGTAAACGATGATCGTTGTCCAGAATCTGACCAAGCGATATGGCGAGACTGCCGTTGTTGACGACGTGTCGTTGACAATCCAGAAAGGCGGGATCACCTCCCTGATTGGGCCGAATGGCGCGGGTAAATCGACGTTGCTGTCCATGATGAGCCGGTTGATGCAGCCGGATGCAGGGACGGTGGAGATTGACGGCATGAACGTCTTCTCAACACCCAGCGATACATTGGCCAAGCGGATTGCCATCTTGCGGCAGCAGAACTACTTCGAGGCCCGGTTAACGATTGAGGATCTTGTGACATTTGGTCGCTATCCCTATTGCAAGGGACGACCGACGATTAAGGATCGGGAGCACGTCGAGCAGGCGCTGGAGTATCTGGAACTTACGTCGTTACGGCACCGGTTCCTGAACGAGCTTTCGGGCGGTCAGCGGCAGCGGGCGTTTGTGGCGATGGTACTTTGCCAGGACACGGATTACATCCTGCTGGACGAGCCGCTGAATAGTCTCGATATGCGCCATTCCATCGCGATGATGCAGCAGTTGCGGCGGGTGGTGACCGATTTCGGAAAGACTGTCGTGATTGTGCTGCACGACATCAACTTTGCCTCGTGGTATTCAGACCAGATCGTGGCGATGCGGGAAGGCAAGCTCATCTACCATGCTGGCCCGGAGGTGGTGATAACGCCCCAAGCGTTGCTGGAACTTTACGATGTCGATGTGCATGTCGAGACGATTCGCGGGAAGTCCGTGGGTGTGTACTACGGCGGTGCGAATGAGATGCAGGTGCAGCAGACGCAGGATATCCGGGATCGTCTTGCCGCGCAGTTGGGGCGTTCCTGATCGCTAACCGCGCACAGGGCCTCGCTGGACGCTTTTATCCCTGAATCTCGCCATATTTCGTGTTAGTCTCCCTGGTTCCCATATCGGATTTCGTTGTAGGCAGGCAATAAATCGTTCCGGATGTAGACGCGGAACCGGTACGGGTTCAACCCCTCGGGCAACTCCCGGAACAACACCAGTCGCAGCAATCGTTGCTGCCCCGGCTGATGCGTCAGTGACTCCAGACTGCTCAGGATAGATTCGCCAATCGCTGACACGCCGTGTGGTGCCTCCGGATCGTGCCAGGCGGATCGCCCCACCGGGATCTCCGGCGCAATCGCGAACTCCCGGTAGATCGATTGTTCGGGCTCGTGCCAGCGCAGGACATACGTCTGCGCCGTGTAGCCAGTGATCTCTTCCGGCATCCAGCACCGGTCGTCAAAACGGGAAGGTACACCGATGATGACCGCTGGAGACTCCTGGGGAGTTGATGGAAGAGCCGAGATGATCCGCCGATTCGGGAAATCGCGTAAATACCAGTTCAACGGCCACTGGGTTCCGCCGCCGTCGGGACAAGTGTCATAGAGTACAAGGAGCGACAAGTCGCCCTGAACGCGGGTTGAGAGCTGTTCCAGATCAGATGTCATCTGCGTCACATCGGGAGCGGTGGTGTTGTAGATCAGCGTATCCTTCGCCGTGTCGCCTTCCAGAAACGCCAGCCGGAACCCCTGATGCACCTGGAACAGGCTCAGCACCACGAACGCCGCCGTCACCACCGCATACGCTGTCCGCCGCGGTCCCAGCCCCCAACAGGCCACCGCGATCAGCACCAGCGCCGCCACCGGCGGCAGCACCAGCAACCACCAGTCCTGCATCGCCCAGCGCGGAATCTCCCGCTGCCACACCCCCGGTGCCACCTCGTTCCATTGCCCGTACGTCAGATGCACGGCGAGGAGATACCAACTGCACGCCAGCACCACCAGCGTCCCCAGCAGCCCGAGCATCCCCAGACGGGAAACCCGCAGCTCGGTCAG
>Ga0182747_1000698_pt1 | contig 29826 bp, 32 predicted proteins | sample eDN3rd30CBELigBY_FD_128526 | JGI IMG/M metagenome (GOLD analysis project Ga0182747, IMG submission 128526) | Enriched backyard soil microbial communities from Emeryville, California, USA - eDNA 3rd pass 30_C BE-Lig BY (version 2) (version 2) | ecosystem: Environmental > Terrestrial > Soil >... | reverse complement strand
GAAATGGCCGGCATTACCCGCGAGCTCGACACGCTGCAGGCCGAAAGCGGCCCCGATCTCGCCGCGCTGACCGCCGAGGTCGAAACCATCCAGCAGGCGCTGGCCGAAGCCGAGACCGCTGCCATCGAAGCGGAAGCCGCTCATACGGCTGCGCGTGCCGCGCTGGAAGCGACGCGCAATCCGCTGACGGAGGCCGAGCGCCGCGTGCAGCGTCTCGAAACCGAAGCCAAGACCTTGTCGAAGGTGCTGGCGGTCGAGACCAAGAACATGTGGCCGCCGGTGATGGACAACATCACGGTCGACAAAGGCTTCGAGAAAGCCTTGGGCGCCGCGCTGGGCGATGACCTCGATGCCCCGGTCGATCCGTCGGCGCCCATGCGCTGGATCGGCTCGACCGTGGACAGCGCCGATCCGTCGCTGCCCAGCGGCGCAACGCCTCTGTCGGCCCATGTGCGCGCGCCCGACGAGCTCGCCCGTCGTCTCAATCAGATCGGCGTCGTCGACAAGGAAGCAGGCGCGCGTCTCGTGAGCCAGCTCAAGCCGGGGCAGCGCCTGGTCTCGCCCGAGGGCGATCTGTGGCGCTGGGACGGCTTTGCCGCCGCCGCGCACGCGCCGACCGGTGCCGCGCGCCGTCTCGCCGAGCGCGCGCGTCTCGCCGAGATCGAGTCCGAACTTGTCATCGCCAAGGCCGAAGTCGATACCGCCAAGCAGATGAGCGAAGACGCGCAGGCTGCGCTCGCGGCCGCCGGCACCGCCGAAACGGAATCCCGCAACGCTGCGCGTGAGCGCCAGCGCGAATTGAACGCCGCGCGTGACCGCCACGAAGCCGCCGAGCGCGAAGTTAACCGCAATGCGGCCCGCGTCTCGGCCCTGAGCGAAGCGCTAAGCCGCCTTACCGCGAGCCATGAGGAAGCCACCGCCGGCATCGCCGCCGCCGATGAAGGCCTCGCGGCGCTGGCTCCCGCCGCCGAAATCGAAACCGAGCTCGACGGCGTGCGCGACGACATCACCGGCAAGCGCGCTGCGCTCGCCGAAGTGCGCGCGGAACAGCAGGCGATCGTCCGCGAAGCGGAAATCGCCGATCGCCGTCTGCGTCAGGTCGGCGAAGAAAAAGCCGGTTGGTATACGCGCCAGGAAAGCGCCGCGGCGCAGACCGAAACTCTGGCCCTCCGTTATGAAGAGGCCCGGCGCGACCGCGAGGAACTGGCCAACGCGCCGGAAGTTTTCGCCGAGAAGCGCGAGGCCCTGATCAGCGAGGTCCAACTCGCCGAGGCCGACCGCCGCGAATGCGCCGACAAGCTGCAGGAGGCCGAGAACGCGCTGGCCGCGGCCGACCGCGACGCCCGCGCCGCGCTGGAAGCCGCCTCGCGCGCGCGCGAGGAAGCCGCCCGCGCCGAAGAGCGCTTTGAATCCTCCAAGCGCCGCCTCACCGACATCGCCCGCGAAATCCACGACATGCTCGAAGTCGAGCCCGCTGCGGTGGCGGCCCTCGCCGAGCTCGCCGAAGGCGATCCATTGCCCGATATCATGGAGGTGGATGCCACGCTGGAGCGTCTGCGCCGCGAGCGCGAGCGTCTCGGCGCCGTCAACCTGCGCGCCGAGGAAGAGCTGATCGAGGTCGAGACCCAGCACAATTCGCTGACCGCCGAGCGCGACGACCTCGTCGAGGCGATCAAGAAGCTGCGCCTCGGCATCCAGAGCCTGAACAAGGAAGCGCGCGAGCGCCTGATGGCCTCGTTCCAGCAGGTCAACACGCACTTCCAGCAGCTCTTCACCAAGCTGTTCAACGGCGGCACCGCGGAACTGCAGCTCATCGAGAGCGACGATCCCCTCGAGGCCGGCCTCGAAATTCTGGCCAAGCCTCCCGGCAAGAAGCCGGCGACCCTGTCGCTGCTGTCGGGCGGCGAGCAGGCGCTGACCGCCATGGCGCTGATCTTCGCGGTGTTCCTGACCAACCCGGCGCCGATCTGCGTGCTGGACGAAGTCGACGCGCCGCTCGACGATCACAACGTGGAGCGGTTCTGCGACATGCTGGACGAGATGACGCAGTCGACCGACACGCGCTTCGTCATCATCACCCACAATCCGATTACCATGGCGCGCATGAACCGGCTGTTCGGCGTCACCATGGCGGAGCGTGGCGTTTCGCAGCTCGTCTCGGTGGATCTCGAAGCGGCCGTGCGCTTCAGAGAAGCGGGCTGACGTTTCAGCGCCGACACTGTTCAATATTGATTATTTGGAAGATCGGCGGTCACCGCCGATCTTTTGTTACAATTACCACTTATTAAACATCTAGTTGCAGCCGCGCATAATCGCGGTTGCAAAACAAAAAACATTTGGCATTTCGCGATTTGAGCGATAGGACGCACGCTTGTGCGAATAACTGCCGCTTATCTCTCAATACGACGAAGGAATATGGAATGGCTAAAAAGTCCTCCAAGAAGGCCGCCGCTAAGAAGATCCGCCGCAGGCCATGGACGAACGAAGAATATAAGAAGCTGAAGGCCCATTCCAAAGCGCGCACGCCAGTTGCCAAGATCGCCAAGGAGTTCAAGCGCACGCCCGGAGCGCTCCGTCAGCAGGCTCTCAAGCTCAACATCGGGCTCGGCCATCAGCGCTAAGCGATTGGCCACCCGTGACCGCATGGCCGCCATGCAGTTCCCAGCGAACTGCGGCGGTCTGCCACATAAAAAATTTCCGTAACGGCTTCGCTTCGCGGAACCATCCGCCGGGGCCGGGGTTAGTCAGTCGTCTGTTAAGTCGGGCGGCTCCCCCCTTACCCCCCGAATAGCCGTCTGGCGAAAAGGCCCCGAACGCGAGTTCGGGGCCTTTTTTCTGTGATCGGACAGGTTTAGAGATGGTTCCGGCCGCTGCGGACCTTCCGGAACCGCCGCGTGGCCCGGTTCATTCAGGAGCGCTTCCCATGTCCACCACCGGCTGGGTCATTCTTGGCGTCATTGTCGTCGTCGTTCTCTGGGCCATCTCTGTCTACAACAGCCTGGTCGCGATGCGACAGCGCGCCAACCAGGCCTTCGCGGACGTCGATGTCCAGCTCAAGCAGCGCCACGACCTCATTCCGAACCTGGTCGAGACCGTCAAAGGCTACGCCGCGCACGAGCGCGGCACGCTGGAAGCGGTGGTGCAGGCCCGTAACGCAGCGATTGCCGCTCCCGGCGTCGAACAAAAGGTGGCCGCCGAGAACATGCTGACCGGGGCGCTGCGACAGCTTTTCGCCCTGGCGGAGAGCTATCCGGACCTCAAGGCCAACACGAACTTCCTGCAGCTGCAGAGCGAACTGGCCGATATCGAGAACAAGCTGGCCGCGGCGCGGCGCTTCTTCAACAATGCGGTGCAGGAATACAACACCGGCATCGAACAGTTCCCCGCGGCGCTGTTCGCCGGCATGTTCGGCTTCCACCCGCGCACCTTCTTCGATCTCGGCGACGCAAGGCCGCAGCTGGAGCAGGCGCCGAGCGTGAAGTTCTGATGCCCCGGGGCGAATTGTCCCCGGCAGCCGCCATGCCCGGCTTTATGCCGGGCATCCACGTCTTGCTTCCATAAGGCGTGGATGGCCGGGACAAGCCCGGCCATGACGCGAAAGGTGCTGCGCACCCTCCCGCGCTGCACCGTACAGGTGGAAACAGCATGGCCGCCTACGGTCTTTACACCCACATCCAGTCGAACCGGCGCCGGTCGATCGCCCTGCTGATCGGCCTGTTCTTTCTGGTCTATGTGCTGGTGTTCGCCGGGGCACTGCTGGCCGAGGCCATGAGCGTGGCCGATGCGCCGCTCGATTATCTGGTGCAGGCGGCCCTTCATGACCTCAGGATCGCCGCACCGGTCGCAACCGTGGGCACCATTCTGTGGGTGCTGATCGCTTACAAGTTCCATCAGCGCATGATCGACGCCGTGACCGGCGCGCATCAGGTCACCCGCGCCGAAGAGCCGCGGCTCTATAACCTGCTCGAGAACCTCTGCATCTCGCGCGGCATCACCATGCCGAGCCTGCGCATCGCCGAGGACGACGCCCTCAATGCCTTCGCCACCGGCCTCAACGAGAAGCAATATTCCATCACCGTGACGCGCGGCCTGATCGGCGCGCTCAACGACGCCGAAATGGAAGCCGTGCTCGGCCACGAACTGACCCACATCCGTAACGGCGACGTGCGCATGCTGGTCATCGCGGTGGTGATCGCCGGCGTCATCTCGTTCTTCGGTGAGATGGTGTTCCGGCTGTTCTTTCAGGGCGCCCGCTTCGGCGGCCTGGGCGGGCGGCGCAGCAACGATGACCGCAAGGGCGGCGGCGGCGCCGCCATTGCCATCGTCATTGCCCTCGTCCTCATCGTCGTCGCCTGGCTGTTGTCGATCGTCATCCGCTTCGCGCTGTCGCGCCGGCGCGAATACCTCGCCGATGCCGGCGCCGTCGAACTCACCAAGAACCCCGACGCCATGATCACGGCGCTGCGCAAGATCGAGAACCGCGGCGAGCTGGCGAGCGCCAATTCGTCGGTCATGGAAATGTGCGTCGATAATCCGCGCCAGGGTTTCAGCGATATCTTCGCCACCCACCCGTCCGTGGATGCACGTGTCGAGGCGCTGGTGAAATTCGCCGGCGGCCACGACCCGGGACCGATTGCTCTTGAAACGCCGCCCCAAGAGGAAGGGCAGATCGAAGGCGAGGCGCCGCAAGGCCCCTGGAGCACAGAACCGCAGCCGGGCAATGCGGCGCAGGCTCCGGGCTCGCAAGGCCCCTGGGCACCGGCGCCCGCCGACAAACCTTTCCTGCCCAACCGCTCGCCGCTCGACGACAGCACGGGTGGATCAACATCACGCTAGACCAGCCGCAAAGGTCCTTCATGTCCTGGCCAGAGCCCATCACCCTGAACGGCACTCATGCGCGCCTTGCGCCGCTGGCCCCGGAACACCGCGACGGCCTGATCGAGGCGGTGAAGGACGGCGAGTTGTGGACGCTGTGGTACACCGCGATCCCCTCGCCCGAAGGCATGGCCAGGGAGATCGAACGGCGGCTTGGCCTCAAGGCGACCGGGTCGATGCTGCCGTTCACGGTGTTCGATAGCGAGGGCCGCATCGCCGGCATGACGACCTACATGAACATCGACGCCGCCAACCGCCGCGTCGAGATCGGCTCGACCTGGTATGCGCGGCGGGTCCAGCGCACCGCGCTCAACACCGAATGCAAGCTGATGCTGCTGACGCACGCCTTCGAGAAGCTCGACTGCATCGCGGTGGAATTCCGCACGCACTTTTTCAACCGCGCCAGCCGGCGGGGCATCGAGCGCCTCGGCGCCAAGCTCGACGGCATCCTGCGCAGCCATCAGATCGGCGCGGACGGCGCGCTGCGCGACACCGTCGTCTACAGCATCATCGCCGGCGAATGGCCGGCGGTGAAACAGCACCTCACCTATTCGCTGGCGGCTTCGCCTGGCTAGCGCCCGGGCGGCGCTCAGTGCCCTTCGAAGCCGATCAGCGTGCGCACCGGCACGCCCAGCTTGCGCAGCTTCTCGGCGCCGCCCAGTTCCGGCAGGTCGATGACGAAGCAGGCGGCGAGCACCTCGGCCCCTAACTGGCGCAGCAGCTTGACCGCCGCCTCGGCCGTACCGCCGGTGGCGATGAGATCGTCGACCAGCACCACGCGCTCGCCCGCGACCAGCGCATCGGCATGCATCTCGATGATGTCCTCGCCGTATTCCAGCGCGTAGGCGACGCTCACCGTCTTGTGCGGCAGCTTGCCTTTTTTGCGGATCGGCACGAACCCGGCCGACACCTGATGCGCCACCGCGCCGCCGAGGATGAAGCCGCGCGCTTCGATGCCGGCGACCTTGTCGATCTTGGAGCCGGCCCAGGGCTGCACCAGTTCGTCGACCGCGCGGCGGAAGGCGCGGGCGTTGCCGAGCAGGGTCGTGATGTCACGAAAGACGATGCCGGGCTTTGGATAGTCCGGAATCGAGCGGACGGCATCGCGCAGTTCGGTTTGGACGGGGGTTTCGTTCATGCGTCAGGTCTCACGCTCTAGCGTTTGCCGAGCACCCGGCCGGCCACGGCATCGAGTTTGCTCATCAGTTCGGGATCGCGGGCATCGGGCTGGGTGATCAGCGCATTGTCGAGCGCCCGGTCGGAGCCGATCGGGCAGGCCTCGTGCTCGCGCGGGAAATCGCGCGCCAGCCGCGCCACCAGCCGCTTGGCAAGGTCGGCATTGCCGAGCAGCACCTTGACGATTTCGGCCACCGTGACGGCGTCGTGGTCGGGGTGCCAGCAGTCGAAGTCGGTGACCATGGCGACCGTCGCGTAACAAATCTCCGCTTCGCGAGCGAGCTTGGCCTCCGGCATGTTGGTCATGCCGATCACCGAGTAACCGAGCTGCTTGTAGGTCATGCTCTCGGCGTAGGTCGAAAACTGCGGCCCCTCCATGCAGACATAGGTGCCGCCAAGCTTCGGCTCGATGCCTTCGGCGAGGGCCGCCGCCGCGATGCGCTCACGCAGCCGCGGCGATACCGGATGCGCCATCGACACATGCGCGACCAGACCCTTGCCGAAGAACGAACTCTCGCGCTTATGGGTGCGGTCGACGAACTGGTCGACCAGCACGAAGGTGCCCGGCGGCATGTCTTCGCGAAACGAGCCGCAGGCCGACAGCGACACCAGATCGGTTACGCCGACGCGCTTCAAGACATCGATATTGGCGCGGTAGTTGATATCGGACGGCGACAGCCGGTGGCCCTTGTCGTGACGCGGCAGGAACACCACCGGCAGCCCGGCGATATCGCCGATGCGCAGCGCCCCGGATGGCTCGCCCCAAGGGCTGTGGATCCGCTCCTCGCGGACGTTCTCCAGGCCCGGCAGGTCGTAAATGCCGGAGCCGCCGATAATGCCGAGAACGGATTTGGTCATGCCGATCCTTCGCTGGAGAGGCTCAGACTACCGCACCGGCCCCAAAAACAAAGGGCCCCGCGAGGGGCCCTTTACGCGTTCGATAAACGTCCGCCGTGTCAGTGCACCGCCGACCACACCTTCTTCTTGGTGAAGTACAGCAGGCCCGAGAGCACGAGCAGGAAGATCATGACCTGGAAGCCGAGACGCTTGCGCGCCACCATGTGCGGTTCGGCCGCCCACACCATGAACGCTGCGACGTCGTGCGAATACTGCTCGAGCGTCTGCGGCGCGCCATCGTCGTAGGTCACCTGACCTTCGTTGATCGGCTTCGGCATGGCGATGACATGGCCGGGGAAGTACTTGTTGTAGTTGCCGCCCGGGGGCATCGTGAAGCCCTTCGGGGCGTCCTCATAGCCGACCAGCAGCGCGTGGATGTAATCCGGACCCTGCTCCTGATATTGGCTGAAGATGTCGATGATCCACCACGGGAAACCGCGCTCGTAGGTGCGCGCCTTGGCCAACGTCGAGAAATCCGGCGGCGCAACGCCTCCGTTGGCGGCCGCGGCGGCCAGCGGGTTGGCGAAGGGCGCCGGGAATTTGTCGGCCGGACGGCCGTTTCGCTCGATGGCCTCGCCCTTGTCGTCGAGATCCTTGATCTTGTACTCGGCGGCCAGCGCCTCGACCTGCTTCTCGGAGAAGCCCGGGCCACCCGGCTCCGCGAGGTTGCGGAACGAGAGCAGGCTCATCGAGTGACAGGAAGCGCAGACTTCCTTGTAGACCTTGAAGCCGCGCTGCAGCTGGCCCTGATCGAACTTGCCGAACGGGCCGGAGAACGACCACTTCTGCGGCGGCGGAATAACCTGGCCTTCGGCGGCGAGAGCGACGCCGGCGCCAAGAACGGTCGCGCCAAGCGAGGCCGTCAGGGCGAGAGCGATGAAAGTACGATGCATCGTCATGTCCGTTCTCCCGCTCAGGCCTTCGCCAAAACCGATTCGGAAATCGAATTCGGCAGTGGCTTGCTCTTTTCAAAGATGCCGAGCAGCGGGAGCACAATGATGAAGTGCGCGAAGTAGTAGAAGGTCAGGATACGCGCGATCAGGGTATAGATGCCTTCCGCCGGCTTGGAGCCGAGCCAGCCCAGCCCGATGCACACCGCCACGAACAGCCAGAAGAACTGACGGTACAGCGGCCGGTAGCGCGCCGACTTGACCCGCGAGGTGTCGAGCCACGGCAGGAAGGCCAGGATCGCGATCGAGCCGAACATGGCGAGCACGCCGAGCAACTTGTCCGGAATGGCGCGCAGGATCGCGTAGAACGGCAGGTAGTACCATTCGGGCACGATGTGCGCCGGCGTCACCGCCGGGTTGGCGGCGATGTAGTTGTCGGCGTGGCCGAGGAAGTTCGGCGTGTAGAACACGAACCACGCATACATGATGCAGAACACCACGATGAAGAAGCCATCCTTCACCGTCGCATAGGGCGTGAACGGCACCGTGTCCTTGTCCGACTTCGGCTCGATGCCGGCCGGGTTGTTCTGGCCGACCACATGCAGCGCCCAGACGTGCAGGACGACGACGCCCGCGATCACGAAAGGCAGCAGGTAGTGCAGCGAGTAGAAGCGGTTCAGCGTCGGGTTGCCGACGGCATAGCCGCCCCACAGCCAGGTCACCACGGTCTCGCCGACGCCCGGAATGGCGGAGAAGAAGTTGGTGATGACGGTGGCGCCCCAGAAGCTCATCTGACCCCAGGGCAGCGTGTAGCCAAGGAAGCCGGTGGCCATCATCAGCAGGTAGATGATGACGCCGAGGATCCAGAGCACTTCACGCGGCTCCTTGTAGGAGCCGTAATACATGCCGCGGAAGATGTGAATGTAGACGGCGATGAAGAACATCGACGCGCCGTTGGAGTGCACGTAGCGCAGCAGCCAACCGTAGTTGACGTCGCGCATGATCGTCTCGACCGAATTGAAGGCGAGATCGACGTGCGGCGTGTAGTGCATCGCCAGCACGATGCCCGTGATGATCTGCACACCGAGCATGAACGACAGGATGCCGCCGAAGGTCCACCAGTAGTTCAGGTTCTTCGGGGTCGGATAGGCGATGAAAGAGGAGTGAATGAGACCGCCAATCGGCAGCCGCTTCTCGATCCATTGCAGAAAGCCATTCTGCGGCTGGTAGGTCGAGTGTCCGCTCATGATCGAACCTTCAAGAATGCAATCGTTGCGGATCAGCCGATCCGGATGCGGGTGTCGGAGACGAATGTGTAGGGCGGCAGTTCGAGGTTTTTCGGTGCCGGGCCCTTACGAATACGGCCGGCGGTGTCATAGACCGAGCCGTGGCAGGGGCAGAAATAGCCGCCGTACTCGCCCTGATGGGCGAGCGGGATGCAACCCAGATGGGTGCAGATGCCGATGACAACCAGCCATGGCTCATGGCCGGGCTTGGTGCGCTGGGCGTCGGTCTGCGGATCGGGAAGAGTCGCGACATCGACGTTCTTGGCCTCGTCGATCTCCTTCTTCGTCCGATGCGAGATGAAGATCGGCTTGGAGCGCCAGAAAACCTTGATGACCTGACCTTCACCCACGGGCGCCAGATCGACTTCGATCGGCGCGCCGGCCGCGATGGTCGAGGCGTCCGGATTCATCTGGGCGATCAGCGGCACCAGCACGGCGGCGCCGCCGACGGCGGCGACGGCTCCAGTGGCCACATAAAGAAAATCGCGGCGCGTGTGCTCCGCAGAAGACACGGTCGTCACTGTCTGAACCCTCTCCCCCGGCTTGGTTTTCCGCCCCAGGCGGCGCCCTTGAGGAAACCTCTTCCTGCAAAGGCTGCGGGGCAGACCGGCATCGCGCGGCCCTGTTCAAGGCAGAACGGCGATTTCGAAGCGTTCTATTGACACCCTTGCGGTGCGAGCGCAAGCCCGCACACAGTCTAGCCCCCATACCCTGCACAAATCGTTGGCTCAGAACCGCTTAGGCAGCCCGGGGCGGCGTCGAGGACAGCCATGCGGATCGCTCTTTACGAACCGGATATTCCTCAGAATACCGGCACCATCCTGCGCACCTGCGCCTGCCTCGGAATCGAGGCCCATATCATCGAGCCGGCCGGCTTCCCGGTGACCGACCGTGCGTTCCGGCGCGCCGGGATGGACTACCTCGACCGGGTGACGATTCGTCGCCACGCCTCGTTCGTCGATTTCCAGGACTGGCGGCGAACGGAAGGGCTGAAACTGGTTTTGATGACCACCGCTGCGGAGACCTCCTACCTCGACCACCGCTACGGCGACGACCAGATCGTCATGGTCGGCCGCGAGTCCGCCGGGGTGCCGGAGGCCGTGCACGACGCGGCCGACGTCCGGCTGCGCATCCCGATCCGGGACGGGTTCCGCTCGCTCAATATCGCGGTTGCCACCGCCATGGTTGCCGGCGAGGCGCTGCGGCAGCTAAATCCCTCGCCATGACTGCCACACCCGAAGATCTCGAAATCCGCAAATCTCGCGCCCGGACCTGGTTCGAGGCGCTGCGCGACGAGATCTGCGCCAGCTTCGAAGCGCTGGAAGACGCCCTTCCCGCCTCGGCTCCGCTCGGCGACCATCCCGCCGGCCGCTTCGTACGCAAGCCGTGGCAGCGCACCGACCACACCGGCGCTGCCGGCGGCGGCGGCGTCATGTCGATGATGCGCGGCCGCGTCTTTGAAAAAGTCGGCGTCCACTGCTCGACCGTGCATGGCGAGTTCGCGCCGGAATTCCGCGGCCAGATTCCGGGCGCCGCCGACAATCCAAACTTCTGGGCGTCGGGCATTTCACTGATTGCGCATCCGCAGAACCCGAACGTGCCCGCCGTTCATATGAACACGCGCTTCGTCGTCACCTCGAAAGCCTGGTTCGGCGGCGGCGCGGACCTTACCCCTGTCCTTGATCGGCGCCGCACGCAGGACGACCCGGATACGGTCGCGTTCCACGCCGCCATGCAGGCGCCGTGCGATGCACATCCGGGCATCGCCGACTATCCGAAATTCAAGACCTGGTGCGACGAGTATTTCCACCTCAAGCACCGCAACGAACCACGCGGCATCGGCGGCATCTTCTACGATTACCTGGAGAGCGACTGGGACGCGACTTTCGCCTTCACGCAGGACGTTGGCCGCGCCTTCCGCGACATCTATCCGAAGCTGGTCGATCGGAATTTCACGACGCCCTGGACCGTAGCCGACCGCGACGAACAACTGGTACGCCGCGGCCGCTATGTCGAATTCAACCTGCTCTACGATCGCGGTACCATCTTCGGCCTCAAGACCGGCGGCAATGTCGACTCGATCCTGTCGTCGATGCCACCGGTCGTGAAATGGCCGTGATTTTATTGTCACGCTGAACGCCTAGGGTTCGGCAAATATCGATCGGAAAGAAGTGGATAGTCACATGAGCTTTTCAGCAGGCAGCATTGTCGTTCTCAAATCCGGCGGCCCGGCCATGACCGTCGTCTCGGCCGATGAAGAAGGCGTCGAGTGCATCTGGATGAGCGACGTGGGCGAATTGTCGCGCGACGTTATCCCCGCGGTGGCGCTCGAGCAGGTCGAAATCGGCGACGACGAGGACGAGGAAGAAGACGACGAGGACTAAGGCGTCGTCGTCTATCTGAGCGCGGAGGCGATCATGGTCGCACCGCCGATCAGCACGACCGCGTCGAGAATCGCGGTGTGCACGTGGATCGGCATGCGCTGAACGATGAAGCGCGACAAATGCGCGCCGGGCATCGACATAAGCCCGGTGAGCAGCGCCAGTGCGACAATCTGCGGCGTCAGCACGCCCGACAAGCCGAATACCGAGACCTTCACGATGCCGATGCCGATCGACACCATCGCATCGGTCGCGATCACGGCAGCGCCTTCGAGGCCGGCCGCCATCAACAGCGACAGCATGATGACGCCCGAGCCCGCCGTGCCGCCGACCAGCACGCCGTAGCCGGCCGAGCCGACCACCAGGCCGCGATCGTCGATGCGCCAGTTGCGCCGCCGGGCAAGGCGTCTCAGGGGCACGCTCGCCATCAGCATGGTGCCGATGACGATCGCGGCACCGGCGCCGGTTAATTGCGAGTACCCCCAGGCGCCAAGCACGCAGCCGGGCAGCGCCGTCACAGTGGCAATGGCGGCGCGGCGGCGGTCGAGATTTTTCAGATAGGCCGAGACGCGGCCGGAGTTATTGAACAGCGCGGCGATGGCGATGATCGGCACCACCGGCGCCGCGCCGACCATCGGCACCAGCACCAGCGGCATCAGCGCGCCGCTGCCATAGCCGGACACGCCTCCGATAATGCCGGCCAGCAGCGCGACCGTGCCGACGATCCCAAGCTGCAGCAGCGAAATGTCGGCAAAGCCGCCGAGGATTCCGGAAAGCATGTCCATGGTTGCGCGCGTGCCCGGTCGGGCATCTCAGGTCAAGGCCGCGCGCCGCATATCACGCCGTCATTTGGCGGCGACAAGATCGGCCGGTGAAATCAGCACGCCGAAACGCTCGCACCAGATGACGACGCTCGGATATTTCGACAAATCGACGCCGTCCGGAATGGAATAGCGCTGGCTGCCCTTGAAGGCGCGCAGGCGGCCGAGATCGACGAACATCGTGTCCTTGACGCCCGCCTCGCTGCGCACGTTCGCATTGGGCACCAGATAGACGTGATAGGCCGGACCCGGTCCGACCTCGAAATCCGGCTCGAGGAACACGGCGCGGCGATAGAGGCTGACCTTGCCCTGGCCGTAGTGGATGGGGTCCGACGGATTGGCGTGGATGAAAGTCCCGGTGGCAACGAGCGCGGCGCGGTCCGCTTCCGCGATCTGCTCGGTCGCCGGGGGTGGCGGAAACACGTAGGGAAATAGAAAGAAGCCTAAAGCCACGCCGAAGCCGGCGCCGCCAACCCCGCCCAGCAGAAAGATCGCAAGACCTCGCCAGAATCCGCGCATGCATCCCCCCTGTTCAGGGACGATAGCGGGTGCAGGCTTCACGCAGCAGACACATGCACGTTATCCGGCGGTCAGTCAGCCGTCGGCAACCGCCGCATCGTGAACTCGATGGTGTCGCCAGGCAGCACACGCCAGCTTTCGATCTCGGTCATGTAGGCCGCCTTGGGGTAACGGTCGAACCACTCGCGCGCCTTGGCCCGGGCGGCCTCGCGCGGCAGTGCGAAGGTCTCACGCCGGTAGGAATCGCGCTCGCGCCGGCGCCGTTCGCTCGCTTGGGCGAGACGTCGGGCCAGATCGCGGGGGGTATCCTGACGCGTCATGGCACAAGAATCGGGGCGCAGAAGAGAATGTTCAAGGGGCCGCTGGCGGTCCGGCACATCGCTTCGCTCCCTACAACGCTACTACCTAAAATAGGCCATACTATTTTGATACCATAAATAGTTGCAAGCCGGCAACAGCGGCGAGAAATGCACGCGCACGGACCAGACTTACGCACTCTCCCGTATTGAGTGCACCTCCGCCTTACGCTTAGCCTTCATTTACAGACCGGCTCTGGAGATTGAGCCGCAGCTCAATCTCTGTCCGAGGCCGCTTCCTGCGCGCGGCAATAAACGGGAATTTCGCATCGCGCAGGACGCGTAATGTGGGGAGATAACTGAAATGCGTCGATTTGCTTTCGCGTTACTTGGTGCAACGCTTCTGAGTGGAGTGGCGGCAAACGCAGCCGACCTCCCGGTCAAAGCGCCTCTCTACACGGCTCCGCTGGGGTATAACTGGACCGGCTTCTATGTCGGCATCAACGGCGGAGGCGGCTTCGGCCACACCGACTGGACCTATGTGATCGGCGGCAACACGGCCGGCCACAACACGAGCGGCGGCCTGATCGGCGGCACCGTCGGATATAACTACCAGATCCAGAAGTGGGTCCTCGGCCTCGAAGGCGACTGGGACTGGGCCAACGTCAAGGGCAGCACGGCTTGCCCGAACCCGGCCTTCTCCTGCGAGTCGAAGCTCACCTCGCTCGGCACATTGCGCGGCCGCGTCGGCATGGCCGTCGGTTCGACCGGCAACTTCCTGCTCTACGGCACCGGCGGCTGGGCCTGGGGCCGGCTGAACATCCAGACCGTGCATCCCACGGTCGGCACCAACGGCACCAGCAAAACACCGAACGGCTGGACCGCGGGTGGCGGCGTCGAGTGGGGCTTCCTGCCGAACTGGTCGGCCAAGCTCGAATATCTCTATGTCGGCTTCGGCACCAACACCTACACCGTCGACACGGGCCTGCAGGTTGACGCCAAGGAGCGCGTCAACGTGATCCGCGCCGGCGTGAACTACCGGTTCTGACGCCCGTTGCTCGAACGCCCGGCGATACCGGCGCGTCAAACTGCGAGGAGTGCGAAATGCGCCGACTCGTCTTGTTAAGTCTGCTTGCCGCCGCCACTCTCGGTGGCGGCCGTGTGCAAGCCGCCGATCTGCCGGTGAAGGCGCCGATTTACAAAGCGCCGATCCTGTACAACTGGAGCGGCTGCTATATCGGCGGCCATGCCGGCGCCGGCTGGGCACGCACCGAAGGGACGAACACGGTCAACACGACCGCATTCGGCGATCTCGCGCCCGGAGACGGCGCCAGCGTGACCAAGAGCGGCTTTGTCGGCGGCGGACAACTGGGCTGCAATTATCAAATCAACCAGTGGGTCCTCGGCATCGAAGGCACGTTCTCGGGAACGAGCATCAAGGGCAGCGTGATCAACTCCGCGTTCGGCGCGGGCGACGACGTGTTCGAAACCCGGGTCAACAGTATCTTCACCGTCGTCGGCCGCATCGGCTACGCCTTCAACAACTGGCTGCCTTACATCAAGGGCGGCTATGCCGGGGCGAGCAACAAGCTCAGCGTCTCCGACACTGCCGGCATGAACCAGGGCGCCGGCAGCGAATCCAAATGGCACAATGGCTGGACCATCGGCGGCGGCCTCGAATACGGCCTGACGCAGAACTGGATCATCGGCCTCGAATACAACTACATCGGCCTGCAGACGAAGAACTACAACGTCGCGGGCGCCGATCCGGGCATTTACGCCTTCGACGTCAAGCCGCGCATTCACGAGGTGCTGGCGCGCGTCTCGTACAAATTCTGACGGCGCGCACCGGCTGCAAATTTCAACAACGCCCCGGAGCGATCCGGGGCTTTTGTTTATCAGGCCCTCACCGCGCGGACGCCTGATCGGCAATCGCCTCGAGCGCCGGTCGCTCGAGCGGAAAATCGGCCGCGATCCACGCCTCTTCCGCGGCGCGTAAAGCCACACCGAGCGCCGGCCCCTTGGCGATGCCGCGCTTCAGAAAATCGTCGGCCTTGAGCGGAAACACCGGCGGCGTGAAGCGCCGCGACAACGTCACCAGTTCGCGCCACGGCGCATCGTGGTCGGAGGCCTGCGAATGGGCCCAGGCCATGAGCGCGCTGTCGGTGTAGGCGGGCTCCTTCAGCCGATAGAGCAAGGCGCGCGCCGGGCCCTCGCCTGCCCGCGGCGAGAACCGCCGCCAGTTTTCCGCCATCGCCGTCAGCCGCGTGTGCTCGGCATTGCTGAGACGAAGCTTCTGCGCCAGGCGTTCGGCGTCTTCCGTAACGACGACGCCGAGCGCGCCAAGCCGGCGCGCCCCATCGGGCGCAAGGCCGGCCGCGGCTTCGGCCTTCGCCATATTCTCAAAGGCGGCAAGATAAGGCACGCCGCCGAGCACGCGCAGCAGCAGGCCCGCGTGAGCCATCGCGGCGAGCGTCGGCGCGGCGCGCGGCGCCACGACGAGCTTGAGCATCTCCATGCGCACGCGCTCGCGCGACAACTGGTCGAGACCTTCCCGCTCATAGATGCAAGCGGCAAGACCCTCCGCGTCCGGATGACCATGGCCGTAAGCCGCGTGAAAACGGAAGAAGCGCAGAATGCGCAAGTAGTCTTCCTCGATACGCCGCCGCGCGTCGCCGATGAAGCGCACACGCCGCGCTTCGAGGTCGGCGAGTCCGCCGGTGTAGTCGTGCACCGCGCCGTCGCGCGTTGCCGAGAGCGCGTTCATGGTGAAGTCGCGGCGCAAAGCATCTTCGCGCCAGTCGCGGCCGAAGGCGACCTTGGCGTGACGGCCGAAGGTCTCGACGTCGGTGCGCAAGGTCGTCACTTCGAAGGGATGCTTCTCGATGACGACAGTGACGGTGCCGTGCTCGATGCCGGTCGGCACCGGCTTGAAGCCCGCAGCCTTGGCGCGGCGCACGACTTCGTCCGGCACCCCGGTGGTGGCGACATCGACGTCATGTACCGGCACGCCGAGCAGCGCGTTGCGCACCGCGCCGCCGACGACGCGCGCTTCCTCGCCGTCGCGGTCGAGCACATCGAGCAGCCGCGACAGCTGCGGTGCGAACGGCCACGCGGCGAAATCAACCTTGCGGGAATTGGCGCTCATTTCCCCTCCCCCCGCGGAGCGAAGCGACGTGGTGGGGAGGGGTAAGGGGTGGGGGGAAACCGGCGCATGAAAGCGCCTCCCACCCCTGACCCCTCCCCGCCGCACGCAAGGGCGTGCGTGGGGAGGGGAAAACAGAAGCGCATCACGGCCCTCGTCATCGCAACTGCCCCGGCACGAAGCGACCCTGCTCGTCGACATGCGCCGGCACATAGCGCGAGCCGGGCGAGGAGCCGCCATACTGCGCGAAATAGATGAAGCTGCCGGCCACCAGCACGAGCGCGGCGATGGCGAGCCAGACGATCCGCTTCGCGGGCCAGGCCTCAGGGTCGAATACGCCGGCCTTGGTCGACCACAGAAACACCGCGTAGAGCACGAACGGCAGCGCGAACAGCGCAACTTCGATAGCGATGGTGCGGATCATCGGTAGATCCTTTCCCGCATGTTGCGCAGGATACCTGCCGTGACGCCCCAGATGTAACGCTCGCCGAACGTGATGGCGTAATAGTGCCGCTCGACGCCCTGCCACGGCCGCGAATGCATTTCCATATTGTCGTCGGCCATCAGGAAGGCGAGCGGCACCTCGAAAGCAACATCCACTTCGGCGGTGTTGAGCGTCAGCGTAAAGCCGGGCTCCACGCGCGCGATCAACGGAACGATGCGGTAACCGAGCGTCGTCATGTAGAGATCGAGATAGCCGAGCGGCTCGACGAGATCGCGCGACAGGCCAATCTCTTCCTCGGCTTCGCGCAGCGCCGCCGCGGTCGGGTCGGCATCGGTCTTGTCGATCTTGCCGCCGGGAAAAGAAATCTGCCCCGGATGGTCCGGCAGATGCTGCGCGCGCTGGGTCAGCAGCACCGTCGGCTCGGGATGATCGACGATGGCGATCAGCACCGCCGCGGGACGGATCGGCCGCACCTGCGCGATCTTCGCCATCACCGGTTCGGCATCATGGTCGCCGCGCGCCGGCACGAAATCCGGGTCGGTAATGCCGTGCGGCATGTCCAGCGTCAGCCGCTCGCGCACGCGCGTGAAGAACTCAGCCGCCGAGAGCGGCGCGGGCCGCGATTGCGGGTCAAGCATCAGGACAACTCCCGCAAGGCGCTGGCCTCGGCCATCGCATAGAATTCGCCGCGCGAGGCGACGCCGAACATAGCCTTGCCGCCGACGTCGCGTTCTTCGCCCAAATCGACGAGATCGTAGAACAACGCACGCGTCACTTTGGCCCACAGGTCGCGGCGGACATGAAGATAAGGCGCGAGCCCGCCATTGTCGGCATCCTCCTCGAAACGCAACGCATGGCCCGGACCGGCCGCCACCCATTCATCGACATTTGTCCGAAAATTCAATGTGCGGCCTTCGGCCGCGTTCTCGACCTTGAGTTCCACGGCGGTGAAGGGCGCGTCATCGACGATAATGCCGACCTTCTCGACCGGCGTGACGAGGAAATATTTGTCGTCCTCGCGCTTGAGCACCGAGGAAAACAGCTTGACCAGACCGATACGGCCGATCGGCGACTTTTCGTAAAACCAGGTGCCATCGGAGGCGATTCGCATGTCGAGATCGCCGCAAAACGGCGGATTCCACAGGTGCACGGGGGGCAGTCCCTTACCGCCCTCTTTGGGCAGCATGGCTGCGATACCGTCCAGACCGCCCTTTTTGCCATCCGGGGCCACATCCTGCCGCTTGTCCTGCCCTGTCTTCGCCATTGTTACCTTCGTACTCTCCTATGGCGTGCGCCGGCTGTTCGCAACTTTGTGACAATCCCCGACGCCACAAGAAGATAGCGTAAGCTACGCAAAATAATGAGGGCAGATTCGACAAGTGCCCATATGTGCTTGGTGCATTTGTTGCTTAGCCTCTGGGCAAGAGCTTCCCGACAAGCCGGAGCGCCCGGCGCGGACCGCGGAAGCTGAAAGGGACAGACATGGCGTCGGCAGGCGGTGAAAGCATTGAAAAGCTGGAAGATATGATCGTGCGCGCGGCCGAAACGACGGCCGCCCATGTGCGCGCCGCCAAGGACGCCATCGGCACCGTCATTTTCGGCCAGGAGCAGGTGGTGGAACGCGCCATCATCACGGTGCTGTCCGGCGGCCATGCGCTGCTGGTCGGCGTACCGGGTCTGGCCAAAACCAAGCTCGTGGAGACCATGGGCATCGCGCTCGGGCTGGACGCCCGGCGCGTGCAATTTACGCCCGACCTGATGCCCTCCGACATTCTCGGCTCCGAAGTGCTGGAGGAGAACTCCGCCGGCAAGCGCAGCTTCCGCTTCATCCCCGGCCCGGTCTTCGCCCAGCTTCTGATGGCCGACGAAATCAACCGCGCTTCGCCGCGCACCCAGTCCGCCCTGTTGCAGGCGATGCAGGAGCAGCATGTGACCGTCGCCGGCGCGCGGCACGATCTGCCCAAGCCGTTCCACGTGCTGGCAACCCAGAACCCGCTGGAGCAGGAAGGCACCTATCCCCTGCCCGAAGCGCAGCTCGACCGCTTCATCATGGAGATCGACGTCGATTACCCCGACATCGTCGCCGAGCGCAAAATCCTGTTCGACACGACCGGCGCCGAAGACAGCCAGGCCAAGGCGGCGATGACGTCTGAAGATCTGCTGTCAGCGCAGCGGCTGGTGCGGCGTCTGCCGGTCGGCGAGTCCGTCGTCGAAGCCATTCTGCAGCTCGTGCGCTCGGCGCGTCCCGGCGAGGAAGCCGGCGATCTCGGCCGCCTCATCTCGTGGGGGCCGGGCCCGCGCGCCTCGCAGGCGCTGATGCTGGCGGTGCGCGCCCGCGCGCTGCTCGACAACCGCTTCGCGCCGTCGATCGACGACGTGCTCGAACTGGCCGAGCCCGTGCTCAAGCACCGCATGGCTTTGACCTTCGCCGCCCGCGCCGAAGGCGAAACCGTCGGCAATGTCATCAAGCGGCTGAAGTCGCGCATCGGATAAACATGGCGGACAACGTTTTGGCCGAGCCGACCGTTACAGGAACCAGCGCGACGCCGGTCAATGCCGCGGCCGGCAAGAGCAGCAAACTGGCCGCCCGCATTCCACGCCTCATCCTCGAGGCGCGGCGGGTCGCGGCGACGCTGATCCATGGCCTGCACGGCCGCCGCCGCGCCGGCACCGGCGAGAACTTCTGGCAATATCGGCACTTCACGTCCGGCGAACCGGCCAGCCGCATCGACTGGCGGCGCTCGGCGCGCGACGACCATCTCTATGTGCGCGAGCGCGAATGGGAGGCCTCGCATACGATCTGGATGTGGGCCGACCGCTCGCCGTCGATGGAATTCTCGTCGCATCTGACCGAGTGGTCGAAGCTCGACCGCGCGCTGGTCGTATCCTTTGCGCTCTCGGAAGTGCTGGTGCAGGGCGGCGAACGTGTCGGCATCCCGCTGCTGATGCGGCCGACCGCCAGCCGCAATGTCATCGAGACCATGGCGCAACGCATCATCCATGACACCACCGAGCGGCCGAGCCTGCCGCCGAACTTCGCGCCGGCGCCCTATTCCGAAGTCGTGATATTCTCCGACCTGTGGAGCCCGATCGCCGAATATCGCAAGATGATCGGCCAGCTCGCCGCCAATGGCGCGCGCGGGCATGTCGTGCAGGTGTGCGATCCGGCGGAAGAGACTTTCCCCTATTCCGGCCGCGTCGAGTTCGTCGAGTCCGAAGGCCTCGGCAGCGTCACCGCCGGCCGGGCCGAGACCTGGCGCAACGATTATCAGGCGCTGCTCGCCAATCATCGCGCCGCGCTGCGCGCCGAGACAGAGGCGTTCGGCTGGACCTTCACCGTGCATCGCACCGACCGCGGCCCGACCGAATTGCTGTTCGCACTGCATGGCCGCATGGGCGCGCACTCGATCCAGACCGCGGTCAACAGCCGGCACACCGGGAGCGTGGCATGATCGGTTCGCTCCCGCTCGCCTTCGCCCAGCCGCTGATCCTGCTCGGCCTGTTGTCGCTGCCGGTGCTGTGGTGGCTGCTGCGCCTCGTGCCGCCGCGGCCGCGCGTCGTGTCGTTCCCGCCGACGCGGCTCCTGTTCGAGATCGCGCCGAAGGAAGAGACGCCGTCGCGCACGCCGTGGTGGCTGATCCTCTTGCGCCTCATGCTCGCGGCGCTGGTCATTCTCGCCGCCGCCGGCCCGTTATGGAATCCGCCGGTCGCGACCGGGGCAAAGAACGCGCCGCTGCTCATTCTCGTCGATGACGGCTGGGCCGCGGCCGCGGCCTGGGATGTGCGGCTGCGCACCGCCGACGAATTGATGGCGCGCGCCGAAGCCGACAATCGCGGCGTCGCGCTGTTGCCGCTGTCGGAAACCGCGCGCGATATCTCGCTGCAGGTCGCCGGCGCCTTGCGCGTGCAGGTCAAGCAGCTCAAGCCGAAACCGCATTCGGTCGACCGCGTCGAGGCGCTGCCGGTGATCGATCGGTTCCTCAAGACGACGCCGGAGGCCGAGATCGTCTGGCTGTCGGATGGCGTCGATATGGGTAAAGGCGCGGGCTTCGTCGACGGCCTCAAGCAGATCGCTGGTTCGCGGCCGATGACCGTGGTGTCGGGCGGCACGACCATTCCGCATGCGCTGGCCGCCGCCGACAATGCCGCCGGCGCGCTCACGGTGAAGGTGCTGCGCGCGCAGACCGGCGTGTCCGAAAACGGCCTCGTTCACGCCATCGACCTCAAGGGCCTGCCGCTTGGCGATGCGCCTTTTGCCTTCGGTAGCGGCGACCGCGAGGCCGAAGCCCGCATCACGCTGCCGGTCGAGATTCGTAACGATGTCGCGCGGCTCGAAATCGCCGGCGAGCGTTCTGCCGGCGCGGTGCAGCTGCTCGACAATCGCTGGCGTCGCCGCACCATCGGCATCGTCTCGGGCTCGGCCGCCGATCGTTCGCAGCCGCTGCTCGGCGCGAGCTACTATCTGTCGCGCGCGCTCAATCCTTTCGCCGACGTGCGGCTCGCCGAAAGCGTGGCGCCGGCCGAAGCGATCGGCCGTTTCCTCGATCAGCGCCTGCCGATGCTGGTGCTGGCCGATGTCGGCAATGTCGCCGAGGCGCGCGGCCGGCTCGATACCTGGATCGAGAATGGCGGCGTGCTGGTGCGCTTTGCCGGGCCGCATCTCGCCGCCGGCAGCGACGATCTCGTGCCGGTGCGGCTGCGCCGCGGCGGCCGCATTCTCGGCGGTGCGCTAAGCTGGGAGAAGCCGCAGCAACTCGCCGCCTTCTCGCGCGAGGGCCCCTTCGCTTCGATGGCGGTACCGAACGACGTCACCGTCACCCGCCAAGTGCTGGCCGAGCCCGATGCGACGCTCGCCGATCGCACCTGGGCGACGCTCGCCGACGGTACGCCGCTCGTCACCGCGCAGAAGCGCGGCAAGGGTCTCGTCGTCCTGTTCCATGTCACCGCCGATACGCGCTGGTCCGACCTGCCGCTGTCCGGCGCCTTTGTCGATATGTTGCGCCAGACCGTGTCGCTCGCCGGCGCGACGCCGGCCGCCGACGGCGACGCCGCGACCCGCGGCAATGTCCAGGCGGTGCCGGCGACGCGCGTGCTCGATGGCTTCGGTGCGTTCACGACGCCGCCGGCAACCGTGCGCCCCGTGCCCGCCGGCTTTGCCGGCCGCGCCACCAACGACCATCCGCCGGGTTTCTACGGCCCGCCGGAGGGCCTGGTCGCCGTCAATACGCTGTTGCCCGAAGATCGCCCCGCTCCGCTCAACTTCACCGCGCTCAACGCGCGGCAGGACGTTTATCGCTTCGGCGAACCGGTCGATCTGCGCGGCCCGGTGTTCATGGCCGCGTTCGGCCTGATCGCGCTCGACGCGCTGGTGGTCTTCGTGCTGGCCGGCGGCCTCGCCGCCGCCTTCGCCCGTCGCCGCAGCGCCGCCACCGCGGCCATCGCGATGTTCGCGCTCGCCGCCGCGCTGGCGATGCCGCATCAGGCCCGTGCGCAGTCGACACTGATGCCTCCGGGCAGTCTGCCGCAACGCACGCCGCTGTCGCCGCAGCAACTCGACTACGCCATCAAAGCGACGCAGCAGACGCATCTGGCCTACATCATCACCGGCGACTCCGAAGTCGATGAAGTCAGCCGCGCCGGCCTCTCCGGCCTGTCGCTGTTTCTTGCGCAGCGTACCGCGCTCGAGCCCGGCGAACCGGTCGGTCTCGATCCGTCGCGCGACGAGTTGTCGTTCTTTCCGGTGATCTACTGGCCGATCTCCGAGCGCGCCGCCAAGCCGTCGCGCGAGACGCTCGACCGCATCGACACCTATATGAAGCAAGGCGGCACCGTGCTATTCGACACGCGCGATGCGATCGACGCGCCGCCCGGCGCCGACGGCGAAACGCGCTCCCCGGGCATGGTGGCGCTGCGCGACATCCTGTCGTCGCTCGACGTGCCCGAGCTCGAGCCGATCCGTCCCGATCATGTCCTCAACAAGACGTTCTTCTTGATGAAGGACTTCCCCGGCCGCTTCACCACCGGCCGCCTCTGGGTCGAGGCGTTGCCCGCGGAGGTCGAGGAAGATCCGACCCGTCCGGCACGCGCCGGTGACGGTGTGTCCTCGATCATGATCACGTCGAACGATCTGGCCGGCGCCTGGGCGCTGCGGCCCGACGGACAGGCGATGCTGCCGCTGGTGCCGGGCGAGCCGCGCCAGCGCGAATTCGCTTTCCGCGCCGGCGTCAATATCGTGATGTACGCGCTGACCGGCAACTACAAGGCCGATCAGGTGCACATCCCCGCACTGCTCGAACGGTTGGGGCAGTGAATGTTACTATTGACAATAGTAACTTACTATTTAAACTTACTATCGCCTCAAGCGATAGGAGTTTGCCATGAGCAAATATGAGCCTTTGCCGCAGTTCCTCAGTTCGGTTGGCGGTGCCGCGCATCGCCTGAGGTTCGGCGAAATCGAGCGCATTCTGGGCTTCAAGCTACCGAAGAGCGCCTATGAGCATGAAGCATGGTGGAGCAATAACGCGACCGGACATTCTCACGCCCGCGCGTGGCTCAAATTCGGCTGGCGCACGGAAAGCGTTGATCTTGCGAGCCGCAAGGTAACCTTCAGCCGTGCTCAGGCCGCCCCAAAGCCTGACAGCGATCCTTGGGGCTGCATGGCGGGCACGATCACAGTCATGCCGGGTGTTGACCTGACGATGCCGACAGATGAGCGCTGGAACGCTGAGGAAGGGAGATTGCTCTCATGAGTGACCTCCTCCTCGACACTTGCGCCGTTCTCTGGATCGCCCAAGGCGCCGATATGACGCCGGCGTCGCGGTCCGCCATTATCGACCGAAAGCTGAACGTTTCGCCAATCAGCGCCTGGGAAATCGCGAACCTCGTCCGCAAAGGCAAGATGGCCGCAACCTTGCCGGTGGCAAACTGGTTCAATCAAGCCGTGGGCAAGATGGCCGCCGAGCTGCCGCCTTTGAGTGTTGAGGTGCTGACAGGCTCGTGCAACCTGCCCGGCTCGCCGCCCGACGATCCCGCCGATCGCATCATCATCGCGACGGCACGGCAATCTGACATGACAGTGGTCACGCGCGACCGCCAAATACTTGAATACTCGCGCGCGGGCCACGTCCGCACCTTGGTGTGTTGACCATGAATCTCGGCATCGCCTTCGCACCTCTGGTTCCGCAATACGTCGTCTGGACGGCGTTCGGCGTTGCCGTGCTGTTGTCGATACTCCTGCTGGTCGCGCGCAGCCGCGGCGCGGTGATGCGTTCGATCGCGATGGCGCTGCTTGTACTGGCGCTCGCCAATCCGTCGATGACGCGCGAGGACCGCGACCCGATCCCGTCCGTGGCCGCCGTCATAATCGACAAGAGCCCCAGCCAGGAATTCGGCGACCGCGAGGCGCAGACCGAACAGGCGCGCGAGACTTTGCTCAACCGCCTGAAGAGCATTGCCGGGCTCGAAGTGCGCGTCGCCGAAGCCGGCGCCGCCGACGGCGAGACCGACGGCACGCGGCTGTTCAACGCACTGTCCTCGACGCTCGCGGACGTGCCGCCGGACCGTATTGCCGGCGCGGTGATGATCACCGACGGCCGCGTTCACGACATTCCGGCGAATGCCGCAGCGCTGGGCTTTGCGGCACCGCTGCATGCGCTGATCACCGGGCGCGCCAACGAGATCGACCGCCGCGTCGTGCTCACGCAGACGCCGCGCTTCGGCATTGTCGGCCAGATGCAGACCATCGGCTTCAAGATCGAGGATCAGGGCGCGCCTGCCGGACCTGTGCAAGTGACCGTACGGCGCGACGGCGAACTGCTCGAACAGCGCACCGTCAATGGCGGCGCCGAAGTCCGCATGCAAGTGCAGATTCCGCATGGCGGACCGAACATCGTCGAAGTCGAGGCGGCGCCGCTGGCCAATGAACTCACGCTGGTCAACAACCGCGCCGTCATTTCGATCGACGGCGTGCGCGACAAGCTGCGCGTGCTGCTGGTGTCAGGCGAACCGCATGCCGGCGAGCGCACCTGGCGCAATCTGCTCAAGTCCGACGCTTCGGTCGATCTCGTCCACTTCACCATTCTGCGGCCGCCGGAGAAGCAGGACGGCACGCCGATCAACGAATTGTCGCTGATCGCCTTCCCGACCCGCGAGCTGTTTCAGCAGAAGATCGGCGAATTCCAGCTCATCATCTTCGACCGCTACGCCCGGCAGGGCGTGCTGCCGATGATCTATTTCGACAATATCGCGCGCTACGTCCGCAACGGCGGCGCAGTGATGATCGCGGCCGGCCCCGATTATGCGTCGACGAGTTCGATCTGGCGCACGCCGCTCGATGTCATCCTGCCGGCCGAACCGTCCGGCGACGTCACCGAGCAGAGCTTCAAGGCGCGCATTTCGGAAGCCGGCAAACGCCATCCGGTGACCCGCGCCCTCGAAGGCTCCGACGTCGATCCGCCGCACTGGAGCAACTGGTTCCGGCTGGTCAACACCAAGCGCACCACCGGCACGCCAGTGATGGAAGGCCCAGACGGCAAGCCGCTGCTAGTGCTGGCGCGCGAGGGCGAAGGCCGCGTCGCGCTTATGCTGTCCGATCACATCTGGCTGTGGGCGCGCGGCTATGAAGGCGGCGGGCCGCATCTCGATCTGCTGCGCCGGCTGTCGCACTGGCTGATGAAGCAGCCCGACCTCGAGGAAGAAGCGCTGCGCCTGATCGTGCGCGGCCGCGACATGACCGTGCAGCGCCAAACCATGGCCGACGCGGTCGCCGATGTGACGCTGACCTCACCGTCGGGCAAGAGCCAGACGCTGAAGCTGTCGTCGGCCGAGCCCGGCCTGTGGCGCTCGCAGGTGCCGGCCAACGAACTCGGCCTGTGGCGCGCCACCGACGGCAAGCTGACGGCTCTGGTCAATGTCGGCCCTGCCAACCCGCGCGAATTCCAGGAAGTGACCTCGACGACCCAAACGCTGGCTTCGCTGGCGGACGGCACCGGCGGCAGCGTGCGCCGCCTCGCCGAAAACACCGGCGGCGTTGAAGTGCCGCGTGTCGTGCCGGTGCGCACGGCCTCGACCTACAAGGGCGACGACTGGATCGGCATGAAGATGCGCGATGTCTCTGTGGTGCGTGGCATCGGCGTGTTGCCGATCTTCACCGGGCTGATTGGCCTGCTGCTGCTGGTCGGCTCGCTGGCGCTGACGTGGGCGCGGGAAGGCCGCTAGCAACTTCCGTCATTCCGGGGCGCGGATGAAATCCGCGAACCCGGAATCCATAGTCCCGGCACCGGGGATATGGATTCCGGGCCCGCTTGCGTCGCAAGCGTCCCGGAATGGCATCGGAGAGAACAGCAGCCGCGATAAACTCCGGTCATCCCCGCGAAAGCGGGGATCCAGTTCTAATCAATAAAGTTCTGGGTCCCCGCTTTCGCGGGGACGAGCGGTTTGTTACCGTCTGTCACGCCTTTCGACGCCCGTGTGCCCCCATGTCCCTCTCCCTCTTCTTCGCCACCATGTTCGCCGGGTTTCTCTATTCGGTGATCCCCGGGCCGGCGGTGCTGCTGGTGTTCTCGCTCGCGGCCCAGCACGGCCGCGCCATGGGCGCCCGGTTCCTGATCGGCCACATGGTCGGCGACATCACCTGGAGCGCTCTCGCTTTCGCGTCCATCGTCGGCGTCAGCAAGATGGGCCCGCTGCTGTTCGACATACTCGGCGCCGGCTGCGGCCTGTATCTGATCTATCTCGGCATCAAGGCGATCCGCGCGAGATCGATCGGCGACGCGCCCGTGCTGCGCGGCCACATGCCCTATCGCGCCGGCTTCCTGTTCGGGCTTACCAATCCGAAAGCCTATCCGGTGGCGGTCGCGGTCTTCACCGCGCTGATCGCCCGCTACACCATGGACCTGTCGTGGTCGTCGCTGCCGCTGATGGGGCTGTCGGCCTGGATTGGCCTCGTGCTCGGCTATGTCGCGACCTTATTCTGGGCCGGGCTGCCGATCGTGCGGCGCTTCTTCCTGCTGCACGGCGTTGTGGTCACACGCATCATCGGCGTGACCTTCGTGCTGTTCGGATTAAAGTCCCTGGTCGACGCCGGCCGTTCGTTCCAGACGCGGTAGATAGCCTATTTGACGACGTCGTCGGCCGCCGTGATCAGGCTGTGCGACGGGTTCTTGCCGCAATATTCACCGAGCTTGGCGCCGTTCTGCTTCATCTTGTCGAAGTCGACGATCGGCTTGGCGTCCTGATCTGCATAGAAGCCTTCGATCCACATCAGGATGAGGCCGATCGTGTCCTTGTCGCTGGTGACGAAGTCCTTGCAACTGACCGTCGACAGATCGAGCTGCTGCGCCTTGCCCGGCAGCGGGGCGAGCAGCGCCGCCGCGATCAGTATCATCGAAAGTTTTTTCATGATGTCACCCCGAATGCCGAAACCAATGCTTCAGTCTTGCCGCGCGTGATGGCGGCGGCAAGAACGGGACGGGGCGAAGACGCTGATATTATTCTGAATTTGCGGGCGCGCGATTTCAGATCAGGCCGGCTCGAGCCAATCCGGCCTGATCAGGCCGGTCACACCCTCGAAGGCGCCGGGCTCGAGCTCATTGACCAGGAGCCGGGCGGGATTGACCGGGCCCGGCATCTTCACCTGGCCCTTGGGAATGCGCTTGAAGCCGCTGCGGCCGTAGTAAGGCTCGTCACCGACCAGCACGACCAGCTTATAGCCTTTGGTTTTGGCGTCCTTGAGCGCGCGGGCCATGAGCGCCGCGCCGACGCCACGTGAGCGGAACGGCGGCTCGACGGTCAGCGGCCCGAGCAGCAGAGCGGGTGTATCGCCGATGCAGATCGGCGTCAGGCGGATCGAGCCGACCATCAGGGTGCCGATCCGGGCGATGAAGGACAGCTCCAGCAGGTGGCCCCGGCCCTCGCGGATGCGGTAGGCGCTGCGCGCGTAACGCCCCGGGCCGAACGTGCGCTCGTTCAGGCGCTCGACGGCCAGCGCGTCGCTCGGCGATTCAGGGACGATGGTGAGGTCGAGTTCGCTCATGAAACCATGCGATTAGCACCCCGCCCGCCGAACGTCCATCGCCGGTGGCGACGGCCTCCCCAAGACCCTAGATAGGCGGGAGCGGGAAGCAGAAAAAGGAATGCATCTTGGGACTTCTGGTGGACGGCGTCTGGCACGACGAATGGTACCAAAACAAGAACGGCCGCTTCGTCCGGCAGGACTCGCCGTTCCGCAACTGGGTGACCGCCGATGGCAGCGCCGGACCGACCGGGACCGGCGGGTTCAAGGCCGAGGCCGGGCGCTACCATCTCTATGTCTCGCTGGCCTGCCCCTGGGCGCACCGCACCATGATCTTCCGCCAGCTCAAGGGACTCGAGAACCTGATCTCGATGTCGATCGTGTCGCCCGACATGCGCGAGCATGGCTGGACGTTTCACAAGGAGGAAGGCTCGAGCGGCGACGCCGTCAACGGCAAGGACAAGCTTTACGAGATTTATCTCGCCGCCGATCCGACCTTCACCGGCCGCGTCACCGTGCCGGTGCTGTGGGACATGAAGACGAAGACGATCGTCAACAACGAGTCGTCCGAGATCATCCGCATGTTCAATTCGGCTTTCGACGGGCTGACCGGCAACACGAGCGACTTCTATCCGCAGGCGCTGCGCGCCGAGATCGACCGCATCAACGACTTCGTCTATCCGAACATCAACAACGGCGTCTATCGCGCCGGCTTCGCCACCACGCAGGAGGCTTACGAGGAAGCTTTCCGCAACCTGTTCGACGCACTCGACAAGGTGGAAGAGATTTTGTCGCGGCAGCGCTATCTGGCGGGCGCGCGGATCACCGAGGCCGACTGGCGGCTGTTCACGACGTTGGTGCGCTTCGACGCGGTCTATTACGCGCACTTCAAGTGCAACTGGCGGCACATCTATGAGTACCCCAACCTGTCGAACTATACCCGCGAGCTCTATCAGGTGCCTGGCGTTGCGCAGACGGTGGATCTCGGCCAGATCAAGCGGCATTACTATTTCAGCCAGCGCACGGTGAACCCGACCGGCATTGTGCCGGTCGGGCCGCAGCTCGATTTTGCCGCCAAGCACGACCGGGGAAAGTTTGGCTAGTTCTGTCATTCCGGGGCGCGCCGTAAAGGCGCGAACCCGGAATCCATAACCCCAGCGCCGGGAATATGGATTCCGGGCCCGCTTGCTTCGCAAGCGCCCCGGAATGACAATGGGGCATGTTCGGCACTCACGACATTCTCCTTTTCATTTTCGCCGGCTGGCTGCTCAATGTAACGCCCGGCCCGGACACGGCCCTGATCGTGGCGCGCTCGACGCAGATGGGTTTGCGCGCCGGCTTCACCGCCTGCGCCGGCATCGCGCTCGGCATCATGGGCCACGTCATCGCGGCCGCGATCGGCCTGTCGGCGATCATCGCCGCCTCGGCCACCGCCTTCGGCATCATCAAGTTCGCCGGCGCCGCCTATCTCATCTATATCGGCGCGCGCATGATGCTGAGCCGGCAGACCATCGAGCCGGACGATGTCGCGAAAAAGCCGAAGGAGACGCTGCCGCTGCGCGCAGTGTTCTGGCAGGGCTTCTGGAGCAACGCGCTCAATCCGAAAGTGGCGATCTTCTTCCTCGCCTTCCTGCCGCAGTTCGTCGACGCCGCCGCGCCGTCGAAGGCGCTGGCGTTCTTCTTTCTCGGCGTCGTCTTCAACTTCAACGGTACGATCTGGAATCTCGGCGTCGCTTATGTCGTGGCCCGCGCTTCCTCGGCCTTGCGCGGCACGAAAAGGATTCAGCGCTGGATCGACGGCGCCGTCGGCGCGATGTTCATTGCGCTGGGTGTGCGGCTGGCGCTGGTGCAGCACTGAAGCGTCGGCACGACGAAGCCATCTCCCGATTCAATTGTCAAACAGCCAACGCTCCGCCGGCCCTGTTCTTTGCGGCGCGGGTCACGCCTGCCTTCCATTTCCTTCCCTCGGAAACGCCGAGGGGATGGAGCGCCGCGAGGCGCCCTTTGTGGAGATCGCACCTTGCGGTGCGCTGTGCCCTCGAACGGAGGACACATGCGCCCCGCGGCGCTCCATCGCGGTGTCG
>Ga0182747_1000696_pt1 | contig 29852 bp, 23 predicted proteins | sample eDN3rd30CBELigBY_FD_128526 | JGI IMG/M metagenome (GOLD analysis project Ga0182747, IMG submission 128526) | Enriched backyard soil microbial communities from Emeryville, California, USA - eDNA 3rd pass 30_C BE-Lig BY (version 2) (version 2) | ecosystem: Environmental > Terrestrial > Soil >... | reverse complement strand
TACGCCGCAGGCTTCGCCAGGCAGGCGCGCGACCACGTGTTGCACCCAGTCTTCGCGCTGAGCCAGGGAACGCGAGGTGATGCGCAGGGTGCCGTCGGCCTCTTCGACCTGCACGCGCACCTTCTTGCTGCCCTCGCTGCCCAGCAGCAGCGGGTTGTGGATTTCCAGCTCCTCGATGTCGACGAATTCGCCGGGCTGATGCAGCTGCGCCACCGCCAAGGCCAGCTCGGTAAAGCCAGCGCCCGGGAACAGCACCGACTCGCCGACCTTGTGGTCGGCCAGGGTCGGGAACAGCTGCGTGTCCAGGCGGTTTTCCCAGGTCAGCGCATGCCCCAGCAGCGGGTAGCCCAGCAGCGGATGCACGCGCTCACGGCTGAGGGTACCGAGGGATTCGGCACTGACCGGCAACTGGAAGTGGTCACGCTGCCAGGCGTAGTGCGGCAGGCTGAGCGGACGCCCGGCGACCGGGAAGCGTTGCGGCCACTGCGCTTCGGTGCCGGCAAGCAGCAGGCGCGCCACACTGCGTTCGAGCAACTGCAGACTGTGGTCGTGGCGCTTGAGGGTGCCGATTACCTGGCCAGGCTGCTCGCACTGGGCCAGCACGTCGTTCACGTAGCTGCGCAGGATCGGGTGCGGGCCGACTTCGACGAACAGGTTCAGGCCGTTGCGTACCAGGGTATCCAGGGCGCCCTGGAACAGCACCGGGTAACGGATGTTCTGCCACCAGTAGTGGCTGTCCAAGCGCTCGCCGGCCAGCTCGCCACCGACCACGGTGGAATAGAACGGAATCTGCGTGGCACCTGGGCGGATGTGCGCCAGGTCGGCGATCACTGCCTGCTCGATAGCGTTCATCGCCGGCGAATGGAAGGCGTAGTCCAGGTCCAGGCGGCGAGCAAAGACCTGGCGCTCGGCCAGGGCTTCTTCCAGCACGGTCAGGGCCTCGACCTCGCCGGCCACGGTCGCACCACGGGCGCTGTTTTCACCGGCCACGACCACACGGCCCGCCAGCTGCAGCGTCTCGATCAGCGCCGCAGTGGCCTCGCCGGACAAGCCGACTGCCGTCATCTGGCCGGTGCCACGGGTCATGCCTTGCAGGCGGCTGCGGTGGTAGATGACCTGGGTCGCGTCTTCCAGGCTCAGGGCACCGCTGGCCCAGGCGGCGGCCACTTCACCCACGCTGTGGCCGACCACCGCGACCGGGCGAATGCCTTCGGCCGCCAGCACACGGGTGACCGCCACTTGCAGGGCGAACAGCGCCGGCTGGGCGATTTCAGTACGGGCGTAGCGGCTTTCGCCGTTCTCGCCCAGCAACTCGGCGCGCAGCGAATAACCCGCCAGCGGCTGGAACAGTGCATCCACTTCTTCGACGGCAGCGGCGAACACGGGCTGGCCGAGCATCGCCCGGCCCATGCCTTGCCACTGCGAACCGTTGCCGGAATAGACGAACACCGGCCCGCTGGCCGCCTCCAGTGCCTGGCCGGCTTCTAGCACCGCGCTCAGCTCGCTGAGCGTCGGATCCTGAGCGTAGTCGTCCAGCGCCTGGGCCGCTTCGGCAGGCGTGTCGCAGACCAGCATCAGGCGGTGGGCATGGGCGTCGCGGCGGAACATGGACTGGTAGGCGACATCGTAGTAGTCGACCTCAGGATGCTCGGCCAGATAGGCGGCAAACCGCTCGGCCGTGGCGCGCAGGCCCTGCTCGGTCTTGGCGCTGAGCAGCAGCGGCACGCGCGCGGCATGCGAATTGGCCGCGGCAGCCTGGGCAGGCTCCGGGCTTTGCAGGATCACGTGGGCGTTGGCGCCGCCAAAGCCGAACGAGTTGACGCCGACGGTCAACTGCCCTTCGCGCTTGAGCGCCAGCGGCTCGGTGACCACTTGCAGGTTGAGGTCGCCGAACGGGATATTCGGGTTGAGCGCCTTGACCCCGATGGTCGCCGGCACGGTGCGCTCGGCCAGGCAGTTGAGTGCCTTCATCAGGCCGGCCACACCCGAGGCTGCCTCCAGGTGGCCAAGGTTGCTCTTGACCGAGCCGATCGGCAGCGGGTTGCCGGCGCCACGCGCCTGGCCCAGCGCTTCGCCGATGGCACGCGTCTCGATCGGGTCACCCACCGACGTACCGGTACCGTGGGCTTCCAGGTAATCCAGTTGTTCAGGTGCAATGCCGGCCTTGGCGTAGGCCTGCTTGAGCAGCGCCGCCTGGGCGTCGGCATTGGGCAGGGTCAGGCTGGACTTGCGCCCGTCGGTGTTCACCGCACTGGCCGCGACCACGGCGAGAATGGTGTTGCCATCGGCCAAGGCCTGGTCGTAATCCTTGAGCAGGAACAGACCACCGCCCTCGGAGCGTGCATAGCCATCGCCGTTCTCGTCGAACGACTGGCACCGGCCAGTGCGCGAGAGCATGGTCGCCTTGGAGAAGATCATGAAGCCGAACGGGTGCATGTGCAGGCTGATGCCACCGGTCACGGCCTGGTCCACATCACCGCAGAGGATCGCCTGGCAGGCCTGGTGGAAGGCCACCAGCGAGGACGAGCAGGCGGTGTCGATGGCCATGCTCGGGCCACGCAAGTCGTAGAAGAACGACAGCCGGTTGGCGGCGATGCTCATGGTGTTGCCGGTGGCCGTGGCGCCGTCGATGGCCGCCATGTCATCGACCAGGCGGTAGGCCTGCTCGACACTGGCGATGCCCAGGTACACACCACAGTTGCTGCCACGCAGGCTGGACGGCTTGACCCCGGCGTTCTCGAAGGTTTCCCAGCACATTTCCAGAAGGATGCGCTGTTGCGGGTCCATCATCCCCGCCTCGCGCGGGGAGATATTGAAGAAGCCCGCATCGAACGCACTGACATCGCCCAGGGAGCCCGAGGCGAAGGTGTAGCTGGTGGCAGGGTTGGCCTTGTCCGGGTGCAGGAACTCGGCCTTTTCCCAACGCGAGGCGTCAACCTGGGTGACCAGGTCACGCCCTGCCATCAGGTTTTGCCAGAAGCTTGCGGCGGTAGAGCCGGGGAAACGGTACGAACAGCCAACGATTGCAACCTTTCTACGCTTAGTCAAAACCCATTCCTTTAAAACTCATCGGCACCGTCCCATCCTGCGGACAGCCGGCATGCCTGGCGCCTTGCCATGAAACTGGCTGGTCGTTGTGTGTCTGTGGTGGTCGTGCGGTTATCTGACGCTGCTTCGCACGCTGGGGGAGCTGGACCTTTGGTCGGGAGCTTGCGTGGGGAGGGTCAGATAGGTGTGCGGGGATGATACGCGGGTTCGGGAGGTGGTTAAACCCTGTGGATCGACCTGTGAAAAGCGCACCAAGCCAGGCCTGGGGAAAAAGCCCACGCTCGCGCCTGGACTGCACGCGAGTTTTCCCACCCACAGGTGAAGACAGTGGCAGGTAGCTGCCCACAGTGAATGGCCATCAAAACAGTGCCACCCGATGCCGCGATTGCCACGATTCCATTTGCAGGAATTAGCAGATAGTATCGGTCGCCTGACGTTTTTCGCACTTGGCTTCTTTGCGCGTTGTAGTTTTAGGATATATCCAAAATACGAGGACGGTATGAGCGAAGATAACAAAGAGCAATATCTCTCTTGGAAAAGATGGGACGACAGCTCGTTTGGCAAGCACAGCAAGTGGCACCAGGCTTTTTTCAAGTCCGAAATAAGAAAAACCGGCGTAACCAAGATAGAAAACGTTCTAGAAGTCGGCTTTGGCAACGGCGAGTTCATCTCATTTTCTGTGCAGTCCGGATTCAAGACCGTTGGCGTTGAAATAAGCGATGAGCTGGTCAAGATGGCGGGTCAGAACGGATATGAGTCCTACGCTGACCTCTCCAGCATTCCGAGCGGCAGGCTTTTTGATCTTATTGTGATTTTCGATGTTCTGGAGCATATCGACCAGCACGAAATTCCCAGCTTCCTGACCAGCCTCAAGCATTTCCTCAGCCCTGGCGGCGCCATATTGGCGAGGTTCCCCAATGGCGACAGCCCATTTGGCCGAACGCACCAGCACGGCGACGTCACTCACAAGACAACCATTGGCAGCGGAAAGATCAGGTATTTCGCGGAGTCCATTGGCCTTGATGTCAAATATTGCGGCGCCCCGTCCATGCCCATCGTGGGGTCACCCATGAAATACGCGGCTTACAATATCTTCGCCAGCCCACTGCGCTGGTTCTTTGACAAATTTTTCGGCGTCTTGTACTTGCAACGCGGCGATATCACGTTCGCCCCCAACTTGACCGTCGTTCTCGCTCGGAGTTGACAGCCAGCGCCACTGCGAATGCTCTTATAAAAAACACCGGCCCAAGCGCCGGTGTTTTTTATTGCCCTGCGCCACCAAAACTAGGTCGAGAGCACGCCTTGGCCAAGCATCGGCCGCTGTTTTTCGCCCCGCCCAAATATCAAGACCGTCAGCGCGAAGAACAGAAGCGAATACAAGTAGAAGCCACCCGCGGAGTTGATCGTGGACGACACCAGCACGGCCAGATAGAAAACGGCAAATTCCTTGTTGACCTGGAAGGTAAAGAACACGCCGAGCAGCACCGTGATCAGGAACCCTACAACCCCTACCACCCCGTAGAAGAGCAGTATCGAAACCCACAGTGAGTTTTCACGCACCTCGCCGAACAACGAAGGCATGAAAATCGACGACGAGTTCAAGCCGAAGCCGAACAACAGGCCCCCATGGTCCTTGACCAGCCCCATCGACAACAGGGTCGAGGTCAACCTTTGGTTGGTGAAGGTTGTCGCCAGGCTATTTCTCAAGTCGTCGTAAAACATCACTTGCACACCGCAGGAGGCACGCCCCAGTGTGCGCTCAAAGCCATTCAGGCTGGTCACAAGCGACGCACAGTCAAGCGACAGCACTACCGCCACTACAGCCGCAGCAGCGCCGATCACGACGGCCCTCGCAAGGACACTGCGGACCAGATAGAAAAACGCGTACAAGAACACCGTGATCACCGTCACCAGGATGGAGATGGGCGAGAAGGTGATCGCCAGCGCCAGCAGTGCCAGAAATATATCGAGCTTCGAATGCCGCAGCCAACCCACGATGAACAGCACGGCCGCGATCGGGGCGAATGACGAGGGCTCGGACAGAAACGCCTGGGGCCTGACGAGGTGCTCGACGATGTAGACGTTGATCAGGAACGCTTGCCCGGTCGCGTAGTAGACGAGCATTGATGCAACCGCCACGACAACCGAAAACCTCGACAGCAAGATGAACGCATCACAAAACGCGGGGAGCTCATCGCGACGCACGGTAATCGCATACATGCAGCACAGCAGCAGGTAGCCCCACAACCGCAACGAGGCAAACAGATACTCCAACGCCGAACCAGGAAGCTGGGATTCTGGAATCACGTAGGCGTAGTAATAAAAAAACTGCAACAGCAAGGAAACACAGAAAAAGCCCAGGACCGCCAGAAGTGAAGCCAGCTTGACTTGATACCTGATCAAGGCATAGAGGGCCACGCCCATCTGAACCACGGCAAGGTTGAAGGAGACAAACTCGTTTTCCACGCCATATTGAAAGCGATAAAAAAAGTAACCGCTAAGAAATATCATGAACTCTAACAATCTTGGCGCAACATAAGCTCTCACCCGCCCTCTCCTTTTGTAAACGCCGAAAAACTTGCCCGCAGTGGCCGTGCTCGCGACAAAAAAACAAGGCTTGAATTGGCCAATCAAGCCTTGCCTTACCCTGATCTGAATCCAGCAACAGGTGCCTTACAGCTGAAGGCGGCGCTGCTGATAGATCCAATCAACGATTTCTCCCTCGGGTGTATAACCAATGACCGTTTCACGAAGCAGCTGGCGAACGCGCACGAAATCGTCCTCTTCCACCGCAGCCAGCAACTGGCTCAACGCACTCTTGAGCGTGTCCCAGGGCAGGAAATCTTCTGCAGCGCTCATGATCATCGGATGCCCCGTGGGTATCACGTTGTCACCGATCAGTAGCTCCTCATAGAGCTTCTCGCCCGGGCGCAAGCCGGTGAACTCGATGGCAATGTCGCCCTGGGGGTTACGTTCGGAGCGAACGCTGAAGCCTGAGAGGTGAATCATTTTCTCGGCCAGTTCGACGATGCGTACCGGCTCGCCCATGTCCAGCACGAAGACATCGCCGCCCTGCCCCATGGACCCGGCCTGGATGACCAACTGCGCAGCCTCGGGAATGGTCATGAAGTAGCGGGTGATCTTCGGGTGAGTGACGGTGACCGGCCCCCCCTCTTTGATTTGCCGGTGGAACAACGGAATGACCGAGCCCGACGAACCCAGCACGTTGCCAAAGCGAACCATGGTGAAGCGTGTCTTGTTGACCTGGGCGACGTTGCCTTTATCACCGTACAACACCGGCGCCAGCTCCTTGCTCAGTGCCTGCAGTACCATTTCCGACAAGCGCTTGGTGCTGCCCATCACGTTGGTCGGCCGTACCGCCTTGTCGGTGGAAATCAGCACGAAGTTGGGCACACCGGCCTGCACCGCTGCCTGGGCAGTATTGAGCGTGCCGATCACATTGTTATGAATGCCCTCGGCAATGTTGTGCTCCACCATCGGCACATGCTTGTAGGCGGCAGCGTGATAGACCGTCTCCACATGCCAGGTACGCATGACATCGAGCAACTGGTGCGGATTGCGTACCGAGCCCAGGATCGGCAGCACCTTGGTCGACAACGACTCACGTGCCACACGCTGATCCAACTCGGAAAGGATGCTGTAGAGGTTGAACTCACTGTGTTCGAGCAGCAGCAGCACGCGCGGCCTGAGGGTGAGGATCTGGCGGCACAGTTCAGACCCGATCGAGCCACCCGCCCCTGTGACCAGTACCACCTGGTTGTGCACGCAGCGCGACATGAGGTCTTTCTGTGCCGGCACCGCATCGCGACCGAGCAGGTCGGCAATGTCCACTTCCTGGATATCGTCGACCTTCACCCGGCCGCTAGCCAGGTCCATGAACCCGGGCACACTGCGCACGTGCAGCGGGAAGCCTTCCAGGTAGCCGAGGATCTCGCGCCGGCGGGCGCGGCTGATCGAGGGCAACGCCAGCAACAGCTCCTCGGCACCGGTCACGTCGATCATCCGCTGGATCTGCGAACGGCTATACACATGCAAGCCGGATATCACCCGATCAGTAATGCTGGCGTCATCATCGATGAAGGCCACCGGACGCATGACCTTACCCATGCGCAGCGCGGCAACCAACTGGTTGCCCGCCGCCCCCGCGCCATAGATCGCTACCTTGGGCAGGCCATTGTCACGGCTGCCGAACGGTACGTTCGGCGGCATCCCGAACCAGTCACCGAGGAAGTACTGACGCATGGCCAGGCGCAGGCCGCCGACCATGATCAGGCTGAGCCACCAGTAATTGAAGACGATCGAACGTGGCACCAGCGGGCGGTGATTGCTGTACCAGAAAATCACCAGCCCGAGGATCAATGACGACAGCGTCACCGCCTTGACGATGGCGATCAGCGCATCGTTGCCCAGGTAACGCATCACGGCCCGGTACATGCCGAAGCGGATGAACAAGGGAATCGCGGTCAATGGCGCACTGAAAAACAACCACGGATGTTCCGTGATCGGGTTGTCCATTTCACTCACCCCGAGGCGCACGGCGAATGCCAGCCAAAGGGCTATCCACACCAGCACCACGTCCGCGGCCACCTGGATCAGGCGTTTCTGGCCGCGCGTAAGGTTCAGCAACCTTGAGCGAATCTTGTCCATATATCCCTCAATACCATTTCGCACCCAGGCATCACGGGGCTCAGCGAGCCGTTGCGCGCGCCATCACCGAAGCCAGGACCTCACAGGTCTGATCGACCTGGCTGTCGGTCAGGGTCGGATGAACCAGGAACATCAAGCTGGTCTCACCCAACTCCCGGGCAACCGGCAGCGGCGCCTCGGGACGCCAGCCAGTACCGTCGAAAGCCTTCTCCAGATAGACCTCGGAGCACGACCCGGAAAAGCAGGGTACGCCAGCCTCGTTGACTTCCCGAGCAATGCGATCACGGTCCCAGCCTTCGGCCAGCGCCTGCGGCTCGACGAACACATAGCACTTGTAGGCGGCGTGGCGGATGTCAGCCGGCACGTTCGGTACGCGCAGGCCAGGCAGTTGCGCTGCAGTCGTCCAGATGCGTCCGGCGTATTCGAGGCGCTTGGACTGCCATTGTGGCATCCATTGCAATTGCAGCCGGCCAATCACCGCCTGGACCTCGAGCATGCGCCAGTTGGTGCCGAAGCTCTCGTGCAGCCAACGGAACCCTGGCGGATGCTGGCGTTCGTAGACGGCCTCCCAGCTCTTGCCGTGATCCTTGAACGACCACATGTCCGACCACAGCGACTTGTCGTTGGTGGTGACCATGCCACCCTCGCCCCCCGTCGTCATGATCTTGTCCTGACAGAACGACCAGGCGCCCACATGGCCGATGGAACCGACCGAACGACCTTTGTACAGGGCGCCATGGGCCTGGGCGCAGTCCTCGATGACCTTCAGGTCATGCGCTGCAGCCAGCGCCATGATCGGGTCCATGTCACATGGCCAGCCGGCCAGGTGCACGCAGATCACCGCGCGGGTGCGCTCGGTGAGCACGGCGCTGATGGTCTCGGCGGTAATGTTCTGCGAATCGGCATCGACATCGGCGAACACGGGCACGGCGCCGGCGTTGACGATGGACGAGACCGAGGCCAGGAAAGTGCGCGAGGTGACGATGACTTCATCACCTGCACCAATGCCCAACGCCTTGAGCGCCAGGTCGAGGGCGACCGTGCCATTGGCTACGGCGACGGCATGTTCGCACTGTGCCCACTTGGCGAACTCCCGCTCGAACTCCCGACATTGCTGACCGGTCCAGTAGTTGACCTTGTTGGAGAGAATCACGTCACGAACGGCATTGGCCTCTTCTTCTGTGAAGGACGGCCAAGGAGCAAAAGCAGTATTGAGCATAGCAATATGTCCATTATTCGGTCAGCGGTGGCAGCACAAGATCACTTGCTGCCCAGGGAACGAGCGGGTACGCCAGCGGCGGTAATGCCATTGGCAACAGGTTTGATGACAACGGCACCAGCGCCGATCACCACACGGGATCCGACCTGGATCATCTGGCGAATACAGGCGCCTATGCCTACCCAACTGAGATCGCCAACGGTCACGCTGCCTGCCAGGCGCGCTCCCGGGCTCAAGTGAACGAAATCGCCAAGAATATTATCATGGTCAACGCTACAGCCCGTATTGAGAATGGCCCCCAGCCCAATACGCGAATCGATGTTGACGACCACCCCCGCCATGACCACGCTGCCGACACCGATCACGCTGTGACGGCTGATGACGGCCTGCGGGTGAACGAGCGAAACTAGGGGGGCGCCGGCTGCTGCAAGTTGATGCTGCTTGTCGTGGCGCACCTGGTTGTTGCCGATACCGACGATCACACCGTCCACGTGCGTCAATTGCCCGAGCAGTGCAGCGCTGTCGCCGACGATGGGCCAAGGGCCGTTCATCTGCCGCGCGGGCCAGGCATCGTCGAAGAACACCACTTCTTTCCAGCCACAGAGCTCAGCGATATCGGCAAGCACTTTGCCGTGACCACTGGCACCGAGAATTGCCAGGCGATTCATGGGCGGTTACCGGTGAATTTGCTCATGGTTACCTCGCCGTCGGCGCTGATACCGTCTTTCTTCACCACTTTCTTCACTGTAAGGAAGAGGATCTTCACGTCCAGCCAGAGGCTCCGGTTGTCCACATACCACACGTCAAGGCGGAACTTGTCTTCCCAGCTCAGCGCATTCCTGCCGTTGATCTGCGCCCAGCCGGTGACACCGGGGCGCACATCGTGACGGCGGTACTGCTCGGCAGAGTACAGCGGCAGGTACTCCATCAGCAGCGGGCGTGGCCCGACCAGGCTCATGTCCCCCTTGAGCACGTTCCACAACTCAGGCAGTTCATCGAGGCTGGAAGCACGCAGGAAACTGCCGAACGGGGTCATGCGTTCAGCGTCCGGCAACACGTTGCCCTGGGCATCGACGGCATCGCGCATGGTGCGGAACTTGACCATCTCGAACGGCTTGCCATCGCGCCCGGGGCGCTGCTGGCGGAACAGCACTGGCGACCCCAGGTTCTTGCGTACCTTCCAGGCCACCAGGGCGATGACCGGCGAGAGCAACAGCAGCGCAGCCGCGCAGGCCACTATGTCGAACACACGCTTGATCATCGCTTGACTCCCTCCAGCCACTGCACGAATTGACCCGAAAGCAGCTTGCGATCGAATTCACGCGCAGCCAATTGGCGCCCGCGCTCGCCCTTGGCCTTCAATTCAGCCCGATTGGAAGCGGCCTGCTCGAGGGCATCGGCAAACGCCTCGGGGTTTTCCGGTGCGACGGCAAACCCGCAGTCTTCGCGCACGATCATTTCGGCGAGCCAGCCGGGATAGTTGTTCAACACCGGCAAGCCCGACGCAATGTAGTCGAAGAACTTGTTGGGCGAGGTCCCGAAGTAGAAGGCCCGCACGTTGGCCAGCACCTGCAGCCCCAGATCCGCCGAGGCCATCAGCCCGGCCAGGCGTTCCTTGTTCACCGGGTCATGGAAGATCACGTTGTCCAGCCCTTCGGCCCTGGCTCGGCTGACCAGGGCCGGCTTGAGCTTGCCCTGGCCGATCAGCACCAGGCGAATATCGTCACGCCCACGTGCCTTCAGGCAAGCGGCGGCATCGAGCACCGCATCGAGCTTGTTGGCCATGCCATGGGTGCCGGCAAAGACCGCCATCAGGTGGCTGGCGTCCACGCCGTCAGGGCGCCATGGCTGGGCGGGGGCGTCGAAAATGTCGAGATCGCAACCGTTGGGAATCATCGCCACTTTCGAGGGATCGACCCCACGGGAAACGATGCCTTCGACGATGCCTGGCGACAGGCCGATAAGCCGGTGGGCCGAGCGGTAGCTGGCCCACTCCAGCAGCGACATGCCCCACAGCACCACCGGGTTGCGGATGACGCCCATCGCCTTGGGCAGTTCTGGCCACAGATCACGAACCTCGAACACGAAAGGCTTGTTGCGCAGCCAACGGGCAAAGATGCCCGGGATACCGGCGGTCAGCGGCGTAGTGGTAGCAAAGACCAGGTCATACCTGGCCGTCAGCGCCACCCCGATGCTGCGCAGGGCGAACTTGAGGAAGCTCACCGCACGCTTGAGGAAGCCATCGCTGTTGGCGTAGGCAAGGTCGAACTCGATGACATCGATGCCTTCCACCTTGCCTTCGCGCTTGCCGGACAGGAAAGGCCCGGTCAGCCCGGTAGTGCCGCCACCATAACTGCCGCAGACCATGGTCACTTGATGGCCCTGGGCAACCAGACGCCGGGCCATTTCGTACGAGCGAATACCCGTAGCGCCCTTGGGGGTGGAGAAGTGTTGATGAAAATAGAGAATTCTCATGGTTACCAGCGATACTCCGTAATCAAGACTCCAGCTGCCGCTACTTCCACTTCAAGCACGGGTACGCGGGTTTTCTCAAGGTAATAACGGGACTCCCAGCCTTCCACCAGCTCGCAGCGAACGATCGGCATGTTGCCCGTGATCGACAGCCGTTGCGTGCCGTTGCTGACACCATGGCCTTCGAGCACCCAGTCACCCGGCTCCAGGCGCCAGCGCAAGACAGCCTTGCCGGCAAAGCCGCTGATCTGGTCACGTACCTGCAGGCCATTGTCACCGAGGCTGACATGGCGGGCATGCGCCGCCCCCTTCCCATCCCGATAGCCTGCGGTACAAGTGATGAAGCCATCGCCCCGGGCCAACGGGTCGAGGCTGGTTGTGCGCAACCAGTCACCGAACAGGAAGCGGCTGAGCCGTGGCATCTGGTCCCGGCTGTCGAATTGCACGGTGTTATGGCTGGCTGTGCCGGGGAAGTACGTGAGCCACTGGGCCTCGACGTTGTAGCTGTAGCTTCCGGCATCGCGCAGCAGATTGCGTCCGTCGCGCCACAGGTCAACATGCAAAGCGTCAGCCTGCCCTGGACGGAAACGGAAGCGAGGATAGCGCAACACCGCGACACTGCCGCCTTGGCGCAGCACGGCATAGCCGCCCTGGTCGAACTGCTGGCTGCCAGGAGGGCTGGCGAGCGCCTCTGGCGCAGGCAGGCCCAGCCATTGCAACGGCAAGTCCCAGGCGCCGGCCTCGGGGTAGGCGCGCTGCCCCAGGAACAGCGCCATGGCCAGTTGCACCGAGGGGCGGTAGTCGCGGTAGTCGGTATCGGTCAACGGCAGCAAGCGCGCACCGTCGTTTGCGCCGATGTTCGGTGCATCGCCGGTCACCCCGTCGACAAAGCAGTACAGCCAGTTGGACGCAGCCCGGGCCTTGGCCTGGAAACCTGCGGAAAACGCTGGCAAATCGAGCTTCTGCCGCCAGACCTCGACCATGGAGAAGGTATCGAGCATCACCCGATGATAGTTGACCGAGTACTGGCTGAAACTGCCGTCGCGCTCGATCAGCCGTGCAGCCCGGTTCTCCAGCCACTTGCGTCCGGCCCGATAGTAACGTTCGCCCTCGGGGTGATTGTTCTTCAGCAACCAGCTGCCGCCAATGAACAGTGCCGCGGCCTCGGACGTGCCGTGGTTGTTGTCCTGGGCCATCGCGTAGCGGATGGTCGGCCCGATGCGCTTGAGGTGCAGCTCGATCAGCGCAACCAGCCCTGGCAAGGACTGCTGCTGATCGAGCAGCACGGCGCTCATGGCCAGGTGCATCAGGCGAATCGACGCCTCCTGTCCGCACTTCCAGTTCGGACCATGGTAGGGCGAATTGTGCTGGCACCAGTGCGCCAGCCACAGGTTCAGCTGGGCAATGGCGCCATCGTCGCCCAGGCAGGCGCGCTGGGCAAAGGCCAGGGTCCAGTCGAACCGGGAGGCTTCCCAGATGCTCTTGATGTCGCCCACTGCAGGGTCGAAATCGGCGATGCGCCACCATTCGCGCTCTGGCTCAGGCACGCGCACGCCGCTCAACGGGTTCAGGTGCCAGTCCGGCGGTGCCTCACCCGCTGCCACCGGCCACAGACCGTAGTAACGGACCTCGCCAGCCCATTGCCCGGTGGCCGGCAAGCCTTGCACCTGGCGCGAAGGCTGGGCGAAAAAGGGCCCGCTGGGCACTGGCGCGGTGAGCCGGCGCACGGGGTTGAGCCCGGTCTTCACACCCAGGCGGTAGCCCAATGCCCGGCACAGGTTCGCTGGGCCGAGCGCCAGCGCAGTTCTGGCCTTGACGATGAACAGGCTCATTGCGCACGCAGCATCCGCGCAACTTCGATGCTGACCCGCGCGACCTCGAAGATTTCATCGCTGGGAATCGGCGTCGCCTTGCCCTGGCCTACCGACTCGAGGAACGCGGCGGCGCACTCGGACTGACCCTTGTTCTGTTTCCACAGGTTGAGTTTCTTGAAGCCCGGCCAGCCAAAGCCTTTGAGCTTGCGGAAGTTGTCCAGCTGCAGCACGCGACCCGCGGCGAACACCTCGACGCGCTCCTTGGGGAAGCTCGCCGCACCGTTTGCCAGGTAGTGGATGGTGCCGAAGGAGCCATCCTCGAAGCCCAGAATGATCGAGGCCTTGTCTTCGGTCACCGCGACCGCTGGCGTATCGCCCATGCGGCGGGCCTGGATGGAAACGATCGGGCTGCCGACCAGGAAACGCATCAGGTCGATGAAGTGACAGGCCTCGCCGATGATCCGGCCACCGCCCACTGCCTCGTCCTGAGTCCAGTGATCGGCAGGAATGGCACCCGCGTTCATGGTCATGATCAGCGACTTGGGCTCTTTGACGGCGCCCAGCAGCGCTTTCATCTTCTGCACCTGCGGCGAGAAGCGGCGGTTGAAGCCGACCATCAGGTGTGGCTTGAGGCCTTTGTCGACGGCCTGGTTATAGGCGGACTGAACCTGAGCCAGGTCCTCTTCCTCGATGGCCAGCGGCTTTTCGACGAACACATGCTTGCCGGCTTCCAGTGCCTGGGAGACGAAACGGGCATGGCTGTCGTGGCGGGTGACGATCGCCACCGTGTTGATTGTCTGGTTGGCCAGCATCGCGCCGATGTCGGTGGACGCCTGCGAGAACCCTGCCTTGCTGCCATGAATGACACCATTGAGGCCACCGGCCGTGACGATGGTGTGGAATTGCGCGCCGGCTGCCTTGAATGCCGGAATCAACATCCGCGAGGCATAGTTGCCCGCGCCGATGAAGCCGACCACGGGCTTGACCGGGTCGAAGGCGATGCTGGTCTGTGGCACCAGGGCGACGTCCTTGACGTGGCGCTCCTGCGTTGCCGAATGGTACTCCAGCACGATCCCCAACGCCGAATGCTCGGTGGTCAGCGTCTGGTACGCGTCAGCCGCGTCTTCGAAGGCGAAACGGTGCGAAATCAGGCGTTCCACATCCAACTGCCCGCTGGCCAGCATGTCCAGCACGGCCTCGAAGTTGCGCTGCTCGGTCCAACGCACGAAGCCGATAGGGAAGTCGTTGCCCTGCTCTTCATAAGCGGGGTCGTATCGACCTGGGCCGTAGGAGCACGAAACCTGGAAAGTCAGCTCTTTCTCGTAAAAGTCTGCCCGATTCAGCTCCAGTCCAGTCACCCCGACCAGCACGATACGACCGCGCTTGCGGGACATGTTCGCGGCCTGGGTCACAGGGTCGGACGATTTGGTAGAGGCCGTGATGATCACGCCGTCGACACCACGGCCTCGGCTGAAGGCCATGCCGGCAGCCACAGGGTCCTCGCCCCGGCCTGGGTTGCAGGTCTCGGCACCATAGCTGCGCGCCAGGGCCAATTTCTGCTCGTCGAAATCGATCGCCAGTACTCGGCAGCCTTGTGCACGTAGCAGTTGCACGGTAACCAGGCCGATCAGGCCAACACCCGTGACGACGAAGGCTTCACCCAGAGTCGGCTGGGCCAGACGAATACCTTGCAGGCCGATACTGGCCAGAACCGTGAACGAGGCCGCTTCGTCGCTGACCGAGTCTGGAATCAGCGCGCAGAGGTTCTTCGGTACCACCACCACGTCGGCATGGGGGCCATTGGAAACCACCCGATCACCGGCCTTGAAGCCACTCACGCCCGCACCTGCGGCGGCGACGACACCCACGTTGCAATAACCCAGCGGCAGCGGTTGCGCCAGTTTCGAGCGCACGGCCTCGACGGTGGTCGCCAGACCATCGGTCTGCACCTTCTGCAGCACCATGCGCACTTTATCCGGCTGCTGGCGGGCCTTTTCAATCCAGTTGGCCTTGCCAAAACCGACCAGCATCCGCTCGGTACCGGCGGAGATCAGCGTCCTGCTGGTGTTGATCTGCAATGCACCGCTGCGCACGCCCGGCACAGGCGCCTGGACCAGGGAAGTCTCACCGCTCGCCATGTTCTGAACAACTTGCTTCATGAATTGCCACCAAAAAAGTTGAAAATTGAGCACTTGCTGCGGGCCACCGACGGGGGACGATAGTACCCCCATCCCGGCAATCAACGGCGCAGCTGCTTAGCCATCCAGCGCGAAATTGCCGTCCAGGTACTGTTTGCACCAAAGCTCCATGCAAACAATGCCGAACAGCGTGTAGGCCGCATCGATACGGCCGGCGCGATCAGCGCTGATCAAGCGGGCTACTGCCTCGGGGTCGAAGATACCGCGCTTGCGCAGCGACGCAGGCGACAGCACTTCATCGACCAGCGGCTTCAGGCGCCCTTGCAGCCAGTTGCGCAGGGGGACACCGAAACCGGTTTTGGGCCGGTAGATGATGTCGTGTGGCAGGTACGGCTCCATCGCTTTCTTGAAGATCCACTTGCCTTCACGCCCTTTCTGCTTGATGTCGGAAGGCAATGCACCGGCAAGGCGCACCAGGTCCAGATCGAGCAGCGGCACACGCACCTCGACGCCGGTCGCCATGCCCATCTTGTCGGTGTAGTTGAGGTTGTGATCGGTGAGGAAATGCTTGCATTCAAGCGTAAGCATCTTGTCCAGCGGCGTAGCACCTGCTGGCACACGCGACAGCGTCTCACGCAATGGCGCGAACAGCTCATCCGCTGCCAGTTGCCGGCGCAATTCCGGGGCCAGCAGGCCATGGGCCTGTTCTGGCTCAAGCCAGAAGAAGTAGCTGATCAGGCGGTCGTCGGCAGGCAGGTCGGCGTAGCGAAACGCCTTGCCCAGCCTGCGCGACAGCGGCGAAGACGCCGGCAGCAGGTTCGAGCTGCTGGCCAGGACACTGCGCAGTGGCGTAGGCAAGCCGCCCCACCAGCGCTCCTGGGCCAAGGCGAAATGGCGGCGATAACCGGTGAAGATATCGTCACCGCCGGCACCGGACAGCAGTACCTTGATGCCGTTCTGGCTCGCCAGCTCGGAAATGAACAGGGCATTGAGCGCTGCCGGGTCTGGCGTTGGTTCATCGAGCAGGTAGACCATCTCGGGCAGGCGGTCCATCATCTCGTCGCCGACACCGACCACATGCAGGTCGACACCCAGGTGCTTGGCCACCCGCTCGGCGTAAGGCAAGTCGTCGGCAAAGCCTTCGTTGGCGGTGGAACCGTTATCAACACGGATGCTGAAGCATTGCAGGCGCCCTTTGTCGCGCATCTCCTCGGCGGCGAAGGCGACGATTGCGCTGGAATCCAGGCCACCGGAAAGGAACGAGCCGAGGGGAACATCGGACACCAGCTGGCGTTTCACTGCGGTTCGAACAGCATCGGCAACGGCACTTGCGGTTTGCTCGACCGTGCCGGTCAACGGTTGCTCGCCGATAGGCAACTGGTAGTAGAACCACTTCTTCTCGACCTGGCCGTTGCGCACACGCAGCACCTGACCCGGCAGCACTTTCTTGATGTCGCGCACGATGGTGCGATCACCCGGCGACCACAGGTACCCCAGGTGGGCGAGCACAGCGTGCGGGTCGATCTCGGTCTTGCCGAAACCACCGCGAATCAGGCCCTTCATCTCGCTGGAGAATGCGAAGCAGCCACCCTCGTTGTAGATATAGAGGGGTTTGACCCCCAACTGGTCCCGCGCCACCCACAACGTCTGGGTATCACGCTCCCAGAACACGACGGCGAAGATACCGTTCAGGCGGTTCAGGCACTCGATGCCATCACGGCAGAACAAGGTCAACAGCACTTCCGAATCGGACTGGCTGGTAAATGTATGGCCTTGGGCTTCGAGCTCGGCGCGCAATTCGCGGAAGTTGTAGATCTCGCCGTTGAATACCATCACTACCCGGCCATCGGCAGACAGCATTGGCTGGTGCCCGGCCGAGGTGGTATCGAGGATGGACAGGCGTACTTGCCCAAGCCATACGCCAACGTCGGTGTCGGACCATATTCCCTGGTCGTCCGGGCCGCGACGTCGAATGAAGGAAAGTGCCGACGAGAAGTCGATCGACGCTTTCGTTCCGTTATGTACATAACCCAAAATTCCGCACATGCCTGTATCTCTAGTTCGGGTGATTGGCAGGCGCCGTGCGCCTGGAGCTCAAAAGCAGGAAATGCAGCCAGAGGGACGCCAACATGAGAAAAAAACTACACCATCGCCCCTGAATAGGCACTGAGAGACTATTTTTCTGCATGGTCACTGTTTCTTTGCAGTTCGGCCAGGCGGACCTTCACCGCCGTCAGCAATAACACGAGAGAGAGCAGCGTGCCTGCCAGATACGCAACGACACCCGCCCACCCGCCCAGTATGGGAATGCCAAAGAACAAGATCAGCACCACCAGAAGGCCTTCGAGAATATTCACTTTCAGGCTCAGACCAAATACCCGAAGGGCTACCAGCATCGTGCCGCAAGCCAATACGATTGCCTTTAGCGGCAAGCTCAACGCGAGAATCAGTACATACTTGGCCGTCATCTCGTACTGCCCGCCAATCAGTAGCCACCAGCCAGCCGCCGCGATGACCAGCACAACCGTCATGGCCGACGAAACTCGCACCATGGATTTCAGGAACACATGGAACTTGGCCGCCAGCAAAGCGCTATCCTCCAGCACCTCCACCAGGTCCGGTATCGCTCGCTGGGCGATGATCGCCAATGGCAGCAGGCCCAGTACCAGGCTGAGAATCGCCAGGCCAAAGAAGCCGATATCGTCGGTTCGGACATGCAGCGCGGTAAACATCAGTACCGGCAAGCTATCGACCAGCAGGCGCACGAACAAACTGGCGTTGATGGTTACGCCCGAACCTGCGGCAGCGATCAACTCTCTACGCTTGACGTCGAACAGATTCAACGCAGGGAAGATGTGGCTGCGCAGGCGCCACCATACTGCCGCCAGGCACAGCACTTCGGTGCAGTAGCGCGCAGCCATCCAGCCCTGAATACCATACAACCGGGTGAGCACGACATGCAGCACGACCCCGGCAGCCGTGACGAACATCAGTGCCAGATAGATCTCATTGATCGCCTTGGCACCCTGCGCGTACCCCGTGGTCACACGCAGTAGGTTGGTGAACAGGACCAAGCCACAGGTCATGAACACGTATGAACTGATGGCACTCGTGAGCAGGAACTCATGCGCCACGAAGATGCCCAGGATGACTACCGCAGAGGTGATGCCGACCAGTACGAAGACATGACGCAGCACGGCGTGCTGCGCCCTTTCCTCGCTGCAGGCAGCCGTATCGCGGATGGCAATACTCTGCATGCCGAGGCTACCACCCAAGACGACCAACGCTATGACTGTTTCCAGTGATCGTACAACACCAACAACAGAAGGATCGACGAATGGGGCGATCAGAAACTGACTGATGATGACACCGCCCTGGATACAGGCGGTGACGACAAACAACTGCAACAACCTCGATCTCTCGAAAATGCTGATGAGGCGAGCTAACACGCGGTTCCACCTTGTTTATTTATTATTTCACTCAACGATTTCCTCCGTAGCCTTACAAGGAATCCAGAATGCTCTTGAGCGCTTCACGGCGCGCATTGATCGAATAGTTATCACTGATCCAGCGATGCCTGGCCATGGCATGCTCACGGGTTACCGGTGTGGTCAGCACGTTCTGCATGGCTGCGGCGATTTCCTCCGGGCTGTCGGGCTGCACCCAATTGGCGAACGCGCCCGCCACTTCCGGCACCGCACCACGTGGAGAGGTAATGACCTGTGCACCACAGGCCACGGCTTCGCCAATGGCATGGCCGAAACCTTCGTACAGGGTCGGCTGCACGTAGGCCAGGCAATTGCGGTAGTGGTTGAGCTTCTCCTCATCGGAAATCATCCCGGCGAACTCGACTCTATCGCCTACGCCAAGCCGCTGGGCCAGCTCCTTCAACTGCGGCAGGTAGTCGCCGTGCTTGCCGGCGATGACGAAGCGGATATTCGGGTGGTCCTTGGCGAAGCGTGCGAAGGCTTCGATGCTTGGCACCAGGCCCTTGCGGATGGCGTTGGTGCGGCTGGTCCAGGTCACCGTGAAGAAGTAGTCGGATGCTGCCACGGGCTCGGCTGCCGGCGAGTAGTAGTCGGTATCGACTGCCAGCGTGGCGTAGACCGGGTTCTTCACCGGCAGGTTACGGGTGACCTCGTCATACTCGGACCTGGAGATGAACAGGTTGCGGTCCGCCAAGCGCAGCGAAGCGCGCAGCACGGCCTTCTGCCACAGCGGCCGATCCAGGTAGCACATGCCGGGGATTTCCTTGCGGCATGTCGAGTAGTCGAACGCGCCGGTCACCACGACCGGTTTGCGTCGCAGCTTGCCCGCCAGCAACGGGAAAGGTGAGTGCCCCCACCACCAGCAGTAATAAAGGTCAGCCTTCCAGTCGAGCGTCGACGGAGAGCCGGAAAGCACGACTTCATGCCCCAGCTCCTTGAGAATTCTGATGTCGACCCGATAGAACTCGACCTTGTCAAACATCTCACGCCAGTTCGCGTGAGCCGACATGTTGGCAAAGAAACATATACGCACAGTTACACCAATCCGTTGTCAGTCAGTTGCCTTGAGCCTGAAGGTTCCACTCGTACATGGACTGCAACGTCTCATGCAGGCTTGGCACTTCTAGTTTTCCCACGACATCGTAAAGTTTGCTTGGACTGCCGAAGAGCTCCTTGACTTCATCGGCCCGGACAAACGCAGGGTTGACCCGCACCTGCGGGCGATAACCGGCGATGCGGGACATTTCATCGATGACCTCGAGCAGGGAGACACTGCGGCCCGAGCAGATGTTGACGAACTCGCCTTCGGCGTCGCACTCCAGCATGCGGGCATAGGCTTCAGCCACATAGCGCACATCGGACAAGTCGCGCGAGACATCCAGGTTGCCGAGGGTCAGTTCGTCCTGGCGGCGAGCAAACGCGGCGACAATCTTGGCGAACACGAACGCCTCCGACTGCCCGGGCCCGGTGTAGTTGAACGGCCTGGTCACCAGCATCGGGAAGCGCGTGAACCACTTGCGCACCAGCGCTTCCATGGCCAGCTTGCTGACCGCGTAGTGGTTCATCGGGCGCGCTTCGCTGCTCTCAACGATCGGTGAGACCAAGGCATTGCCGTAAATATTGGCACTGCTGGCGATGACCACCTTTTCCAGTGCAGCGCCGCTGTCCTGCAATGCCGTGAGCAGGCTCTCCGTGCCAAGGACATTCACGCGATAGTACGACAGCGCATCACTGGCCGTGACATGGGCCAATGCCGCGAGGTGAATCACGTGGGTCGGTTGGACTTTGCCGATCCACTCGGCCAGTCGACCGGTATCATTGAGATCCGCGTCCAGGTGCTCTGCTTCGCAGTCCAGGCGACGGCCACCGAGCCCGGCGATACGCCAGCCATCCTGGGTGAGCCGATGCGCAAGGTGCGCACCGGTAAACCCTGAAAGGCCAGTGATCAGGACAGTCTTGTCAGAACGACGTGCCATGCTTGGCCCTCTTCAGGTCAGCTTCAACCATCAACTGACACAGCTGCTCAAGCGTGGTATTTGGCGCCCAGCCAAGACGTTCCTTGGCCAAGGATGCATCACCAATCAAGAGCTCGACTTCGGCCGGGCGGTAGAATTGCGGGTTGACCTTGACGCGGGTGATGCCGGTGCGGCGGTCTACGCCGAACTCTTTCTCGCCACTTTCACGCCATTCGATGTCGACGCCCACTGCCTTGAAGCTCATGCTGACGAAGTCGCGCACGGTTTCGGTGCGGTTGGTGGCCAGCACGAAGGTGTCGGGCTTGTCGACCTGCAGCATCCGGTGCATGCCGTCGACATACTCGCGGGCATAGCCCCAGTCGCGCTTGGCATCCATGTTGCCCAGTTCCAATACCTGCTGGCTGCCGACCTCGATGTTGGCCACGGCGTCGGTGATCTTGCGGGTCACGAACTCTTTCCCACGCAGCGGCGACTCATGGTTGAACAGGATGCCGCTGGTGGCAAAGATGTCGTAGGACTCACGGTAATTGATGGTGGTCCAGTGGGCGAACAGCTTGGCAACGCCATACGGGCTGCGCGGGTAGAACGGGGTGCTCTCGGATTGCGGAACTGCCTGCACCAGGCCGAACATTTCGGACGTGGACGCCTGATAGAAACGGATCTTCGGATTCACCAGACGAATGCCTTCAAGCAGGTTGAGCGCACCCACGCCAGTGATCTGTGCAGTGGTGATCGGCTGGTCGAAGGAGACGCCGACGAAGCTCTGCGCGGCAAGGTTATAGACCTCATCCGGCTGAACCTTCTGCAGCAGGCGGATGATGCCAGCCAGATCGGTCAGGTCGAATTCGACCAGCTGCAAATCATCATGGCCAAGCACACCCAGTTCCTGCAGGCGCCAGAAGTTGACCGAGCTGGTCCGACGATAGGTGCCGTAAACCTTGTAACCTTTGCTCAGCAGCAATTCGACGAGGTACGCCCCATCCTGACCTGTGATACCTGTAACCAGCGCACTTTTTTGCATTTGCAACTCCACTAGAAATCAAGCCTATACACGGCCATAGGTGTCATCGAACCGGACGATGTCGTCCTCGCCCAGGTAGCTCCCCGACTGTACCTCGATGATTTCCAGAGGAATGGTGCCGGGGTTGGCAAGTCGATGGACGTGGCCAACCGGTATGTAGGTACTTTGGTTCTCGTTCAACTGAAACACCTTATCCTCGCAGGTCACCTCGGCGGTGCCGGATACCACGATCCAGTGCTCTGCACGGTGGTAGTGCTTCTGCAGACTAAGGGTTGCCTTGGGTTTGACCAGGATGCGCTTGACCTGAAAGCGCGAGCCCGCATCGATGCTGTCATACCAGCCCCAGGGGCGGTGCACGCGACGATGGAGCCTGGACTCGCTACGTGCCTCACGGCCCAAGGCCTCGACGATAGCCTTGACGCCTTGGCAGCGCGCCTTGTCGGCGACCAGCACAGCATCGGGTGTTTCAACGATGACCATGTTTTCCAGGCCAACGGCGGTTACCAGGCGATGGGAGGCATAAACCAAGGTGTCCGAGCTGGAGTCGAGGATCACGTCGCCGTGGGTGCTGTTCTGCCGGTCGTCCTTGTCGCCCGACCGCCACACCGCGTCCCAGGCGCCCAGGTCGGACCAGCCGGCGTCCATCGCCAGCATTTTCAGCTCCACACCTTCCAGCGGCGCGCGCGTGCAATGCTCGATCACCGCATAGTCGATGGACTCCGCAGGGATGGCCTCGAAGGCTTCCTGCTGCGGCCGCACGAAGCCGTTATCCGAAGTCCGCTTCGCCCACGCAGCCTCGGTGGCCTCCATGATGTCCGGGCGATAGTGCTTCAGCGCCCGCAGCCACACCGAAGCCCGCAGGATGAAGATGCCACTGTTCCAGTAGTAGCTGCCGGCCTTCAGGTATTGCTCGGCAGTGGCAAGGTCGGGCTTCTCGACGAACGAGTCGACGCTCTTGACCTCGGCCACGTCCTTCGAGTGGATGTAGCCGTATCCGGTCTCAGGGCGATCGGGCTGGATACCCAGGGTGACGATCGCGCCGTGCGTGGCGGCTTGCACGGCCTTGCCGACCACCTGAGTGAAAACGTCTACATCATGGATGGTCTGGTCTGCCGGAATGACGACCATCACGGGATCGTCCTGCGATTGCGACGAATCTCTGCCATGCAGTGCAGCCAGGGTCAGCGCTGGAGCGGTATTGCGGCCCAGCGGCTCAAGCACCAACGCACCTTGCTCTACCTTGATCTCACGCAATTGATCCAGGCAGAGAAAACGATGTTCATCGTTGGCCACGATGCAGGGAGGCAGCAGCTCGAACCCAGCCGGCTTGACTTTCATCAGCCGGTTGATGGCTTGCTGGAACAGTGTCTCGCGGCCGAAGATGGCCAGGAACTGCTTGGGATACAACGTCCTGCTCAGCGGCCAGAGGCGCGTACCCGAGCCCCCGGACATGATCACCGGAAGAATGTTCATAGGCGCCAGATTCCGCGGGTGTCGACAACCTGCAGGCCTTGGAGGGACTGCGCCGGAATGTCCTTGAACGGCTTATGATCCACCAGCAGCAACAGAATGTCGGCGCGTTCGATGGCCTCAGCGACCGTGCACAGCTCGGCCTGCTCCAGCTTGGCCGGCAATGCCTTGATGTTCGGCTCGACCACGATGACCTTGCCCGCATGGCGCTCGACCACTTCCTTGGAGATTTCCAGCGCCGGGCTTTCGCGCAGGTCATCGATGTCGGGCTTGAATGCCAGGCCGAAGCAGGCGACGACCACATCCTTGGCGGTTTTGCCGGGGTTGCGGCTCAGGTGATCACCGATCGCGGCGTACAGCTTGTCTATTACCCAGGCCGGCTTGGAATCGTTCACTTCCCGGGCAGTGCGGATCAGGCGCGCTTCATCAGGGGCGGAATCGACGATGAACCATGGGTCGACAGCAATGCAGTGCCCACCCACGCCCGGGCCAGGCTGGAGAATGTTGACCCGCGGGTGGCGGTTGGCCAGCTGGATCAGCTCCCAGACATTGACGTCGAGTTTCTCGCAGATGATCGACAGCTCGTTGGCAAACGCAATGTTGACATCGCGGAAGCTGTTTTCCGTCAGTTTGCACATCTCGGCAGTGCGCGCGCTGGTCAATACGCACTCACCTTCCACGAAGGTCTTGTACAGGGTCCGCGCAGCCTCGGAGCATTTTTCAGTCATGCCGCCGATAACCCGGTCGTTCTGCACCAGCTCACGCAGTACATGACCAGGGAGCACGCGTTCCGGGCAGTGGGCAACACGAATGTCCGAGGCTTCGCCTGCATGCTGAGGGAAACTCAGATCAGGACGGGCTTCGGCCAGCCAGGCGGCCATCTGCTCGGTAGCACCCACCGGAGAGGTGGACTCCAGAATGACCAGGTCTCCGGCCTTGAGCACTGGCGCAATGGCTTTGCTGGCCGACTCGATGTAGCTCAGGTCAGGCTTGAAGCCTTCCTTGAACGGCGTAGGTACGGCAATGAGGAAGGCATCGGCAGGCTCCGGGACGGTACTGGCGCGCAGATACCCTTCGGTCACGGCAGCATGCACGACCATGTCCAGATCGGGTTCAACGATATGGATCTGGCCTCGATTGATGGTGTCAACGCAGTGCTGATTGACATCGATCCCGATGACTTCGATCTTGCGCGAAGCGAACACGGCGGCTGTAGGCAGACCTATGTAGCCCAAACCAACGACGGAAACCTTAGAAATACTCATAGCACTACCTTGTTTTGAAATTGGCGAGAACTTCAATGATGCGGGCACAAGCCTGCCCATCTCCATAAGGGTTATGGGCGACGCTCATACGCTGATAAGCGGTATCATCCCCGAGCAGTTCTTCTACATTGCTGATAATGGCCTGCAGGTCGGTACCCACCAGGCGAACCGTACCGGCCTGGACTGCTTCCGGGCGCTCGGTGGTGTCACGCATGACCAACACCGGCTTGCCGAGAGAAGGCGCTTCTTCCTGAACGCCTCCCGAGTCGGTGAGGATCAGATACGAGCGATTCATCAGGTAGACGAAAGGCAAATAGTCCAGCGGCTCGATCAAGTGAATGTTCTGCACACCTTTGAGAAGACGATTCACTGGCTCCCTGACATTGGGATTCAAGTGCACCGGATAGACAATTTCCACATCGGCGCAGTCCTGGGCTATCTGCACCAGTGCCTTGCAGATCCTTTCGAATCCATCACCGAAACTTTCGCGACGGTGCCCGGTAACCAGGACCAGGCGACGCGAAGGGTCGAGATAGGAAAATTCTTCCGCGAAGGCTTTCGCCAGGTCGGGTCGCTGCAATTTGCGGGTCACTTCCAGCAACGCATCGATCACCGTATTGCCTGTTACATGAATGCTCTCGCCGGCCACCCCCTCAGCCAACAGGTTGGCCTGCGACTGGCTCGTCGGCGCGAAATGCAACTGGCTCAATGCCCCGGTGAGCTTGCGATTGGCCTCTTCGGGCCAGGGCGAATACAGGTTGCCGGTGCGCAAGCCAGCTTCGACATGGCCGACCGGAATCTGCTGGTAATAGGCTGCGAGCGACGTGGCGAAAGTCGTGGCCGTATCACCGTGGACCAGTACGATGTCAGGCTTGAACTCGGCCAGGACAGCCTTCAACCCCTGCAAAATGGCAACGGTAACGTCGGTGAGATCCTGCCCCGGCTTCATGATCTTCAGATCATAGTCAGGGGTCAGCTCGAATAGTTCAAGCACCTGATCGAGCATCTGCCGATGCTGGCCAGTCACGCAGATCTTCGATTCGAACCGGGCATCAGCCTGCAGGCCCAGCGCCAGGGAAGCCATTTTGATGGCTTCGGGCCGAGTACCAAAAACGCTTAAAACCTTGAGTGTCATTCGACTACCATCTTTTCGAAAAGGATGAACATCCGACAGCCGGCGCGGCTGCCACCCTACCAAGTCAAATGACCTATACGATCAGAGCAGCCAGGCGATGATAGGGCACCACCTGAATGAAACACATACCGAACAGCGGACACGTGATTTGTTCAAGCCATAAGCCGGAGCCCGACCGGCAAGCAATGGCAAAGTGACACACGTCACGGCGAGCCTTGCCGCCGCATCCAATGTCACTTGCCGACGAACTTATGCCTTGGAACGGGTAGTCAATCCGCGCATGACTGCAATGACAACGCCGATGAACAGGCCGCCAATGATCCCCAGTGCGATGATAAGCAGCTTATTGGGCTTGACCGGGCGATCCGGTGCCTCAACGCCACCATCCTGGCGATAAACCTCGAACACCGAGTCTTTTACTTCCAGGTTGTTGTAGAACGTCAACGCCTCTTCACGCGAACGCAGGTCGGTGATGAACGGATCATCCGAGGTCCGCGCACGCAGGTTCGAGATCTCGGCCTCCAGCGCCTTGCTGCCGCGCATGTAAACCAAGGCACCATCCATACCCGCCGAAACTTCATTCGACAAGGTATTGGAAATGATCGGTGGCTTCTCCAGCCCGACAGATCTGGCAACTTTCAAGGCTTCGGTCAACAGGGCAATCTGGTCTTCACGCTGCTTGCGCGCGCTTTCCCTGGACGCAAAGATACTTTGTTTCAGGTTGCCGGCCTTGATCAACGCATCCGCCTTGGCATCCGCAATCAATTCACGCTTGGCTCGGTCACTGGCAGTCTGTACGTACTTTTCCGCCCAGGTAGCGGCCAGTTGGGGATCCGTTGCACGCACGGCCACGTAGTAACGGTTAGGCGCGTCCGGGCCGACCATTCTCACTTGCAGTGCTTTGCCAAATTCGGAATAAAGTTCGTCCTGTGAACCCTTCCTTGCCTGTTCATTCAAGCTTGGGAGATAAATGTCACGAAAGAATGCACGGCGCTGCAATTCGGACTGCAAGTTTTGCAGATACGATTCATATACACCTTTAGCGGTCACCCGCTCCCCTTCGCCATTGCGCCCGACATTAAGCTGTGAAATATCGTTTTGCGTGGGGGGTTTAACGAACAGGCGAGCCTCATATACAGGTGTTGCCATGAACGCATAGATAACTGCTGCTAAAGTTGTGAGGAGCGTCGTGACAACCAGCAGGAATTTTTGCTTCCAGAGCCCCCTCATCAAATCCATGAAATCAACTTCTTCGTTGTAACCCAGCTGCTCACGTTCAATACGCATTTTATTCTGTTATTCCTTGGGTCCGTCTTTCCGTGCCAGCTTCCAAGGCCCGAGTGGCGCCTGTCGCACGCCACCAGCCCGGCAATCGAGACTAGCATCATTTCATCAACGCTTTAAGCTGGCTACACCTTTAGCGTTAATCACTCTAGGGAGGCGAAATGACAACGCTTCGACGCCTCTCCACCGACCCCCGTACTGAGACGGCGACCATCGATTGTGACGCGGCGCTTCAGCTATCGCAAGACGTAAGTGAGCGACCTCAAAGATGCGTCATGGCATACCATCTGACGGGCTTCAACAACCCCGCCCAAACAAGCTGCCACCTGAAGAACGCCAGAATCAAGGAATAGAAATTTCGACTTGCAGACCCATTTTGTTTGCCTGCCAGATAATTGCCTGAGCAAGCCTTTGCTTGGCGGTGCGCTCCCCGTGCACCAAAACGATATTACGGATTTGCGCCTTACCAGCCAGAACATAATCAACGAGTGCAACCTGGTCTGCGTGAGCGGAGTAACCCTCTAGCGTGATCACCTTGGCGCGCAGGGCGCCTACCTCCCCACCCAACTCAACCTGCACATCCCCTTGCACCCCCGCCGCTGCCTGCAGCATCGCCCCCCCGGCGTCCCTTTCGCCTGATAACCGACAAACACCACCTCATGCCGCGGATCGCCGAGCATCGCCTTGAGGTAATTGACAATCCGTCCCCCTGAGCACATCCCGTTTCCAGCGATCACAATCGCCGGCCGCGCCGTGCTCTTGAGGTAATTTACAACCTGCAAATGTTGCGAATGGCTCTCCACGCAAACCAGCTGTTCAAACTTCAGAGGCGCCCTACCTTCGCTCAATCGCTGCCTGGCTGTGCAATTCCAGTATTCATGCAACTCCACGTAGGCCTTGGTGATTCGCTGCGCCAGAGGGGAATCGAGTATGACCGGCAAGCGCGGCCAGTCGATCATGTGCAACGAGTCATCGGCAGCGCCCACAGCATGCTCATGAAGCAGCGACCTGCGGTGCAGAATATCCTCGATCTCGTACAGCAGCTCTTGTGTCCGGCCAAGGCTGAATGCCGGAATGAGCACTGTGCCCCGATCCGCCAGCGCCCGATCGATCACAGCCTCCAGACGCGCCTGCCGATCACTGCGATCAGCATGCACACGGTCACCATAGGTACTTTCCAGAACCAGAATATCTGCTCGCTCAGGCGGTTTCACTGACCGCAAAAGCGGATTGCCTGGCTGGCCGAGGTCGCCGGAGAACACGACCCGCGAGCTGGGCTCCTTACCTGAATAACGCACATCGCACTCGACATAGGCCGACCCCAGCAGGTGCTCGGCACGTTGCAAGCGAATGGAACAGGCCACACCTTCCTGCTCCACGACCGGATACCACTGCTCGAAAGGCAAGGCTACGACCTGCCGCTGCAGCACAGCCAGAAAGCGGTCAACTTGCGCAGGCTCGGCGCTGATCCCTAGTTTGAATGCGTCTTCAAGCATCAGCGGCAGCAACTTGGCCGAGGGCTCGCTACAAAGAATGGGTCCACGGAATCCTGCCGCCAGCAGCGCCGGAATGCGGCCGACGTGATCGAGGTGAACATGAGTGATGACGAGTGCGCGGATCGCGCCAATGGCAAAACCGATCGGCGCAGACGCAGCGCCAGAGGGTGCTTCCTCACCCTGCTCCAGACCGCAGTCGACCAACAGGCTAGTTGACGCGTCGAGGTGCAACTGGTGGCAAGACCCGGTAACACCGCGGGTGCCACCATGATGAGAAAGGCAGGGGTATTCCATTAAACTGCACACTCGCCTAGGCCGAAAAATGAGGTACTTAATTACCCCATTTCAAAGGCGCCGCGCACAGGTGATATTTTCCTACGAAAGCGTAAGAAAACTCGTTAATTACTGCTCAATGCCGCCTGCCGCGCCGAGGCACGAATCTTGCGCTTGCTGCGCTGCACGCCGTAGGCCCCCAGCAGTGGTCCCACCGCCAACCCCACAACCAAAGCAGCGAGTACCGGCACAGCAACGGGCAATGCTGGCGCCGACCAGCCAAACAGCACCAACGACACCGTCTGTTGGTTCTCCAGCACGAAGAACAGCACCACAGCCGCCAGCAGCAGCACGAACAACGCCGCCAGGGCGCGCTTGAGGTTACGCATCAGACTGCTCCTTCATCGCTCAAGGGTGCTCGTGCTCGTCTTCATTGACGCGGTCACGCAATTCTTTGCCCGGCTTGAAATGCGGCACGAATTTGCCTTCGAGCTCGACCGACTGGCCGGTCTTGGGATTACGCCCTACCCGCGGTGCGCGATAGTGCAAGGAAAAGCTGCCAAAACCACGGATCTCGATGCGATCGCCAGTGGCCAGGCATTGGGACATTTGCTCAAGCATGGTCTTGATGGCCAGCTCGACGTCCTTGGACGAGAGCAGCCCCTGATGGGTGACAATACGTTCGATCAGCTCCGACTTCGTCATATTTTTCCCTTCGTTATCAAGCAGCTAGATCATTGCTTAATCAGTTTGTAGCACGCCGGGAGGGATTTGAACAGGGTGGATCTTGACTTAATAAAAAAATTCAAGATCGGGGTGCAGGGAAACTAGCGTAGGGCTGCCTGGCAGCCCATCGCCGGCAAGCCGGCTCCCACAAGGGGCGACGCTGGCGCGAAGGTAAATCAGGCATAAAAAAAGGGTGGCCCGAAGGCTACCCTTTTTTTACCGATCAAACAGAACTTAGTTCTGCTTGGCCATTGCTTCGCGCAGCAGCGCAGCCATGGTGGTGTCGGCAGCAGCTTCCGGAGCGTTTTTCAGGCTCTGGATAGCTTCGCGCTCTTCAGCGTCGTCTTTCGATTTGATCG
>Ga0182747_1000693_pt1 | contig 29912 bp, 24 predicted proteins | sample eDN3rd30CBELigBY_FD_128526 | JGI IMG/M metagenome (GOLD analysis project Ga0182747, IMG submission 128526) | Enriched backyard soil microbial communities from Emeryville, California, USA - eDNA 3rd pass 30_C BE-Lig BY (version 2) (version 2) | ecosystem: Environmental > Terrestrial > Soil >... | reverse complement strand
CGGCCAGCCCGAGGCCGGAAGCACGACGTCGGCATAAACCGCGGTCTCGGTGAGGAACAGGTCCTGCACCACGAGATGCTCCAGATGCGCCAGCGCCTGACGCGCGTGGTTGAGATCGGGATCCGACATCGCGGGGTTCTCGCCCTCGATATACATGCCCTTGATCTCGTTGGCGTGGATCGCGTCCATGATCTCGACGACGGTCTTGCCGCGCTTGGGCGGCAGCTTCACGCCCCACACCTTCTCGTACTGGCCGCGGATTTCCGGGTTCTCGACCGACTTGTAGTCGGGGAAGAACATCGGGATGAGGCCGGCGTCGGAAGCGCCCTGCACGTTGTTCTGGCCACGCAGCGGATGCAGGCCGGTGCCGGGACGGCCGATCTGGCCGGTGATCAGCGCCAGCGCGATCAGGCAGCGGGCATTATCGGTGCCGTGGGTGTGCTGCGACACGCCCATGCCCCAGAAGATGATCGACGACTCGGCCCGCGCATAGGCGCGCGCGACCTCGCGCAAGGTTTCGGCCTCGATGCCGCAGATCGGCGCCATCTCTTCCGGCGTGAAGTCCTTGACGTTTTCTTTCCAGGCCTCGAAGCCCTCGACATAGGTCTGGATATACTGCTCGTCGTAGAGCTTCTCAGTGACGATGACATTAAGCATGGCGTTGAGCATCGCCACGTCGGTGCCGTTCTTGAACTGCATCATCTTCCAGGCGTGGCGCTTCATCGCCGTGCCGCGTGGGTCCATGATGACCAGCTTGGAGCCACGCTTGGCCGCCTGCTTGAAGTAGGTCGCCGCCACCGGATGGTTCTCGGTCGGGTTGGCGCCGATGACGATGATGACTTCCGAGTTCTTCACTTCGTTGAAGGTCGCAGACACCGCCGCCGAACCGACGCCTTCCAATAGCGCCGACACCGACGAGGCGTGGCACAGCCGCGTGCAGTGATCGACATTGTTGGTGCCGAAGCCCTGGCGCACCAGCTTCTGGAACAGATAGGCCTCTTCGTTCGAACCCTTGGCCGAACCGAAGCCGGCGAGCGCGTCCGAGCCGTCGCGATCGCGGATGGTCTTGAGACCGTTCGCGGCGCGATCGAGCGCCTCTTCCCACGTCGCTTCACGGAAATGCGTCCACGGATTGGACGGGTCGATGAATTCGTGCGGGACCTTCGGCACGCCTTCCTTGCGGATGAGCGGCTTGGTCAGGCGCTGCGGATTATTGACGTAGTCGAAACCGAAGCGGCCCTTGACGCAGAGACGCTTTTCGTTGGCCGGACCGTTGCGGCCTGAGACGGCGACGATCTTGTCGTTCTTGATCTCGTAAGTGAGCTGGCAGCCGACGCCGCAGTAAGGGCAAACGCTATCGACCGTGCGGTCGGGCGCGCCGAGATAGATGTTGTTGTCGTCGACCATGGTCGAAGGCATGAGCGCGCCGGTTGGGCAGGCCTGCACGCATTCGCCGCAGGCGACGCAGGTCGACTGGCCCATCGGATCGTCGAAATCGAACACGATCTTTTCGGTGTGGCCGCGGCCGGCCATGCCGATGACGTCGTTGACCTGCACTTCACGACAAGCGCGGACGCAGAGATTGCATTGAATGCAGGCGTCGAGATTGACCGCCATCGCCGGATGGCTACGGTCAGGCTCCGGCACGATAATCGCCTCGCGCCTGGGAAAGCGGCCCGCCTCGGCCTGCTGTCGCTTGGCGGTTTTCCAGAATTCGCTGTCGCGATCGTGCGCCACCTCCATCGCAGGTTGATCGGTGACCAGGAGCTCGGCAACCATCTTGCGCGCGGTCTGCGCACGGTGCGTGTCGGTCTTCACCTTCATGCCCGGCGACGGCGTGCGGATACAGGACGCAGCGAGAACGCGCTCGCCTTCGATCTCGACCATGCAGACGCGGCAATTGCCGTCGGCGCGGTAGCCCGGCTGCGGCGAGTAGCATAGATGCGGCAGCTTGATATCGAGGCGGCGCGCGGCGCGGAAGATCGACTCGCCTTCGCGGATATCGATCTCGTGGCCGTCGATGAAGAAGGTCGCCGGCGTCGGCGCGCCGGCTGCACCGTCGGTCTTGTCCATCGGACCCTTATGGTTCACCGCCGGCCTGCCCTGATGCATGGCGTCACCCACGGCGGCGCCCTTGTTGTCATGCCCGTAACCGAGGGGTTTCTGTGTCTCAGTCATGGCCAAGATCCTGAAGCGGCGTTTTGAGGTCTTCGGGAAAATAGGTGAGCACCGACAGCAGCGGATTGGGCGCCGCCTGGCCGAGGCCGCAGATCGAGGCGTCGCGCATCAATGTCGACAATTCGGTGAGCAGACCGACGTTCCAGGGGCCGCGTTCCATCAGCTTGACGGCCTTTTCGGTGCCGACGCGGCAGGGCGTACACTGGCCGCAGCTTTCATCCTCGAAAAACCTCATGAGGTTGAGCGCGACCGCCTTCATGTCATCCTTGTCCGAGAGGATCACCACGGCGTGCGAACCAACGAAGCCGCCATGCTTCTCAAGGCTGCCGAAGTCGAGGGGATAGTCGGCGAACGACGCCGGGAAGATGCCACCCGAGGCGCCGCCGGGCAGGAAGCCCTTGAGCGTGTGACCGTCCTGCATGCCGCCCGAGTAGACGTCGATGAGTTCGCGAATGGTGGTGCCGGCCGGCGCCACCTTGACGCCGGGATTCTTGACGCGGCCCGATACCGAGAAGCTGCGGAAGCCGGTGCGTTCCGGCTTGCCCTGCGAGGCGAACCACTGCGGGCCCTTCTCGATAATATCGCGGATCCAGTACATGGTCTCGACGTTCTGCTCGAGCGTCGGACGGCCGAACAGGCCCTTCTGCGCGACATAAGGCGGACGATGACGCGGCAGGCCGCGCTTGCCTTCGATCGACTCGATCATCGCCGACTCTTCGCCGCAGATGTAAGCACCGGCGCCGCGGCGCACATGCACCTTCGTGTGTGGCGACAGCCCGGCGGCGGCGACCTTGTCGAGCTCCTCGATCAGCATCAGCCGGATCTCGGGATATTCGTCGCGGACATAAAGATACGTGTCGGCGGCTTCGACGACGAAGGCGGCAATCAGCATGCCTTCGATGAAGCGGTGCGGATCGCGTTCGAGATAATAGCGATCCTTGAAGGTGCCCGGCTCGCCTTCGTCGCAGTTTACGGCAAACATGCGCGGCGCAGGTTCCGCGTACACCAGCGACCATTTGCGGCCGGTGGGGAAGCCGGCGCCGCCAAGGCCGCGCAGGCCGGCGTCGCTGACAGTCTTGATCAGTTCCTCGCGCGTGCGCTTGCCGGCGAGCAAGTCCTTCACCAGCGAATAACCGCCCGACTTCTGGTAGCCGTCGAAATCGGTTTGCGGCTTCCAGGAATGCGGGTGCGGACGTGCCTGCACCGCCGCCGCGACCGTGTCGATGGTGGCGTTGAAGGTCTGCATATGACCGACGGCGACGGCGGGCGCATGATCGCAAGCGCCCATGCACGGTGCGCGCACGACACGAACATCCTTGCCGAGCCTGGCGGGCAATTCCTCAAGCAACTTATCGGCGCCGGCCATGCAGCACGATAACGAATCGCAGACCCGCACCGTGACAGGCGCCGGCGGCGCTTCGCCTTCCTTCACCACGTCGAAATGCGAATAGAAGGTCGCGACTTCATAAACCTCGGCCTGCGCCATGCGCATTTCCTGCGCCAGCGCGGCCAGATGCGGCGCGGAGATGTGGCCGTAATGATCCTGGATGAGGTGCAAATGCTCGATAAGGAGATCGCGGCGACGCGGCTTGTCGATGAGCAGCGCCTGGATTTCGCTCAGAGCCTGCGGATCGACCTGACGGCCTTTGGGGGTGCGCCGCGCCTTGCGCCGGCCGCCCTTGCCCGAGCCCTGGTCCGGACCATTCCCGCCCGCTTTGGGCGGATTGTGGATGTTCATCTGCTTCTCCCAGAACGCTTTTTTGAAGCCGTTCCAGAGTATGGACAAGCCCGTCCCCGGCATGGGTTAATAGCCAAAAGCTATCGCCGGAGTGATTTTGGCCACACAAGCCTGATGCATAATCCGGCGGCTCATGCTAGGTTAAAGCACTGATTCAGAAGGGTTATTCCTTTGATCGACAAACTCGAGTTCTTGCTGGCCCTGGCCCGGGAAAAGCACTTTGGCCGGGCGGCCGAGGCCTTCGGCGTGACCCAGCCGACCCTGTCGGCCGGCGTGAAGCAACTCGAGGAGCAGATGGGCGTGCTGCTGGTCAAACGCGGTTCGCGATTCCAGGGCTTCACGCCGGAGGGCGAGCGCGTGTTGGACTGGGCGCGCCGCATCGTCGGCGACAGCCGCGCCATGCGCGAGGACATCAAGGCGCTGCGCCACGGCCTGACCGGGCGACTGCGCATTGCCGCGATCCCGACGGCGCTGCCCATGGTGGCCGCGCTGACGACGCCCTATCGCGAGCGCCACCCCAATGTGCAGTTCACCGTGCTGTCGCGGACCTCGATCGAAATTCTCGATCTCCTGGAAAATCTCGAGGTCGATGCCGGCATCTCCTATATCGAGAACGAACCGATCGGCCGCGTGAATATCGTGCCGCTTTATCAGGAGCACTATCGGCTGCTGACCTCCGCCGACGCGCCGCTCGGCGACCGCGACAGCGTGACGTGGTCCGAAGTGGCGCAGGTGCCGCTGTGCCTGCTGACGCCCGACATGCAGAACCGACGCATCATCGACCGCCTGCTCAAGAGCGCGGGCGCGGAATCGCGGCCCACGCTGGAATCAAATTCGATGATCCTTTTATACAGCCATGTGCGCACCGGACGGTGGGCCAGCGTGATGCCGGAAAAGATCGCGCAGACGCTCGGGCTTACCGAAACCATCCGCGCCATTCCGATCGTCGAGCCGGACGCAGTGCAGACCATCGGTCTCGTGGTGCCGCGGCGCGAGCCGATGACGCCGACCACGGCGGCGCTGGTGACCGAGGCCAAACGCCTCGCGCCGACGCTGGCTTAGGCGCGGCCGGAGTTTCCTGAACGCCGCGACGGCTTGAGTTACTTCTTGCGCTTGACCGACTTGGCCTTCTTTGCCGACGCCGGCTTTGCTTTCGGTTTCGTTGTCGGCTTGGCCTTCACGCCGATTTGCTGGCCGACTTTCTTGCCGACTTTCTTGCCCTTGGCGCGGGCGATGCCTTCCAGGATCAGGCCCTCGGCCTCGCGCGCATCGAGCCAGCGCACGATCGAGACCCACTTGCCCTTCTCCAGATCCTTGTAGTGCTGGAAGAAGTGGGCGATCTGCTCGATCATCACATCGGGCAGGTCGCGATAGCTGGTGACGCCCTTGTAGAACGGGTGCAGCTTGTCCACCGGCACCGCGAGGATTTTCTCGTCGCCGCCGGCTTCGTCTTCCATCAGCAGCGCACCGACCGGGCGCACGCGGATGACCGCGCCGGGCACCACCGGCACCTGCGTGATCACCATGACGTCGCAGGGATCGCCGTCATTCGACAATGTGTGCGGGATGAAGCCGTAATTGCCGGGGTAGAACATCGCAGTGTGCAGGAAGCGGTCGACGAACAAGGCGCTCGACGTTTTGTCGAACTCGTACTTCACCGGCACACCGCCAAGCGGCACCTCGATCACGGCATAAATGTCGTGCGGCGGGTTCAGGCCGGCGGGTATTTTGGCGAGGTCCATCGGAATATCTCTGTTGATCAATGTTACGGCACGCATGAGCGGCCAACAAGGTGAGAAGATGGCGGCGCGTGCCGATAAACGACCGGCCCGCGCCCTATAGCCCTCCACCGTTACCGGCGCCCTAACATGCGACGGCCGGGACTTAGACCAATGTCTATGCCCCGGCCATGGCCGCGTGATCAGCGGAAACGTCCGCCTTTAGGCGATCTTCTCGTGCATGTGACGGAACATGGCCTTCTTGGCCTCGTCGTCGAATTCGGCCTTGAAAGTGTGCTTGTCCTTGATGGCGATGGCGCGCGCCGCGGCGGGGCGCGCATTGATCTCGTCCATCAGGCGCTTGAGATTGGCGAACTTCGCCAGGTACTGCTCGCCGAGCGCCACCGGAATGAGCCGCGCCCAGCCCCACAGCGCCATGTCGATGATCGTGTAGGTATCACCGACCATGTATTTCTGCTTGCCGAGCCGCGCATCGATGATGCCGTAGTGGCGCTGTGCCTCGTACATGTAACGATTGATCGCGTATTCGATCTTTTCCGGCGCGTAGTTGCGGAAGTGCACCGACTGGCCGGAATACGGCCCGACGCCGGAAGCGATGAACATCAGCCAGGACAACAGTTCGCCGCGCATCTTGTCGCCCGGCGGCGGCATGAACTTGCCGGTCTTCTCGCCGAGATAAAGCAGGATGGCGTTGGAATCGAACACCGTGACGTCGCCATCGACGATCGCCGGCACCTTGGCGTTCGGGTTGATCGCCAGATATTCCGGCTTGTGCTGCTCGCCCTTGCGGGTATCGACCGGAATCGCCTCGTAGGGCAAATTGGCTTCCTCGAGGAACAGCGCCACCTTCATCGGGTTCGGCGCACCGGAATAGTAGAACTTGAGCATAGGACGTTTTCCCTTGAGGGTGTGAACCGCGCGCAGTCGATCATTCCGCCTGCGGCGAAGCAAGCGGGTTCGAACGGCAAATCTGCGCGATGGCAATGCGCGGTGACAGGAGAGCGCCGTGCGAACAGCGCGGTCCGCAATCCGGTCCCGGACCGCAGGCCGAGCCGCCGGCGCTTACGGACAGGTCGAGCCGTCGGTGAAGCCGATCGAGCCGAAGACGGTTCCGAGTACATTGCAAACGCCATTTGCTCTGACATTACCCGTCGAGCCGGACAGCACGGTGAGCGGGGGGGCGCTGCCGACCAGATCGACGACACGGCCCGGGTTGCCGGTCGCGCCGAAGGTATTGCCGCTGACGTGTGCGCTCACCGCGCCACCGTTGCTGCTCATTTGGAACGCGATGGCGCCGCCGCCGCCGTTATTGATAGCCCTCGCCTTGTTGCCGCTGACCGTGACGTTGGACGAACCGTCGAGCACGCGGATGCCAAAGGCCGTACCCAAATTCGTCGAGGTGACGGATATCGTGTTATTCACGATCGTCGCACCGCTGGCGCCACTGGCCTGAACGCCGAAGGGATTGATCGCAATGCCGTTGCCGGTCTGATTGATGGTCATCCCAGTCAGTGTGCTGTTGGTGGCCATCTCGACAGCGGCGGTATTGCCGAACGCCGTACTGCTGATGGTCGCGCCGGGCGTGGAGAGCGTGGCGATACGGCCGGATACGCTGCGCACCGAAAGCGATCCGGCTCCCATCAGCGTCTGTCCGGACTGCAGCGTGGTCGGCGCGGTGGTGATGAAGGACCCGGTGAGGATGACAGTGGAGTCGGCGCCGGCATTGGCCACCGCCGTCGGCAGATCGTCGCCGGCGGTCGAACCGCTGTCGATGACGGCGATGGCCATGCCGCCGGCGGTCGCGATCGCGGTCTCGACGATGGTCGGCGCCTGACTGGTGGAGGTCTGGGTGACGATATCGATGTCGCGCACCACTCGCTCGGTCATGCGCCGTTCCTGCGCCGACAATCTTACGGCTTTGCCCGGCGCCTGAAGCGGCACGGTGAGCCGCACCAGACCGAAACCCTGGCTGCCGCGCACATCGTCATGCTGGAATTCCGCGCCGAGCGTCAGGCGCGAGCCGTCCCACAATTGCGGCAGGTCGTACATGGTGAGCTCCGCCCGCAAACGCGGGCCGGTGACGGCCTTGACGACATCGTCGTCGAAATGGAAGACGCCGGCATAAAGGCGCAGCGTCTTGACGTCGTCCGCCGACCAGATCGGCACGCGCCAGCCGACTTCGGCATCGAAGCCGCGCAGCGCCCGTTCTTCGCGCGTGGTGGTACCGAGCGTGGTGACCTGGATGGTAGTGCCGATGAGGCTTGCGAAGGACTCTGCCGCCGTGGAGCCAGCATCCTTCACGCGGTCGCCGAACGGCACATAGGCATTGGCGCGGACATCGAAATCATGCCCGAGCGCCTCGATCCCGAAGGTCGCCTGATTGAAGGTATTGCCAAGGCCACTGCGCTTGCGGTCGTAATAGCCATAAAGGCCGAGGTTCCAGCCTGCCATCATATGGCGAAGGCCGAGACCGACATTGCCCTCGAGATAATGCTCGTCGTCGAAGCGACCGCGCACATTGCCGAACAGGAGAGAGCGATCAGTCTGTATGAGCGGCGCGAACAGATCGACCTCGCCAAGGTTTCGCTTCGTGCCGGGCCGACCTTCGAAACTGATCGACGGCGCCCATTTGGGCTGCGACGAGAGCTGAGACCACGCCGCTGCCAGCGCAGCGTCCCCAATCAACAGCCCCGCTGCGAGGACGAGAACCCGGGCACCCGTGCGGGCATCAGTAAGGACGGGGACAAGCATATTCCAGACCCGTAGTTCATTCCGGAACCCATAAAATCAAAAGTTGTGTCGCTGTAAACCCCACCCCTCCCAATTGCGCCCCTCATCAATGCGGCATGGTGTCCGCACAGTGTGTTTTTCAACAATCGACGCGACTCAAAGCAAAGCCCCTCGCGGCGACTGCAGCGAGGGGCCCGATAACTTCATATTTTATGTGATTAGAACAGCCCGACGATCTTGCCGTCCTTGACGTCGATGACGTCGGCCGACGGCGTCTTCGGCAGGCCGGGCATGGTCATGATCTCGCCGCAGACCGCGACGACGAACTCGGCGCCTGCGGAGAGACGAACCTCGCGCACTGGGATCGAGAAGCCGGTCGGCGCGCCCTTGGCGTCCGGGTTGGTCGAGAACGAGTACTGCGTCTTGGCGATGCAGACCGGCAGCTTGCCGAAGCCCATCTCTTCCCATTGCTTGAGCTGATCCTTGACCGACTTGTCGGCGGTCGCGTCATCGGCGCGGTAGATTTCCTTGGCGATGGTGCGGATCTTCTCGAACAGCGGCATCTCGTCCGGGTAGAGGAACTTGAGATTGGCCTTGCCTTCGTCGATGGTCTTGACCACCGCTTTGGCGACGTCGGCCGCGCCCTCACCGCCCATGGCCCAGTGATCGGCCATCAAAGCCTCGACGCCGAGCGCCTTGCACTTGTCCTTGACCAGCTTGATCTCCGCATCGGTATCGGCCGAGAAGCGGTTGATCGACACGACTGCCGGCAGACCGAACTTTTTCAGGTTCTCGATGTGGCGCTGCAGGTTCGACATGCCGGCCTCGAGGGCCTTCAGATCCTCTTTCTTGAGGTCTTCCTTCTTGACGCCGCCATGCATCTTGAGCGCGCGGATGGTGGCGACGATGACGACGCAGTCCGGCTTGAGGCCGGCCTTGCGGCACTTGATGTCGATGAACTTCTCGGCGCCGAGATCGGCGCCGAAACCGGCTTCGGTCACGACATAGTCGGCGAGCTTGAGCGCCGAGGTGGTCGCCGACACCGAGTTACAACCGTGCGCGATGTTGGCGAAGGGGCCGCCGTGGATGAAGGCCGGCGTGCCTTCCAGCGTCTGCACAAGGTTCGGCGCGATGGCGTCCTTGAGCAGCGCGGCCATGGCGCCATGAGCATTGAGCTCGCGCGCCCGGATCGCCTTGCGGTCGCGGGTGTAGCCCACGATGATGTTGCCAAGGCGCTCCTTGAGGTCCTCGAGATCGCGGGCGAGACAGAAGATCGCCATGACTTCCGAGGCAACCGTGATGTCGAAGCCGGCTTCGCGCGGATAGCCATTGGCGACGCCGCCGAGCGAGCAGACGATCTCGCGCAGCGCGCGGTCGTTCATGTCCATGACGCGACGCCAGGTGACGCGGCGCGAGTCGATGCCGAGCGCGTTGCCCCAGTAGATGTGGTTGTCGATCAGCGCCGAGAGCAGATTGTGCGCCGAGGTGATAGCGTGGAAGTCACCGGTGAAGTGGAGGTTGATGTCCTCCATCGGGATCACCTGCGCATAGCCGCCGCCGGCCGCGCCGCCCTTGACGCCGAAGGACGGCCCGAGCGAGGGCTCACGCAGGCAGAGCATCGCCTTCTTGCCGATGTAGTTGAGCGCGTCGGTGAGGCCGACCGTCGTGGTGGTCTTGCCCTCGCCGGCGGGCGTCGGCGAGATCGCCGTCACCAGGATCAGCTTGCCGTTCGGCTTGCCCGACAGCGACTTGACGTAATCCATCGACACCTTGGCCTTGTAGTGGCCATAGGGCTCGAGGTTTTCCGCGGCGATGCCGAGCTTTTCCTTGGCGACGTCGAGGATTCGACGCTTGGTCGCGGCCTGGGAGATTTCAATGTCGGATTTCGGAGACTGGTGCTGCGAGGCGGGCATGGTGCGTTTCCGTTTGGTGACCTGGTGAACCGGCTATTTTCCTTCTTCGTCATGGCCGGGCTTGTCCCGGCCATCCATGTCTTGCTTGCGGCTCAAGACGTGGATGCCCACAACAAGTGCGGGCATGACAGCGGAGAGTTATGAGAATCGAGCTTTCAACTGGACGCCCGCGCCTTTCGCCCACTCGCCCGCGCTGATCTTCTTGCCGCCTTCGGCCTGCACGCGGGTGATGTTGAAGCGGCCGTCGGCGCAGACGACGGTGATGCTGTTGTCATCCATGGCGACGACCTCGCCGAGCTTGCCGCCGATGCCCTTGGGATCGCGCGCCGGCAGCGGCTTGGCGTCGAAAACCTTGACGTTGGCGCCATTGAGCGTCGTCCAGGCGCCGGGCGCCGGATTGCAGCCGCGGATCAGGCGATCGATCTGTTCCCACGGTTTGCCCCAGTCGATCCTGGCGTTGTCGGCGCGGCACAGGCCTTCATAGGTGGCCTTCGACTCATCCTGCTTGATCTTCGGCGCCTTGCCGGCCTTCACCAGATCGACGCCTTCGAGCATGGCATCGACGCCCATCGGGAACAGGCGATCGAAATAGACGGTGCCGAGCGTGTCGGTGTCGGAGATCGGCGTCTTCTTCTGGATCAGAATATCGCCGGTATCGAGGCCGTTGTCGGGCCAGAAAATCGACAGCCCGGTTTCCTTCTCGCCCTTGATGATCGGCCAGTTGATGGCGGAGGCGCCGCGATAAGCCGGCAGCAGCGAGGGGTGATACTGGATCGAGCCGTGGGTCGGAATGTTGAGGAATTCCTCGGGCACGAAGAGCGTGACGAAAGCCATGACCTGCAGGTCCGGCTTCATCGCCTTGAACTCTTCCCACACCTTGGGGTCCTTGTAGGACGACGGCTGATGCACCGGCAGCCCGGCGGCGAGCGCGGCTTCCTTCAGCGGATCGGCCTTGGCGCCTTCCTTTTCCGGCGCGACATAAACGGCGATCACTTCATCACCGCGCTTGAGCAGCGCTTCCAACACCGCTTTGCCGAAGGCCTGCTGGCCGTGAACTACGATACGCATTCATAAACCTCCCAAACACTCCGCCGTCATACCCCGCGAAAGCGGGGTATCCAGCGCTTGACCCGCGAGAGCTGGATCGTCCGCCTTCGCGGACGATGACAGCGTCTGTCGCTACGCCGCCTTTTCCTTCTTCTCCGGCGCGCTGAGAGCACCCGAGTTCTTGATCTCGGCGATCTCCGCCGCCTTGAAGCCGAGCACGTCGGACAGGATTTCGTCGGTGTGTTCGCCGAGCAGCGGCGAGCGCTTCACCTCAGAAATCGAGTCCGACATCTTGATCGGATTGCCGACGGTCAGATACTTGCCGCGGGTCGGATGATCGACCTCGACCACGGTCCCGGTGTCGCGCAGCGACTTTTCTTCGGCGATTTCCTTCATCGACAGGATCGGACCGACCGGGATATCGACCGCGTTGCACGCGTTCATGACCTCGAACTTGGTCAGGGTCGTGGTCCACTGCTCGATGCGCTCGAAGATCTGGTTGAGCTTCGGCAGGCGCGCCTTCGGCGTGGCGAATTCCGGATCTGTCTTCCAGGTCGGCTCGCCGATGATGTCGCAGATCTCGCCCCACACCGGCGCCTGGGTGATGAAGTAGATGTAGGCGTTCGGATCGGTCTCCCAGCCCTTGCATTTGAGAATGCGGCCCGGCTGGCCGCCGCCGGAGTCGTTGCCGGCGCGCGGCGTCGCATCGCCGAACGGGATGCCTTCGCCGTACTGCGAGTATTCGGTGAGCGGGCCGTGCTTGAGGCGCTGCTGATCGCGCAGCTTGACGCGCGACAGGTTGAGCACGCCGTCCTGCATGGCGCACAGCACCTTCTGGCCGCGGCCGGTGCGGTTGCGCTGGAAGAGAGCGGTCACGATGCCGAGCGCCAGATGCAGACCGGTGCCGGAGTCGCCGATCTGCGCGCCGGTCACGAGCGGCGGGCCGTCACGGAAGCCGGTGGTCGACGCCGAACCGCCGGCGCACTGCGCGACGTTCTCATAGACCTTGCAGTCCTCGTAGGGCCCGGGGCCGAAGCCCTTGACCGAGGCGACGATCATGCGCGGGTTGAGCTTGTGGATGTAGTCCCAGGTCAGGCCCATGCGATCGAGCGCGCCGGGCGCGAAGTTCTCGACCAGCACGTCGCAGGACTTGATGAGCGCGTTGAGGACGCGCATGCCCTGCGGATGCTTGGAGTCGATGGTGATCGACCGCTTGTTGTGATTGAGCATGGTGAAGTAGAGCGAGTCCGCGCCCTTCACATCGACCAGCTGGCCGCGGGTGATGTCGCCGACGCCGGGGCGCTCGACCTTGATCACGTCGGCGCCGAACCAGGCGAGCAACTGGGTACAGGTCGGGCCCGACTGCACATGCGTGAAATCGAGGATGCGAACGCCCTGCAGCGCCTTGCCATCCTGACCGAACGGTTTGGACGACGGCCGCGGATAAGCGCCGTTTCCATTGGTCTTCTTCGGCGCAGCCTTCTTGGGCGCGGCCTTTTTGGCGGCTGGCTTCGCAGCCTTGCGCATGGCGGCTTTCGCGGCCTTTTTGGCTGGCTTTTTAGCAGCCGGTCTGGATTTGGCTTTCGCCTTCTGTTTCTTCTTGGCCATCTGATTTCTCCGTTATCTCTTGCCGTCATCCCCGCGAAGGCGGGGATCCAGCTCTAAACAATTAAGCGCTGGGTCCTCCGCATTCGCGGAGGACGACGATTATGCTTTCTTCTTCAACTGGCTCTGCGGGTTGAGATTGCCGATACGGCCGGACTCAGAACCGGCGGCCGGATCGAGCACGGCGTTGATCAATGTCGGCTTGCCGGAGTCCATCGCCTCGTTGACGGCGCGCTTGAGCTCGTCCGGCGAAGTGGCGTTGACGCCGACGCCGCCGAAGGCCTCCATCATCTTGTCGTAGCGCGCGCCCTTGACGAACACGGTGGTCGCCGGATCGTCGCTCGTCTTGTTGACGTCGGTGCCGCGATAGATGCCGTCATTATTGAAGACGACGATGCAGACCGGCAGGTTGTAGCGGCAGATGGTCTCGATCTCCATGCCGCTGAAACCGAACGCCGAGTCGCCCTCGACGCACAGCACGCGCTGGCCGGTCTCGACCGCGGCGGCGACGGCATAGCCCATGCCGATGCCCATGATGCCCCAGGTGCCGACGTCGATACGCTTGCGCGGTTTGTAGACGTCGATGATGCCGCGCGCGAGGTCGAGGGTGTTGGCGCCTTCGTTGACCAGGATGGCGTCGGGCCGCTCCTTGACGATGGTGCGCAGCACGCCGAGCGCGCCGTGATAGTCCATCGGCGAGTTGTTGTTCATCAGGCGCGGCGCCATCTTGGCGATGTTGTCGTCGCGCTTCGACGTCACCGTCTTGATCCAGTCGGCGGCGGGCGCCGGCCACTTGTCGCCCATGCCTTTGAGCAGCGCATCGACGCAGGAGCCGATATCGCCGACGACGGGCGCGACGATCTCGACGTTGGAGTCCATTTCCTTGGGCTCGATGTCGATCTGGATGAACTTCTTCGGCGCGTCGCCCCAGGCCTTGCCCTTGCCGTGCGACAAGAGCCAGTTCAGGCGTGCGCCGATCAGCATGACGACGTCGGAGTCTTTCAGCACGGTCGAACGCGCCGCGCCGGCGCATTGCGGATGCGTGTCGGGCAGCAGGCCCTTGGCCATCGACATCGGCAGGAACGGCACGCCCGACTTTTCGACCAGAGCCTTCACGGCGTCGTCGGCCTGGGCGTAGGCCGCACCCTTGCCGAGAATGATCAGCGGCTTCTTGGCGCTTTTGAGCACATCGAGCGCGCGCTTGATCGAGTCGGGCGCCGGGAGCTGAGCGGGGGCTGGATCGATGACCTTGACCAGCGACTTCCTGCCGGCCTCGGCATCCATCACCTGGCCGAACAATTTGGCCGGCAGATCGAGATAGACGCCGCCCGGGCGGCCCGACACCGCGGCGCGGATCGCGCGCGCGAAGGCGATGCCGATGTCCTGCGCGTGCAGCACGCGGAACGCCGCCTTGCACAGCGGCTTGGCGATGGCGAGCTGATCCATTTCCTCGTAATCGCCCTGCTGCAGGTCGACAATCTCGCGCTCGGACGAACCGGAAATCAGGATCATCGGGAAGCAGTTTGTCGTCGCGTGCGCGAGCGCGGTGAGGCCGTTGAGGAAACCCGGCGCCGACACGGTGACGCAGACGCCCGGCTGCTTGGTGAGATAGCCGGCGATCGAGGCCGCGTAACCCGCCGCCTGTTCGTGGCGGAACGACAGAACGCGAAGACCTTCCGCCTGCGACATGCGCAGGAAATCGGTGATCGGAATGCCGGGCACGGCGTAGAGCGTCTTGACGCCATTGAGCTTGAGCGCGTCGATGATGAGGTTGAAACCGTCGGTCAACTCACGTTCTTCGCCGGCGCCCTGCTTCACCGCTGCTTCTGCCATTTTACTCGCTCCCCTCTTCTTTCATGCTGCGGCTGCCGCTCGCGCCGGGCGCCTCGCGGGCCGCTCAAGTTCGATGTCAGTCCAGATAATCGGCGAACTTCGCCACGTGCTCGGCCAGTCCGAGCGCGTGATCGCGCACCAGGCTTTCAGCGCGTTTGGTGTCGCGCGCCTCCAGCGCCTCGATGATCGCCATGTGATCCTGAATCGACCGGTCGGCGCGATCCTTCTCGCCGATGGTGGTGCGGCGGATCATCCGCATATGCGTGAACAGATTCGCCGCCAGATCGATCAACACCTGGTTCTTGCTGAGCCGGATGATCGTCTGGTGGAATTCGATGTTGGCGTCGGAATATTCGTCGAGATGGGCGCGCAATTCGCCGTCGATGAAGGCGGCGAACATCTCGCGCAGGCCCTCGATTTCCTCGTCGGTCGCGGCCTGGGTGATCAGGCGCGCCGCCATGCTCTCGAGCGCCGCCCAGGCCGTGATCATTTCGATCACTTCCTGCTTTGTCTTGCGTACGACATAAATGCCGCGGCGCGGCACCGAGCGCACGAAACCTTCGCTTTCGAGCTGCGCCATCGCCTCGCGCACCGGCGTGCGGGATATGCCGAAGTCCTGCGCCAGCTTGCGCTCGTCGAGCCGGATTTCGTCGCGGCTGTGGTAGATGTCCATCGCCACGATGGCGTTTTTCAGCGCCGTATAAGCCTTGTGCTTGAAGCTGGGCGATTCCTCGATCGGCGCCAGAGTCGGTTTTACCGCGCCAGCGGGCATGCGCACGGCGTGGCCGGCGCGACCGCGCGGCAGACCATTCCGGGTACTGATACCTTTTGTGCTCATGTCCGACCGATGGCCTATCTGGTATACAATATGCCAGAGGCGCGGGAGGGCCGCAACTGTCTTCCCTCCCGCGTCGTTTTATTCCGCCGCCCTCGGTGCGGGGGCCTGGCCACGCAGCCGGGTCCAGGCCCCCTGGATGATCGGCCAGAACAGCGCGATCAGGCCAAGCGTCATGACCGAGCCGACCAGAGCGTTCGAGAAGAAGACGCCCAGATTACCTTGCGATCCGAGCAAAGCCTGCCGCAGCGACACCTCCGCCTTGTCACCGAGCACAATGGCAAGCACCAGCGGCGCTAGCGGATAGTTGGCCTTCTTCATGAAATAGCCGACCACGCCAAACACCAGCATCATCACGACATCGAAGGTGTTGTTGTGAACGGTGTAGGCGCCGATGGCGCAGAGCACGAGAATGATCGGCGCGATGACGCTGAACGGAATGCGCAGAATCGCGGCGAACAGCGGCACGCAAGTGAGGACCACGATCAGGCCGACGATGTTGCCCATGTACATCGAGGCGATAAGGCCCCAGACGAAGTCGGTCTGTTCGACGAACAGCAGCGGACCGGGCTGCAGACCCCAGATCAACAGGCCGCCGAGAAGCACGGCCGCCGTCGGCGAACCGGGCACGCCGAGCGCGAGCATCGGCAGCAAGGCGGCGGTGCCGGCGGCATGGGCGGCGGTTTCCGGCGCGATGACGCCTTCGATTTCACCCTTGCCGAAGTTCTTGCCGCGCTTGGAGATGCGCTTGGCGATACCATAGCTCATGAATGACGCCGGCGTCGCACCGGCCGGCGAGATACCCATCCAGCAGCCGATGAGGCAGGAGCGCAGCGACAGCATCCAGTATCTCGGCAGTTCCTTCCAGGTCTTGAGCACGACCTTGAGGTCGATCTTGGCGGACTTGCCGCGGAACGACAGCCCCTCTTCCATCGTCAGCAGAATTTCGCCGATGCCGAACAGGCCAATAACGGCGATGAGAAAGTCGAAGCCGCCGATCAACGTTTCCGAGCCGAAGGTCAGACGCAATTGCCCCGTCATCTGGTCGAGGCCGACCGCACCAAGAGCAAAGCCGATCATCATGGCCGCGATAGTCTTGAACGGCGGCTCCTTGCTCAGGCCGACGAAACTGCAGAAGGCGAGGAAGTAGACCGAGAAGATTTCGGCCGGACCGAATCTGAGCGCGAAGCTGGCGACCAGCGGCGCCACGAGCGTAATCATAATGACGGCGAATAGCGCGCCGACGAAGGATGACGTGAAAGCGGCAGTGAGCGCTTCACCCGCCTTGCCCTGCTGCGCCATGGGATAGCCGTCGAATGTGGTCGCGACCGACCATGGCTCGCCGGGGATGTTGAATAGAATCGACGTGATAGCGCCTCCGAACAGCGCGCCCCAGTAGATACAGGACAGCATGATGATCGCCGAAGTCGGCGACATGCTGAAAGTGAGCGGCAGCAGGATGGCGACGCCATTGGCGCCGCCGAGGCCCGGCAGCACGCCGACGATCACGCCCAGCACAATGCCGACCACCATGAGAAGCAGGTTGTGCGGCTGGACCACCACCGCAAAGCCGTGCATCAAATTGCCGATGTCTTCGAACATTTCCATATTCCCTGATCCGCCGGCGAGCGCTGGCAGCGTGACTGTCCCTTAAGACCGCGGCTTCTGCCTACCGCGATCCGATTTTCTCAAGACGTCGAGAACCTGGCGCCTCAGCCGACGGCGAGGCCCAACATCTGCTCGAGCGGCCCCTTCGGCAAAGGCACCAAGAACCAGCGCTCGAATGTGATGAAGAAGAAAATCGGCACGCCAATCGCGACCGGTATGGCGACTTGCGGCTTGTACTTGCCCAACCACAGCATGAAGAGGCCGATCAGAAGCGCCGATGCGACGTAGATGCCGGCAAAGGGAATGATCGTCACATAAACCGCGGTTGGGACGACGACCGTGAGAACCTTGTATATCTGGTCCCAGGTCGCAAACACCGAGCCGTCATTCGGGGCGGCGAGCACATTGTAGAGATTGACCACAGCGGAGATGATGATGGCCAGCCCGATATAGAACGGGAAGAAGCCAGCCATCGGACCGTCATCGGCCCAGCCAATACCGACCTTGAGGCTGCCGAGAACGGTTATTATCCCGAACGCACCGACGACGACGGCAACACCCGCTTCGACGCCCCGGTGGGACGGGCCTGCCCCACCGGTTTCATGTGCCGCATCGCTCATCGCATTCCCCCAAGGGTCAATGGGTTTTCTTGGCTTCAGTCTTCTGGATTTTTAGTTGCTCTTGGAGGCCAGGAAGCCCGCTTCCTTCATCAGGCTTTCGTGGATTTTTTCATTTTCGGCGACCCACTTGGCGTATTCGTCTCCGACCATGAAGGTGGTGTTGAAAGCACCGTCGCTCATCAGCTTCTTCCACTCGGGCGTCTCGCGCACCTTCTTGAACATCTCCACGTAATACGCGACCGCTTCCTTGCTGACGCCCGGCGGCATGAAGTAGCCGCGCAGCATCAGGTATTCGACGTCAAGACCTTCGGATTTGCAGGTCGGAATCGAATTCCAGGTGAGGTCGCCCTGAATCTTCTCGTTGTAGTCGAGCTTCTTGGAGTCGAAGACGCAGAGCGGGCGGAGCTTGCCGGCACGCCAGTGAGCCACAGCTTCGATCGGATTGTTGACGGTCGAGTCGACGTGGCCGCCAACGAGCTGCACGGCAACGGCGCCGCCACCGGACTGCGGAATGTAGATCATCTTCTTGCCGGTCGCCTTCTGCAGCGCGACGGTGATGATCTGGTCTTCCTGCTTCGAGCCAGTGCCGCCCATCTTGAAGGTGTTGTCCGGCGCCGCCTTGATCGCGTCGACGAATTCCTTCGTCGTTTTGTAGGGCTTATCGGCATTGACCCAAAGAATGAACTCGTCGAGCGCCATCATCGCGACCGGAGTCATGTCCTTCCAGGAGAAGGGGATGCCGGTGGCCAGCGGCGTGGTGAACAGGTTCGACAAGGTGATGATCAGCTTGTGATCGTTGCCTTTGGAATTCTTGACGTCGAGAAAGCCTTCGCCGCCCGCACCACCCGACTTGTTGACGACGACAACCGGCTGCTTCGTCAGATTGTGCTTGGTGATAATGCCCTGCATGGTGCGGGCCATCTGATCGGCGCCGCCGCCGGTGCCGGCGGGGACAATGATCTCGATAGGATGGCTCGGCTCCCATGCCTTGGCCGGAACAACTGACAGTGCGAGCAGGCCGCTCGCGAATGTGGCGGTACCGATAGACAGAATCGTCTTGGCAACGGACATCGCATCCTCCCTGTTAGATCGTTCATGGAGCAAGCGCTTGCCGCCGCCCCGTGGACTTGAACGCCGGTTATTTGTTTTGGCGTTTATTATACATTATACCAATATAATCGCGGACCGTCCGCAAGCGGAAAAAGCGCAAAACCTCACGTGCAAGTGCAGCAAACGTCGCTGCGGCGCACTCGGCTTAATGCAAAAAGCCCATCAAATACTTCGCCATCACAGATCACTTTCACATTGATAGTTCGGCCACGACGCCATCTCCCGCGTCAAAGGGCATCTTCGGCGCGCGAACTCATGCTTTTTAAATTTCAGTTCAGAAAATCGGTGCGTTTTGCGGGCGATCGCCTAACGCAACGCACAACGATGCTCATTGCCCACAGCAATGAGACACCCGCGACTCGCACGAGCCTGCGAGACCAAGCGTCCAGGACAAATGCTAACGGGATGCGCGGGCTCTAATCGGTCAAAGCCAAGCTGATCCGGAGCTTTCCGGCTCTGAGGCAATCGGGCGTCAGTATCTCGTTCCGGCGGGCTTTCTCGCGTGAACCGGGATCCGCTTCGCTCGAAACCCTCTAGCGCCAGTCGGCGACGCGCTGCAGTTCCGCGGCATTGAGAATGGTGAGCGTGCGCCCACCGATTTCGACCATGCCGGCACGCTGCAGTTCGCCGAGAATCTTGCTGACATGAACCGGGGTCAGCCCGGTCGCGTCGGCGATATGACGCTGGCGCAGCGGGAAGTCGAACGTCTGTGTTCGTACCGTTGAGCGCCTGGCTACCTTTTCCGACAGCCTGAGAATAAGACGGGCGATGCGCTCATCGGCACGGCGCCGGCCAAGGTCGAGCGCCAGCTGATCGGCGCGGGTTTTGGCCTCGTTCCAGAGCTTGAACAGCCGTTCAAGCAGGTCGCTGCGTCCGAACAGGTATTCCTTGAGCTCATCGCGCTTGAACTTGCGGTATGTGACCTCAGTAATTGCTTCCACGGCGTGACCCGACAGCGGAGCAATCAAGCTGCCGATCGAAACAATGTCGCCCGGCAGCAAGAAGGAGATGATCTGTCGCCGCCCGTCGGGCAGAGCAATGGACGACATGGCCCAACCGCTGCAAACGATTGGCACATAGTCTGACCATTCCTTCGGATGGAGAATCAGTCGCCGTGCGGGAATCGTATGGAGCGAACTAGCGACCGGCACCGTATGCAACTCGGAAGCGGCATCCTTGCCAAGGCCGCCGCAGAGGAGATTGTGAACCGGGCAAAGCGAGCAGGCTCTGTCGCAAGAAACGGCGCACATCGTGGCCGCCATCTTCGGATCGTCGGCCTGTAATGGCGCGGTGGAACCGATCATTGCGTCGGCCATCTGATTGGCGAAAGCGCCGGTGCCGCCGAATGAGGAGGCCTCAATTGCTGGCTTGGGGGAATTTCGGGTCGCAAAGTTTGTCAAGGGATGGAAATCCGGTTGTCGATAACGAAAATCGTTCACGCGAACGCGTTACAACCGCGGGTAGATTTGCCAAGTTATCGCAATTTCTACGTTCCGCATCCTGAGCATCGCGGCGAGAATACAAAGATTTCCTCGAATCAATGACCGCAAGTTCCCAATTAACATAAGTCTTCTACATTTGGAGTACAGAAAAAAGACATTAAACTAGATTGCAACTCCCTAACTACGCACCGCAATACAGTAGGCGGCGCAGAAAAACTTCGAATTTCCAGCATCCTGACGATTTCACAAATCCGAATCGTATAATGAGCGGGGGCAGCCTGCCATCAACACTTTCTTTATTATTCTGGATTGTCATGTGCGGAACACGGCCCTCTTAACGGCTCATTATCCGGAATCGGCAAAATTGCGGGAACCCGCCGAGATTCACAAAATACGACAATAGCGACGCCAGCCTGTCTTCCAAATCTCCACTCGCGCGATTGATCGTTCGGTCTCAAGGCCCGGAATGAAAAACTCGACCATCAATTTGCGCGACCTGGTCATTCTCGTCGCCGATCCGAATTCATATCTACGCCGTGTCATCAACGGCATGTTGCGCGGATTCGGCGCGAACAAGGTCATGGAAGTCGACAGCGCCACTGGCCTCTTCCAGGCGCTGACAAGCCAGAAGATCGACATCCTGCTGTGCGACATGCGACTGCCGCCGCATGGCGGCCTGAAGCTGACGCGCACCATCCGCCGCAACGCCGACAACGAAAATCGCACCATACCGATCTTGCTGATGTCGAGCGACACCAGCGAGTCGACGGTGAAGAACGCGCGCGATGCCGGCGCCAACATTGTCGTAGCAAAACCGATGTCCCCCAGCGGCCTCTACGACCGGCTGGGCTGGATTGTTTTCAATCCCCGGCCCTTCGTCGATTGCGCGACTTACTTCGGCCCTGACCGCCGCTTTAAAATTGAAGGCTATCCAGGCGGTGTCGGCCGTCGCAAGGGCGACAAGGCGATCGAGGTCGCGGCCGAAGAAGGCCCGAGCCTTAACCAGAACGACATCGATAGCCTCTTCTCGAATGCCCGCGCAGGACAAGACTGATGCCCAAGCCAGGCGACACGGAAGCCAACATCTTCTACGCCGATACGCGGTTCGAGCGGCTGGCCCGGCGTCCCGGCGGCGTCAGCCGCGAGGAGGCCATCGAGCGCGCGCAAAGCGCGGTGCAGGAGCTTAAAACCGACTTTATCACGTGGATCGACGAGCAACTGGCCGAACTGAGCAGCACGCTCGACGCCCTCGCTCAGGCCCCCAATGACAAGGCGGCGCTGGAGCGGGCGCATCAGAAGAGCGCCTACCTCCGCGATGTCGGGGGCACCATGGGCTATACGCTGGTGACTTTTGTCGCCTCAACCTTGTGCGACATCCTCGACGCTTATATTGCCGGTGCGCCGTTCGACAAGAACGTCACCGACTGCCACATGGATGCGTTCCTGCTCGCCCGCACCGACGAATACCGCCATATGCGTCCGCAGGAAGTGCCAGAGCTGGCAAAAGGCCTGCTCCGCGTGGTCGAGGTTTCAAGCATCGTACCGGCCGGCGACGGCAAGGAATAGACCGCCGCATCGGCGTTGCGACCGGTCAGGCCGGTCGGCGGCTGCGCTGGAACGCAATGACCTGCGCCGCAGTCTCTGGCTTGAGCTTGTTATAGATCGTGCGGCAGTTGTCGACCGTATCGGCGGCAAGCCCGCTGCGCCCGGCACACAGCATCAGGATCGCACGCGTCGTCGCCCAGGACAGGCCAATCGCCTTGGCGACCAGCAGAATCGTCTCCTCGCGATCAAAGATCATGGCGCGCTCGACAAGCGTCAGCGGCATATCGCCCATCGCCGACAGCGCCACCGCCGTCTCTTCGAACTTGCCCGCGCGTGCGAAGGCATCGACATCGCGCTCGGTGAGGTTATCCGCGCGCTTCATGTTCTCGATAAGGTCGCGCGCGGCGGTGTAATCATGCGACAGCACGGCCTGCTTCTGTATGTCGGACGCAACCTTGTCGACAACGCTTTCAACATGGCTAGCGATTTCCGGGTGTGCAGACTGCAGCGCCTCGCGTACAGCGTTCGACGCCGTCGACAGGAGGCGCAAAAAGTGCTGGCGCGGAATTTCCGGTCGCGAACCGACCGTTCTGGCTAGTTCGTCATCACCCTGCGAGCGTCGCACCAGACGCAGATATCCGGTTTCCGAGAGCCTGGCACCCTTGTTGCGGGCGACATTGAGGGCGACGTCGCGGTTGCCACGCTCCACCAATACGTCGGTGACGGTCTCCGCGATTTCCTTGCGGCTCGAAATCGCCATCAGATGGGGTTGGCTCTTGGTACGGGCGGTTTCGACCAGCGAAGCGTTATCGATACGGCTGGATTCAGCGAGCACCGGTCCTGCCACCGAGATATCGTCGTCCATCGCAAGGTCACGAATGACACCGAGCGGTGCATTCGGAACCGATTTAATCCGCTCTGCCAGCGCCGCGCGCGCCGAGGTCTCGATGTCCGACATCAGATGCCGGAACACCTGATCGAACATCTTGACGTGATCTTCCGAAAAATGGCTGGAGCCGAACACGAACAGATCGGTGACCCGACGCAACGTCTTGGCGCGCTTGTCCGCCGGCCCGTTGACAAGAGCGTCTTCCAACTCGGTGAGGAAGGCATTGTTCGACATTTGCGTCTCCTATGCCGGGGCCTGGACGTCAGTAAACAACGTCAAGCCCGATCTCCGCCGCCTGCTCGGGTGAAATGTCGGGCAGCATCACGTCATCCAGTTCCGGCTGCAGGCGGCTGAGCAACCGTTCCTTGAGGTCCGCGACCGTAATGTCGCCAATGACGGTGTGACCAAGCCGCGCGCGCGCTTCGCCGCTTTCAGGAGTCGACGGGTGCGCCTGAGCATAGCGCGCCAGCGTCTCGGCGAGCGCCTCAAACTCCTGCTTCAGGCGGTCGAAACTCTGAAGAACGACAACGGTATCGCGGTCCGGCTTGTTGCTCATGACAAAGTCCGTCACGCGCCCGACCGTCTCGTCAAGGCGCCAGACATTGTCGAGCATCATGGCAGCAAGGACCGCCAGGAACGCGCTCACATCGTTGTCTGCGTCTTCCGCTGCCACAAATCTACCCCTGAACGATTCGCCGTCCGGTACGGTTACGACAGCTTGCCGATAACCGCTTCGATCTTGTCGCGTAGAATCGCCGACGTGAAAGGCTTGACCAGATAATTATTCACGCCGGCCTGCGCGGCCTTGACCACCAGTTCGCGATCGCCGCGGCCGGTGAGCATGATGAAGGGTACCTTGCGGGCAACTGGATGACCGCGCACCGCGCGCAACAGGCCGAGCCCGTCCATTTCCGGCATATTGTAATCGGAAATGATCAGGTCGAGCGGCTGGACCGCTGCTGTCTCCATGGCTTGCACGCCATTCTCCGCCTCATGGATATGACGGAATCCGATCTCTTCGAGCGCCATGCGGGTCATCTGCCGCACGCTGTTCTGGTCGTCGACGACGAGAACCTTGATTGCTCCGGGTACTGGCATCTTCTAACACTCCTTAAAGCGGACCGCGTTTGTTTGTTCTAGTTCAAGGCGGGTTGAGCCGCTCTGCTGGTTGCGTGGTTGGTGATAGGCGTCTGTGCGGCGAGCTCGGCGAGCTTCTCGACGTCGAGAATGAAGGCGACCCGGCCATTGCCCAGAATGGTGGCGGCAGCGATACCCGGGACCGCGCCGTAGCTTTCCTCGATGCTCTTGATCACGACTTGCTGGTGGCCGAGCAGTTCGTCGACAACGAGGCCAATGCGCGAGCCGTCACCATTATCGGTCACGATCACGACGCGCTCGCTGTTGCTGCCTGAAGCCGAGTCGACACCCAGCAGATCCGACAGCAGGATGATGGGCACGAACTCGCCGCGCAATTGTAGCATGCCGTGCGTGCCGATCAGCGCGCTGATCTCGCCGCGCGACGGCCGCAGACACTCGACGATCGCCGACAGCGGCATGACATAGGTCTGGGTGCCGACCTTGATGACCATGCCATCCATCACCGCGAGCGTCAGCGGCAGTGCGAGCTGGATGGTCATGCCCTGGCCGCGCACCGACTTCAACGTAATACGGCCGCCGAGATCCTGGATGTTGCTGCGCACGACGTCCATTCCGACGCCGCGACCGGAGATGTCGGATATTACCTCGGCAGTCGAGAACCCCGGCATCATGATCAGATTGTTGATTTCGTCTTCGGTGAGCTGCGCATCGGGCCCGACCAGGCCCTTCTCACGCGCGATCTTAAGCACGCGCTCGGAATTGACGCCCGCGCCGTCGTCCTTGATCTCGATGACGATACGTCCGCCGCGGTGCTCGGCGGAAAGACGGATGACGCCCTCCTCCGGCTTGCCCGCGGCAATGCGCGCCGACGGCGACTCTACGCCGTGATCGACGGAATTGCGGATGATGTGCGTCAGCGGATCGCCGAGGCGTTCGATAATCGAGCGATCAACCTCGGTGGTCTCACCGTGCGTTTCCAGCCGGACTTTCTTGTGCGTCTTGGCCGCGACCTCGCGCACCAGCCGCGGCATGCGCTGGAACACTGAACCGACCGGCTGGGCGCGCATGGACATGACGCTGTCCTTGAGTTCGCGCGTATGATGCGCGACCTCGTCGAGAATCTGGATCAACCGCATGCTGGTCGATTCCGGCAGATCCTGGACAATCTGACCGAGCATAGCCTGCGATATCACGAGTTCGCCGACCATATTGACGACGCGGTCGATACGATCGAGTTCGATACGCGTCGTCGTCGCCGCGGGCTTCCCACGACCGCCACCACCGCCCTGCTCGCCTTCGGGCTTTGCCATAGCCGGCTTGATCTCAGCCCGGGGTGCCGGCATGGCCGGCGCAACCGACGGAGCCTCGATCACCGGCAAGGCCGCAACCGCTTCCGGCATCGCCGTATCCGCGATCACCACCTGCGGTGCGGCAACTGCGGCCGGCGGCGTGTCGTTCTCGATCGACAAATCGCAGTCGCCCATCACGAATTCGAAGACCTCTTCGACCTTCGCGCGCGGCTCTTCCGTTCGCAGGGTGATCGTCCACCACAGGTAGGGAACGTCAACTTCAATGTCCGTCAATGCCGGCAGATCGTCGGAGTTGGCTTCTATCTCCGCTTCGCCCAGCTTGCGCAATTCCCGCAGAACATAGAGCGGCTCATTGGCTTTCTTCAGCATTTCCGGCTTCGGCCGGAACACGATCTTGTAGACACCGCGGCCGTCTCCGCCGACCGGCGCGTCTTCGGCGCCTAGGTCGTCGAGATTGACGGCAACCGGCATGAAATCGAGGCCGTCGAATTCGGCCGGCGCGATATCCCCGTCGTCTCCACCGCCGCCACCTTGCTCGATGATCTGTTCGAGCCCGCTGCGCACCTCGGCGCCGAAACCTTCGGCAATGGTCTCACCGCCGCGCGACATCTGCACCAGGTCGGAGAGCACGTCGCTCGCCGACAGGAGGACATCGAGATTGTCCGGCGTCGCGGTAAGGCTGCCATTGCGCAGGCCGTCGAGCACGGTTTCGAAGACGTGGGCAAACCCGACGAGCTGTTCGAAGCCGAAAATGCCGGCACCACCTTTGACCGAGTGGACTCCGCGGAACACGGCATTGATCGTCTCGTCATTGCCCTCGCCCGACCTGATGTCGGTGAGGCCAATTTCGATCTGCTGCATCGCTTCGTCGCATTCGTCGAAGAATGTCTTCTTCAGATCGTCCAAGCTTGCCATGTCGTTGAGCCTTGTCAGTCAGCCTTGGTACATCGAGCGGTTCAGGGCGCCACTTTACGCACGGTGGCGACAAGACGGTCCGGATCGAACGGCTTGACCATCCAGCCGGTAGCGCCAGCATCGCGTGCAAGGTTTTTCTTGTCGCCGTCGCTCTCGGTGGTGAGCACCAGGATCGGCTTTGATTTGTAAGCCGGGTCCTTGCGCAGGTTCCGGATCACCTCATAGCCGTCCATGCGCGGCATGTTGATGTCGGTGATGATGACATCGACCTCCGCCTTCTCCTTGGCCAGGACATCAAGGCCATCCTGGCCGTCAACGGCCTGGATGACGTCGAAACCCGCCTCGACAAGCGTGAGCATCAGCATGTCGCGTATCGTCTTCGAATCGTCGATGGTGAGAATTCGCTTACTCATGACCTTCTCGCTAATTGGAGGAAGTTCGTCTTCGGTAATCACCGTAATTTGGGCCGGCGTGGCGTCGATATCCTCGCCGGTGTATTCCTCTGCCGCGGCAGGTTGGCTGCGGTCGAGATAGGTCGTCCAATCCAAACCGAAATCCTCGAAGGCGGCAACGAAAGCCGCCGATGGATCCTTGATCCTGATACTGTCGTTGCCGCGCACGGCCGACAGGATGATCTGCGTGCAGGGCAACGTGAGCACTTCGACGTCGGATGCGTCGAGCGCCAGCGGCGCGTCGCCCTTGGTCCGCTGCCGCATCTGCTCGAGAAACGATTCGGCGGCCGCCTGATCGAGGGCGCCCGGGAGCTTCAGCATATTCTGTTCGGCGTTGATCATAATCGGCTTGCCTATGCCCGCACTGCGGATTTGGTCGAGGACTCGCAGGCCTCCATGATCGCATCAGCCATATGCGAGAGTGACGCCTGCTTCATCACGGCGCCGCGCTCGAAGGCGACGCGCGGCATGCCGTAGATCAGCGCCGAGCTTTCGTCCTGGCCGAGCGTGTAGGCGCCGGCCTTGCGCATCGCGAGCAGGCCTTCGGCGCCGTCCTTACCCATGCCGGTGAGGATCGCGCCGACGGCACCGCGACCAACGCTGTCCGCCACCGATCGGAACAGCACATCGACCGACGGCCGGTGGCCGGAGACCGGCGCTGATTCGCTCAAGGTACAACGATATTGGTTCGAGACGCGCACGACCTCGAGATGATGCGAGCCGGGCGCGATGTAGACGTGCCCCGGTTCAATCGGATCGTTGTGCTTGGCCTCGGACACCTTCATCGGACATTCGCGGTTGAGCCGTTCGGCAAAAGCCGCAGTAAATCGCGGCGGCATATGCTGGGTGACGACAATTGGCGGGCATTGTGCCGGAAGGTCCATTAATACCGTCTTTAGGGCCTCAACACCGCCCGTCGAAGCACCAATGGCGACAAGCTTTTCCCCGCCCGCACTGTAAATTCTCGTTGTCTTGCGCGCCGTCGACGGCGCCGCGCCACGTCCAACCCGCGCGCGCGCCGCATGCTTGACCTTGGCGCGCAATTCACCGGCGATCTCCGTCAATCCGTGCGCCGCGTCTTGAACCGGCTTGGCGATGAAATCGACGGCGCCAATTTCCAAAGCTTCGAGTGTGGTTTCCGCGCCAGCTTGCGTAAGCGTCGAGACCATCACGACCGGCATCGGACGCAGCGTCATGATCTTGCGCAGAAACGTAACGCCGTCCATGTTCGGCATCTCGACGTCGAGCGTCACGACATCGGGATTGAGCGCCTTGATGCGGTCGCGCGCGATCAGTGGATCGCCCGCCGTACCAACGACCTCGATCTCCGGATCCTCCGACAACAGCATGGACAAGAGCTGCCGGATGACTGCTGAATCGTCGACGATGAGAACCTTGATTTTCTTGTCCATTGGCGTTTCCTGAAATCAGTCGAACAGCGTGATTTCGCCACCGGTCTGGCGTTTCGAGATGCGGCTGACGTATTCCTTTTCCTCGCGCGCCACGGCCGGCGACTCGCCGGAGCCGAGCAGGCGTCGGATCACCTTGCCGGTCGACGGCGTGTAATGGATGCGGCGCGGCAGGTTGCCACGAAGGTCCTGCGCGACGCAGCGCAACCCTTCGGCCTCGAGATAACGAAGGATAAAGTCAGAGTTGTCGGTGCCAATCGCGTTTTGGGTATCGGTAACGTTACCGCCACCGAACACCTTGATTTCGAGCGAACTGCGCGAGCAGCCGGCCTTCAGCAATTCGTTGATGAGCTTTTCCATTGCGAAGTTACCGAAGCGCGTCGACTGCATGTCGCCCGCCCAATTGCCGGCCTTCGAATGGGGCAGCATGAAGTGGTTCATACCGCCGATGCCGAGCTTCGGATCGCGAATACAGGCAGCGACGCAAGAGCCAAGGATAGTGACAAGCACTTCGTCCGGCTTCGAGGTGACGTAGTATTCGCCCGGGAACACCTTGACCATCCAGGTCTGGCTCACGGCATCGAAGAATTTGCGCGAGGCAAATGCCGCGCTGGTGTCCGATCCCGGATCGCTCGGCCGGGCAATCGTGGCGATACTCATCAAACCCTCCGGTAAATGGTGCGGCCGACCAGGCTGATGCCCGGATGCGCGCCGTTGAGCGATTCCGAATGCCCGATGTAGAGGAATCCGCCGGGTCTGATCTTTTCGGTGAAGCGTTCGATCAGCTGCGCTTTGGTTGGAGCATCGAAATAGATCATCACGTTGCGGCAAAAGATGGCATCGAATGGCCCTTTGAAAGGCCATGTCTCCATCAGGTTGAGCCGCTTGAACGCGATCAGGCTCCGCACGCTTCGGTTCACCAGTAGCGTGTTGGCCTTGCCGGGTGCCCGCTCGAAATATTCCTGGTAGGCGCGCGGCACCTCGTCCAGCGAGTTCTCCGGATATTCGCCACGGGTACCGCGGGCGACCATCTCGGTGTCGATGTCAGTAGCGAGGATGCGGACATCCTGACGCTCGACGTCTCGAATCTCACGCTTGAGCACCATGGCGATGGTGTGCGGCTCCTCACCGCTTGAGCAACCGGCCGACCAGACGCGCAAACGGCTCGTGGAGCGATTGCGGCTGAACGGAATGGCGATCTCATCGCGGAAGTGATCGAAGTGATGCGACTCGCGGAAGAACTTGGTCAGATTCGTCGAAATCGCATTGATGAAGTTCTCGCGCTCGCTTTCGGTCGCTTCGAGATATTGCCGATAGTCGCTGAACGACTTCATGCCGAGCACGCGGAGACGGCGCGACAGGCGGCTGTAGACGAGGTTTCGCTTGCTGTCCGACAGGGCAATGCCGGCGAACTGATAGGCGAGATCGACCAGCCCGCGGAAATCAGCGTCCGAGAACAGAAATTCGCGCGAGGAGTCGTCCGCTTCGGGCAAGGCGAAGGGTGCAGACGGCGCGTTTCGCGATTTCCCGGTCGAATTCGGTGCGGTTGATTGAAGAACCTTCATCGTCAGTGCTCTTTCCACGCCGCAGCGCAGGCCGTCGGCACGGTCTCGTGTCCGGCGACAGCAACAGGCGCAGGCGGGCGCGTGGCATCCGCAATGTCACCGCAGTCTGCAAACCACCGCCTCATGAGACTTCTCGATTCCTGCTTTCGTTAGAGTCCGGGCCGCTAAATTGCGGCCCGGAGGTTCGTGCTCATCCGTTACGCAACCAGGCTTCAGAATTCCTTCCAGTCGTCGGCGTTGACGGCCTTGGCGAGCGCGGTCTGCATACTGCGCGCCGGGCCGGCATTGACTGCTTTGCGAGCCGGCGCGGGCTTGGCAGGTGCGGGCTTGG
>Ga0182747_1000684_pt1 | contig 30146 bp, 25 predicted proteins | sample eDN3rd30CBELigBY_FD_128526 | JGI IMG/M metagenome (GOLD analysis project Ga0182747, IMG submission 128526) | Enriched backyard soil microbial communities from Emeryville, California, USA - eDNA 3rd pass 30_C BE-Lig BY (version 2) (version 2) | ecosystem: Environmental > Terrestrial > Soil >... | reverse complement strand
TCAATGCGCGTCATCCGCTCGTTGACCTTGCGCCGCGCTCGTCCTAACGCGCGGCGATGGTCAGTTATCTCGATTTTGAGAAGCCGGTTGCGGCGCTTCAGGCGCGGATCGACGAATTGCGCGCGACGGCGGATGACGGCGCGCTGAACATTGACGCGGAAATCGGGCGGCTCCAGCAGCGCTCGACGACGATGCTTGCCGATCTCTACGGCAAGCTCACGCCGTGGCAGAAGACGCAGGTCGCCCGCCATGCGGAGCGGCCGCATTTCCGCGACTTCGTCGCGGGGATGTGCAGCGACTATATGCCGCTCGCCGGCGATCGTGCGTTCAGCGACGACAAGGCGATCCAGGGCGGTTTCGCCACGATCGGCGGGCGCAAGGTGATGCTCATCGGCCATGAGAAGGGCCATGATACCGCCTCGCGCGTCACCCATAATTTCGGCATGGGCATGCCCGAGGGCTATCGCAAGGCGACTCGCCTGATGCAGCTGGCCGACCGGTTCGGCCTGCCGGTGGTGACGCTGGTCGATACCTCCGGCGCGTTTCCCGGCGTACAGGCGGAAGAGCGCGGCCAGGCCGAAGCCATTGCGCGGGCGACCGAGGCCTGCCTCGCGCTCGGCGTGCCGATGGTCGCGGCGATCGTGGGCGAGGGCGGCTCCGGCGGCGCGGTGGCGCTGGCGGCGGCCAACCGCGTGCTGATGTTCGAACATGCCATTTACTCGGTGATTTCGCCCGAGGGCTGCGCCTCCATCCTGTGGCGCACGGCCGACAAGGCGGCCGACGCCGCGCAGGCGATGCAGGTGACGGCGCAGCAGCTCGCCACGCTCGGCGTGATCGACCGCATCGTGCCCGAGCCGATGGGCGGCGCGCATCGCGGCCGGGATGTCGCGATCGGGACGCTGCAAGCGGCGATCGTCGAGGAACTCGGATCGCTCGATGGCCTGGCGCCGGACCAGCTGCGCCACCAGCGCGCCGAGAAGTTTCTGGCGCTCGGCTGACCGCATTTGCAATTCGCCCGCACCGGCTTAGTCTGGGCGGGAAGCGGCAGAAGGGGCATCCTTGGCACAATATCATGTGAGAACCTGTCTTGGCGCGGCGGCTTTTGTCGGCGCCTTGGCGCTGGCGGCAACCGGCACGGCGCAGCAGCGGCAGATCCAGACGGCCACGGCGATCAGCCCGGCCGAGCGCGCGCAAGGGGCCAAGGCCCATCCCGAACTGCTCGCGGAATTTGGCGGGCTCTATACCGGCCCGCAGGCGGCCTATGTGACCAGCGTGGGCCGACGGATCGCGGTGGAGTCCAGCCTCTCCAGCCAGCAGAATGATTTCACGATCAGCCTGCTCAACTCATCGGTCAACAACGCGTTCGCCATTCCGGGCGGCTATGTCTATGTCACCCGCCAGTTGATGGCGTTGATGAATGACGAGGCCGAGCTGGCCGGCGTGCTGGGCCATGAGATCGGCCATGTCGCCGCGCAGCATAGCAACAAGCGGCAGAGCGCAGCGACGCGCAACAGCATTCTGGGCGTGCTCGGGCAGGTTCTGGTCGGTGCGGTGGCGGGCGATTCGGGGCTGGGGCAAATGCTTCAGAAGGGGATCGGCACCGGCAGCCAATTGCTCACCCTCAAATTTTCCCGCACGCAGGAATATGAAGCGGATGATCTGGGCATCCGCTATCTCGCCAAGGCAGGCTATGATCCCAGGGCGCTGTCCTCCATGCTCGCCTCGCTGGCGGCGCAAACCGCGCTGGATAGCAAGACGCAAGGGCAGGCCAGTGGCGTGCCGGAATGGGCGAGCACCCATCCGGACCCCGCCTCCCGCGTGCGCCGGGCGCTGACCAATGCGCAGGCGACCGGCTCGCGCAGCACATTGCGCCATGCCGAGACATTCCTGAGCAATGTGGATGGCCTGACCTATGGCGATGATCCCAAAGAAGGCGTGGTCCGGGGGCAGCAGTTTCTGCATCCTGTCTTCCGGCTGAAGTTCACCGCACCCAATGGCTATGCGATCCAGAATGGCGCCAGCGCGGTGTCGATCGCCGGGCAAACCGGGCAGGCGCAGTTCAGCAGCGCGGCCTATGATGGCAATCTCGATGGCTATGTGCAGACCATCTTCACCCAATTGGCGGGGCAGGGGCAGCGCCCCTCCATCGACATTCGCCGCAGCACGATCAATGGCCTGCCGGTTGCCTGGGGTGCTGCGAGCATGAGCAATTCGCAAGGCAAGCGACTCGATGTGACGGTGGTGGCCTATCAGTTCGGACCGTCCACCGCCTATCATTTCATCGTCGTGAATCCGGCCGGGCAAGGGCTGGGGACGCTTGGCAGTCTGATCAATTCAGTCAGCCGGATGAGCGATGCCGAGGCGAGCGGGGTCAAAGGGCGGCGGGTGCGCCTCGTGACCGTCAAGGCCGGGGACAGCCCGAGCAGCCTCGCGGCGCGCATGGCCTATCAGGACTATCAGCTCGACCGGTTTCTGGTGCTGAATGGCCTTGCGGCCAATACGCCGCTGACGGCGGGGCGTCGGGTGAAGATCATCACGGACTGATTGGAAATCAAGGATATTCCAGATGCAAGAAACGGCGACACTTGCGTGCCGCCGTCCCATTGTCGTTCGAGGAGTCGTCGAACAATAGGTGATTATTTCTCGTTGGCGTTGCTGAGGTCGTCGCTGACCTTGTTGAATGTGTTGGTCAAATTGCCACCAAGTGACGTCAAGGCGGTGATAGCGGCCACCGCGATAAGCGCAGCGATCAGGCCATATTCGATAGCCGTTGCGCCCTTGTTGTTCTTGAAAAGCTTGCGAAAGAATTTCATCATAAACCTCCTCAGGTTCTATCGATCCTAATCTGCCCCACCCGCTGCATCGGTCAGCGCGTAATTGGCTGTTTATGGGCAGAGTGATTTAAAATTCACTAATCCAGCACAGCGGTGGACAGAATTGATGCTTAACGATTGGTGACCTCATTGGAGATATGGTTCCACATGCCGTTGGTCTTGCTGGCGAATTCGTTCATTGCGCCGATGATCGCCAGCACGATGAGCGCGATGATCAGGCCATATTCCACGGCCGTCGCGCCGCGCTGGCAGGCTGATATCTTGTGGAAACGTGCACGCACCGCATTTCCCCTGCGACAGGACGGGTCGGGCCGCTATGTAGGGCGTGATATGTTAAGATTTGATAGAAGCGCTGCAGGCGCATGACACCCGACCTGACCGTGCAACCGCTCATCGTCGTCGCTGCCGCGCTGATCGATGCGCAATCGCGGATCTTCGTGCAGCAGCGCCCGCTGGACAAGACTATGGGCGGGCTGTGGGAGTTTCCCGGCGGCAAGCTGGAACCGGGCGAGACGCCGGAGGACGCCCTGATCCGCGAATTGCGCGAGGAACTGGGCATCGAAACCGAAACCGCCTGCCTTGCCCCCGCGACCTTCGCGACCGGCCAGATTGGCGAACGGCCGCTGCTGCTCCTGCTCTATGTCTGCCGCAAATGGCAGGGCATGGTGTGGCCCACCGAAGCGCTCGATAGTCGCTGGCTGCACAGCCACGACTTGTTCGCGCTTGACATGCCGCCGGCCGACGAGCCGCTTGTGGCTATGCTGGACGCGCTGCTTTGACGCTTGTCCGAGCGACGTGAAACAGCCGTCCGTGCGGGCTTCAATCCGCCGGTTTGGGTGATCGCAGCGCGTCGGCGAGGGAGACGGTGGCGCTGCCGCGGCGGGCGGGCCTGGGCTGGCTGGCGCTGGGGTGCCAGCCGCTGCCATGCAGGATCACGAAGCATTCGGTCACGCGCCCGTCGGCATCGGCCGCACTGGTGAAGTGCTCGGCTGCGCGGACAAGGCCGGCGCGGGTGAGCGGCGGCGGCGCGGATGCGAGGCATTGCGCGGCGCCCATGCCGCGCAGATCGGCAAGCAGCCGGAACAGCGAGCCATAGCGCACATCAAGCGGCTGATGGTCCGCCACCGGCATGGCGAAACCGGCGCGGGCGAGCAGGTCGCCCAGTGCGCGCACATCGACCTGCGGGTGAATGCGCTGCGCCGGCCGGTCGCCATCCGCCGCCAGCAGCGCCGCGCGCAGGCGAGGCAGGGAGCCGGCGCCGATGAAGCTCAGCAGCAGCAGGCCATCGGGCTCCAGCACCCGGTTGAGGCCGAGCAGCGCGCCGGGCAGATCGTTGATCGTATCGAGCGTGCCGCAGCACAGGATCAGATCGAATTCCCCGTCCGCATAAGGCAGCATGTCCTCTCGAATGACGCGGCCGCCGCTGCGCGCCGCCCACACCGGGCCGGGGTCGGCGCAGGTGACCGCGCAGCCCCGGGCCGCCAGGGCATCGGCCAGGCGGCGATCCGGCACGCCGATGACCAGCGCGCGGGTGAAGCTGCGGCTGACATCGCCGAGGCGCTCGAGCAGATCGTCGGCCATGGCGGCATAGAGGAAATCATGCGCGGCGAAGTTCGCCGCCGCGCGGTCCCGGCGGTGCGCGCGCACCGCCTCGTTGAAGATGTTGGGAACGCTCATGGCGGGCTTGTGCCGGGTCCGGCCGCGTGGAACAAGTCCTGCCATGTCCGCCTCCGCCTTTTTTGCGCGCCTCGCCCGGCCGCTGCTGGATTATGCCTTGCCGCCGCGCTGTGCGGCCTGCGGATCGATCGTGGCGGATATGGGCACGCTGTGTGGCGATTGCTGGGGGTCGATCGCCTTTCTCGGCGAGCCGATGTGCGCGTGCTGCGGGCGCGATCTGCCCGCCATGATCGGCCCGGAGGCGCTGTGTGGCGGGTGTCTCGCCAGCGCGCCGCCCTATGATCGCGCGCGGGCGGTGATGCGCTATGGCGATGTGGGCCGCACCGTGGCGCATCGCCTCAAATATGGCCGGCGGTTGAGCTTTGCCGCCGTCATGGCGGCCCATATGACTCGCCTGCTGGCGGCGGAAGGGCAGGCGCAGGCGCTGCTGGTGCCGGTGCCGCTGCATCGCTGGCGCATATGGTCGCGCGGCTTCAATCAGGCAGCGCTGATCGCGCGTCAGTTGAGCAAGCGGACGGATATTCCAGTGGCGGTCGACCTGTTGCGTCGCACGCGGCACACCCCGCCGCTCCATGCGCTGAACGCGGCCGAGCGAGCGCGGATCATGCGGGGGGCTTTTGCGCTGGCGCCGGGGGCGGAGACACGGCTGCGCGGACGAACGGCCATTCTCATCGACGATATCTGGACGACCGGGATCACCGCCACCGCATGCGCCCGGCTGCTCCGGCAAGGCGGTGCCGCGCGGGTCGAGATATTGTGCTGGGCGCGCGTCCAGCGCCCCGGTAATTGACTTTCCCGGCCCGCTTCCCAACATCGAGCCTGACTGAAAAGAGAGATGCACGCCGCCATGCCCCAGGTTGAAATCTATACACGAGCTTTTTGCGGCTATTGCGCGCGGGCACTGGCGCTGCTGCGTGACAAGGGCGTGGAGATTACGGAATATGACGGCACCATGGGGGGCGCCGTGCGCGCCGAGATGATCCAGCGCGCCGAGGGCCGCGTGACATTTCCCCAGATCTTCATCGATGGCGCGCATGTCGGCGGCTGCGATGATCTGATGGCGCTTGAGGCCGGCGGCAAGCTGGATGCGCTGTTGAAAACGTGACGATCCGGACGATGAGGATCGCGGTGCTTCAGATGAATGCGGGGATCGACCCCGGCGCCAATGCCCGCGCGCTTGTCACCGCGATCGAGGAGGCCGCGGCGGGCGGGGCGGACATGCTGTTCACGCCCGAAATGTCCGGCTGCCTCGACCGGGATCGCGTGCGCTCGGGCGCGGTTATCGTGGCCGAGGCGGACGATCCAGTGTTGACGGCCGTGCGCACGGCGGCGCGTGCCGCGGGGTTGTGGGTGCAACTGGGCTCGCTCGCGCTGGCCGATCCGGCGAGCGGCAAGCGGCGAAACCGCAGCTTTCTGATCGACGCGCAGGGCATGGTGCAAGCGCGCTATGACAAGATCCACCTGTTTGACGTCGATTTGCCGGGCGGAGAAAGCTGGCGAGAATCCAGCAGCTATGGGAGCGGCGATCGCGCAGTGGTGGCGAGCACGCCATGGGGCAGGATCGGCCTCAGCATCTGTTATGACCTGCGTTTTCCGGATCTGTATCGCGTGCTCAGCGCGGCCGGGGCGGATATCTTGTCCGTGCCCGCCGCCTTCACGGTGCCGAGCGGGCAGGCGCATTGGCATGTGCTGTTGCGCGCCCGGGCGATTGAATCATCCGCCTTCATTGTCGCGGCGGCGCAGGTCGGCTTGCATGAGGATGGTCGGCAAACCTATGGACATAGTCTGGTGGTCGACCCGTGGGGCACGGTGCTGCTCGATGCCGGTGAGGAGCCGGGCCTCTACTGGGCGGATCTGCCGCTGGACGACATTGCCGCCGTGCGCGGACGGATTCCGTCTCTCGCCCATAGGAAACATATAGAAGATATTGATCTGCCGTGATTTCTTTTGATCTAAAATGTGATGGCGACCATGTTTTCGAAGTCTGGTTCCGATCCAGCGTCGATTATGAGAACCAGCGCTCCGCCGGGCAACTGCTCTGCCCCTATTGCGGCTCGGGCGTGGTTTCCAAGGCGGTGATGGCGCCTGCCGTGGGCGCCAAGGGCAATCGTCGGGCCGAGCCTCTGCCGGCAAGCGAATCGCCGGAGCGAGGACCGGTCGCCATGGGCGCGGCGGATGAGGCGGAGCGGATCAGGACATTGATGCGCAATATCGCCGATATGCAGAGCCATGCGCTCAAGGAGTCGCAATGGGTGGGCGGCGCTTTCTCGGAGCGCGCCCGCGCCATATATTATGGCGAGGCAGAGCCGGTGACGATCCACGGAACGGCCAGCCCGCAGGAAGTGCGCGCCTTGGCCGAGGAAGGGCTGGCGGTTGCACCACTGCTGGTGCCGATCGCGCCACCCGATCAGACCAACTGACGGCGAAAAGAGCCATCGCGCCGAGATTGACAGGCCTTTTCGCGTGACATAGGCCAAGCGCCTAACCACCAAGTCTTCTCCACAATGTGCGCCCGTAGCTCAGCCGGATAGAGCATCAGATTCCTAATCTGGGGGCCGTGGGTTCGAATCCCGCCGGGCGCACCACATGACCGACAAGGCAGAAGGCTGCCGTATCTGGCGGCAATGATGTCCGAGCGAAAACGAATTTCGACTGATTGGCCGAGTGCGGACCATCGGCTGGTGACCGGAGACGGTGATCGCCGTCATTCGTCGGCCTGTGTGGTTTACGCCCGCGCTCGCCCTCGGACCTTGACCCGAACATGGCGGGGGCAAGCGTCCGCGTTTCAACTGACTGGCAATGAAAGGCCCTCCCCGGAGGGAGGGCCCAGTGTTGCATATTCCCTGCAGCTTAGAACTTGGCGTTGATACCAAGCGAGAAGCGACGGCCCTGCAAATCCTGGAAGAAGCTGAAGCTGCCGCCCGGAAGCTGTCCCGTCGCCGCATTGGGATGCATTCTGACGTTCGTGATGGCGGGCCAGCGGTTGAACAAATTGTCCACGCCGAAGCGCACGCTGACATCCTGTGTGACCCGATAGCTCAGGTTCAGGTTGAACAGGTCATAGGAAGGAACGCCGGTGAAGTCATCCATCGTCGCGCCCGGCACGCCATTCAGGAAGTTGACGTCGCCAGCGCCATCGGTGGCCGGGGTATGCTGCCATTGAATGGAGGCGTTGAGGCCGTTCCAGCTATACCCCAATGTGCTGATCAGGCGATATTGGAACGACGCGCCCTGATTGACACCCTTGAGACTGGTGCCCGCCGTCCCGACATAATCAAGGAACGGTCCGCCCGCATAGTCCTGCACCTTGAAGTGGAGCATATAGTTGCCGTTGATGCTTGCGAACATTCTGCCCGGGCCGACATCGGCGCCCCAGCTCAACGTGGCGTCGATACCCGACAGGGCGATCTTGCCATCATTGGTGTAGGTGCCGAAGATGCGCGCACTATCGAGCGCACCCGTGGCGCCCGGGCCATTGCTCGCGGCGCGATAGGCCAACGGGCAGGCGGCATCCAGGATGGCGGCCTTGGCTTTTGTACTAATCGGCCCATTGGCCTGGAAGTCCGCGTCGAGGTCGGCTGCCGTTGTCGCCCCGGCCGCGATATTCGCCGCCGCCGGGTTCAGATCCGGGCTAACGCAACGGAGCAGCACGCCGCCAGCGCCGATGGCACCGATCGGATCATTGATCGTGATGTTGAAATAATCCACCGTGAGGCTGAGCTGACGAAGCAGTGGCCCGTCAAAGGGCGAGCGGATCACGGCGCCGACCGTCCATGTATCCGCAACTTCAGGCTTCAGCGCAGCCACGTTCGCGTTGAGATTCTCCCGATAATATTGATTGCCGACAGCATAGGAGAAGGCGTTGCCGCCACCGAGCGGCTGGCGGGTATCCGAGACGCTTTCCTCGTAGAAGCTGTACTGATCCGTGGTCGGCACATAGACGCCGCCATTGTCGCGCTGCATCAGTGCGAGGCAGATGGCCTGAACGCTCAGCGCGCCCCCCGGATTTTGGGACGGGTTGGCCGAACCGGCATTGCTGTGATTGGTCGAGCAGACATCACCCACCGCATCGGTGCGGAAGGCCTGTTGCGGCGTCAACATCAGTTCGGCGATGTTTGGCGCGCGCTCTGCCCGGTTAAAGCCGCCACGGAAACGCAGCCAGTTATTCACCTCCCAGTCGCCCAGCACCTTGAACGTGTAGCTGGTGCCAGTCGTATTATAATCCGATATGCGGCCACCGACTTCAAGGCCGAAGCTCTTGATAAACGGCGTGTCGCGGATGAGCGGAATGAGCAACTCACCGTAGAATTCCTTCGAGGTGATGCCGCTATTTTCCATGTTCATGCTAGGATAGATGCCGATGACCTGATCGAGATACGAGCGCCCCGCAGTCGAGAGCGTTTCGTTGACGAACTCATATTTATTCTCGCGGTAGCTTGCGCCGATGGCGGCGCGAAGCTGGCCGGCAGGAAGATCGATCAGGCCGCCTTGCAAGTTGGCTTCCACAATGGTCTGCGTCGTCTTCGATCGATTGCTGACGTCAGCCGCGATGGCGTCTTTGCAGTCGTCGGTAAGGCCCGCATATCCGCCGAAGAAATCGAGTCCAGACGTGCAGGTTCCGGTCGAGGCGCCGAAGCCCGCGCCGGACAAGCCACCGCCATTACCGAAGGCGTTGCCCTGATAGCTGAAATTCTGGCCAAAGTTCGGCGATGTGAGCACCGCGCGGACACGCTCGAGCGAATACATGCCCGTCTGACGGGATGAGGTGACTGAAACGCCATGGTTGACGAAGGCCTCCCAGGTCCAGTCCGTGCCCGGAATGTTGCCCTCCAGGCCGCCGATCATGCTCCAGGTCGTCACGTCCGAATAGGTCGCCCGAGGAATGGGCAGGAAGCCCGACAGGGTGAACGGCGCGTTGGGATCGGTTCGACCGTTCAGGATCGTCTGGAGGTCTTGTGGGACGACCGCCTCGAACACCTGCGTGTTGGTGCATCCGGTGCCGGCTGCGGCACATGGCAGAATGCTGCCATAACGGCTCTGGAAAGCAGGATTATAGCCGCCTCCGGCAAGATATTGCGGGATCGCCGTGGGGTTGACGTAGGAAACCGGGCCACCTGGAACGGTGACCGTGCCGTCATAGACGCCATTGCCCCAGGGGATCAGGACGCTCCAGCCACCGGAGAGCGGGCCGGGCTCCTGAACGGTATAGGTGGTGCTGTTGCTGAACATGGCCTGGCCAAAGACCTTGATCCAGTCATTCACTTCATAATTGCCCTGCGCCAGGAAGTTATAGCGCGTCGTTGGCACGGTTGACGGGGTCAGGCCGTTAATGGCCGCGACTGTGCCGACCGACGTGCCCTTCATGGTCGCTTGAAATTCCCCATCACGATCCGGCCATGGTTGCAGGAACCCGGCCCCGCCGCCACGTGCCGCAAAACTGTTGGTGAACAGCGACCCATCGGGGTTGAGATACAGCGTGCCGGTATCGTTCGGCACCGGGATGGTCGCGCCGCGCGACGCGAAATAATCCGTTATGACGCAGCCGGTGGGCAACTGGTTGCATGAGGTGGCAGCCGTGCCGTTACCCGGCTGGCCAAGGCCGCTCACACCCGGGCGCGGGAAGATGAAGAACGCCCCGGCCGTGCTATCCGGATTATTCCAGATGTCGCGATACCAGGGCAGGTCGCGCTGATAGGCATATTCACGCTGGTTATAGGACATGGCGAGGCTGACATTGCCGCGACCATCCGCAATATCGCCACCGACGATGCCGGAGAATTGATATTCAAGGCCATCACCATATTGGTTGAGACCGACCTGGCCATCCAGCTCCAGCCCCTTGAAATTCTTCCTCAGGATGAAATTGGTGACACCGGCGACCGCATCCGCGCCGTAAGTGGCCGAAGCGCCGCCCGAGATGACTTCAACCCGCTCAAGGGCGGAAGACGGGATCGTCGAAATATCAACCGTGCCGGACGCATTGCCGGGCGTGCCACGCCGACCGTCGATCAGCACCAGGCTGCGATTGGCGCCAACGCCGCGCAGCGACACGGTGGCAGCACCGGGCGTATTGGTCGCGTTCGGCTGGATGTCGCTGCCTGCGGAACTGAGCGTGCCTTCGCTGTTCTTCACGGTTGAGGACTGGGAAACGGTGAATTGCGGCAGCTTGTTCAGCGACTGCTCGACAGCCGACGTGGTCGATTCTTTCAGGAAAGTGGAGTCGACGGTGATGGTCGGGCTGTTGGAGTCATAATCCTTGCGAACGATGCGCGAGCCGGTGATGACGATGGCCTGATCTTCGGTCCTCTGCGCGGTTTCGCCATCCTGCGCGAAGGCAGGTGCAGCCCACGTCATGGCGCCGAGACTGACCGTGCTCGCCAACAGCGCAACGCGTAATGTGTGGCCGATCATAGTATTGCCTGTTTTCACGATATCTTCCCCCTATCCAATTGAGGCTTCTCCCCCGCGTGGGGACAAAATCAACTTGGTGCTGTTTTGGGTTTTGGGCTCTCCCGGGAGCCGACTAGGCACGACGTTCCAGCCGGCAACTGATGAGCCAGATGCCTGGAAATGGCCGATTTCTGCATCCGGAGAGCCGGATACGAAGCAATGGCTGGAAGGTCGGGACGTGCTCGTGCCACCGGCAAATGACCGGAACATGTAGACGAGCAAATAGAATAGGTGGGCGACGTATGAAGTCGCGCTGCTGAATTTCTGCGGCGACAAGGCATAATTGGGCCTTCAGGCGCAGTAATACGCATGTTCCCCCCTAATTATTTTATTTACCGGTCATTTTGTGACTCGGATTTGTGTAATTTCTAAAGACGATATGCTTTTTGTCCAGCCTTACTGCAGCAGTTGGTTCGAAAATTTATGATAAAAATACTGAATGCACTGTAGTTCTTACAGTGTGTTAATCATGTTTTTATTATGTAATTGGCCATTGCATCACGGCATCTGAATGCTTTCGTTAATCATAAATTCGGTCGGCGCGCGGAGAGTTGTCTTTTCCGGATGTGCGCTTCAACGCCCGGGCGAGCGATGCGCGCCGGCGATCAGGCTGACGCCTTCGATCATGAGCTGGCTTGAATGCGTTAGCGGCCCGCCAGAACGGCCTGCAAAGGCATCGCTCGAACGGGGAGGGGCACGGCTGGCGCTACAGGCATCATGGCAGGACGAACCAGGCGCGACCGTAATCCCTCGACCGCGCTCCAGCACCGCCTGCCAATCATGGCGTCTCGTGTGGCGGCTCTGCGTCGACGGCGGCCATGGTTTCCGCGATTTGACCGAGTACCCGAACGGCGACGGCGAGGTCTTCGGCAGCGATATTGGCCAGCAGGCGATCGCGCAGGGTTCTGGCCTTGTCGTTGATCTCCGCGATCGCCGGTTCCGCCGCCGCGGTCATCGCCACCGATTTGACGCGCCGGTCGCGCGGCGAGGCCTTGCGCTCGACCAGCCCCTGCTGCTCAAGCGCATCCAGCGCGCGAGCGATGGTGGATTCCTTCACGCCGATGCGATCCGCCAACTGGCGCTGGTTGTCCGCGGGGCCGCTCAGCGAGAGCCAGAACAGGGTTTGCCACCCGTTCTGGCTGGCCGCCCCCTCGCGAAGCGCGAGGCGAAGAAACTGGCGCCACAAGCGTGACACCTGAATGAGCCGGCGCACGAACAGAAATTTGTTGAGCGCGACCGGGTCACGACGAACGGCGTCATTGGGACTCTCGAACCAGGCGCGAGAATTGACGAGCGGCGATGAATCGATCGGGTCTCGTCCGGTCTCGCCGGGCACGGGCATTTTCCGACCCGTCATCGCGTTTGTTCCGCGGGGACGAGGTTCAGCGGGGGCGCGGCCGCATGGCGGCTATCCCGGGCGTGGATGCGACTGATGAAGAACAGGGCGAGCGCGACGAGTGTCGGGCAGATGGCCAGCAGAGCGAAGATGTTCTTTACCGGAAAGGACGTGGCCAGGATCATGCCGCCGACCATCGGGCCGATCACCGATCCGACCTTGGCGACCGACGTGGCCCAGCCAGCGCCGTTTGCGCGGAACGAACTGGAATAGAAGATGCCGGCAATGCTGTGCATGCCGAAATGGGCGCCGCCCATCGCAATGTTGACGATGAAGTTGATGATCAGGAAGCTCCAATATCCGGTCTGCGCCAGTCCGATATACAGCAAGGGCGGGATCGAGATGAGCGACATGATCGCGATGGCGATCGGCCCCTTGCGATCGGTGAAGCGCATCAGCACCAGGGCGCCGAGCGCGCCGCCCATGGAACTGATGGCCGTGAAGGCGGCGGCTTCCGTCCGTGTATAGCCGATCAGTTCCAGGACCATCGGCGTCCAGGATGATTTGAAGAAGATCGCCATCGAACTGGCGATATAGGCGCCCCAGAGCAGCGGCGTAATCCAGATGAGATTGCGCTCGAACAGCACGGAAACCCGGAAACTCGTCGATTTCGATTTATCCTCATCGGACACGATGAAGCGGGCGCCCGGCTCGACCTCTTCGTCGGGCGCGATTTGCCGCATGTAGCGCGCAAGCAGGTCCGGACGACGGCCTTTGCTGGCGAGGAAGCGGGCCGATTCGGGCAATGTGAAGTAAAGCAATGCCGCGGCCGCCAACGTCCCTGCGCCGGCAAAGATATAGACCGCCTGCCAACCATATTCCGGCGCCAGCAGGATGGTGACGGGGCCGCCCACCGAGCTGCCGACCGAATAGCCAAGCATCACGATCGTGACGACGGTTGCTCGATAATATCTGGGGACATATTCGATGTTCAGCGCCCAGCAGACCGGTAGCAGGCCGCCAATTGCGATGCCGTTGATGAACCGCAGGAGCATCAGCTGCTCATAGGAACGGGCAAGGCCGAAGCAGAGGGTGAGCACCGCAAAACTGAAGGACGCGATGAGGATGGCGGGCCGGCGTCCGAACCGGTCGCCCAGATAGCCAAACAGAAAACCACCCGCCATGGTGCCCAGCAGGCCGATGCTGAACAGCGTGCCCATGCTGACCCGGCTCATGTCGAAATCCGAGATGAGATAGGGGGCGACATAGGAAATGACGTTCATGTCAAAACCGTCGAAGAAGGTGATGATCCATGATGCCGCGATCAGGCGGATCGTGAACCAACGGATCTTTTGACGTTCGATCAACTCGGAGACGTCGATCGCGCGCCCCCCGATCCGCTCACTCATGCCCGGACTCCTTTGACTGCGGCAATATTGGGGGCCTCAGGCGACGTCCGCCCGAGGTCGAACGCAGGCCTGGCCTGCGCGTTGGTTCACCTGGTTTCCTTAACGTAATTGATGGCCGATTGCCCTTCTTCATGGGCGCGGTCCATATATTGGGCGCGTTCATGGAATTCCGGCGGCAGCGGCCGTCCATCGGGGACATTGAGCCAAAGCCGCAATAACATGCGCTTATGGGCTGGCGTGTCCTCGAAAGCCGTCCGTGAATGCAGTGCGGTAAAATTATGCCAGAACAGCATTTCGCCCGGCTCCAGCATGAAATCAGCTCGCACGTCAGGGGACATTGCCGCCTCATTCAGATAGCGCATGGCTTTCACCAGTTCGTCCGGCAACGCCACGCCCATGATCTTGGCGGCGTTGAACATGAACGGCAAGTGGTAATAGCAGCTCACCTTTCCGTCGACGCAGCCGAAGATCGGAACTTTTCTGGCCGATACTTCGCCATTGGCCGATTCATGATAGAAGCCGTCATAAAGCGGCCCCAGCAACTCCGGCGCATTGGCGTGGACCAGATTATGAAGCGCCAGGCTGCTGACGACCCCGCTGAGACCGCCTTCCTCCGCCTTTCTGACGCCTGCGAGCGACAGCACCTCGTGAAAATCGGTGTGCGAGCGCAGTTCGACGTCCATCAGATAGCCGCGACCGGTCGGGTTATCCTCTTCCTTCTGGACGATGCCGATGCGATCGCGCCGGTGGCTTTGCGGGACGGCATTGCCCAGATGGGTGCCCAGGCCGAAGTAGATTTTCTTGAAATCTTCCAGCGAGTAACGGTTGAGATCGAGGCCGGACATGATCACGGCGCCGCGCCCGTCCATGATATCGGAACGCACCGCCGTCATGAGATCGTCGATCAGCGGGTGCGAAAAATCCGCGCGCGAGAGTGCGGTTGGTTCCATGTCCGCAAACCGCGCCAGCAATTCGTCGAACGCCTCGAAATGTTCGCGCCCCAACCGGCGGGTTAGCCCTTCGCGCCCGCCGATCGATGCGCTGGTCCAGGCACCGGGATGGTCGATATGTCCGTGTTGCATCCTGCTCACTCTATTTGTCCGATCATTCTGTTTGGCGGGCATCAATGCTTGAAGCGAACGCCGACCCTGAATTCCCGCCCGACGGGATCGAACAGGATCTGGTTGGTGCCGCCGCTCGGCCCCGGAATCATCGGCGGTGCCTTGTCGAGCAGATTGTTGATGACGGCGTAGAATTCGACCTGCCGATTGGCGCCGGTATCCACCCGGACCCGGCCGCTCATATTGAGGTAGAAGCGGGCGGGGACCCGGTTGGTATTGATGCTGTTCGGCAGTTCCACCTTATAGCCGGCATCTTCCGGTCCGACATGCAGGGCGCTGTAACTGCCTTTCGGGATATAGCGGCCCTGCAGGGTGATGCCGGCGGCACGCCCCTCCAACGTGGCAATACCGTCGATCGTATAGCGCGGCAGGCCGGGCACGGTGCCCGAGCGATAGCCGGTCTGCCCGGCCCGGTTGGTCTTGCCGACCGCGTCGACGGTGGTGAGGTCGGTCACATAGGTTCCAAGACCACGGAGCGAGAGGACCGCATCAGACCCGACGCGGGTGCGATAATCGAGTTCGACGTCGAACCCCTTTGTACGCAGGGCATCGACGTTGAGCAGGATGTTGCTGACCTGCGTCATCAACCCGGTGCTGTCGCGGGTCACCAGCGCGCACAGGTCCATCACGCCCTGGTCGCAACGATCGACGATGGTCTGCTGCCCCAGAATGCCGATCGCATCCTCGATCTTGATGGAATAATAGTCGACCGAGGCCCGGAAGCCGGGAAGGATGGCCTCCGGCTGGAGAACGACGCCGGCCGTCCAGGTGTCCGCACGCTCGGGGCGCAGGGCAGGGTTGGAGCCGGACAGCAACCGGACGAAGACCTGCGAGCCGCCTTCATCCGGATCAGCCACGCCGGTGAAGGTGGACGTGCCCGAGCCGAACAATTCGGTCAGGTTGGGCGCGCGAATATCGCGTGAAATCGTGCCGCGGAACCGCAGGGCGTCGATCGGCTCATAAATCGCGCCGCCCTTCCAGGTCGTGACCTGGCCGCTGGTGCTGTAATCGGTGACGCGGATGGCGCCGTTCAGTTCGATCCGCTTGGCAAAGGACATGTCTGCCGCCAGCGGGATGGCGATCTCGGCATAGGCCTCCTTCACGGTGGACTTGCCGTCCACGCGCTGCGCGTTCGCCGTATACCAGCCGCCAGCAAGCGACATCGGATCGGCATCGCCGACGATGCTGTCGCGGCGATATTCAGCGCCGATCGCGACCGGCACTTCACCCGCCCAGGTCGAAAACAGATTGCCGCGCAGATTGGTGGCGACGACATGTTGCTCGACCCGGTTATGCTGCTGCGAGGTGCCCGTCACATAAGCGAGCGACCCGGCCGAGAAGCGGTTCTGGCCAAACAGGTTCATCGGCTGGCAGCCGGCCGCGAGCGGATCGCTTGATCCGGTGCCCGACACGCGGCAGGCGATCTCGCCATTGGCATCGACTACGGCATCAACGGCATAGGCGAGGCGCGCGGTGCTGATATTGTTCGCCGCCTGCTGCTCATAATCGGTGCGGCCATATTGGTAATAGGCATCCAGTTGCCAACTGCTGCCAAGGTCGGCGTTGAACCCGGCGACCGCGCGATATGTCTGGCTGAGCGTTCGCGCATATGTCGATCCGATATCGAGGCCCGATCGGCCCATCGTGAATTCGGTCAGGCCCAGCCGGTCCATTTCCGAGGCGATGGCGGTCGGGATGAAAGGATTGGCCCGCTGGATGGGCCCCATGATCGTGCCGGTGTCGCGAAGCTGGGCGCCGCGTGAATGGCCCAGAACGCGGCCATAGGAAAGGTCGGTGAACAGGCTGATGGAAGGCGAAACCTCCACCTCACCATGCAGATAGACGCTGGCCCTTTCGACCTCCGGCCGCAGCGGAAAACCGAACAGGAATGGGTTCGTGCCCGGGCCGCTGCCGCCACCTTGCATGAACAGCACGGGATACAGGCCATATTCAAACGGGATCGGCGTGCCGTCCGCTGCGAACTGCGTGCCCTTGAGCGGCCCGTCATTGATCAGCCCGCCAGGGGCCATCGACGCGGTGCGGACATGCTGGAAGATGTTGAGCGAGGGCACGTCGGTCCGCCCGGCCGGACGGCCGACGAGCGACGTTTCCACAGCGCACCAGTCGCGCGTCGAGCAATCCCCCAGACCGTCCGACTTTTCATATTCGCCGGCGATCACAAGGCGGGCGGCGCCGTCCATGAACGATGTGCCGGCGGCGAGCGATGCCAGGAAATTCTTGTTGTCGCCGCGCTGCGAAATGCCTTGCTGAATTTCACCCCGGATCGACTCGAGACGATTGTCGAGGATGAGATTGACGACGCCCGCGACGGCATCGGAGCCATAGGCCGCTGACGCGCCTCCCGTCACCGTTTCCACGCGATTGATCAGGATGGAGGGGATCAAGTTGAGGTCGACCGTGCCCTGATTGGTGCTTGGCGCGAAGCGGCGGCCGTCCACGAGCACGAGCGTTCTCGCCGCGCCCAGGCCACGCAGGTCAAGCACGCGCGCGCCGATGCTCGAGACCGAGACCTGCTGATTGTTCGGCGATTGCGTGGCGCGGAAGGCCGGCATCTGGTTGAGCGCATCGCCGACATTGGATGTGCCAAGCGCATCGAGCCGGTCGCGGCCCACCACGGTCAGCGGGGAGGGGGCCTCGAACCCGCCTCGCGCCAGTCGTGATCCGGTGACGACGATGGCCCCGCCAGCGTCCTGTTCCGATGCAGTGTCAGTGGATGATGGCGCCGACTGCGCCCATGCCTGAACCGGCGCGACGCCGACCAGCAGCGCCATGACGGCAAGGCGCCTGCGCCTGTTCAGCTCAGCCGACATCGGCCCGAAAACACGGTTCGTCATGCATCATCTCCTCACCCAGCTTCTTGGCGTCTTGAGCGTTTCGCGTTGTTCTAGTTGTCCAATATTGCTTGTCAACCTAGTGGTTGATCATGCAAGGTTGCAGGAGCAAGTATATTGCGATGGGGGCCCATCAGGGCCATTCAGGCGCAGGGACGAGCCATTTATCCGGAAAATGTTGAGCGCGAGGACGGGCCGGCATTCTTCCAGCAGACCAGTTTGCGCAGCGGGAGAGGCGACAATGGCAGCAGGCAGCGAAGCGGTTTCACGCGCGACGGACAGCGTGGAGGCGCTGCCATGGCCCAATGCCCGCGCGGCCTGGTATACGGTGTCGTTGATTGCGACCGTGCATATGCTGTCGATGCTCGATCGCAGCATCATCAATCTGCTGGTTCAGCCGATCAAACGCGACCTGGCACTGTCCGACACCGAGATGAGCCTGATCATCGGCTTCGCCTTTTCCGGCGCTTATGGCCTGTTCGGATTGCCGATGGCGCGGCTGGCCGATCATCGTAGCCGCAAGATGATTCTGGTCATCGGCCTGGCGGTGTGGAGCATCGCCACGGCGCTGTGCGGGGCGGCCAGACAGTTTGCCCATTTGTTCATTGCGCGCAGCGTGGTTGGCGGCGCCGAATCCGTTGCCGGGCCATCCTCCATGTCGATGATTTCCGATCTGGTGCCGCCGGAGAAGCTGCCGCGAGCGTTCGCAATCTACCAGCTTGGGATCAGCGCGGGCGCGGCGGGCGCCTTGTTTGTCGGCGGCTTGCTGGTCGCCTTCTTCGCGGCGGTCGGGCCGATCCGTCTGCCGCTGGTCGGGGTCGCGCGTGACTGGCAACTGGTGTTGCTGATCTGCGCGCTTCCGGGCCTGCTCACGGCCCTGATCTTCTTCCTGACCGTTCGCGAGCCGGTTCGCCGCAATCGGCGGACATCGGGTTCGGTTCCCTTGCGCGACGTCGGCCGATTTCTGGGCCGCAACAAATTGCTGTTCATTTTGCTGTTTCTCAGCCTGGGAATCGGCGCGATCGAGAATTTCGGCCTGATGGCGTGGCGTCCCGCCTTTTACGAACGCACCTATGGCTGGGGGCCGCAGCAGATCGGCCCCTTGCTTGCGCTGTCGCTGGTCATGTCTGTGCCGGTTGCGCTGATCAGCGGCACCTGGCTTGCGGAATTCATGAACAAGAAGGGGCATGTCGATGCGATGGTGCGCGTCTGCTGCCTGACGCAGGTCTTGTCCGCACCCTTCGCCATTGCCGGCCCGCTGATGCCGGACCCATGGCTGGCGCTGATCTGCGGCACGCTGGCCTCGATGTTCGGGTTGATGGGGGCGCCGGCGCAGAACTCCGCGATCCAGATGGTGACGCCCAACGAGATGCGGGCCCAGATCAGCGCGCTCTATCTCCTGACGATCAGCGTTGTCGGGACTGGCCTCGGGCCGCTGGCGATCGCGCTCATCACCGATTTCGGATTCGGCCATGAAGGCTCGCTGCGTTACTCGATGGCGACGATTGCCGGCCTGCTGGCGCCGGGCGGCGCCTTCCTGATGTATCTTGCGATCCGACCCTATGGACGCGCCGTGGCGGATGCACGGAGGGGCTGGGCAGCCGACAGACGGATAGCGGCGGATTAACGCCCCGCACGGGCGCCAACGCGCGGCGCAAGAAGGCGGTGACAAAAGGCAGGGCATAGCCCGGCGGGCAGGCCGGCTGGCGGTTCCGCTCGCCGGTGTGGCCGGTGGCGCGGGCTGGTTTCGGGAAGAACGGGTAAATAACAGAAAAACGGAAAAAAGGGGTTGCCAGCCGAAGCACCCCCGACTATCTGCGCGTCTCCCAAGGCGTCGCGGACGCCCTGAGATGGTAATGCGCCCGTAGCTCAGCTGGATAGAGCATCAGACTACGAATCTGAGGGTCGGACGTTCGAATCGTTCCGGGCGCGCCATTTCCCAAACACTTGGCATAGGATCGACAATTCCGCGAGGGCCGTGTCCGAAAAGCGGGCGCAGCATCTGGCGGCCGTCCGCGTTCAACCGCTGGGGCATGGCTGCAACCCGTGATCCGGCGCGCCTCTGGCAGAGAGGCCGATCGCATGGGCGCAAATATCCTGCCTGCGGTTGCGGAACGCACGACCTGATGGATGCGCAAGGCCGGCGGGCAAGGTTAATGGTCGACCAGATTGTCCGCATTTACGATTCATTGACCTTTTCATGCCTAACCCATGGGCATGGCTTATGATCCCGGCACCCTTGAAGCGGCACTGGCTGCGGCGGTCGGCTCAGATCGGGCGTTGATTGCCGATCTGCGGAGCGCCTTTCTTGAAAGCGCCGAACGGCAGGTGGAACTGCTCCGGCAGGCCCGCTGCGATGCCAACTGGACGATGGCCGCGCTGCGCCTCAAAGGGCTGTGCGCCTCATTTGGGGTCAATCACGTCATGCGGCTGGCGGATCAGGCCGTCGCAGGCGTCCCGGGCGATCCGGCGATCCTGCGCGCATTGGCCAGTGCGATCGCGACAATCGCCGCCGAGGGCCGCGACTAGGCAAGACGACCGATAATCTTGCAATCGGCGGGCCCTGGGGCCAGACTGGCAGCTCACATCCACGAACGATCGTTAGCAATCATTTATGGCGTTCATTGCTCTGCTCAGCGCGCGAGAAGGACCGGGCGCCGCAACGACTGGCGCGCCGATTGAATTTGGCGGGCAGCCACTCGTCGAATTTCAGGCGCGCATGGCGATTGCCGCCGGGGTGGAGCATATCCTCATCCAGAGCGAAGCGGCTTCGCCCGACCTGTTGCAGATGAATGATCGGCTCATGACCGAGCGGCAGGTCAGCGTGGCGCTCGCGCGCGATATGCTCTCGATTTCCCGTAGCCTTGCGCCGACCGATATCATTCTGATCATGGCCGAAAATATGCTGATCCCGGCGGAGGTCATTGCATCGCTGGCCGGGCAGGAGGCGCCAGCGCTGATTGCGCTGCCCGCCGTGCCCGCGACGAGCGCTTTCGAGCGGATCGACGCGGATGCCATGTGGGCCGGAGCCTTGTTGCTGACCGGCGATGCGGTGCTGGGCACGCTCGATATGCTGGGCGAATGGGATCTGGGCCTGACGTTGCTGCGCCGTGCCGTGCAACTGGAGGCGCGGCGCATCCTGCTCTCGCCCGAACTGGTGATGGATGGCCGGCTCGTCTTGCTGCGTGACCAAGGGGCGGCCGATGCCGCGCTTGAGGTGCTGGCGGAGCAGGACCAGGCGCTGGCCGGGCGCGAGGGCGGGGGCCTGCGCCGGCTGCTGGCGCCTGTCGCCCGTCCGCTGGTGCGCGAGCTGGTGCGTCGGCAAATCGAGCCGGTGGCGTTGATGATGATGGCGCTGCTTGTGGGCATAGCAGGGCTGGCACTGGGCTTCAGTGCTTTTTCCGTGCCGGCCGTGTTGCTCGGATTGGGCGCGCTGGGGCTGTGTGATGTCGCAGGCCAATGTGCGCAGATCACATTGCGCCCGGCCGCGTCGCCCATGCGCCGCTATGCCGTGGACGGACTGGTTGTGGCAACGCTCGCACTGATCGGCTGGCGAGTGTCGAATGGAGAAATTTTAGCATTCTCAGCGGTATGCATGGCATTGTTCCTATCTGTGATGATCCCATTCGTGCCGGATCGGGATGATCCCGCTGTCGGGCTCTGGGCGCCGTGGCTTCAGATCAATATCCCGGTCGCACTGCTGATCGTGCTGGCGGGATTGTTGCTGGGCGTGGGCGATATCGGCTTTGCCCTGCTGGGCCTGCTTGCGCTCGTGGTGGTCACACTGCGCCTCGCACCCAAACGTCCGAGAGTTTAGAGGCTATTAAGGCCATTTCGTTATGGGCGGCTTATGACAGTCGTTAACGATCCGGGCCGCAAGCGCTCCCATCCGGCGAGCAATGGGTCGAGCGCCTATCTGTCGCGTTGGTTGACCGCGGCGGTGCGCCATAGCGCGGACCTGACCGCGCTGGCCGACGACGGGCCCCATCGCTGGACCGACCGATGGCGCGCTGAAGCCCGGTTTCACCTGGCGGCTATGATGAACGCGATCGAGCAGGCCATCGTCTCCACCGTCGCCGATTCGCCGACAGCGACACTCCTGGGCGCGCTTGGGCCGGGCTATTGCCGGCACGCGATCGAGCGCGAAATGGGGCTGCTCTCCCCGGATTTCATCGATCATCTCCGGCAGCGCGCGGCCATCGCCACGCTCCTGCGACAAGCTGACGATGCGCGATGGCGCCGGGTGACGCCCGCACTGACGCAGCAGATGCGCGATACCCCGCATGAAGAGGCGCTGACCCGGCTGACCAGTGCCGAGCAGGGGTGGCATCCGCCGATGTTGCTCGATGCGGCCATGGTCCCGGACCTGCCCGCCGAGCCGTTCCACGAACTGGCCTGGAGTGTGGCGGCGCTGCTTGTTCAGGGATGTGCGCGCCAGCCCGGGGCAGATGAGGCGGTCGCCACGAAGAGCATCGTGCAGGCGACCGAGCGGATGATTGCGCGGCATGACGAAGCGGACGGCGTGACCGGCCTTGTGCGCCGTTTCGCCCGGGCTTTGCCGCCAGAGACTCGCGTCTCGCTCGCGCCGGCGGCGCTGACGGATGCGCGCTTGCTGCTGTTCGCCGCGCTGGCCGAAAGCGCGATCGGCCTCCCGCTCGATGTGGTGATCGATGCCCTGCTCGATCCGGACGACGCGCCCCGCCACGCCATCTTCCGTTTGATGCGGATCGACGACGCCACCGTTTTCCGGGCCGGCGAACTGCTCGGGTGGCTCACCGGCGCGGGTGCCGAGGATGACGAGGCGCTGGCGCGGTTTGTGGAGTCCTATCGCCGGGTGGATCAGGCGCAGGCCGCTCATTGGCTGGAGGCCATGCTGCGGCCGTCCGTGCTGGCGGGCAAGCTCGCGCTCATGGCAGGGGACCCATGACCATGATGCCGGTTCAGGCCCTGCTCGACGGGGACGGGCGGATCGTCTCTGCCGATGCGGCCTTGCTTGCGCTCCAGCGGGATGCCGGCGGTGCGGCAAACGGCGCGCTGGCCGTGCCCGCCCTGGCGGCCCTGGTGCGGCTGGTGCGGCGCCTGAACATTCCGATTTCCCGCGCGGTCGATGTGGCGGACGGTGCGGTGGATATCAGCATGTGGGTGCAGATGCGGCCGACGGACGATGGCATCGCCATCACCATCATTGACTGGCAGCGGCGGATGGCATGTGAGCCGGCCGCTGTCGGCGCCGGCGCTTGGGCGCAGGATGGCAGCTGGTCATGGCAGCTCGATACGCGTTTGCGCTTTCACGCGGTCGACGTGGATGGCGGCGTGCTGGGGCATGAGGCGCCCCGTGAAGGTGAGGCGCTTACCGCCTATTTTCAGCTCGATACCGGCGCAAGCGACACCGCGTTCGTGATGCCGCTGGTCGAGGCGCTGGCGCTACGCGGCCCGTTCAGCGGCCAGATCGGCCGGTTGCGGGCGGATGAAAAGCGCCTTTATCAACTCTCGGGCGAGCCGCTGTTCGACACGGCGGGCGGCTGGGCGGGCTATCGCGGGCACGCCTTGCGCATCGAGGGGGATGCCAGCATGAAAGCGGCGGCTGGTCCGCGCGACGCAAGCCTGTTCAATCCCGAACTGGCGCATCGTCTCGACCAGGCGCTGCGCCGGCCGATCGACCGGATTATCGCCCATGCCAGCACGATCAGCGGGCAGTTGGAAGGGCCGCTGCGGCAGGACTATGCGGATTATGCGGCGGACATCGCGTCCGCCGGTCGCCACCTGATGGCTCTGGTTGACGACCTGGGTGACTTGCAACTCATTGAGCGGGCTGATTTCTCGACGCTGTGCGAGGTGGTGGATCTGGCGGATCTGGCTCGGCGGGCAGCCGGGCTTCTCACCGTGCGGGCGAGCGCGCGGCAGATCCGCATCCAGACACCGGCGCTGGGCGAAGCGGTGCTCGCCATTGGGGAAGAGCGCCGCGTTCTCCAGATTCTCGTCAATCTCATCGGCAATGCCGTGCGCTATTCGCCGCCGGAGAGCAGGGTGTGGGTGCTGGTCGATGAGGAGCATGGCCGTGCCCGCGCGATCGTCGCTGATCAGGGCGCCGGCATCGACCCCGGCGATCATCAGCGCATATTCGAGCGCTTCGAGCGGCTCGGGCGGTCGGGGGATAGCGGGAGCGGCCTTGGCCTCTATATTTCGCGCCGTCTCGCGCGCGCAATGGGCGGGAATGTGACGCTCGAAAGCGCGCCGGGGCAGGGGGCACGCTTCACGCTCGATCTTCCGGCAGCGTCCACGGCCTGACGGATTGAGCCGAAACAAAAGCGCTCAGCGAGCATCCGTGTCCAGCTCTATCGCGTGCAGTGGACGTGGCTGATCGATGGTCAACCCACGCCCGCTTCGTCATGCTGGTGCAGCCGGCGCCGTTCCAGTCTGTTCAACAGCCAGGTCACCCGACGACCGCGCCGCGCGGCTAAGCCGCCTGAGCGTTTCCCCCGCCATAATAGAGCGCACCGCTTGCCGCCATGTCGCGCAATTGCGCGGGCGGCGTGAAGCGATCGCCATGGCGGGCAGCGAGTTGATCCAGCGTGGCGACCACCCTTGCCGGGCCGATCGTGTCGATCGCGCTGAACGGGCCACCGGTGTAGGGCGCGAAACCCCAGCCGAAAATTGCGCCCAGGTCACCATCCTGCGGCGTTACCAGCACTCCCTCGGCAAAGCAGCGCGCACATTCGACCAGCTGGCGATACAAGAGCCGCTCGCGCACCTCTTCGGGCGATGGTTGCGCGATGGCGAGGGGGTAGGTCTGCGCCAGTCCGCTCCACAGGGTCTTTTTCCCGCCGTCGGCCGGGTAATCATAATAGCCCTTGCCATTCTTGCGCCCGAGCCGGCCGATCTCGACCATATGAGCCGCGACATCATCCGCCAGGCTGCCGACATAGGCGTCGCCCAGCGCCTGTTGCGCCGCCAATGTCACCTTGTGCCCCAGCTCGATCGAGACTTCATCGGACACCGCAAGCGGGCCCACCGGCATGCCGAGCTGGCGACCCATATTCTCGATCAGGGCCGGATTGACCCCCTCGGCCAGCATCTGCGTGCCTTCCTGCACATAGGTGCCGAAACATCGCGAGGTGTAGAAGCCGCGTGAATCATTGACGACGATGGGTGTTTTGCGGATCTGAGCCACGAAATCGAGGGCCTTGGCGACCGCCGCATCGCCGGTCTGCTTGCCGAGGATGATCTCGACCAGCGCCATTTTCTCGACGGGCGAGAAAAAATGAATGCCGACAAAATTATCGGGCTTGCTCCATGCCTTGGCAAGCGATGTTATCGGCATGGTTGAGGTGTTGGAGCCAAATATCACATCCGGCCCCAGCACCGTCTCGACGCGTCGGGTGATCTCCCCCTTGATGGCGGCATCCTCGAACACCGCCTCGATGACGAAATCGCAGCCCCGCAGCGCCTCGACATCGGTGACCGGCGTGATGCGGGCGAGGCTGTCCGCCATTTTCTCCGGCGTCATGCCCTTGCCGAGCCGCTTTTTCATCTGCTCTTCGGCATGGGCCTTGCCCCGGTCGGCTGCGGCCTGATCGCGATCCAGCAGCATCACCTCGATGCCGGCCTGCGCCGCCACATTGGCGATGCCCGCGCCCATCATGCCGGCCCCGAGCATCGCGAGTTTGCGGGTCGGCATCTTCTCCACGCCAGCCGGGCGGCGGGCGCCGCGCTCGGCGGCCTGCTTTGAGACGAACAGCGTGCGCACCATATTGCCGGCCTGCGGATCGGTGGCGACCCGGGCGAAATATTTGCTCTCCACCCGGATCGCCCGGTCCATGGGAAGCTGGATGCCCTCATAAACCGCGGACAGCAGCGCGTGCGGCGCGTGGATGTTCCGCTGTGTGGTTTTGGTGGTCATCACCGTGGCGGCCATCATCGTCTGGATGAAGCCCGGATTGAACTGGCCGGAGCCGCCGGGCACCTTGAAGCCCTTCACGTCCCATGGCTGGATATGGGCGCCGGGATTGGCCTTGACCCACGCCTTGGCCGCCGCGACCGTCCGGCCCGGCTCGACCAGCTCATCGACCAGCTTGAGCGCTTGCGCCTCGGCCGGGCGGAAGCTCTTGCCCTGCAACATGTAGAGCAGCGCCGTCTGCACGCCGATGAGCCGCGGCAGGCGCTGTGATCCACCGCCACCGGGGAACAGGCCGACGAGTATCTCGGGCAGGCCGATTGCGACCCTGGGGTCGTTGCTCAGCACCCGGTGATGGCAGGCCAGAGCGAGTTCCAGCCCGCCGCCCATGGCCGTGCCCTCGATCGCCACGGCGACCGGCTTGCCGCAGGTCTCCAGCTTGCGCAGCAGGTCGTTAAGCGCGAAGAGCTGATTGAACAGAGCGGGCATGTCCGGGCTGCCACTGGCTGCGTCTTTTAGCATGGAACCCAGGTATTTAAGGTCCATACCTGCCATGAACCCGCTGCTTTTCCCCGAGCAGATGACGGCCCCCTTGATGGGCGCCTCGCTGGCGATCCGCGCAATCGCCGCGCCCAGATCGGCCAGAAAATCGGGCGTGATGACGTTCATGGACTGATGCGGGACATCGATGGTGAGCAGCGCGATGCCGTCCTGGTCGATTTCGGTCGTGATGGTCGTCGCCATGCGGTCCTCCGGGTTTGCCTGCGCCGTTCGTCCGGCGATCCTGCTCTTCATGGTCCGGGCGGGGTGCGCCCGATCCATATTCTGTGGGTCAGACCCGCTCGATGATGATGCCGGTGCCCATGCCTGCGCCGACGCACAGGTTGACGAGCGCCGTGCCCTTGCCGGATCGCTCCAGCTCATCGAGCGCGGTGCCCAGCACCATCGCCCCGGTCGCGCCGAGGGGGTGTCCCATGGCGATCGCGCCGCCGTTTACATTGATGATGTCATGGTTGATATCCATCGCCTGCATGTAGCGCAGGACGACGCTGGCAAAGGCCTCGTTCAGCTCCCACAGATCGATATCGGATTTCGACATTCCAGCTTTTTTCAATAGCTTGCTGGCGACTCCTTCCGGCCCTGTGAGCATGATCATCGGCTCCGAGCCGATCGAGGCCATGGCTTTCATGCGGGCGCGGGGACGCAGGCCGTATTTCTCGCCCATCGCCTTGTTGCCGATCAGCACGGCTGCCGCGCCATCGACGATCCCGGAGCTGTTGCCGGCATGATGGACATGGTTCACCCGCTCCAGCTCGGGGTAGCGCAGCAGGGCGATGGCATCGAAACCGGGCATGTCCTCGCCCATGGCCGTGAAGCTGGGGCGCAGCGCGGCGAGGCTCTGCATCGTCGTTTCGGGGCGCATATGTTCGTCCCGATCGAGCAGGACCTGCCCGATCACATCGCGCACCGGCACGATGGACTTGTCAAACCGGCCGTCCGCCCATGCGGCGGCGGCGCGCTTCTGGCTCTCCACGGCATAGGCATCGACATCATCGCGGGAAAAGCCGAATTTGGTGGCGATGACATCCGCACCGATGCCCTGTGGCGCGAAATAGGTGGCGTAGGCGACAGTCGGATCGGACGCCCATGCGCCGCCATCCGCGCCCATCGGCACGCGGCTCATCGATTCGACACCGCCGCCGATCGCCAGCTTCGCCTCGCCGCTGATCACCTTGGCCAGCGCCATATTGGCAGCCTCCAGCCCGGAGGCGCAGAAGCGGTTGATCTGCACGCCGGCCACCGTCTCGGCATAGCCCGCCGTCAGCACAGCCATGCGTGCGATATCTGTGCCTTGCTCACCGACCGGGGCGACGCAGCCGAGAATCACGTCGTCAATGTCGGCGGTGTCGAGGTGATTGCGCGCGCGCACCGCGTCCAGCATTTGCACGGCAAGCTGCACGGGCGTGACCTCATGCAAGGCGCCATCCGCCTTGCCGCGCCCTCGGGGGGTGCGCACGGCGTCGTAGATGAAAGCTTCCATCGCGGCTCTCCTGCGGCTGGGTTGCGGCGTTGGCGCCGGGTCGCATCAGGGCAATATGGGCTATCGTCGGCGCGCTCGGCAAGAGCATGCGGCGAATAGGCGCCGATCCGATCAGATACGCATGCTCATGGATCCTGCGCCATGAGCCGGCAAACGGCCTTCCCCTAACGTAAACGGAACATCGATCTCATAGGGGATGCCGGCCGAACGGCGCGGCGGGCGGCTCCCCCAGGATGGGCCCGGGCGGGTGTCGGGCCGCGAATCGGGGCGTTGGAGAGTTGAATCGGAATCGCCTGCCGCCTATGTGCCCAGGAGCAAACTGGCATGCTCATTCGCGTGTCTCATATTTCAGCGAAGGGGTATGCGCATGGCCACCGGCCAGATCGATGCGAACAAGACTTCAAACGACGATGTTCCCAATGAGGTGAAGGAGGCGATCCGCACGCTCATCAGCTGGGCGGGGGATGACCCGGCCCGTGAGGGTCTGCTGGAGACGCCCAAGCGGGTCGCCAAGGCATGGCGGGAATATTGCGCGGGCTATGGCGAAGACCCGGCCTATCATCTCTCGCGGATCTTCCACGAGGTGGGCGGCTATGACGAGATCGTGCTGCTCAAGGATATTCCGTTCCAGTCGCATTGCGAGCACCACATGGCGCCGATCATCGGCAAGGCGCATATCGCCTATCTCCCGTGCGACCATGTTGTCGGCATTTCCAAGCTGGCGCGTGTGCTGGAGGCCTTTGCCCGCCGCTTGCAGGTGCAGGAACGGCTGACCGCGCAGGTGGCGGACTGCATCTGGGAGAATCTCCACCCGCTTGGCGTCGCCGTGGTGATCGAGGCGTCGCATGGCTGCATGACCGGACGCGGCGTGCGCACCCATGGCACGATGATGCGCACCAGCCGGATGATGGGCGCCTTCAAGCGCGACGAGAAAAGCCGCGAGGAAGTGTTGCGCCTGATGGGCGTGAAGTGAGGGATGATGGCGCGCCGCTCGCTCTGGTAACAGGCGGCCATCGCCGCCTTGGCGCGCAGATTGCGATGCATCTGGCCAGCGCCGGTTACGCCTTGGCGATCCATGGCCGCAACGATGTGACGCCGCACCCCTTCCTGGCCGAGCGACTGGCGCAAACCGGGGCGGCATGGGAAGGGTTTCTCGCGGATTTCCTCGTGCCGGGCGAGGCGGAAGCGCTGGTGCCGGCGGTCATCGCCCATTTCGGCCGCGCGCCGGACCTGCTCGTCAACAGCGCCTCCATGTTTGGCCCGGACCGGATCGAGACGGTGACGCAGGCGGACCTGGCCGAGCATTTCACCGTCAATGCCGCAGCGCCGGTGCTGCTGACGCAGGCCTTCGCCCGCGCTGACCGGCCGGCCGGGGCACAGGCATCGATCGTCAATCTGCTCGATCAGCGGCTGGCCCAGCCTCATGGCGACCAGCTTGCCTATTCACTGGGCAAGCATGCGCTGGAGGGCTTCACCCGCATTGCCGCGCGCGAACTGGCGCCGGCCATTCGGGTGAATGCGGTGGCGCCGGGATTGACGCTGGCGACGGATGATTATTCGCCGGCGCAACTGGCCGCCCTGACGGCGCAGATGCCGCTGGCGCATTTGCCGGCGAGTGAGGATGTGGCCGAGGCTGTGCTCTATCTGGCGCGGGCAAGATCGATCACCGGGCAGACGATCTATGTCGACGCGGGCGCGCATATGCGCAGCTTTCCGCGTGATTTCATGCACCTATAAGGCAAGTCCGATATAGATTTTAATATCCGGCGACAGGCCAAGGAAAAACCCCGCGAGACGCTCGGTCCCGCGGGGTTTGCTATATCCTGTCGATCAGGTTCAGGCTCAGGCTCAGGCCTCTTCGGCCTCCGCTGCGTCGGCGGGCTCGTCAGCCGGCTCGGCTGCGATCTCGCCGGGCTCGGCGTTGGGATCATAATCCTCGGTGAAGCCGGTCTCGTCCTTCTCGAACATCGACGCCATGACGTCGACGCCGTCCTTCTGGAGTTCAGCTTCTTCCGGCGAGCGAGCGACGTTCACCTGAATGGTCACGGCGACTTCCGGGTGGAGCGTCACGCGCACGTCGAACACGCCGAGGGTCTTGATCGGGCGTTCCAGCACGATCATCGACTTGCCGACATTGCTGTGCTCGGCAGCGTGCAGCGCCTCGACGATGTCACGCACCGACACCGAGCCGTAAAGCTGGCCGCTGTTCGACGACTGGCGGATCAGGACGACCTGAACGCCATTCACCTTCTCGGCAGCCGTCTCGGCATCGCCACGACGGGCGGCGTTGTCAGCCTCGATCTTCGCGCGGTTGGCCTCGAACACCTTCTTGTTGGCGTTGTTGGACCGGAGCGCCTTCTTGTTGGGCAGCAGATAGTTGCGTGCGTAGCCGTCCTTGACGGTCACGATATCGCCAATGCCGCCCAGCTTCTCGATACGTTCGAGCAGAATGATTTCCATGAGGTCCGCTCCTTACTTCACGAGGTAGGGCAGCAGGCCCAGATGGCGGGCGCGCTTGATGGCTTTGGACAG
>Ga0182747_1000678_pt1 | contig 30294 bp, 32 predicted proteins | sample eDN3rd30CBELigBY_FD_128526 | JGI IMG/M metagenome (GOLD analysis project Ga0182747, IMG submission 128526) | Enriched backyard soil microbial communities from Emeryville, California, USA - eDNA 3rd pass 30_C BE-Lig BY (version 2) (version 2) | ecosystem: Environmental > Terrestrial > Soil >... | reverse complement strand
AGTCCATTCCGTGAATTCGCAGCCGTATCACCGTCGACATAAAGAACTCCTATAGATCAGGGCGATTAGGATACCAAAACTGCGTTCGTTGACTTCCATCTCCCAAAGTTACCAATTTTGGAAGCCTAGCGCAACGAAACATATCAAACTTCGCACGTCGTGGCTGCTTTCTGTCGGCATTTTCCATTTTGTCACGGCGTCAAGGTCCGCTGAAGCCTTCGCTGGCTCAGGCTTCTCTCTCGCGATCGCCCGATCGCTCGTGACCGCTGCTGCTTTCGCTTTGCGAAAGGCTCCACCTTGACTTGCCGTGATCCAAGGTTGGGGATGCCGACGGCAGGCACTCAAAATCACCGCTTCGACTGTTGCCAATTCGCAGGCGAAGCATTTTCACGGAGAAATATGGCAAGAGCAAAGAAACTCAAATTCGACGATAACTTCATTCGAGAAGTGAACGTCAACTATCGCACGACCACGGACAAACGATTTAAGATCAACAACGCAAGCGATATCGCTGAATTCGTCCGATCGGTGATGACGGATAACAGCCGCGAACATTGCATCGCTCTCTATCTCGATGCGTCGCACCACATCGCCAGCTACTCAATCATTTCGATTGGCGGTGCGAACTCAGCATTCATCGCACCACGCGAAGTGTTTCAGCGGGCGGTGTTGATCGGTGCCATCAGCGTCGTACTGGCTCACAATCATCCGAGCGGCACGTTGGACCCAAGCCACCAAGATCGCGACATTACGAATCGCATGAGAGAGGCTGGTGAGATCATTGGCATTGCGATTCTGGATCATGTCATCGTCACTGATCACGCGTTCCTCTCGCTTCGTGAGGAGACGATTGGTTGGTAGCAATCGCGTCCCACAAAGCAGGCACAGAAATTATCTATTTCTCGTTGTCGACCAGCTTATCACGCGGTTCAAGGGCGTTCCGTCCAGTGAGGAACACTGGGCTTCACTGCTGCTCGACGTCGCAGTCGCTTCCCCTTGGGCTCGCGTGACGAGGCCATCATACAAAGGGGTAAGATCATTGCTTCGTCCGAGCCTGTCAATTTTTCGGCAGCGACGTTATTCATCGTGCCACCGCATCAGGATTTATCGGCTTACTCTTCCTGGTACCCTCAGTCACGATGGCATCGGGATTTATCGGCTTAGTCGCCCTCGCACCCTCGGTCTCGACAGCATCAGGATTTATAGGACGAGACGATGTCGACGAGTTGCTACAACCAGCCGCCAAGAATGTCAGGAAAAAGCATGTGAGTACTGATATTGTTCGACGCATTGTGGCCTCGTTCCTTTCTTTGCCTTTCTGCAAGGCTGATTTCTATGACGCGAATTGACTGCTCAATTGTACTGCGTGAGCGCAGGCAGAACGCAGTTGGGCAAATATTTTGCAGTCGGCTCGTCTCATTCTACCACGGCATCAAGGTCCGCTGAAGCCTTCGCTAGCTCAGGCTTCTCTCTCGCGATCTGTTGATCGCTCGTGACCGCTGCTGCTTTCGCTTTGCGAAAGGCTCCACCTTGATTTGCCGTGATCTGAATCTTTAAGAGCCGACGGCGGGCTCGCTACTTGAGAACAACAATTCTCTGACGTGCCGGTTCAGAGCTAAGGAAATGACAACCATGAAAATGCAAAACGCAATTACAACCGTATCGGATTCAATTGAACGACTCCATGAAGCACTGCTGAACGGACGAATTGAGACGATCGAGAAATACCTCGCGGCAGCCGCTCAGTTCCACCGCTACTCATTTAGAAATGTCATGCTTATTCACGAGCAGTTTCCGGCCGCTACCGTTGTCGCTGGATTTCATGCTTGGAAGAAACGCAATCGCTGGGTAAAGAAAGGAGCAACGGGGATCGCGATCTTCGTGCCCATGATGGCTGGCCGCCGCGCTAACAAAACCGAGGATGCGGACGGTGACGTGCAGGCAGATGACGATAAAAGACGTTTCGCGACCAACTTTCGGATCAGCTACGTGTTCGACATTTCACAGACCGAGGGAGAGCCGCTGGTGGATCTCGCGCCAATCGTTGGAACTCCTGGTGAAAGCCTCGATGCGTTACTGGATGTTTACCGGAAGCTTGAAATCAGGGTGGTGTTCACGCAATTGCCGCATTCCGTTCAAGGATATTCGCTTGGAGGCGAGGTTCGGGTTCGGGATGACTTGGACGACACTCAAGCGTTCCGAGTTTTGCTCCATGAGTTGGCTCACGAGATGATGCACAAGGACATCCCGTTCAGCAACCCTGACCGGAAGGCCCTGGTTGAAACCGAGGCGGAAGCGGTGGCCTGTGTCGTGTCGCAGGCGTTCGGCATCGATCACTTTGAACGAAGTGCCGACTACATCGCATTGCATCAAGGAGATTCGCAGCAGCTAACTCAGTCTCTCGCGCGGATTCACGAGACTGCGTCCAAGGTCATCGTGATGATGGAACAGCAGGCGGGAGACTCGCGTTTTGAACGTCAGCAGTCGTACGCGGCATAGGAGCGTAATGCAAAGTGCGACCATGTTCGCTCGGGGGATGCCGATCCGTATTGGCATTCCCTTTCCTACTGCACCGTCGTACGGGCCTCAATGCATCCAGACCAGGACGCCACAGTTGATGATGACGCAAAGCCAGAAGCCAATTTGGTACGAGAGCTTCGCGGTTTTATGCCGGTAGACCTGCTGAGCGACGAGTGCGCCCGGCCAGCCACCGATCAATTCGGACAAGTGAAGCGTGCTTTCAGCAACGCGGTAACGGCCCGCTCCCGCCGCCCGCTTGTCATACCGGTAGAGAAGGTACGATCCGGCACTGGCCAGTAAGTACAGCCATAGCACGGGGGCAGGCAATGTTCCGCGAAAAATGCACCATCCGATGTACGCGATAAATCCGAGAGCGATCAACAAGCGGGTTTGGACAGGACTCAGGAGGACCGGCTTCTCGCCGTGAAAACGGACGCTGGTTGCTTTCAGGCGACCGTCGGTGCCAGGTTGCGACTCAAACTCGACCCGATCATTGGCAACGGGGCGGCGTCGCCTGTTGGTGAATGCACTGACGTGAGCGAACACGTCCGGCCCGCCGTTGGACGGCTTAATGAAGCCGAATCCCTTGTCGTCCTTCCATGTCTTCAGCGTTCCTTCTTGCGGCAATGTTGCGATGATTCTCGGCTCTACGTTAAAACCAGGGGGAATTCGACTCGAAAATGAGCTATTGTAACTCCCCCACCGGAACTAACAATCTTGAGTTGGGGCGCCGCATCAGGCAACAGACGAGTCCGAGCTGGCGAGGAGAAAACTCGCCGAACACGCCGGATTTTACCGAGGAAGGGTGACTATTGCCTGAACTGAGCCGTTTTCTTGGTCGTCTTTCACTCTGCGAAAGTTGCGTACTCCGTTGCTTTTGCGGAACGAAAGACGACGATTACTCAAGTAAGCCGCGACGCCACGAGCAGAAACCAACCGATCGCGACTGCTTCGGTGATTTCGGGGAACAGGCAGCCGAGCCACGCGACGAACAGATACATCGGGATTTGAGCCATCTAATCGCTCCCAGGGATCGGGCCCGAATCGGCTTGGTTTTCGGCGTAGATTTTTACAGGTACACGGCGGAGGTTCAAAACTGAGTAAGGCAGCGTCTGGTAGGACTGCTGCTGGCGGCGCTGATTGACCCTGCGAAGGACGTTCAAGAGCTGGCGACGGATGGGCGCGTACCTCGCAAATTCGATTTTCGCGAATTCGGATGCCAGGTTCTCGGGCGATCGGTGAACCGCGATCGAGTCGAAGTACGCTTTCATCTCCGCGTAACGTCCAGCACTCAGCCGGACGTGGGCGTGCCATTTGATCGGCTTGTTGTCGGCGGGTGCGACGCCGCTGCGGCGGTACGAGATCGAGTAGCTGCCAACCCGGATCGGAAATCGGCGGCAATCTTTCAAGTGCTCCCCCTCGCCACCCTTAGCGGATGGCTGGCGTACGGCGTGGTGTCCGTCCGTCAGCAGCAGAATGAACCAGCGGTCGTGGCGGAGATAGTGGGCATTTGCCAGTCCCTGCTTGCGGCGCCTTGTTCGCTGCCACTCGGTCAGGTCGATGCCGTATTTAGCGATCAGTTTTTGATCGACTTTCTCGGGCGACTTGCCCACGGGGATGCTGCCGGTGACATACCAGTAGTAGCCGTGCCGCAGATAACTGGCGGCGATCAATTGAACTGCCGCCTCGATCGACACAACTTCGCAGCGATATTTTGCAGAGCAAAGTGCCATGTTCCTCCCATTGCTTTGACAGACTCGGCGTCTATTCCATTAAAAGCGGACGTTGATTTGATGGCTCAACGTCCAAAGCCGACCTTTGAAACAACCTCGATGATGACTCGATTCTACTGGCGGATTGAACACGTTTTCAGGAAAGCCTTTACGAAGGGCTCTCTACCGATACGGTTTCAACGCGAGCGAATTTTCGAATCATTGATCGAAATCGGGGCGACGCAATTGCGAATTCACTGCATTCCACAGTGTACCCATGCAATTCATAGCACCCGAGCTCAAAACCTTTCGTCGGTCACCACGCTGCATTCAAGACGCAACTCGGGTGTCCGCCGTCAGCGTGCTGTTTCAGGCGACTGCTATTCCCATAGCATCCACCTCAAACCGTCACTGCTACCAACCAAGGAAAGAAGTCGCGCCGCCCCGAAGGACGGCGCACCCCTTTGCATCAAAACGATGGGAGTCATTCACTTAAGAAGCTCCTCAGTCCTTTCGTCGTCACTCGCCAAGGCATCACCCTTGGGTTACAGTGAACGGGTCACGACTGCCAGCCGTGCAGAGTCCGCGTGCGAGCACGCTGACCTGTCTTTCCCTTCGGTAAGACCACCGCCTCCCTTCCGGAAGCTTTCTACTGAGACCACTCTCCCTCTCTACGGCATTTGAATCACGAAGTTGACCAGACTTCGCACCGGAACGCTACTTCCGGCAACCGCAGAGACTCCGGCGTTAGCCAACAAACTTCACCTTTTGGGTCACGTCGCTAGAGGAAGTTACTCCTCAGTCCGCTCTGGTATGTGCGGCCTTCCGGCACGCCATAGTTTCCGACCGCCGCACGCATGATGACATGGTGCGGCAATCGATTTCCCCCTGAGAACGCAGAAGGTCGGGGTACCCATTGGTCAGCATCCATGCCGACCGACCAGAGCAGCGGTGTCACAGTTTGGCACCGTCTCCCAAAAGATTCACTGGCAAGCCCTCCCTCACCTATTCGGTTGGGCCTTTCATGGTTGAGCTATTCACGGTCGGTGTTTTAATCCGATCCCCGAGCGAGTCTCGCCCGGTGTGACCTGTCGCCAGGTTCACAGCTCCCCACGCCAGCACGGTTAAAGGAACTCTGGTTTGCACCAAAGCCCACAGTCCCCGCGACGGGATTTGGCAACCTGCCTCACCCGCTTTGTTCGATGACGGCTTGGATGACAACGTCAATCGTCGATCCAAGTCTTTCCGCCTCGCCCGTATTCAGATTGTTGTTGTAAAGATCAATCGTGGAACTGGCTGCCAGCCTGCAAGCCTGTCAGCAATTCCGTCCTCAGGCAAGTTGCCTGAGCCACGTTGTATGGATATAGGATAGAACGCAGGGATTACTCTTGTGTTGTGGTGCTTCTCGCATACGAGGCGAGCATGCAGCCGACAAGGATTACTCCAACGAGCCTCCTTTGAACTGGGCGAGCACCTCTCGATGCAACCCAGCTCGAAGAGCGACAGCCAGCGGCAAGTAGCGAACTTGCTTGGTCCGAATGACCGGATACCCCTTAGCCAAGCTGATGAGACTTGGTTTACCGGGGTCTGTCCCTCCCATCGTTTCGACGCTAGCCGTGTCGCCGTTGACCGAAAGCCTTATTGGCGATCGGGATTGGGGCGACGACGTTTGCATCAAACATAAACGACCAGCGATTTCTCGCCTGGACGAGTGGATTACCACAAATTGGGTTTGAATCCAAGTTAGAGCGTGCTGGGAAGGCTTCAAACCACGTCAAGTTCAGTCTTGGTACTGGGCGTCGGATACTCACGGACGCTTTGGAAACGCGCGATACGCTGCAATGTACATGGAAAGCCGCATTTTCCGTGTTGCGTGTGGCATTCAGCTCCAGTTGCTAACAATCCGTCTCGGTCAATACAATCGAAAGCAGCGTTGACACGTCGGAACTTACGTCGGTGTTCTTCACCGAACTCCGGTGTCGGCCACCGGAGCGATAGAGAAAATTGAAAACCACTTCTGTCTCGTCCACCGTTGGCAATATTCGAAAGACCGTCGTAAGCGACAGTTTGTCCAACCGACAAGACTTCAGCCAGTCTTCAACTTGGGGCGGTCTGAGGCAACCGTCCGGTCTCTTTTGACTGCAGGTGCCCCGGTGGCGCCGGTCGTTCAAGCCAGGATCAGGTTCGTGCTTCCTGAAGCCGCTTTTCGTCGTAGACAGTACTAAGTGACAACGTCGTTCCTTGCATCTGAAGTCCACCACGAAACCTGTACGTCACGCTCCCACATACCAAAGAACCGGGACGAAATATCCTACGGGTGACGGTGCAGAAAACCGATCGCCTCAAATCCTTCGTTCGCGTTGATTCGACGCACTGCATCGACCACATCACGACCATGATAGGGATCGTTAATAAGTTCACTGATCAAGGTAGCCGAGTCCGCGTCCCCGACTCGACCTAGCGCGTGAACAATGAAGGTTGTGAGTTCTCGTGGACTCTGTCGATCGAGACTGCGTTTGTCGAGTCGTGAAAGCCTCTCTCGATTCTTGAATCCGAACTCCAGCAGATAGCGGAACTCCGGCAAGAACATTTTAAAAAGGCGGTTTACAATCGTTCCATGATCTGACTTGAAGGTCATGCTGGAAGCGTGGGCGAACTCTCGAAGCGGGTCAATGGCCTCGAACGCAAGCTCGGTCGAGAGTTCAGCCAAGATTGGCTCACTTCGTTCCCTCAGTTCATCTTGTGAGATGTCAGGTTTGCAAAACCAGAAGATGAGCTCACCATATTTCTGCCAAGCACGCCGAGCGTCATTGCTAAGGTCATCGAGACAGAACGGCTCTTCCACCAGTGTCGCCGAACCAGCATGTGCGGTGATAAAACAGGCCGTCCGATCCTGCGGCCCCATCGCTTCGTGATCCAAGGTGCGCGAGTATTTCTCAAACGCCGGAAGTGCTTTAGTGGACACATTCTCTAACAGCGTTCCAAGCAACCAACCGCCATTCATCGAATAGCTAGGCATTCCCAATGCGGCCATCACATAGACGTTGTATCTCTCGGATTCCGACAACGACGCGACGGCATTGTAGCACGCTTCATCGTTAATCGTGTCGAACATTCCTGAGACGATGTCATGGGCGATCGTTTGAGATTCCTCGTCATCGGGAGTCTCCAGTGCGTGAAGCAGCGATGTCTTAAGCTCGTCTGCCGATGTTGGATTTTCAAATAGTTCAAACGCGGTTAGTGCCTCGATCAGTGGTGCGCCGTGGAACGGGTGCGACGGCTGAACTGTCACGAGGTAGTTCTTCAGCTCCGATAGGTACGGTTCGGTGATATTGCACCAATAGGCAACGCGGTAAAGGACCTCTAACTGCAAATGGTAAATCTCGGATTCCCAGCAAACCCGGAAGAAGTCAGTCAACCGATCTTCGACCTGCGTAACATTCCACCGAAATTGAACAAGTGCAAAATACAGCTCCGCAGGGGAGTATTTCGTTGGCGAGCGCACAACATCATAAACGGGTTCCGGTATTAAGTCCGCTTCGAAACTTGAGTAGCGATCGCACGAAGCCCTGAGAATCGTTGACATGGGCAGCGTGTCACCGCGTCCGCCGAGGACACAAAGACGCGAAAACACGACAGTCTTAACACTTGGTTTCCGAATTACTTCAGCGCGGTATCGAAGTTCCAAACACTCGTTGACCCGAGACTGTGTCATTCCAACGAGCCGCAGGACATCGACGATCAACCATCCTGACGGAAGTCGTTCAGCCACCAAGTTCATCAGTCCGTATTCATACGACGACCATTGCCGCGCATTCAGTACGGTGGGTTCCAACGACGTACGCTCTCCGTCGGACTTGTCAATCTCGATTTTGAAATCAATCTCGACCAAATCGGCTTCAGCGTCGCGTAGCATTTTAGCTGCGTCCTTGCGTACGATCTGTTTCGCCGACGCACCGAAATTGCCGTCAAACGCTCGCGATAGAACGGAAGGACCGTTCGTTTCGCAGGCGAGACCGAGAAGATCGCGAATGTTGGAATTGTCCGACTGACGATCAATTGCAAATTCGATAAGAGCGTGATGAACAGGCTTCCGAAGTTCAGCCTTTAGCATTTCAAAGCTGGGCACTGCTCGGCAAATCGCTTCCGACTCAAAGAACCTCTGTAGCATCTCGTGCCGAAATCCGCACTGGCCCTGATCCATGTCAATCACACCACTACTGACAATCTCATTGAGCAGTCTCGGCGGGATTTTCTCGCGTCCTGAAACACTCTCAAAGACATGCGTTAAATCGCTACTGGAAAGACTTGTACGAAGCTGAGCCTGCATTCGAGCAGCAAGTCCGCCAAAGACCTGCCGTGCCCAAATGACATCCGCAGGGCTATCAAATCGTCTTTCCAAAAAACGATTGAACAAATCACGCCGTGTCGAGGACTCACCGAGCTGTGACAGGCATTCAGCAGCGATCGAAAGTTCGTAGCCGGAACGGAATGCAACGCAATTCTCAATTTCCTGTTTCGTGACTGCGCGACCTACATACTGTTCCAAAATTGCGACTCGTTGTTCGTCCGTCAATTCCTGAAATTCGATGACCGCTCCACTCAAGGCTGAGGGAAGCTCCACTCTCTGCTGCGAACTCATGGCAATCTGCGTGCCATAATGAACGAACAGCGCTTGCAGGTCAGTAAGCAATTGCGTCCTCAATCGGGCTGGACACTCGTTGAAGCCGTCTACGAAGATCGTTGGTGTGACGCCGCGGCGCAGGGCCAACTCGATAAACTCGATCGCGCGCATCGGGCACAGATGTGAAACGCTACGATTCAGCAAGTCCGATAGCCTTCCTTGATATTTCACTGCTGAAGCGAGGATGACCGGATGTTTGTTGGTCGAAAGCTGTGCCCCCAGTCCGCGAAGAAGCATTGACTTCCCATGTCCGGAGGGACCGATGAGTTGAAAGTGTTGTCTGTCGTCGGTTTTAGAAATCAGATCTTCAGTCGACAACTCTTCATCGTCAATTCGTAGCGACGTTGGGACATGTTGCTGACTGTCGATGCTACTCCATTCTTGGAAACGCTGGAGATATGTTTCGAGCACCTGCGCATCATCGTCAGCGGCGATCTGTGCAGGCGATCGGTCATCTTGCCGAACCAATCCAAGATACATCGCGAACTCAATCCATTCCTCAAACGACCAACCGGGGCTCTTATTGCCCGAGAGCAACAGCCTCAATAGCTCGGGGTAACCGATCGTCTTTACCTTATAGTCGCTAACAACATCTGAATGCGAATGGAGTTTTGGATAGATACAAAGGACTGATTGCATCTGCTTAAAAAATGGCTTTGCCGCCTTGTCCTGACCAGTGAAAGCACGCATCTCATCGCTGATCGCGAATTTGCACTTCGTCGACTGGCCGTATGGATTGTCGTATTGTAGCGGCGGCCTTGACCCATCCGGCATCAGTATGTGCCAGGCTCCATTGGTGCCGCCAAAAATAGGACAAGAAACGCATTTCAGCTCGACGTGGCAAACAAAGCCATCGAGCACGACAAGAAAGTCGATCTGCGGTTCAGGTTTTCTACGCGGAAAGAAGTTCGCGAAAATGACCGCACGACGCCCAGAGGCCTCGAGGTCTGACGAAAGTTGACGTAGAAAAGCCATCTCCGATTCGATTTCGATCGGGTGGCCAACAAAGATTTCAGTTTTGATATTCATACTTTGCCGTGCAGTGACGGCGCTCGGCAGTTTCCACTGCACGTATTGGCGATTATTGCGACGAAGACGCCTGCGTCAAGGCCCACGCTCTAAAAAGTTTTGCTTCTAATTAAACGACTGGGGAACAAAAGTTACGCGGACTCAATTTTTTCTACGAAATGTAAGTTGAAAGCTTTGATTGCTGGCTCGACGCACCCTTTCGTCGACCGCCGCGAATTTCAGTTGGTTCCAGCACGCTCCGGCGGCCGACGCCGGAGTTACTTGCGAACGTTTTCTGAGTGCTTGGGGGTTTTTTGTCATTCGCGTTTAGAAATTTAGCCACTGTTGCGGTCGTGGCCAGAGGCTAAGAACTAAGGTGCTTGGCGTCTCTCACGCACATAGAACCGGTAAACCCCTTGTAGACAAGACGTTAGCGTAATCCCACTGCGGTTTCCGCGCGGCAACTGCTGTGATTCGACCGATCAGGCCCCGCCGCGAAAGTGGTAGAAAGTAAACCGCCAGCGACAGTTTTTCGGCGAGTGCATTGAAAAGACGGTTGAAATCCACCTCGACTGGACAAAGCCGACGCAGATTTCACAGCTTCCCAACTCATGGAGATATCGCGCAGCAACTACGCCCCTCTGGTTCGCAATTGCTCGGCATCGCAACTAATTGACTAACGCATCTCTGAGCGTGAGTATCGACTTTTTTGCTAACTGTTGCTTTATTGGCCCGTTCAGTTGACGGTATTTGATAACCGTGATATTGGGTCAGCTATTACCAATGCACAGCATCACGGAGGTAACGATGGCTGACACAAAAACGACCAAAGCAATAGTGGAACCCGAGATCACAATCCGCCGAGGCGCTGTTGCGGCTTCGATCTGGAAGCGGCAGGCTCCTAGCGGATTCGAGTACTTCGATTTTTCGCTCAGCCGAGCCTGGAAGGCGAAGATTTCGGGACGCGACGGCTACTCGATGAATTTCTTCTCGGATAACGAAGGTGCGCTCGGTGAAGTGATCCGCGAAGCATCCATCTGGATTGCTGAAAAGCAAGCTGTCTTGCAAGCCAGCAAGCAGGATGACTTCTAGACTGACCTGCCGCCGATCAGCCGAAACGCGTTAGTGTCCGGGTTTCTGATGAACCGTGAGCTAATGCTCGGCGGCTGATTGGGTTAAAGAATCGCGAATTATCGCGTTTCGGTTGAATTGGCTGTTCGGGCGAAGTGATCGCGGAGCACGATGGTTCGGTATTGCTCGAACAGTTTTTCCTCGCGTCCCTGATAGCGGAGATATCCGGTGCGCTTAGTGGTATCAGCCTCGTTGACGGCGATTCGCTCGAATGCCACTCGGTCGTCTGGAGATAGTCCATCCCAGAAGGCCTGAAATTGCGATTGAAGGCGTTCTTCTTTTTGACGCTGCTCAGCGTTGATTCCCGGCAGAAAATCCCGTTTTGGATTATTACGGGAATCCTGGGCGGCCCTCCGTCGAGCGGCCTGTTCGGAGCTTTCGAAATCCTTGGGGAGAACGATTGAGCTGGGTTCACGGATCGCCTGAACCAAAAACCCCGCGCCCCTGGGCTGGCCGTGGCTGTTGTACCAGTCAAAGAGTTCGAGCATGGTTCGGATGTTGGTCGATACGGCGTTCTCAACCAGTTCGCTGGCAGATGCGGGGCCGATCCCCCGCTTCGTCAATTCAACCGCAAGGCTGGATAGCTCGAAGTGATCCAAGATCGTGTTCCCGGTCACGACCGGATGATCGACTGAGTCCCGCTTGGGCTTGCGTTGGAAACGAACGATCCAATGACCGGTCGCGATGCGTTCGAATTGCACTTTGCCGGGCAACGATTTCAGCTCCCACTTTGATTCCAGTTCCGTGATCCCCTTTAATAGGACGCGTTTGATTTGGGCAGCGTTGTAGTTGTCCGACATTCGCATCTTCATTACGGCCAGTTCGTGCAGGTCAATTTCGACATGATTGCCGTAATAAAACCGCTTGTCGAGAAAGCGATAGAGTCGCTTGGCGATGGGGCTACTGAGACTGAGATACAGGTTCCAGTCGAGTTTCTTCAGGTAGCCTGCCTGGAAGCTGTTGAAGATGACTTCGTTCCAGGTGAATCGAGACTGACCCGAGGCCGTTGATCCGGTTCGGCTCTCACGCTGGTAAATTTGCAGATTGTCGAAAATACTGAAATCGCGATTGACCCAACTTTGGGCGGCGCGATCGTAGAACGCTCGATCGGAGAAGATCGTCAACCCTTTCCAGCGACGCAGTGATCGGGCGAGTCGTTGATAGTTTCGAGTGTTGTCGGGCCAAGCCAAGAGCTTGAGAAGTTCGTACCGCGAGAAGCAGACTTCGGGCGAACGATAGCCTTGCAGTCGAGTGAGTTGGATGCATCCGAGAAGGACGTCTTCGTCACTGACGATCGGCAAACCGTACCGATCCGATCCAGAAAGAGTCAGACGCCTGACGACACTGCGACGTTCCTTGCGATCAAAAAGAACGTTTTCGAATGTCACCGTTTTCTTGCCACCGTCAATTCGCTTTGAGATGGCCGCCAATGGAAACTCGGCAAAGTTCATTTCGTCAACACCGTTGCTGGTGGGCACCTCCCGTGCGATGTGCTCAGTTTTCGGCCGGGCAGGTGCTTTTTTTTCTCGGTTCTTCTCCAATGACAACCACTCCGTTTGTTGTTGTATATGAATTAATAAAACAAAAATACTGTCGGCGAATCGGCTGTCTTTTCAAGCACTTGCGCTGGGCAAAGTGTGTCAAAGCACGGTATTTGAGTGCCCAGAGGTGTTTCAAAACACGGTAATGAGTGTTTCTAAGCACGGTAACTGGGCAAAAGAAAAGTGTTTCAAAACACAGTATGCTGCGACCAGCAATTCGTCTCTTCGCAACCTGCCATGTGCTGGCACTCTGCGCAAGCAGAATTCGTTGCTGGCGGAATATTATGCTTGCTGGCTTGCTGGCAAGCAGCGGGGCGGTGTCGACGGCCGATCGCCCAGTTGGCAGGTCGCGTGTTTGACGGGTTGCGAACGTGGCGAGGTGGTCATTGAGCCTACCGGCAGGCACGCTGAAAAAAATGCTTGCGTGAATGTTTGCCGCCGTGTAGTGAGGCCAGCATGATTATCGCATTAGTAAATAGTAAAGGAGGCGTCGGCAAGTCAACGCTCGCGGGCAACCTCGCCGGTTGGTTACACGCTCACGGAAAGCGCGTGATTGTCGCTGACTGTGACACTCAGGCGTCGTCGAGTGAGTGGCTGGTCGAAGCGGCTCCGGAAATTCCGGTCGTCCGTCTTGCCAATGCCGATGATGTGCTCGACGAGCTGCCGTCATTGGCACTGGAGGCGGACTACGTCATCGCCGATGGCCCTGGCTCTCAAACGGAAACTTCACGAGCGCTATTGATGTGGGCTGATCTGGCGATCATTCCTTGCAAGGCGTCGATGTTCGAGGTTCGCGCATTGGAGAAGGGGACGGCTTTTGTCAGGCAGGCTCAAGCGATTCGCAAGGGCCCCCCCGAGGCGATTGCGGTGTTGAGCATGGTGGGAAAAGACTACCGGCTGACCAACGACATGCGTGACGCGGCGGCCAGCTTGAATCTGTTGTTGGCGGATACGCCGGTAACACTACGTCAAGCCTACGCAGATGCGCCAGGGCAGGCGAGCTTTGTCTGGAAGCTCGGTTATTCGGCTCGGGACGCGGCCAACGAAATCGATCAACTTTTCCGTGAACTTCTTCCCGAGGCGGTCACCGACCACGTCTTGAACCTGCGGAAGGGTCGAGGAACATCAACATCATGAACCAATAGGAGTAACCAAACCCATGGCAGACCGACGATCCCTTTCCAACGCACTTTCGAACCCGGTACCCGGAGTGGATGCCGATCTTGTTCGATCGTTTGTGACCCAGAACCAGGCCGCCGAGCGGTCAGTTGCCGACTTGCCAGTCCCCCTTGAACCGCCACAAGCGAAGCTCTCTGCATCGACACCTGTTCACGAGGCGCTCGCTGCAAAACCGGCTCGCCAAAAAACGAAGAAGCCAAATCGTTTCCAACCCGTGGGCCTGATTCCGGTTACAGTTCGGCTGCGACCAGAAATCGCGGGCGCACTGAAAAGGGCGTCACTTGAACGGGAACTCGCAGGCGAGGATGTTTTTACTCAGCAGGCCATTGTCGAGGAAGCGTTGGAGCCATGGCTTGCAGGCGAAGGATTCTTGGACTAGGTAGCGGCGGTGAAGGATGTGCTGTCAGGCGGTGATGAACGGGGGCGGGATTGGGCTGCCCTCTAGCATCCGTAATTTCACGCGTCAGCAAATGCCCGCCAGACTATTTTGCCGATTTTTCGCCGGAACGGTGGAATTCCGGTCCGAGATCCAGTATTTGTGAGGGGTAGCGAATTCAGTGCTTCTTTACAAACGGTCTGATTCTGCGTGGGGGAACTCGATGATGTCAAAGCCTGTCAACCCTGGTCCAGTGGATCGTTTGATGCCGGCTGAATTGAACACGCCGGCCCGCATGCGTGCATCGTTCGATGACGGCGAACTCTTCAAATCGCAAAATTCGATCGTGAACCTCCTTCGCGACCGACTGGAAGCATTAGTCGCGCTGCCAAGAACACCGGGGATATATTCGAGTTTTCGCGAACTGGTATTCGCGTTTGAAGCTGACTGGAAGTTGCTTGAAGAACGTCGTCGCGAGTGGATGCAGCTTTTGCAAACCGTTGTTCGGATTGTTTCTGACGCTGACCAAGAGCAGAATGGGCCGGCGGCAAACGGTGCGAGACAAATCGAGAACGATTGGAGATCAGAATTATTGGCCGGGCTTGCTTGGCCAATAACGATGCGTTCGCAACTCGAAGCGAGGCTTTCGCCGCTGCCACTCTCTGAATCGCAGCGAATCTTGTCGGAAAACATTCGTGAAGTCGTGAAGGCGATGGCGGAGCACATGGCTTTCCAGCTTGACACGTTGGTCGAGCGCTGCGTGCTGGGAGAGATTGAGTGGCATGGCGACAGTGCCTGTCAATACAGTTTTGTCGATCGTGGACTGCATTCGTACAAGCGTCGATTCGAATACTTAGGCGACATTCGAGTTGACCATGAACAGCGAGTGGCTCGGAGAACAGTGATGCATACCATTTCAGCCAACAAAACGCTGACAGTTCACGTTCATGACCTGGTTGATGCGGTACGGTCCCCTGTTTCACTCGCGATGACCGCAATTCCGAAACAGGCGAGCCAGGTGATTGATGACGTGCCAGAGTTCTTGCATCAGGATTTGAGAGTTGTTGAAGGGAACTTGATTCGGCAACGGTGCATTCAGCAGGATCAAGGAGTTGACGAATGGACGGTAGGGGAGGATGTCACGGTTCCCTACCACTTTGATCCTGCGATCGTGCTTGGGGGCCGGTATGTTTTGATTGGTTGGTTGAATGACCCAAATGAACGCACAGCACCGCCAGTTCATTCAACGTCGATTTTGGCGTCGGCAACCAATTGGCTTTTTAAGTAGGAACCGCTGCGCCTAGTTAGACTGTTTACCCAACGAGTGTAGCTTGATCGTGACGATTTTGACTCAGCTTTTTCATTCAGCATTGAAATCGAGTTACTTGGTTTCAGGCACGATGTTCGGGATTTTGGTCGCGTTCATCATCTGGTTCAACTACGGAACGGAACTCGATCGTGCGCTTTTAGGAACTCCGCCAACGGATGCGATCGCTGCATCGGCCCGCGGCGACTCGCTGATCCCACAGGAGCCGACCACGGACGCGATAGAGTATCGACGGGAATCAGTCGTTCCGGATGTTCCAACGCCGAGCATTCCCGCGACTCCGTCAATTGAGGTCCAGATGCAAAAACTCGACCGCGATGCGACGGTTGCCAGAATTCAGAAACTTGCAAACGACACCTTGAAACTGGAAACGGATTTGAAAACGTGGAGCAAAACGACGTCTGACTTGACAACCAATGACAGTGGGCGACGCATTGCGAGTGATCCAGCGAGCGTTGCCGCGGTTGCGCAACTCATCCAGTCCGAGCCGGTGTCCGCGGATGATTTTGCATTGCTAAAGAGCCGCGTCCGAGTATTGGAGGATCACGCATTGACCGTGTCCCAAGAAGGACGTCAGTCGAGTGGGCTTGATGAAGCCATCACAACCACGAAAGCGATGTTCGAAAAAATGAGGCAGAGCCTCGATCGTGCGACACTTTCACTGGCCTCATTTGAGAAACAAAGTCAACTTTCGAAGCCGTCGAGCATGACGCTAGGTGACGCAATCGCCTCAGACGAAGTAAAACGGGCTGCTGAATTGTCCTCGCAACTCGCGAAGGACAAACAAGAAGCAGAGCAGCGGATAGCAGCTGAAAAACGCAAAGCGGCGGCGCTGTTGAACGAGCTCACATTGGAACGAGAGCGAGAAAAAGCAGACGCAGATAAGGCCCACTTACAAGCCGAAATCGACAATGCACGGATGGAGGCAAAGAATGCAGTTGAAAAGCGACAGTTGGAAGCCGAATTTAATCGAGACCTGCCGCAAATCAAGCACTACCTCGGAAAGCTATTTTCCGACGGCTACACCCAACCCGTTTCCGCCACAACGTATCAGGACGTAGGTACTCATGGGCCAGTGTCACTCGGAAGACTGAAAGCAGCGGGAGCGCTCGACGACAAGGTGGAGGGCAACGGGGCCTACAGTAAAATTTTGCACCTGATGGTCAGCCAGACGAATGATCGTAAGTTGCCGGCACCGTATCCGAGCGACTACATCGGTGGCTCACCGTATCCGGATCAGTCGGCCGCCGCACGACCCGCGTACGGCTTCCTTCGAAAGTACGGCAGTCTTTTGGTCGAGAAGGGCTATCTCGCCCCTTGATGACGGACGCCTGCGATGGCACGTTGCACGGCACGTCTGACTGACTGACAAGATTCCGCTAATGGTGCCGGTCGCACGACGTTGGGCCACTGTTAATCAGCAGGAATTGCTCGATGCAGTCTGCTTAACTGTTAGCTGTCGGAACGTCACCAACACCTTGCTCGACGACTGATGTGCTTCATGACCCACTCGACACCAATCGAAACAATCGTCGTTCGAGGCCGTCGCTACCACGTCCGCGAACAGCTATCGGTTGCTCGGCGAGGTCGGTGGAAGGTACACCACTCGTCACCTCGCCCTCGCGGAACGACCTACACAGCAATCATTCTGCCGGCGTCGATCGAGGCTGAACAACTGCGTCGCTCCATCTCCAGAATCCCGCCGACCCAACATTCGTTGCCTAAATTGGTCGAATGGGAAACGGCGACCGGTCAGACCACGCTTTTGATTTCATGGTGTGCCGGGCTAAGCGTTGCCGACTATTACAAACGCTTCCGGTCCGATGATCGCCCACCATTGAGCGTTTGGGAAGCCATCCGCCGAACAAAGTCGATGGCGTACGCTCTGTCGGATTTGCATACTTATGCCGGCGTGATTCACGCCGACATCAAACCTGCGAACTTGATCATCCCAAGTGATCCAGGATCGCTCTTCCTGATCGACTTTGGCAGCGGTTGGCCGATCGAACGAACTGCAGTAAGAAGTCCTGGAGACGGCTGGAACCCCATCTATTCCAGTCCAGAGTTGTTTCAAGAACTTGACGCGGTCGACGCGCGCGCCGATCAGTTCTCGCTTGGTGTTGTACTGTTTGAGATGTTAACCGGAAAGCCTCCTTACGCTGGGTACGGGGGAAAAGCAGGGCATGAAGGATTCGCATCCCTTGCGAAAGCTTTCGTGCCACCCAGTAAGCTGGCTGGCGCGACGCAAATTCCAAAATCGATTTTGCGTGAGATCGATGAGGTGGTCGGTACGGCGCTTCGGCTGAATCCAAGCGAACGTTTCGGAAACTCCTGCGAATTTGCGCAAGCGCTTGGCGGCATTTGGCAGTCGCTTCAAGCAAAAGCAGACCATCTTTCAAAGCATCGAACGTTGTCGCAGACTCTTTGGAACTGGTTCTCCCATCCCAAATGACGTTCTCGCTCCGCGTTACTGGGCGGATTGCCAATATCGGTGCGGAGGAAGCCACTCGAACTCGTCACCGCAATCACTGTGGACCAGGTGCCCACCCCGTCCCGCTTGCGTAAATGCACCGATCGCACCAGCAAACAACATTGTTTCGGAGTCACCCGGAACAAAATGTCGCGGTTTGCCAAAGCGACAGTTGAGGCACGGTGAAGAAACCGGGATTGAACACTTTTTGAGCTCACGATCGTCGGCAAGGACTTGCGAAAAGACGTCAAGCTCTAATGTCGCGCTTAGCCTCAACTGCTCATTGATCGGGATGGCAAAACAACGTTTGCTTTCTACGTCTAACAGTATTCCCCAGTCTGATTTGGATCCAGGCATGCAGATTTTGCAAAGGTGCGAATACAGGGAGAGCCGCATGACGTGGGAATCACGAACTTTGAAATTCTCGCCGTTGTAGTTCAGAACAGGAATTCGCACGCCATCCGTAGTTTGCAGAATTCGCCAAGGCTGTCCGGTCAACTCCAGCTCTTGATCTTCAAATCTGCCGCGAGGTTTGTTCGGCTGGTATCCGGCTTTCACAAGGTCATACCACATGACTTCAACTGGCTCGGTCGCTTGCGGACTGAGGACCGCCGGACTCGCCCTTTTGTACCTGGCTAGCTCGACGAGGATCGAGAGTAGCGTCAGTCCATCGGTCCAGGCTTTCCAGACAGCGGGGAGCATGGCGATGAGAATTAAAAATGACAGCGAGACCGATCCGAAGCGCGCAATCAGCCAAACGATAAACAAGCCGCCTAGCGATGCCGCCGCGTATCGGAGAAATGCTGGAAGTTTGTCCTCGAACTGCACACGGAGTTCTTCAATGCTGAAATATGGTAGGTAGCTTAAATTTGGGATTCGCGGTTCTTCTTCATCGCTCAAACGAAGTCCTTGCTGCTTGTACGCGATAACGCCAGCTCGCTTGCAAAAAACGTAACTGCCAAGCGATGTCACATCGATCGGAGAGGGAAGTCCTGAATGGCCTGTCATTGCTTGACACTCCACTTGTTCCAGACTTTCAAAACCTCGTTTATGCTAGCTGGGCGGTGATGATAGCGAACGTCGAGGCACTGGATAAGCAATTTTGCTATTGCGGACGAAGGCGAACAAGAGCGAATCCATCCATCCTCTCGTTTCGGTGCCCCCGACAGTAGCTCGACCATGATCATCGCCCAGCTATACAAATCGCTCTGCCAATGGGTGTCGTTCTCGCTGACCTCGGGCGCGCGATAGGGCGTCGTCCACTTCCATTTTCCTGAAACTGAAATATCGGAGACCAGTAATTGCGCCATCTCGAAGTCAGTGAGGTAGCAGTTCGTTGAACCGTCTTCGATTAGAACTCTTTCCGGTGTCAACTCGCGAACAATGCAACTGTGGGAATGCAGAACTGCGAGGGTTTCTAGAAGTTGGGTTCCAATCGATTTAATACTCGCTTCCGGAAACTTCGTTCCATTCTCAAGCAGACTCGCCAACGGCATCGATGGAATCCATTCGTCGAGTACCCACCAAGCAGACTCATCAGCTAAAGGACGGATATCGATGTGACTAGGAACTTTTGTGCCCTTGGGGAGAGAAGTGCAAACCGCTGCGTGTCGAACGATGCGTTCCTGGTATTCGCGGCGACTAACAGGCGGAACGTCTAAGGTGTCGTAGAACTTCCCGCGTGCGTATCGAACTGGCTGCTGTAGGTATTTGTTGCTGAGCTTTGCAATCTGATAGCTCACGCCATTTGCTGCCACGAGCACGGGTGACTCGATCGATTCAATGCTCCAGCCGTTGGGAGGAACTCGGTCGTTCGCCCCCTCGGACAACTCCTGACGCATCGGCAGGCGACGTAGCTGCTCTTCTCTGAGATCAAGTCCCTTCATGATTGCGGCGAAGGTTTTTCTCGAGCAGATGCCCTTTCGCTTAGCCTCAAAGAGCAAGCTTCGCGAAACATCAACGGTGTCTGCCAGTTGCGACATCGTGGCAATGCCCATCGCAACCATGCGCCGTTCAACGACCGACCAATCGAGTGTTTGCGATTGGTTTTTGAGATCGTGGACGACCCGAGAAGTTGGACTCTCATTTTGGACGGGGCGGCCATCTCTCGGACGCTTCTTCATGTGATCATCTCTTCATCGGGCTGCAAACGAACGCAGACACATGCCACGGGGTGAATCCCGCTGGCATGTCCTCGGAGCATTCTAGTCCACGACAGGGGTTGATTTTGTACGGCATACGAAAAAGTTCAGTCGAACCACGGCCGATTGCAACGGAGATCCTGCTCTCCTTGTTGCGTTGTGTTCGAGCGTTCACTGCCAGCCAGGTCGCCGACGGATTTCTCGCGGGGAACGGCCGGCAGGCGAGCCGCCTGCTCGCGACTTTGGTGTCGCAGCAGTTGCTCGTCAGAACTAGGGTTCCAATTCGCGAGATCCCAGCGTGTGAGAAGCCACTCGCTACATGGATTGCGGGAGCCGACGCACCGAACTTTGAAACCCTGGTTGTGACGATCCGGGACCGCTGGCAGTCAGCTCCAACCAAGGTGACGTCGATTTATCTCGCTGGGCCAGCCGCCACGAGTGTACTCGGCTACCGTGCGACGGGCAGATTGAAGCGACCCTTGCAGGCATCGCACGACCTCGGACTGGCTGGTGTTTATCTAGCGGTGCGGCGAGATCGGCCACATCTTGCAAAATTTTGGTTTGGAGAAGACGTAGCTCCGAAGCAGCTGGGTTCGGTGCCTGACGCGATTTACATCGACGGCGCTGGCAAGACATCGATCGCATTTGAATTTTGTGGCCTCTATTCCGCGAAACGTTTGCGAGCCTTCCATCGTCATTGCGATCAACGGAGGCTTCGATATGAACTCTGGTAAACAATCTCCAAAACGCCAGTTGCGGGCAGATCTTGGCGCTCGGGATCGCCGAATTATCGACGAGCTAATACGTCTGCGTGCGCTCAGTAACGAATCAGTCCGCGCAAGGTTTATGCCGACATCAAGCTTGAATGCAGCAACCAAAGTCACCGCGCGACTCGCGAAGCAAGGCTGGCTGAACCCGTTCGTATTCATTGACCGATGCCAGTACTTCGTTGCTGGACCGAAGACCGTTCAAACGTTCGGCCTCCCGACGAGTCGAGTACGACCGCTTGGGCCGCAAGCCCTAGCAACACGTCTGGCAATGCTCGATTTCGTGAGCCGTTCAATGCCTCGGCTACAGGTGATGACCGAGCGAGAGATCGCGATGCTGGTTTCAAGTGGGGCAGAGATCAGCCGAGGAATCCCACATGCGGTCGAAACGGACGTTCCGTCGGAGATGCTGCGCTTAATCCGCGTCGACTTGGGAGGGACACCCGCCCACCTCGTCGCGAAACTCAGTGCCGACATTCGCTCGCGAGTGAGCAACAGTCATTATGCAAGCATGGTCGCGGCGAAAAAGCTCGTGCTCGTCACGCTTACCGCGACGGACACAAAGAAGTCGTTGATCGAGACGACGATCCGCAAAAAGTCGTGGCCGACCGGCCTTCGCTTTTCAGTGTTCGTTACCCCTGTTCTCTGCCAATTGTTCGGAGGCTTCAAATCCAATGTCCGTTGATCCCATCAAATTCGACAATCCAATCGACATTGCGGGCGTACCCCGCGACAAATTGCCGGTTCAATTCCCCGCGAGGCATGAATTCGACCTGGTGCAGATTCGTCAATCGGCACTCCTCCTAAGTAGTGCGACGCTGGCGCTAGTCCTTTTCGCCTACATCTGTGCGCGCACAGTTGTCGACCATGTAGCAGTAGTCTCTGGATTCAGCCGAATGCTATTACTGGCGGTGACAGTCGCGGTGTTCTTTCGGTGGGTAGCTCGTTCCCAGCTCGCGTTCTTTGCGACCGCGGTCGTCACCGCGGTCGGCTTGTTTGCAACGGCGACTCTCGTCTTCATTCCCGCTGATACCGGTGCGTTGAACGCGATCTGTTCTCTCACAATGTTGACACTGCTCTGGGCGGCGGCGGAGGTGGCAATTCACTTTCAAAGCATTGACGCTGAAATCCTTCGTCGAGACTCCACGATTTCAGAACAACGACGACAAAAGAACTCAGACGTTTTGCAGTTCTTCGCCGTGGTGATGGGGATCGCACAGTGCTTAGCTCTGTGGACATCAATGCGACTCGTGTTCGTCCCTATCGCCGCAGGTATAGGCATGCTCATTGCGTTCAACCTGGTGGCGGAAATCGCCAAGTATCCCGGTACATCCCTGTGCCTCACGATCAAGCATTATTTCGGATACCCCGTGTCGAGCTCACTCGCGCCCGGCCTAATCCGAAGTTCAGCTCCGCAGTCGTTTCTCCGTTTGCTCCCATTGGTCCTCGTAATCGTGGGGTCAGCACTTATTCCTGTTGCGGATCAAGGTGACGCGAAATTCACGGCGGAATCTGCACTGATGGCGATGTATGGCGTGCTGGTTGGACTCACGGCCTTGATGCTGGGTGCATCGCTGTCAGCGCGACCGATCCATTTTGATGTAGACCGAACACCGTTCGATGTTGTTGTCTCGAAGATGCGATCTAAGGAAAACATAAATGTCTAATACATTATCCTACTTTTGGGGACGTGTTGCTGCGGACGGCTCGCCCATCATCATCAACCGTGACCTATTCCTCCAGCACGCTCACATTCTCGGAAACTCGGGAGCTGGTAAGTCGTCGATGAGACTTGCCCCCTTGATCGAACAGACGATTGGATTCGGTGATACGAGCCTGATATTCATTGACTTAAAGGCCGACAAGCTTGAGAACCTTGCTGCGTGCATCTCGGCGAAAGAGGAACTCAAACGCCGCACGAAAAAGGATATCCCTGTCCGTGTCTTCACGCTCGAACGAGGAAAGCCTTCGCATATATTCAATCCGTTTTTGACCGGTGGATTGAACAGCATGGGCTTCGCCGACCGGGTTTCGCTGATTACCGAGCCGCTAGGGTTGTTTTACGGGGTGGAGTACGGACAGGGGCACTTCTCCGCAAAGAACTCGGCGACGGTGCGTGAATGCCTGACCGCAAATCCAGGTATCCAATCGTTTCACGAGCTGTACTCCGCGATGATGACGCAGGCAGAGGATTGGACATCGTACGTCGGATCCCAGCATCGCAACGACTATATCCAAGTGGCCGAGACCGTTCTATCACTGGCTGGCTGTAGCGTTCTCAACGTCACCCACGCGACTCCGCATATGCAAGAGGCGATTGATAATCAAATCGATCTGGCGGCAGCCTTTCAGTCTCCTGCTATCTACTACTTTCATCTGCCGTCGGTGACCTCGCCGTTTGTCGCCCAAACTATTGGTCGATTGGTTGTCAAATATCTGTTGGTTGCTGCTAACGCCGCTCCGCGGACGATCAAGGTTCAGGTTGTCATTGACGAGTTTCAACGGATGATATCGGACAACCTGGGTATTGTCTTCCAGCAAGCCCGTGGGCGCGATATTGGGATGGTGATTGCGAATCAAAGCTTAGGTGACCTGCGGAACGCTGGTCCAGTGCTGCTTAGTTCGATCGAGGGCAACTGCGCAATTCGGCAATGGCTGTCCGTGACCACAACGGATGATATCGAGCACTTGGCAAAACTATTTGGTACTCGTAAAGAGTTTCTCGAAACCACCACGGAATCAACCAACGGAAGCTCCATCTCTCGTACACTTCGCGATGAACCCCGGATCACGGTGGCCGATCTGCACCAAGTATCCAACGACCCCTCATTAAGCGTCACTCAAATTAGAGGCGAACGTGGTGGGTTCGCGCAGTATCGGGGTGTGCCCTTCGTCGTTCGCAACTCCTTTCACATCAGCGAAGATGAGTACGAAGATCGCTGTAAGTTCCAATGGCCCACGGACTTGCCCGGACTGACAGAAGTGAATGAGCTGCCGGTGCCACCGACGCCGATTGTGAAGAAGCAAGCAAAAACTCGGCAAAAACCAAATCGTAAAGTAGAAGGCTCAACCAGCAATCAGGATCAGAAGGCAATGGATGAAATGTTCCTACCGACCACCGAGGTAACGCTATGAAGCCTGAGCTGTCACCGGCCGCCGGCCCCGCCTGTGTGGGGGTGCGAACTGTCGTGGACGAATCACGCATTCAGAAACTTGACATTCACACGGATCCGGAGCGGGTACTCCTGTTACTAATTGCAACCCATGGCATCATCACGAAGGCGACATGGGAAAGGAACAAGACCTATAGCAGCAACGATTTGTCCAATGCGATGTGGACGTTGACGCGACGCAAGCTTGTCGTTGCAAGGCCGCTCTGCGTCGGAACAACGTACTTCATGTTTTCAAAGTCTGCGGCATCGACGTTGGGGCTCCCACCCACCCGGGCAAAGTCCCTCGAAGGCGATGGTAAGTTGCGAGCGTTCGCACGCTTACTGTTTTTTACTCAGCATTACCCCGACGCAGTGCGTATCTCCAAAGAAGATGCCGCTACTGTGATCGGCCATGGTGCGGGCGGTTTACCTCAAGGGTTCTTTCGACGTCAAGGCATGACTGACTGGCTTGGTTTTCTCCGAGTCGATGGACACATGGCAGGCGTGCCGAAACGATCAGCGAAGTCACTCCGTGATGATGTGCTTCGTGTGGTCGCCCTCGACACCGTCAGAAGCAAACTTAAACAGGCAAATTTTGGATGGTTCTGGATCACTGCACGGCAGTCTCGAGTGGAGGCGGTCATGTCGATGTTCAAGTCGTTCGATGTTCGAAACGCACCCGTCACGGTGGTGGTGATGCCGGAATTGGTCGCGTTGATTACGACGAAAGAGAGGGCAGTTTAGCCAACGATATTTTTTTGTAGAAGCAACCCCTTCTGCAATCCCAATCGCTCTCTGCTCAAGAGCTGAAATAAACAACGAGCGATGGTCAGCCATTTATCAACCCGTGTCGAGTCATCGTCATGTTTGAATGGAATTCAAAGGAGTCGCGACGAGAAGCAAAACACCAGAGCGAAGGTCGGGATCAACGACGGCGTTGGCACCGACGTTCGGACTGAAAGCTGTTCGATAAGAACAGCCGCTTAAGCCGCACGGTTAAACAAGGTTGAAAATGGTTTTCTAGTTCGGATCGGAAGCAGCGGAAATGAGTCCGGTGCTGGCCGAATGACAACATGGAAACAAGGAGAGCAATGAAAGCAAGAGAAGAGAACAGACCGGTAAATGAAATCCGGATCGGCACCATACGTTCGACCATCTGGTTGAATCCTCGGGAATCGGGGGCACCACGATACAACGTAGTGGCTAGTCGGTCTTATAAAAACAAGGACGGGGATTGGCGTGATATCAATTCGTACGATTACGCCGATTTGCCTAATCTCATGGAGTCGCTTCGGCAAGCTCAGTCATGGGTTCGAGATCGAAATGAAATCGAAAACCGAGAGAGTGCTTATGCTGGGGCGCATGCCATGAACGAAGGATCGTCGGCCAAGATTTCAAACACTGGTCGAAAAAGAGGGAGGTCCAAATGATAAACACATTTGAACCTTCGGAGGTTGTGGAGACTGGTCCGGTCTTTGTCAGACCCACAGCTTCGTTGAAGCTGAATCCAATCGATATTTGCATTGCCCTGCAACGGCATCGCAATGGCGACTGGGGTTTGGTCAGCGAGACAGAGCGTGAAGCGAACGATTTTGCATTGAGCGTGGGCAGTCGACTTTTGTCGGCCTACGACGATCGAGATCAAATTCGCTTCTGGGTCATCACAGAGCCAGACAGTGCCTACACCACAGTGTTGCTGCCATAAGATGATCAAGCTGCTGGCAGCAGCCGTTTTTTTGAGGTTTCAGAGAAGGTCTGACGTGGATCAAGAGCAAATCGAATCCATGTCGGTTTTTAGAAACTCCCTCGGTAAAACTTTACCGCTGAATCGCAACGAACGGGTGACCGATCGAGTGATACTGGTGAAGACTACCATGAGTTTCGCCCGATGCGCAAGCAAAGGTTTTTTGGGGGGCCGACAACGAACGCACATCGCGTGTTGTCGGCCCCTCGTTTTCCGACTCGTTTCATGTAACAAATCCCGCGAGCACGATCCAAGTTTTGAAAGTTCAATCATGAGTCGCCCACCAGTTCACACCATCCGTATGGGGTTCGTAAAGGCGTCCGTCTGGAAGAACAGCACTAACGCAGGGGTTCGTCATGCCGTAACCATTACTCGCCTGTTCAAGAACGGGGATATTTGGCAGGAGTCGACTCGATACGGACGCGACGATCTGCCGCTGGTTTGCAAGGTTGTCGAACTGGCGCATGAATGGATCTACTTCCACAGCAAAGAAGACAACGATAAGGAAGCACAATGAGCAGCGCCCACGCACGTACAGTTGCAAGTTCCAAATCTTTCTCCCCAGAACCACCGGCGATCGAGCTTGTTAATGCCCGCGAGCTCGCGAAAGTGCTGGCCGTATCGGAACGAACCCTCTACCGGCTTAAGAGCACCGGCGAGTTGCCCCCACCAGTCGTGCTTGGGGGAAGCGTCCGATGGCGTCTTTCTGAGATCCGACAATGGATCAGCAGAGGTTGCCCTCGTCCGGTCGCACCGAAATAGTTGCGTTGAACAATGCCAACTTCTCTCAGAAAGCAGCATCGATGGCGAGCGTGTATCGGAAAACGGCAGACAAAGGCAATCGCCGAGCGACGTGGTATTTCAGCTTTGTCGATGAAACTGGGAAACGACGCCAACGGAAGGGGTTTACGGACAAGGCTGCTACTGAAAAACTCGCTTTGAAGCTTGAAGAAGAAGCGAAGATGGTGCGTAACGGGATTCGTGATGCGATGCCTGATCGGAGCCAGCTTGCAACCTTGCCCCAACTGGAGTCGTACCTCAAGCATCTTCGGCAGCGAGATGTTTCGGAGAAACAACTTGAAAACCTGAAGCCAAGGCTGGAAAAGACAATTGAAGCATGTGGCTTCGCGAACGTAACTGACATCGCCAGCCAGGCTGTTGAAGACTATTTGGCAGAGAGGCGAAGGAATGGACTCGCCAAGCAGACGAGTAACCACTACCGCCAAGCAATGCACCAGTTCTGTCGCTGGCTGTGCAAGCGTTCGTTGATCAAGGCCAACCCGATCGCCGAAATTCCGAAGCTGAACGTTGACACCGACCGGCGCCATGGCCGCCGTGCGATTTCGGTCGATGAGTTCCAGCGGCTGATTGTTGCCGCAGAGAGCGGCAAAACCGTTGAAACGATCGACGGGATCGACCGGGCGATCATCTACATCATCGCTGCGTCGACGGGCTATCGACGTGGGGAAATTTCAAGCTTGACCTTGGCCTCTTTCGAGTTTGACGCCGTTCCCCCGCGGATTACCGTGGATGCAGCGTACAGCAAGCGTCGCAAGAAGGACGTTCAGGTGCTTCCCACCGAAGTCGTAGACAAGATTCGCGAATGGCTGAAAGTGCGAGTGCCGAAACACGAGACACTGCTTTTTCCGTTATCCAAGAAGACCTGTGGTACGGATCGGAAGACGTCCGAGATGATGAAGACGGATTTGCTCAGCGCCCGGGCCGCCTGGATCGCGGAGGTTGATCCGAGTGACGCCGAGGAGCGTGAGCGGCGGGAAGCAAGCGACTACCTGACGTACGAAAATGCCGCTGGCTTGTTTGCGGATTTTCACGCTAACCGCCACCTGTTCATCACGAATCTGTCGAGAGCGAATGTCTCGCCGAAGGTTGCTCAGGCGCTGGCTCGCCACAGCGACATTCGATTGACGATGAACATCTACACGCACACCGACCTAGATGAAAAGGTGGACGCGGTTGCGAAGCTCCCGAGTTTTCGGGCGTCCACGACGGCCACCAAGGCCGCGGTCATCAAGCCAACTGAGCCGCCGGTGACCGACCATGGCGACGGATCTCAGCAGCGCCACAGCAGCACATCGGTGGCTGAAGATGACAATGGTGGACAGCTTGAGGCAGAGAACGCCAGAATGGCAATCGGTCAGATTGCGCAACGGGCAAGCCATAAACCCTTAAGCAGTCAGGGTTTGGCAGCTCATGACGGAGCCTGTCACGAGCTAGAAAGAATACACCCCACTGGATTCGAACCAGTAACCTTCGGTTCCGTAGACCGATGCTCTATCCAATTGAGCTAGGGGTGCTCGTGAGCTGTGTGCCGGAAGTTTATCGCATCGGCGATCGCTTGCAAGGCCGCCTGAGGCGATGGAAGGCAGGTTGTGGGAAAAAGGTGGACGGTGGCAGGTGGCAGGTGGCGGGTGGCGAGTGGCGGGTGGCGGGAAAGAAGAACAGGAGAGAAGAGAGAGGGGAGGGGCGAGAGAAGGGAATGGTGATTGGAGTGGTGGTGGAACTGGGAGGCCGGATTCTCAAGGGCGGGGTGGGCGAAGTATCTTGGCGGGCTCGTTATCTGGGCTTGCTGACTCTTACGGGCGATCGACCGCGTGCCTCCACGAATCGTTTCTACCGATATTTCCGGCCGCATGATTCTGCTGGGCACCGGTACCAGCGTCGGGGTGCCGGCGATCGGGTGTGGCTGCGAAGTCTGTCAGAGCGACGAAGTGCGTAACAAGCGGACGCGCTGCGCGGCGATCCTCGGGCTGCCCGGCGGCAATCTGCTGATCGACACCCCGCCGGATCTGCGGACGCAGTTGCTGCGCGAACGCATCGGTGTCGTGCACTCGGTGCTGTTCACGCACGAACACGCCGACCACATTTTTGGCCTCGACGACCTGCGGCTGTTCCCGTTCTACATCGGCGGCCCGGTACCGCTGTACTGCGAACCGCGGGTGGAGCGGCGGATTCGGCACTCGTTCGATTACGCCTTTAGCGAGGCACCGGAAACGCACAGCGGTTCGCGGCCCAAACTGACCTTCGAGACGATCGGCCAGCAGCCGTTTGCCGCACTCGGCACGCCGGTCATCCCGATCCCGATGCGGCATGGACCGAACTGCAATGTCCTCGGGTTCCGCATCGGCAACGTCGCCTACTGCACCGACACCAACGGCATCCCACCCGAAAGCCTCGAAAAACTCCGCGGACTCGACACGTTGGTGATCGATGCGCTGCGGTACACCGAACACACGACCCATTTCTCGGTCGGCCAAGCCGTCGCCATCGCCCGCCAGCTTCAGCCGCGACGAACGTTTTTGACGCACATGTCACACGACATCGACTACCACGAGACGCTGCGGTCGCTGCCGCCGGGGATTGAGCCGGCGTATGACGGGCTGGTGATTGAGTTGGTGTAAGGGGTTGCGGGTTGCAGGCGGCAGGAGGACGGGGGACGGGGGACGGGGGAAAGCAGGTTGCAGGCGGCGGGTTGCGGGTTTTGGTAGAATCGCTGGCGTTGGTTTGGGTTGATCCTTTCTTGCGTGGGAAATTGAAAGATGATGATTCGTTTTGCGTTAGCGATGGCGATGGCGGTGGGTGCTTGCCAGGTACGGGCGGCTGAGACGTTGGCGCTGGATGCCGATAAATCAAAGATCGAGTTCGTCGGCAAGAAGACCGACGGCAAACATGTCGGTGGCTTCAAGAGCTTTAAAGCTAAGGCGATCGCTGATTTTGAACAGCCCGCCGCGGGAAAGCTCGAGATCATGATCGACACGCCGAGCATTTGGTCGGACAACGACAAACTGACCAACCACTTGAAGAACCCCGACTTCTTCGACGTTCGCAAGCATCCCAAGATCACCTTCACCGCCACCAAGATCAGCACCAGCGGTGAAGAGACGGCGGCCGGGGAAGAAACCGCGACGATCAGCGGCGATTTGACGATGCTCGGCAAGACCGTGCCGGTGACGATTCCGGCCAAGGTCGATGTCACGGACGAGCAGGTGCAGATCAACGCCACCTTCAAGCTCGACCGCACCAAGTGGGGCATGAACTACGGCGTCGGCAACATCGAAAACGATGTCGAAGTCAAAGCCACGCTCGTGTTCGTTCGCTAGTTTCGCTTGCGGATTGTCAGGGGACTGAGCCATGGACATCTCCGCCTGGTTGGTCAGCGGTGCGTTGCCGGCCGCGATCGCAGCGGGTGCTTGCTGGCTGAGCTATTGGCTGGGCGGCAGAGGCGGCGGAGCGGAATCGCACGCAGCGGAACCGTTGCCGTCGGAATCGGCCGGGTCGGTTCCGACCGGCGAACCAAGTCGCCGCGGGCGTTTGGCCCCGGCGATTTTGGGACTGGGCTGGGCGGTGGCGGTCGCGGCCGCGCTCATCGGCCAGCGGCAACTGGCCGGAGATGAATCATCGCACTGGTGGCCCGAGGACTTCTGGCAGCGCGGGTATTGGTGGTTGTTGATTGCGGCGGCGACACTGAGCACCACAGCCTGGGCCCCCTTTGCGGGCTCAACCGCGCGGTGGGTCGCCGCCGGT
>Ga0182747_1000674_pt1 | contig 30344 bp, 24 predicted proteins | sample eDN3rd30CBELigBY_FD_128526 | JGI IMG/M metagenome (GOLD analysis project Ga0182747, IMG submission 128526) | Enriched backyard soil microbial communities from Emeryville, California, USA - eDNA 3rd pass 30_C BE-Lig BY (version 2) (version 2) | ecosystem: Environmental > Terrestrial > Soil >... | reverse complement strand
GCCGGGCTTGAGCTCGACGTTGTGCACCGTGGTGCCGACGGGGATGTAGCGCATGGGCAGGGCGTTGCCGGGACGGATCTCCGCACCCTGGCCGTTCTGCAGGCGATCGCCGACCTTCACGTTCCGCGGGGCGAGGATGTAGCGCTTCTCGCCGTCGAGGTAGTGCAGCAGGGCGATGCGGCAGTTGCGGTTGGGGTCGTACTCGATGGACGCGACGACGGCGGGCACGCCGTCTTTGGTCCGCCGGAAGTCGACCAGGCGGTACTGCTGCTTGTGGCCGCCGCCCTTGTGGCGAGCGGTCTTGCGGCCGTAGGAGTTGCGACCGCCCGTGTTGCTCTTCGAGACGAGGAGCGACTTCTCGGGCGTGGTCTTGGTGATCTCCTTGAAGTCCGAGACCGTCTGGAACCGACGGCCCGGGCTGGTGGGCTTGCGCTTGCGGAGCGCCATGGCGATCAGGCCTCCTTGAAGAGGTCGATGGAGTCGCCCTCGACGAGGGTGACGATGGCCCGCTTGCGGGAGGGACGGCTGCCGACCTTGCCGGTGCGGCGGTTGCGGGTGGCCTTGCCCTTGCGGTTGAGGGTGTTCACCTTGGCCACCTTGACGCCGAAGATCTCCTCGACCGCACTGCGGATCTCGGGCTTGGCGGCGTCGTTGTGGACGACGAACGTGTAGACGTTCGCCTCGATGAGGGCGTAGCTCTTCTCCGACACGACCGGAGCGATGATGACGTCTCGGGGATCTTTCACTTCGCCTCCTCGGCGTTGGCGGCGGAGGCGACCGACGTGGGCAGGTTGGCCTGGGTGAACACGACGCAGTCGTTCACCAGCACGTCGTAGGCGTTGAGCTCCCGGGAGTTGATGACCTGCACCTCGGGGAGGTTGCGGAAGGAGCGAGCGGCCACGGCGTCGTCGTCGGTGAGGACCACGAGCACCCGGCCCTCGGTGCCGAGCGCGGCGAGGGCGGCCTTGGCGTCTTTGGTCTTGGGGGCATCCCAGCCCCAGGCGTCGACCACGAGGACCTTGCCCTCGGCGGCGCGGTCCGACAGGGCCGAGCGCAGCGCCAGGCGCACCATCTTCTTGGGGGTCTTCTGGTCGTACTTGCGGGGCTTCGGGCCGAGGGCCACGCCGCCGCCACGCCAGATCGGCGAGCGGCTGGAGCCGGCGCGAGCGCGGCCGGTGCCCTTCTGGGCCCACGGCTTGGCGCCGCCGCCCCGGGCCTCGGAGCGGGTCTTGGTGGACTGGGTGCCGGCCCGGCGGGCGGCGAGCTGGGCGGTGACCACCTGCGACATCACGGCCACGTTGGGCTCGATGCCGAAGTAGGTCTCGTCGAGCTCGACGGAGCCGGACTTCTTGCCGGAGGTGCTGAGCACGTCGACCATGGTCACTTCCCCTTCACGGCGTCGCGGATGAGGACGAGCCCACCCTTGGGGCCGGGAACGGCGCCCTTGATGAGCAGGAGGTTGCGCTCGGCGTCGGAGGACACGACGGTGAGGTTCAGCGTGGTGACCTTGTCGCCGCCCATGCGGCCGGCCATGCGCTGGCCCTTGAACACGCGGGCCGGGGTGGCGCACTGGCCGATGGCGCCCGGCGCACGGTGGACCCGGTGGGCACCGTGGCTGGCGCGCTGGCCGGCGAAGCCGTGGCGCTTCATGACGCCGGCGAAGCCCTTGCCCTTGCTGACGGCCGTCACGTCGATGAGATCGCCGTCGGCGAGGGCCTCGACCGTGATCTCCTGGCCGACCTCGTAGCCGGTGACGTCGTCGAGGCGCAGCTCGACGAGGCGCTCACCGGGCTCGACGTCGCCGTACTGGCCGGCGACGGGCTTGGTGAGCTTGGTGACCTTCTTGTGACCGAAGGTGACCTGGAGGGCGCTGTAGCCGTCCTTCTCGGGGGTGCGGATCTGCACCACGCGAAGGGGCTCGACCTCGAGGACGGTGACCGGGATCATCCGGTTCTGGTCGTCCCAGATCTGAGTCATGCCGACCTTCTGGCCGACGATCGCTTTGGTTGCCATGAGATGCGTCTTTCGGTCGCGGAGGAACGGGGCCCGTTCACGCGGACGCTCCGCTTGGGCCAAGCCCAGCGGAGCGCCAGTTCGGTTGTGCTCCGAGGTACCTGTCGCCAGGCCGGCGGAGACGTCGGTTGCAGGCCGGAGCCTGAGACCATGCCCATCGGCGGGAGCCTCTGGGCAACGAGTGGAAGACGCTACCCCCACGAGCCAGCGAGCGCCAACTCACCCGGATCGGGGGAGACCCGCGGCCACCCCTGCCGCCGTCGCCGGGCTGGGAGCGGACGGCGGCACCTGGCGCGGCTCGCGGGGTGCGGGCGAGACGGCCGGGCCGGGCCAGCACCCCGGCGCCCGCAAGTAGCATGCGGTGCACCGGCACCGACCGACCGGCCGGGAGGACGCATGCACCCACACCTCGGATCCCCGTGATCCACGTTCCACACCGTGAGGCCGCCCCGGCCCGGGACCCGCGGAGCCGATCGTGACCCGCGGCGTCAGCGTCGCCGTGCCCGTGTACAACTCGGCGGCGACCCTCGAGCAGCTCGTGGCGGAGATCGATGCGGCCTTGGGCGCCTCCGTGCCCTACGAGGTCATCCTGGTCGACGACGGCAGCACCGACGACACGTGGACCGTGATCGAGGACCTGGCCACACGCCATCCGCAGGTGCGGGGGCTGCGACTGGCCGTCAACGGCGGCGGGCAGTGCGCGACCTACTGCGGGATCCAGGCCGCCACCTACGACAAGATCGTCACGCTCGACGACGACCTGCAGCACCCGCCTGCTGCGATCCCGACCATGCTCGCGGCGCTGGTCGACGGCGTCGAGGTGGTCTACGCACTGCCCGACCGCGACCGGCACCACGTCGCTCGCCGGCTCGCGGCCCGCATCGTCAAGCCCATCGTCGAGCACGTGTTCGGGGTCCGCAACGTGATGCGGGCATCCTCGTTCCGCCTCCTGCGCGCCGAGCTGCGCGACCGGCTCCCGCAGACCCCCGGTCCGGTCGTGTCGATCGACGGTTCGCTCGCCCACGCCACGCGTGCGGTCGCCACCGTCCCGGTGGTGCACCGGCCCCGCGCGCACGGACGGTCGAACTACACGCCCACGAAGCTGGTGGGCTACCCGATGGCGGTGATCGCGAGCGGTTCGCGGTCGCCGCTGCTCTTCGCCACCGTCTCGGGCGCCATCTGCCTCATCGCCGGGGCGCTCGGCGCGATCGCCGTCGCCGTCGCGATGGCCGTGGGTGCGTCGCTCGGCCCCGCGCCGTGGCTGCTGGCTGCGTTCGGCGCCGTGGTCGCCGGGCTGATCCTCCTCGCGCTCGGCATCCTCGGCGAGCTCGCGGCGCGGGTCCTGCTCCGCACCGGCGGGTCCCCGGCCTACGTGGTGCAGGAGCGGACGGGGCCCCAGGACGCGCCGCGCCTTCCGGCCGCCAGCGGGACCTCGGAACGGGCCTGACCGCCGCGGTGCCCTTCGTTCTCTTCCGATGCCGGAGCGGTCCCAGGTAGGATCGGCTCGGTGGAGCCTCGTTCGCCCGGATGGATCGACACACGGGCCGGGGGGCAGCCGTGACCTTCGTGCTCGGCATCAACTGCTCGGGCCTACACGCGTCCGCCTGCCTGGTGGAAGACGGCCGGGTCCGCGTCGCCATCTGCGAAGAGCGCCTGAGCCGGGTGAAGCAGGACCGCTCGTTCCCGCACCGGGCGATCGCGTACTGCTGCGATGCTGCGGGCATCAGCCTCGACGACGTCAGCGACGTGTACGTGGGCTGGAACCCCCGGTTCTACATCCAGCGCTCCGACCACGTGCTCCACGAGGCCCACCTGCAGCGCGGCAAGGTGAGCTACCTGGCCCTCAACGAGCTGGCCAGCGCCGTCGAGGGCGAGATCACCGACGTCCAGCAGGTGATCGGCCGCCCCACCGGCGACCTGCGCATCCACTTCGTGGACCACCACGAGGCCCACGCCGCCGGGGCGTTCGCGGCCTCCGGCTTCGACCGCGCCGCCTTCCTCGTCCTCGACGGGTTCGGCGAGCACACCACCACCGCCGCCGGCGTCGCCACCAGGAACGGGGTGCAGGTCCACAACGGGACACGGACCCCGCACTCGCTGGGATCGTTCTATTCGACCTTCACCGAGTTCGTCGGGTTCCGGCCCAACAGCGAGGAGTGGAAGGTCATGGCGCTCGCTGCGTACGGAGACCCCGAGCGGTTCCTGGCCGATGTCCGCTCGCTGGTGCGGGTCCACGAGGGCGCCGTCGAGCTGGACCTCAGCTTCTTCGAGTTCTTCCTCCCGTTCACCCCGCACCGGTTCTCCCCCAAGCTGGTCAGCGCCTTCGGCCCGCCGCGGGACCCGGCGAAGCCGATCGAGCCGCACCACATGGACCTCGTCGCCGCGGTCCAGGCTGTGTTCGAGGAGGCGGTGGTCGACCTGCTCGAGCATCTGCACCGCACCACCGGCGAACCAGACCTGGTGATCGGCGGCGGGGCCTTCATGAACTCGGTGGCCAACGGAAAGCTGCTCGACCGCACGCCCTTCGATCGCCTCTTCGTCGGCGGCACCCCCGACGACACCGGCATCTCGCTCGGCAGCGCCCTGTGGGGTGCTCAGGCCGGAGGGCAGCCGCTCGCGCCGGCCGACCACCACAACTTCTACGGCCGCACCTACTCCACCGACGAGGTCGAGGCGTTCCTCGCCTCGCGCAAGCTCTCGTTCCGAAAGGTCGACGACCCCGCGGCGGAGGCGGCCCGCCTGGTCGCTGCTGGGCAGGTGGTCGCCTGGTTCCAGGGCGGTTCCGAGTTCGGCCAGCGCGCCCTCGGGCACCGCTGCATCCTGGCCGACCCCACGCGTCCCGACAGCAAGGAGGTGGTGAACGACCAGGTCAAGTACCGCGAACCGTTCCGACCCTTCGGTGCGTCGGTCCTCGAGGAGCGCGCCGGCGAGATCTTCGCCTTGGATCCCGGCCATCGGCCGCTCTTCATGGAGAGCGTCGTCGGGCTCCGTGGCCCCTGGGTCGACCGGCTCCCCGGTGTCACCCACGTCGATCGGCGGGTGCGGGTCCAGGTCGTCCCGCAGGACGTCGACCCGCTGTTCCACCGCCTGATCCAGGCCGTCGAGTCCCACACGGGCGCCCCGGTCGTGCTCAACACCTCGTTCAACACCAACGGGATGCCGATGGTCGAGACGCCCTCGGACGCCGTGGCTTGCTTCGCCACGTCCGGCCTCGACGCGCTCGTGATCGACCGGTTCGTCCTGGAGAAGCCCGCGTCCGGATCGCGCTAGCTGTAGATCCCAGGAGGCCCCGACCAGGCGGACCAGACCGCACGAGATCGTGGGCACCGATCCGCCTCACGCCGACCGGGAGGCCCACGGCCGCTGCGCTAGCTTGACCCACGCTATGAGTCCACACGAGTCGGCGAGCCGAACCGACCGCACGCCCCGGCGAAGGGCCTGCTGATGGCGGGGGACCAATGGGGGCGGCGGAGCGGACGCGCGGTCATCACCATCGGCATCGCTGCGGTGGCCATCGTGTTGAGCATGGCCATTCTCGCCACAGTGAACCGCCCGGCGCCGAGCGGTGACGACGGCCTCGCGGCGACGCCGGGCGTGAAGGACGTCGAGCGCCCGCAGAACACCGATCCCTTCGTGCTCGCCGAGTCCGACACCCGCGGTTCCACCACCCTGCCCTTCCGCAACGGGACGACGGCGCCGCCTCCCCCGATCACGACGCCGATCCCCACCACCACGCAGGTCCCCCTCGATGCCCCCGCCGGGGATCCCGTCTGCCAGGGCGCCCTGACCCTGGGGGAGATGGCCCGCAGGAGCGCGGAGTTCAACAACGACCTGCCTCAGCTCCGGGAGTTCGTCGCGCAGCAGATGCGGGCAGCATCAGCGCAGTTCGCCACGGCCGGGGGCAACTACACGACGATGTCCAACCTCCTCGACCAGCGCGTCCCACTCGTCGAATCTGCGGAAGCGGTGCAGGACCTCATCGATCTGCTCCTGCCGCTTCTGCGGTGGACCGACCCCGCGGTCCAGCCGGTGGCCAGGGAGATGACCGAGCATCTCAGCAATGCCTGCCCCATCCTGAGCCCTGGGTGACAGCAGGGGCATCGGATGCTTCGGTCTTGGCGCGGGCCTGCGCCCGCGGAGGGAGCACCGTAGGATCCCCGGCGCTCCGCTGCACTTCGATGAAGCCCGAGTGGAAGTCACGCCTCCTGAACCCCAGGCTCCTCCGTTGATCAGCATCGACCAGACCCAGACGTCCGCCGATCGTCACCACGACCAGCTCGGGCGCCAGGGCGACCGGCCAGCAGCGAACCTCTTGCGATGTGTCCTCTGGGCGGCCGCGGCCGCCGCCGTCGCCGTGCTGCTGTGGCAGGCGGGACTGGCGGCCGGGCTGGCCGCGGCGGCGGCCATCACCGGCGCGGCGCAGCTGACAACGCTGGTGGCGCCCCTCTCACGCCAGGTCGGCCGCATCGAAGCCAGCACGCTGCGCTGGGCGGAGACGACGACGGCACAGGCCCGCGCCGCGCCGCGCCGCTGGCGCGGGTGGCGCCCGCGCAGCCGCTGGTGGCGAGCACGGCGGGCTGAGCTCGCCGCGACCTTCGCCGTGTGCAGCGGGCTCCTCGCGCCGATCTACCTCCGCCTCGCGCACGACCCACTGGCCCAGGTCGTGACCAACAACGACGTCTACCTCCACATCCAGGTCGCAGAGAAGATGCAGCGGTGGCCACCGGAGATCCCCCACCCGGTGTTCCACTACCTGTACCTGGCGGGCAAGCCGCTCCTCGGGGTGCGGTGGGCCCCGCTGGTCCCCGTGTTGGTCGCCACCGCCATGATGGCGGCGGGGCTGGTGCGCTTGGGGGCGACATCGGCTCACGGGCGCCCGGCCCTGCGCGGCGGCGCGGTGGTCGCGTTCGCGGCCGTCGTGATCCTCACCGACAGCCCCACCCTCTTGCTGTCGGCGTCGGGCATCATCGAGCCGACACCGGTGATGATCCCCCACGTGTGGTGGAGCCCGACGATGCTCCTCCTGTTCGGATCCTCGCTCCTGCTCGTCCCCTTCGTCGCCGAGCTGGTCGCCGCCGCGGCGCCGACCTCGCCGACCCACGACCGCCTGCGCCGGCTCGGCCCGATCGTCCTCGCGCTCACGGTGTTCGCCACCCTCTCGCGTCCGAACCTCACCTTTGCGCTCGTGCCGGGCCTACTGATCTACCTCGTGCGCGATCGGCGATGGGACCGTGCGACGCTGACCGCGGCGATGACGTGGCTGATCGTCCCTGCCGGGTTGGTGTACCTCTGGCAGACGTCGGTCGTGCTCGACAACTACTCGAGCATGCGCGGGCTGAGGATCAACCCATTTTACGAGATGGCCCAGTTCCAGATGTTCGTCCGGCCCTGGTTCTTCTACCTCACGGCAGTGCCGACCGTCATCGCCGCCCTGTACGCGCGAAAGCGGTTCACCCGAGACCCCGTTGTCTTCCTCACGCTCCAGGCGTTCTGGTTCGCCCTTGCGCTGATGGCGCTGTTGGATGACTCCCAGGTAGAGCAGAACGCCCACGGCGTCTACGTCCTCCCGTTCACCTCCGTCTGGCTGGTGCTGTGGGTGCTGACCGTCCGCTTCTGGGTCGGCGAGCTCGTCGCGGCCCGCCGCGCCGGCCCAGCGGAAGCCCGGAAGTTCGTCATCATCCTCGCCGGAACGGTGGTGTGGGTCGCCGCCGGGGTCGTCGCCCACCTCACCGCGATGGGCGTGCACCGGTTCGCGATGATCTGAAGTATCGACGGTCTGCGCCCGGCACCTCGCGGGCCCCGCTGCGTCCCGTCGCGGACAGAGCTTCGGCCGTCAGTCTGCCCAGGCGTGGAAGACCTGAGCGGACCGCACGAGCTTCATGCTCCCCTGGCGACCGACCACGTTGTTCAGGTTGAGGTTGCGCACGCTGGTCCGTGCCTCGAGGAAGCGGTAGCCGAGCGGTCGCACCGTGTTGGCGGCATGGGTGATGGCCGCTCCCGCGCCCCGCGCCTGGGGCCCGAAGGCCAGCGCGAGGGAGCGGCCCACCACGGGGATGCCGAAGCGGTCTTCGAGGACCTCCCACCGCTTGACGCAGCCGAACCCCACGAGCACGCCGTCGCGCCGCGGGAGGATGATCACATCAGCCCACGTCCCCTCGAACGCCCGCTGCACCCAGGTGGCGTACCACTCCGAGGCCCGCTCGGGATCCACGCGGGGATCGCTGTGCCAGTGGTCGAGGTGCAACGAGGCACGGGCGACCTCCACCGAGAGCGCGACCTCGTCGTCGGTGAACGCCACCGTGGCGGGTGAGCCGATGTCGACGCTCAGCCCGTGCGACGGGTGCAGGTTCCCCGGCCCTTCGTCGGCGTCGCCGATGTAGGTGAGCGAGGTGTCCACGGGCACGAAGCCGGCTTCGACCACCGCGGCGAGGCCCTCGAGGTCTCGGGTGTCGACCTCGGCCACGATCAGCCCGGCGCCGGCCTGTTGACGGACCGCCGCGAACAGGTCGCGCCCGAGCGCCCGCCGGTCGGCGGACGGCGCGGTCAGCAGCGAGCCCGCCCTGGCGACGGTGATGCCGAAGTGGGCGCTCTCCTCCGCCATGCGCTCCCAGCCGAGGGCGGCGACCGGCTCGGAGATCCCGATGGTGAGGAGGGCCGAGCCGGTACCGGACACCAGGGCCTCGGTCTCGATCTCGGTGAGATCGGCGGCGACGTCGTAGCCGTAGCGGCGGTAGGGACCGCCCCAGGAGTACGGATAGGCACGCGCCATCTCCCGCACGGCCTCCGGAAGCTCACCAGCGATCGTGGCACCCGCAGCCTGGAGACGGCGCTCGTCCCCCACGTCGACCGTCACATGCTGGTGCTACCACGGGCTCAGCCCGGTCGTCAACGCCGTTGGCCGGGCCAGCCGACCAACACCTGGGTCGTGGTAGCTTCGATGCGGCTGCGAGCGGACGAGGTCCGATCACGCGCCCGACCGTCCGCCGAGAGGGAAGCACATGGCTCGAGTCGCGCTCTGCCAGGACGTACTCGTCGAGTACGCGGGCTACATGTCGATCTCGGCCGTCCTCAAGGAGGGCGGGCACACGGTCGAGCTGTTCTTCGACGACCAACGCCACCCGGACCGCTTCCTCCGCAAGCTGGCCGACTTCCGGCCCGACGTCGTCTGCTTCTCGCTCCTCTCCCCCAGTGTGCCGTGGGCCCAGCGCACCGCCCGTCGGGTCAGCGACGAGATCGGCGCCCTCACCATCGCCGGCAACGTCCACGTGATCATGAACCCCGACACGATCATCGAGGAGGGGTCCTTCGACGTCATCGCCACCGGCGAGGGGGAGCGCTGCCTCCTCGAGCTGTGCGAGACGCTCGACCGGGGCGGGGACCACAGCGCCATCGACGGCTTGTGGGTCCGCACGGCCGATGGCATCCGCAGAAACCCGTCCGCCCCGCTGGTCGACATGGACGAGCTGCCGTTCATGGACCGCGACCTGTACGACAAGTACGCCTTCTTCCGCCAGAGCGCCTACCTGCGCGTCTGCTGCGGGCGCGGGTGCCCGTTCCGCTGCTCGTTCTGCTCGAACACCAACCTCACCGACCACTACGGCGGCGCCAAGACCTACCTCCGCAAGCGCAACCCGACCCTCGCCGTCGACGAGATCGTCCACCTGCTGCAGGGTCGGCCCAAGGTCTCGTCGATCTTCATCCTCGACGAGGTGCTGTGGTTCGACCGGAAGTGGCTCTACGAGTTCCTCGAGCAGTACCGGGACCGGGTCGGGCTGCCGTTCACGGCGAACCTCAAGTTCAACGGCGTCCGCGAAGAGGACATCCGCCGCCTCGCCGAGGCCGGCGTCCACGGGATGGCCGTCGCCGCCGAGACCGCGGACGAAGAACAGCGCCGGGGGCTGATGAACAAGCCCGTGTCCAACACACACATCCTCCAGATCACCGAGTGGATGCACGAGCACGGCGTGAAGTTCGCCAACAGCGTCTTCTTCGGCCTGCCGGGCGACCGCTTCGAGGACCACATCGAGCGGCTCCCGTTCTTCCGGCAGACCAACCCCGACTACCTGTGGACGACGTTCTTCCAGCCCTATCCCGGGCTGAACATCCTCGACAACGACGAGATCCGAGCCTCGATCCCCGACGGCCGGGAGTTCGACTCCACGCTGCACCACGACATGTACCTCGACCTCGAGGACCGGGACCGGCTGGTCAACCTCAAGAAGGTCTACTTCTTGATGATGCGGTTCCCCCGCACCGAGCGGCCGCTCGCCTTCTTGTGCCAGTACCGGATCCCGGTGCTCTTCGACCTCCTGTTCCTCAGCCACTTCGCCTGGTACGCGCTCAAGTACGAGAACCTGTCCGCGTACCAGATGCTCCACCACGTCAAGAACATGGGAATCAACCCGATCCTCCGGCGCGCCCAGCCGCTGCCGGGCATCGGGCGGCCGTTCGGCCTGCGCTACCGCAACACCGCGCTCCGCAAGATCCGAGCCCGCGAACGAGCGGAGAAGCGCCGTGCGGAGCGCGAGGCGCGCGTCGCACCTGCCCCGAGCGTCTCGGTCCCGGTCGCGCTGACCGCCCGCCGCCCCACCGAAGGTCGTGGCGCCGACGCCCCCGTGTCGGCCTAGGACCGGGTGTGTGCCCCGCGCCCGAGCCGGGTCCTAGGGTGCTGGACGTGTCGCAGCTGGTGAACGAGGGGAACCCCGCGGCCTCGTCCGGGCCGCGGCCGAGCACGCCCGAGGACGAGCGCGGCAGCATCTGGTCGTCCCTGTCCTACCCACCGCTCTACCGGTTCCTGCAGCGCATCTCCGGCTCGGATCACGCTCGGCGCGTCTTCGCCGACGAGATCCTGCGCTGCGGCCCCGAGGAGCGGATCCTCGACATCGGGTGCGGCACGGCGGAGCTCATCGAGCTCCTCCCTCCAACCGTCTCCTACCTGGGCCTGGACTCCCGCGCCCGCTACATCGACCACGCTCGGCGCTGCTACGGCGATCGAGCCACCTTCCTCCAGGGGACCATCGAGGAGCTCGCCGTGGACGACGTCGGCCCGCGCGACATCGTCCTCGCCGGCGCGGTGATGCACCACCTCGACGACCAGACGGTCGACGACCTGCTGGAGACGGCTCGGGCGGTCCTGGTCCCAGGCGGCCGCTTCGTCGCCGGCGACCCCGTGATCCTCCCCGTCCAGCACCCCATCGCCCGCACGGTGGCCCGCTACGACCGCGGGCACCACGTCCGCACCGTCGAGGAGACGGAGGCGCTCGTGGGCCGCCACTTCCCCGACGCGTCGTTCACCGTCCGATCGGACCTCCAGCGCTTCCCGTACGACCACGTCATCGTCGACGCCCGGCGGTGACCACCCTGCCGACCGACGTCGAGGCGACCGGCACGGCCGAGGCCGCCGAAGGTCACGGCCCGACCGGACCAGACACGCCCGCTCCTTATCGCGGCGCCTGGGCATCGGCGGCTGCCGGCGTGGCCATGGTGGTGATGGCGCCGGTCTTCATCTACCTCGTCGACCACCCCACCGTCCCCTTCTTCGGGGTGCACGACTTCAAGTTCCACCTCGACCTGGCCGACACCATGTCGCTGTGGCCGCCACGCCTCACCATGCCCCACCCCGTCTTCCACGTGCTCCTGCGGTTGCTCGATCCGGTGCTGGGCCGGCCCGCAGCGGCGGTCACCGTGCTGCTGGCCGCTATCGGCGTCATGGCGGTGGCGCTCGTCCGCATCTTCTCGACCCCCGCCCACCAACGCGCCGCGCTCGCCCCGGCAACCGCAGCCGCGCTGACCGTGGCCTACTTCCTCACCGAGTCACCCAACCTCGCGCTCCAGGAGATCGGGCTGATCCCGCCTCAGCCGTTCACACCGGTGCACATCTGGGGCAACCCGACCGAGACGGTGGCCCTGGCTGCGGCTCTGCTCCTCCTGCCCGCCGTCGTGGTGCTCATCGACCGCCTCGCCGCAGGAGCTCCCGTCGGCCGCCACGGACCCGCCGTCGCTGCGCTCGCGATCATCTCCGCCCTGGCCAAGCCGTCGCTCATGCTCGTCTTGGCCCCTGCCGCGATCATCCCCCTGGCAGCGAGTCGCGCCTGGAGCCGCCGTACCGTGCTCGGGGTCATCGGCTGGCTCGGGGTCCCGGGCGCGGCCGTCATCGTCTGGCAGACGTGGTTCCTGGAGGCGGCGGGTTCCTCGCAGTACAAGACCGGCTTCACCTGGGACCCCTTCGCGCTGATCCACGTCTACGGCTGGGACCGGGGCGGCGTGGCGTACTGGATCCCGGTGCTCGTCCCGGTGTCCGCGGCGGTCGTGGGCCGCAAGCGCTTCTGGTCCGAACGTTCCGTCGCGCTCACGCTGTGGTCCCTCCTGATCGCCATCGTGCCGCTGCTCTTCATGCGGGAGACCGGCGAGCGGCCCTACGACGGCAACCTGGCGAAGTCCAGCCTCTATTGCTGGATGCTCTTGTGGGTCCTCTCGGTCCGGTTCTGGGCACTGGAGGCCCGCGACGGCTGGCGGGCGCGATCCGAGGGGATGTCCTGGGTCCTCCTGGCGATCGCCGTCCTCGGCGGCCTGGCCCTCGTGTCCGGGGTGCTCGCGCTCCTCGGCGGGGCCGGGCTGATCACGCTGCCCGACGCGTGGTCAGGGAACCCTGTCTGAGCACGGAGACCCTGCCAGGTAGGGTGCCGCCATGACTGAAGCGGCAAGGGGCTCCGAGCGGTCCGACCCCCAGACCCTTGACCCGCCATCCGCCGAAGGCCCGGTCGGGCTCGATCATCCGCGCGGCGATCGCCAGGCTCAGGCATCGATGGTGATCGCGGCCGTCGCGGTCACCGTGCCGGTCACGCTCCTCACCGCGGCCACCGTGTCCGACCTCCAGTCTCAGCGGACCGGTGATCAGTTCGTCTTCGCGACCGGCGGGTTCTACCTGGCCCTCGCCGGCGTGCTCGCCGGCGTGGCCGCAACCGTGGTGGTGGCATCGAGGCTCGGCCGGGTGGGCCGCGGCACGGCGGCGTTCCGACAGGGTCGAACGGCCCTCCTGCTCATCGATGCGGCCCTCATCTGGTTCGGGGTCGCGTGCCTTCGGAGGGTGGGCTCCACCTCCGTTCCGGTCCCCATCTGGATGCTGGCTCTGAGCGGCCTGGCCGTGGCCTGTCTCATCGCTGCGGTCGCACTCTTGCTGCTCGCCACGCTCGCGCTCCAGGTCCGCATCGGCATCGAAGACGCACGCGAGACCTGAATCCGGCTCCGCAGCGGTCCCGGGGCACGGCTCCTCGGCCCAGGCACCGGCGCCCACGACCGGACCGCGGTCAGAACCGGATGCCGACGCTGTCGGCCCAGGCCATCGAGCCGGCGAGCACCATCACGACCATGGTGGCGCCGGCGATCCGCCTCGGCACCTTGCCCGGCGCATCGGCCGCTGGCTCCGAGAAGCGCTCCAGAAGGTACCCGACCGCCACGATCGTCAAGGCGAGGTAGCCCACGTAGGAGCTGACCCCCCAGTTGGCGTGGTCCTGGCGGTAACCGGTCTCCCCCAGGAGGGCGAACTGCGCCAGCCCGACGACCATCGCTGCCAGCCCGAACTGCACCGAGCCGTCCCGCCACCACCGGCCTCCAGCAGCGAGGAGGAAGAGGAACGGCAGGAGGAGCCCGATCCACGCAACGGGGCGGAGCATGCCGCCGAGCTCCATCTCGTGCAACGGGGCGATCCGGAAGCCCCCGTTGTTGGTCGGGTCCAGGCTCGACACGAAGCGGAACTGGATCGCGGCCACCCCGAGCATCGGCACCAACGCCGAGAGCACCAAGAAGCGCATGCGGTGGACGAACGACGGCCATCCGCCTGCGGACAGCGCGGCGACCAGAAACGCAGCAGGCACCAGAACCAGCGGTGCGTTGGGCTTCGCCACCATGCTCAGCATCACCAGCGCGGCCAGTCCGATGCCGGCTCGGACCGAGGTCGAGCCGCGGCCGAGGAGCCGCGGCATCAAGAGCATCGTCATGGGAAGGAGGAACGCGTTCGTGGGGGTGGCCCACAGGTGCAGCACGAAGTAGCCGGTCCCCCGCCGGATCTCCGAGGGAAGCTGGACGAAGACGTACGGCGTCTCGCCCACCAGCACCACGGCGGTTCCGGCGACGGCCCACCACGACGACCGCGCCCGATCGGCCAGGTAGCCCGAGAGCAGCCACGCACCGAGCCCGGCGAGCGCGGCGACGACGATCTCGATGGCCAGGTCGGAGTCGTGTCCCCCCATGCCCAGCATCACGAGGCGAGCGAGGACGTGGAGCAGGAAGTGGGGCTGGGGGATGTACAGGGGCCAGAAGGACAGATCCTGAACGAACCCGCTGTGAGGCAGGAGGTCGTTCCCGCCGTAGACGAAGACGGTGTAGTCGAGCAGGTGGAGGCCGATCGACAGCGCGATGCCGGCGTACGCGATGGTCACCGCCGCTCGCCAGGCGGTCTCGCGGGTCCACCTGGCTCGCACCCTCGTCGCCACCCGAACCCGGCCGGTCAGGGACCGGCGACGCGGCGGGCTCGGGCTCCAACCCCGAACGAGCACCACCTGGAGCAGGGCGACGGCTGCTGTCGATCCGATGACGACGACGGTCATCGAGGCGTCATCGCTGCGCTCCACGGCCCGCGGCCGCGTCCGGGTCCTTCGGCTCAGGTCGGGGCATGTCGCTGCGATGCTAGCGTTGGCGCCGATGTCACCCTGCTTGCGAACCTGGCGGGCGCACCCTGCCGCCGACGCTCACCGACCGGCTGTGCCATGAGCCTGGTCGGCAAGTCCATGCAGTGGGTGCTGGCTCGCAACGAAGCCATGATCGATCGGCAGGAGCCGAAGGTCGACGGCCCGCTGAACACGGCCGACTTCCCCTGGACGGCCGGCCTGGAGGCGCACTGGGAGGAGATCGCAGCCGAGGTCGACGACCTCCGCGCTCGCCGCATCGCGCTTCCCCAGGTCAGCGACGTCGCCGGGTTCGACCAGGGCAACGAAGGCTCCTGGTCGAACTTCACCATCTACTCCTACGGCAAGTGGATCGACATCAACGCGGCTCGTTGCCCTCGGACCACCGAGCTCGTCCGAGGCATCCCAGGACTCCAGATCGCCGGGTTCTCCGTGCTCGGGCCGGGCGCCCACCTGCCCCGCCACCGAGGACCGAACCGGGGGGCGCTGCGCTACCAGATCGGCCTTCGGGTTCCCGAGCCGGAGGGCTCGTGCCGCATCGAGGTCGGATCGGCGACCCACGTGTGGACCGAAGGGGCGAGCATGGTGTTCGACCACTCCGTCCACCACGAGGCGTGGAACGACAGCGACGACGAGCGGTTCGTCTTGTTCATCGAGTTCATCTGGCCGCTCTCGGGCCTGACCGGCCAGGTCAACCGCAACGTCCAGCGGTTCTTCAGCCTGGCCGCCCACGGCCTGCCCGACCGGGTCGTCGAGATGGATGCAGCGCTCAACCCGCACGAGCCCAGCCCGGCCTGATCCGCGGGAGGGCGCGTCCTGCCGTCCATCGGGGATCGTGCCGAACCCGCAGTAGGGTCGCGCACCATGGATGCCGTTTCCGGGTCGAGCACCCCCGCGGCAGACCAGCCAGGTCTGCCTGATCTCATCGCGGCGTTGCCGCCGAGGCTCGGAGGCCGGGGCCAACCTGGAAGGTCCCATGACGATCCCCGGTCGGTCGCGGTCACCTACATGATGCAGGCGAACGCCCGGCTGCTTCGGCCCCAGCTCTCCGACGAACCAGCGATGGAGCTCTCGTCGGTCCGCGGTCTTGGCGAACTTCAGGCGAACTGGGCCACCGTACGAGCCGAGTGGGACGCACTGCGCAGCTCCTACGACCGCCTGCCCACCATGGAGCGCATCTTGGGTGGTCCACCGGGTTGGGACGGCTCGTGGGAGTGGTTCTCGATCAACAGCTTCTCGCGGTGGGAGCCTCGTGCCCGAGCCGCGGTTCCGGCGACCGTCGAGCTCCTCGAAGGCGTCGAGGGCCTGGTGCAGGCCGCGTTCTCGATCCTGAAGCCCGGCACGTTCCTGCATCCGCACCGCGGCACCAACACCGGCGTGCTCCGTGGGCTGATGGGGATCGTCGTCCCCGAGCCGGAGGCGTGCGGAACCCTGGTCGGTGACTGCCGGATGGACCTCTCCGAAGGCGTCATGGAGCTCTTCGACGATACGTTCGAACACGCGGCGTGGAACGCGGGGACCACCGAGCGCGTCGCGCTGCTGCTCGAGATCCGCCACCCCGCGCGGGGGCTCCCGGATCGCTTCAACCGCCTCTGCCAGCGGGCCTACCGGCACCACGCCGTGGTGCAGAAGGGGATCGAGCGCCTCGAGCCCCTCATGCTCGAGCTCGAGGAGTCGTAGCGCCGGGGGGCAGAACCAGCGGTGCTCTGACCCGCGGTGCCGTCGCTGCGTCCGCCGCCCTGCGGCCGGTGGATCTGGTGCAGCGTCCCCCTGGAGCTCGAGGGTCCGTGTTGGTCCTTCCTGGACCGGGTGCCAGACTGATCGCCGCCCGCGGGCGAAGGGTCGTGGCAGCCGCGGCCAGTGTGGAGGATTCGGTGCACCAGAGAAGGCTCCCGGGGTGAGGGTGGGATCGCCATCGCGTCGAGTGGGAGACCGGAGCAGGCCTCAACTCCGCTGGACCGCTGAACTGGTCTGGGTCTGGGCGGGCCGAGAGCTCCGCAGCCGGTACCGCCGCAGCATGTTGAGCTTCGCGTGGAGCCTCATCACGCCGCTGTTCATGCTCTTGGTCTACGGCCTGGTCCTGACGAGGGGGGCCAACGTCACCGGTGACGGGATCCCGTACCTCGCCTTCGCCTGGACCGGCCTCGTGGTGTGGACGTTCTTCGCCTCAGCGCTGAACGCGGGCACGAACTCGCTCCTCGTCGCCGGCTACGTGATCACGAAGGTGTACTTCCCGCGCTCCGTCGTTCCCTTCGCTGCGGTGCTCGTGGCCGGGGCGGAGTCGTTGGCCGCGATCGGGATCATGCTCGTGGTCGCGTTCGTCCAGACCGGCACGACGATGTTCACCCCCGCCTTGGCCGCGCTGCCGCTCATCCTGTGGTGCCTTGCGGTCTGGGTGACCGCGCTGGCGCTCCTCTTGTCGGTCGCCGCCGTCTTCGTCCGCGACCTGACGTACGCCGTGACGATCATCCTGCAGGTGGGCTTCTTCGCGACGCCGGTCATGTACCCGATCAGCTTCCTCGGTCCGCTCAGCTGGCTTGCCGTGGTCAACCCGGTCGCCGTCGTGATCACCTCGCTCCGCGACGTCTTGCTGCAGGGACTCTGGCCAGAACCCCTCCCCTTGCTCGCGCAAGCCGCGGCGGGCACCGTCCTCCTCCTGGCCGTGGTCGCCTACGTGCGCGCGGTGGAGCACCGCATCGCCGATGTCATCTGAGGCGGCGGTGAAGCCGGCCGTGCCCGCCGAACCGACCGACTCGGTCGCGTTCGCGTTCGATGGGGTGACCAAGGTCTTCCCTGGCCGAAGCCGTCGGACGCTGCTGCGGCGTGCCGTCCCCGGGAGGTTCGGCGACCTCACGGGATCGGCGGAACCGGCCGTCGACCAGATGCACCTCGAGGTCCCCATCGGCCAAGCCCTCGGGATCGTGGGTCCCAACGGCGCCGGGAAGTCCACCATGTTGCGCATGCTCGCCGGCATCCAGAGGCCGACGGCCGGGACGATCCGCCGCCAGGGCCGCCTCGCTTCGGTCATCGAGCTCGGTGCGGTGGTGCACCGCGAGATGACCGGCACCGAGAACCTGATGCTGCTGGCCACCATGCTCGGGCTCTCCCGCGAGCAAGCGATCGAGCGGCTTCCGTCGATGCAGGAGTTCACCGGCCTCGGCGAGGCGCTCGAGTACCCGGTTCGGGAGTACTCGACAGGCATGGCCGCCCGCCTCGGTTTCGGGGCGATCACCCACTTCGACGCGGACATCCTTGCCATCGACGAGGCGCTCGCCGTCGGCGATCGCGAGTTCCAGGAGCGGTGCTTCGCCGCCCTGCGCGGTCACGTGGACCGCGGCGGCACGTTGGTGCTCGTCACACACGATCTGTGGCCGCTCACGCAACTGTGCGACCGGGTGGTGACCGTCCGCTCGGGGAGGCTGATCGACGACGGCGATCCTCGGGAGGTCATCGAGCGCTACCTCGAGCTCGAGGCGCCTCAGCCGACGATGGCGGGCGGCGTGACGATCCGCTCGCTCGAGCCCGACCGCCCCGGCTACGACGCGTCGACCGTGGTCCGCGTCTCGGGTGAGGTGGAGGTCGACCGGACCTTGCCCGACCTGGAGGCCGAGCTCGAGATGTCGGTCCCGCCGTTCGGCCTCTGGGGGCGGGTGCGCTGCCCCTTGTCACCGGGACGGGTTCCGCCCGGCCGGTACCAGGTGAGCTTCACCTTCGGCCCGATCCCCTTCCAGGGACAGGCGACCATGGCGACCGAGGTGTTCTTGCGCACCCGCGAGCGATCCCTGGCCGTCGCCACGGCGACCTTCGCCCTCCACGAAGGAAGGGCCGCCAAGACGCTCTTGGCCATGAAGACGGCCTGGTCGTTCGAGCCCGCCGGCGATCGGACGGCGCTCGTGCACGCGGAGGGCGTCCGAGGCGAAGCCGCGACCGTCGAGGTCCGCGACGTGACCAAGCGCTACCCGCCGTCGCGCGCCTCGCGCCGGCGGGGGGACCCGCGTGCGGAGGTCGTTGCCCTCGATGGCGTGCAGCTCTCCGCCTACCCCGGCGAGATGCTCGGGATCATCGGGCCGAACGGATCCGGCAAGTCGACGCTGCTCCGGGTGATCGGCGGCATCACCGCACCCGACCACGGCGAGGTCGAGGTCAACGGCACATCGATGGCACTCATCGAACTGGGCCTCGGCTTCCACGATGCCCTCGACGGCTACGAGAACCTGCGGTTGTCGTGGTCTCTGCTCGGGCTGTCGTCCGCCGACCTCAGGCAGGTGGTCGACGAGATCGTGCACTTCTCGGGTCTCAGCGAGCGGATGACGGAGCCCATCCGCCAGTGGAGCACGGGGATGCGGGCACGCCTCAGCCTGTCCCTGGCCCTCCACAGCGGCGCCGACCTCCTCTTGATCGACGAGGCGCTCGCCGTCGGTGACGTGGCCTTCCGTGCGACCGTGATCGACCGACTCCAGGCGCTGGTGGCGTCGGGCTGCACGGCGCTGTTCGTGTCGCACGACCTTCGGATGGTCCGCCAACTGTGCAACCGCGTCGTCCGCCTCGAGGAGGGCGGGGTCGTGGCGGACGGGTCCGCCAGCGAGATCATCGAGCACTTGGGAGGGGTGGACTGGGAGGGAACCGTGACCGCCACCGAGGCCGACCTCCAGGTGTCCGATCTCGACCTGCGCCCCCCTCAGATCGACGTGCACGGAGTCTGCGAGGTCAGCTTCCGGGTCCGTGGTCCGCACGACACCAACCGCCAGCGCGTCGAGTTCTACCTCTGCGACCGGTTCAGTTCCGACTGGGTCCGGTCCGGCACCACCGGGGAGATCTACGACCGAGCGGTGGCCATGGAGACGGTTCCGCTTCCAGAAGAGGCAGACCTGTCTGGAAACGGCCTGTTGGTCCGCGTCACGCTGGGGCCCCTGCCCTTGCGCCCATCCGTCGTAGATGTCGTCGTGCTGGTCGTCGACGAGGCAGACGACCAGCTCATCAGCGAGGTCCGCCGGCCCCTGCGGATCGGGCGGGCGGGCGGCGGCCGTCCCGGACTCGCCTTCCAGGTCGACGGAGAGTTGGTCGCTACCGGTGGTGGCTGAATCAGGCCGGTGGTACCGTCTCCAGGGCAATGCCCGGTTGGGGCGCCCGGTTGAGGAGACCTTGTGATCGACATCGATGCCGAGCACCGTCGAGCGGTGGAGGACCCTGCATCGGCGAGCAGGTCAACGGCGGCGGCAGAGGGCACGGAACCAGGTGGCGGCCGGCCTCCCACGGCAGCCCCCGACCTCTTCGTGTACGAGCAGGGCCGCTGGTTCTCCACACCCGCTGGCGGGAACGAGCCGACCGAGGTGGACCCGCCTGCGGATGGCATCGAGGTCGCCGTCCCGTCCGATGGAGCCTCCTTGGTCGCACACGTCGAGCACGGTGCCCTGCCGGTCGTGGTCCAGCGGCGCGGGACGGACTACGTGGCCTGGGATCGTGAGCGACGTGAGGAGCGCGTGATCGACGGCGTCGACCTGCGCCTGCTCCAGCCGGACCTCCTCGACGCAGCACCGGGGTGGTTGCGGTTCCCCGATGCCCACGACCGCCTCTGCGGGCTCGCCCGGTGCGGCCTGGTGGCCGTCAGGATCGAGCAAGCACCGGACCCGGCGCCTGCATCGTCCGCCCCACCTCTCGACGCCGAGGCGGACGCCGCTGGTGGTCCTCCGCAGGAGGCCGCCACATCCGCCATCGAGCATCCGGGCGGCCCCGGGAAGGTTCCTTTGCGTCTGCGGATGCCACGGCTCCGCCGGGCCGTTCGGAACGTGGTCCGAGGCCGACCCGGCCCACCGGCATGAGCACCGTGCCATCTGACCCCGAGCTGACCCTGCAGCGCACGCGAGTCCTCGCATCGTGGAACTTCGAGCGCTGGGGTCCGTCCCTCGCGCTCGGCGGGCTCTTGGCCTACGCCAAGGTCGTCGACGACGGAGCGCTCGCCGAGCGCTACGACATCCGACCGCTGGTGAGCCACGATGACCTCCTGGCCGAACTGGCGGACGATCCGACGCCGGCCGTCGTGCTGTTCTCGAGCTACATCTGGTCGGCTGTGGAGAACCTGGAGGTTGCCGCCGAGGTGAAGGCGCTCTCAGGCGATCACCTCGTCATCCACGGCGGCCCTCACGTGCCGAAGTACCGCGGGGACATCGAGGAGCACTTCCGCCGCTACGACCAGATCGACATCGCGGCCCATGGTGAAGGTGAGATCACGCTGGTCGAGCTGCTCCGCGTGCTCGATCCCGCTCTCCGCCCCACCGACGCACTGTCGCAGGTCGCCGGCATCACCTTTCGAGACGGCGGGCGAATCACCTCCACGGCCGAGCGCTCAAGGCACGAGTCGCTCGAGGACTTCCCGTCGCCGTACCTCACGGGCGAGTTCGATCACGTCGACAGCTCGGGGTGGCAGTGGCCATCGATCGAGACCAACCGCGGCTGCCCCTACAGCTGCTCGTTCTGCGACTGGGGTTCCGCGACCCGGTCGCGGGTGCGCGACTTCCCCATGGAACGGGTCCTGGGCGAGCTCCAGTGGCTTTCGGACCACGGCCTGCCGCACTGGATGATCAACGACGCCAACTTCGGCATCCACCGACGTGACGTCGAGATCGCAAAGTTCATCGTGGAGCTCCGGCGTGCCGGCGGAGTTCCCGAAGCGCTCTACATGAGCTACGCGAAGAACACCGTCAAGTACCTCGCTGAGATCATCAAGATGATCACCGAGGCGGGGATCATCGGTGAGGCAGCCCTCGCGCTGCAGACGCGAGACCCCGAGACGCTCCGAGCGATCAAGAGGTCGAACATCCGGGTCGAGAAGTTCGACGATCTCGCTGAGGAGTTCCGTCGATACGGCCTGCCCCTCGTCACCGATCTGATCATCGGACTCCCAGGGCAGACGGTCGAGTCCTTCCTCACGGACATGCAGTACTGCGTGGACAACGACGTCACCCCCCGGTTCTTCGTGGCGCTCAACCTGCCGAACGCCGAGTTCAACAATCCCGAGTACCAACGGAAGTTCTCCATCGTCCTCGGGGACGGAGATGTCGTGGTGGAGACCTCGAGCTTCACCCGGTCGGATCGAGATCGGATGATGCGCCTGCGCATGGCGTACCGCTCGTTCGAGCACTTCGCACTGCTCCGTCACGTCTTCCGCTACCTCCAGTGGGATCACGGCATCGCCGAAGCGACGGTGATCGAACGGATCGAAGCGGTGACGGCAGCGTCGCCCGAGCGGTACCCGCTGCTCTCGTGGGTGCAGGGATACTTCGACATGTTCCTCATACCGCCGTTCGGGTGGCCGCCCTTCTTCGCCGAGGTCGCCACCTTCGTATCCGAGGAGTTCGGCATCGAAGACGACGCGGTGCTCCGCACGGTGTTCGAGGTCCAGATGGCGATCCTGCCCGAGCCGAACCGCACCTTCCCCTCGACCGTGCACCTCGACCACGACTACGTGACTTGGTTCGAGGCGCATGGCCGCCAGCGGCCAGACGGGCCCCGCCTCGGGGAGCTTCCGCCCGGCGAGCTCGTGGTCACCGGGGACCCGTGCCAGTGCTGCGTGACCGGGGTCGGCCGCCAGTGCGACGTCCGCCCCCACGAGCTGATCATCGCGCCCTTCTGGGCTGCCCTCCACTGGGAGCTGGACTCGCCCGTCCAGCGGATCGTGCCGGCGGTGGCGGTCAGCAACAGCGCCTCGCAGCAGCAGGACCCCGCGGCAGGTCCCGGAGGTCCGGCGGCGGATCCAGAAGGCGTGGGTGCTACCGCGTCGGTGGATGCAACGGTGTAGGACTCGGCGAGTCGGGCGCCTGGCCGCGCACGGCGCCAGCGACCTCCGCGGCCGCGGCGCGGCTCACGCCGGGCCACCGCCCCCGGCCAGCTCCGCCCGGGACCTCATCGGCGGTGGGTACCGTCGCGGGCCCCGCGTCACCACCGAGCTGACCATCCGCCGAGCGCTCGGCGCATCAGATCCGGCAGGCCGCGTGATGGCCTTGGACGCGACTCGGGACTGACCGAAGGCCTCGGACTCGCCTTTGGTCAGTCCCGAGTCGAACTTCTGTCCACCTGCCGTCCCACGATCAGGGACGCTTGGCAGCTGACGGGCGCGGGCCCGGGTGCGATCAGATGACGGCCGAGGGGTCGTCAGCTGACGCGCAGGACGGGCACGCGAGGATCGTGTTCCCGAGCCAGGCGTCGACTTCGCCTTCGACCCCTTCGGTGGTACCGCAACGATGGCACCACGGGTCGGTCGGGTTGATCGGACCGAGCTGCAGCGGCTCGTGATCGACCGCTCGGCCCTCGGCGACGAACTGGTCGAGGTCGGCGTCGGTGATCGGCTCGACGTCGTACTCCACGGTGCCGACGTGCTCGAACTTCTGGATCTCGTCAGACACGTTGAACGGGTTCACCTCGACCCAGAACCGGTCGGAGATGGCGTACACGTCGATCTCATCGCTGTCCTGCGGGCGCACGTAGTGCACGTGCTCGGCCTCTTCAGGACGGAGGTCGCACACCGCCGTGAGGCGGGGCTGATCCGATCGGTTGGCGTACGAGAAGTGGTAGGTGGCGTGGTCGAAGACGATCGCCTGGCCAGCACGCAGCGGGAGCGGCACGCTGTGACGAGCCACGATGCGCTCCTTGACGCCCCAGAACGGGGGCCGGTCGCGGTGGATCGGGCGGTTCACCGAACGCCACTTGTGGCTGCCGGGCACGACCCAGAGCTGGCCGTTCTCCTCGTCGGTGTCCACCAGAGGGCACCAGACCTCGACGGAGCGGTGCTTGGTCTCGTCCACCACGGAGATGTCCTGGTGGAGGCCGAAGCTGCTCTTCTCGCTCGACCACTTGTTGGCGAAGCTGAAGGAGAGGGCGTGCTGGCGGTCCAGGTGGCTCTCGAGGGCTGGGCCCATCACCCGTTCGACCGTCTCGTGGATCTTGGCCTTGTACGCCAGGTCCGGGGAGAAGAACGTGTCGATGCAGGCCTCGTGCGGGTCGGCCGGCTGGGGGCCCGCGGCCTCGTACTGGCGGTGGAGCTCCGTGACCTGGTCCGCATCGAGGAGGTCGATGATCGTGTACCCGTCGCGCTCGAGCTCGGCCTGGGCCCGCTCGTCCAGCAACGTCGGACGCACCGTCCCGATCGCCTCGCGCTCCATCGTCATGCCTTGGCTCATGCTCACGCTCCCCATCAGTAATCCTGGCTAGGCTCCGGGGACACTACCACGGGAACCGCGCCTGTCGCTCAGTTGGCGACGGGGCCGGTCGCCAGGGTGTCGATCGGCGACAGTTCGTGAAGCGTCAGCACCCAGGTACCACCCGTCGTGGCTCCGGGCTCGAACGTGGCGCGAAGGCGGCGAACGGCCTCGGGCGACCCCATGTCGAGCGTCCACACCTGGCTGCCGCCCTCGTTGCGTTGGACCTGGGACCGCAGGAGCGGGCCGTGCACCGCGTGGAAGGGCTCGCGGAACTCGCCTACGGGCGTCCCCACCACCGCGGTGAGGTCGACGCCGAACACGTCGGACGGGTCGGGTTCGATGGCGACCAGTTGGTGCTTGTCGTTGACCTCGAAGCGAACCGGCGGACCGAGCTCTGGTGACCGGGACGTCACGCGGAGCTCCACCGCGACCGGCTCCGGGGCAGCTTCGATCCGACTGAGGGCGTCCTCCCACACGGCCGCGTTGCGGTGCAGCGGAGGACCGAGGGCCTCGACCGAGCGGAGGTCGGCGACCAGGGCCGCACGCGCCTCGTGGTCGAGCGACCAGTAGGCGGAGACAGCCGGCCACGCCACGTCGTTCAAGAACACGTCGACGTCAAGCCGATCGGCGAGGGCGAGCACGGCTCGCAGATCGGGCGCGCTCTCGGTCATCAAGCAGCACGCGATGGCGAGCGACCCGCCGTTGCGGGGCGCGTGCTCCCAGAAGCGCTCCAGGTTGGCCATGACCCGCTCCGGCTCGATGCCGATGCGGATGGAGCGGAGCAGGTCCGGATCGACCGCGTCGACCGACACGACCACGTCGGTGGGGAACCGGGTGAGCAAGCGCTCGACCTTGTCGTTCCAGATCATCCCGTTCGTGGTCACGTGGAGGCGCGGCTGGTTGCCCACCTCCTCGAGCAGATCGACCACCCGCCACGTCTCGCGGGCGAGCAGCGGCTCGCCGCCGAGCAGCGTGACGCGCTCGGCGTGGGCGAGGAAGGGCCGCAGTTCCTCGAAGAAGCGGTCGTCGTACACCTTCGGAAGCGGTGGCAACCCCTCTCGACCGGCGCGGATGGCCGATGACAGCGTGCCCGAGCACATCGTGCACTGGAGGTTGCACGTGTTCGAGAGCGCCAGCTCGAGCTGGACGGGCCAGGTGACATCTGGCTCGCCGCCGGCGAGCGGGAACACGTCGAAGGTGCGGGCGAACGAGCTGTGGTCCTCGCCGTCGCCGCGGTCGGGACCTCGGCAGGCATCGCAGCCGCCGCTCAGGTCACCGTGGCCGAGCCGTTCGCGCAGTTGCCGGGTGCGCTCGCCGTTCCAGATGTCGGCCAGCGACTGCTCGGTGATGCGGCCGAGCACGTAGAAGGGGTTGACGCAGCACGGTCGGACGACCCCCAACGGATCGAGGTACATCGACACCGACGGTGCTCGGCACGCCGGCGCGGTCCGGGTCATGGCCATGGAGTGTACCGGCCGTCTTGGATGAGCCGGCAGAGGCCCGCCGCACGCCATCTCTCTCGTGGGTCCGTGCCATCTCGTAGATCCGTGCCACCGGCAGACCGCCCGGCCTCCGACCTGGCCGAGCCCCCGACCGGTCCCAGGTCGGGGTGGTCGACCGATCCGTCGCTTCCACCGGCTCGCGAGCTCATCAGCCGACGGGTGCGCGCGTCGGCCTCCTTCGGCGTGCGAGGGTCTCGAACGGGTGTTGGCTCAGATCGGAGGTAGCGGTCTATCCTGACCGCCTGGCTGGAGGGCGGGAGCCCACCAGGGCCCCCGGCCAAGGACGACCGTCCTCGAACAGGGGGCCGTTGCGCCATCTGCCATGCCAGCGAACCCTGGCCTCGTACGAGGAGCGACATGCAGAATCTGTTCCGACGAATTCGCCGCCGGTGGGCAGGGGCGCCGTCACGACCGCGTGTGACCGAAGCAGGAGCAACGGAAGAGGCACCGGAGCTCGAGGCCCCCCCGACGGCGGTCGATGCGGCGGATGCCGACGACGGAGCGGAGGAGGTCGAGGAGCGACACGAGGCTCCCGGCGATGCGTGGGTGTGCAGCAGCGGTGCGTCGGGCACGGTGCTGTGGCTGGAACTGCCGAACGGGAGCTTCGACGAGCTCTCGCTCGAGGATCTGGCCGAACGGCTCGCAGCCACCGGCGGGACGGACGGTCCTCGAACCGCAGCGCGGCCCGACCCGCTTCCCGCCGGTTGGATCGGTCGAGTCGTCGACGGCCACATCGAGATCGAACGTGAGAACGGGACGACGGATCGGCTGCGCGCGACGGACCTCGAGCCGCTGCTCGATCACGCACCGGCCCAGACCACGAGTTGGACGACGCAACGAGCGCCCCGCAACCCTCTGCGCGACCGGGAGGCCGGCGAGCAGCTCCTCAGGAACGGGTGGTACCGCCTCCCGCTCCTCGATGCCGACACCGTCGAGGCCCTCCGCGAGGGCTACGGCGAGGTCCACGGGTGGACCCAAGCACCCACGGCGCTGGGACCGGACGCGTTCTACGAGCCTGACCCGGGCAACCCGGACTTCGAGTATCGAGCCCGCAGCACGGCCCTGGTGTCGGGGATGCTCGAGTCGACCATGCGACCGATCTTCGACGACTTCGAGCCGTTCTTGTGGGGGTTCTACTGCAAGTGGCCCCATGGCGAGGCCACGGCGCTCCACTGGGATTGGACCTGTGTCGACTCGCGCCTCGGGCATCGGTCGTACCAGATCTGGGTCGCCTTGGACGACGTCGACGAGGCGAACGGAGGGTTCGCGTTCCTCACGGGCAGCCACAACCTCCTCAGCTCGCCGTGTGGCTCGGGTCTCTCCTCGCCGTCGAGCGACACGTTCCTCCAGCGCACCGACGACGCGATCGCGAAGTGCGAGAGCCTGCGCATGCGAGCTGGCGAAGCCCTCATCTTCGATCACCGCATCCTTCACATCACCCACCCCAACACCACCGATCGGCCCCGGCTGGCTTGCGTCGCGGCGTGGCGGCCCGCGGAGGCCGATCTGGTCCACTACCAGCGAGTATCGGACAACGTGGCGATCCGCTATCGGGCCGACGCGTGGTGGTTCCGAAACATGGTTCCGGGCAACCTCGGATCGGTCGGCCCGTCTCTTGAGCTCAGCGAGGTCGTCTTCTTGGACGACGACCTCGAAGCTCCGGCAGACGTCGGCGCGTTCCTCGACCAGGTGAGCTGAGCCCCGGACGCGACCCGTTGCCGTTCCGCTCTGAACGAGGGCCCATCGTCACGACGAGGCCTCACGGGTGACGGGCTGATCCCGAGCAGCGGATTCAGCCATACCGTCGGGCGGTGGGACTCGTCGCCGTGATCGCCTCGTCCGCTGCTCGGATGAGGCGTCGAGCACGCCGGGTCGCTCCTCGTGGGGAGGGCCCGGTCTCGATGACGAGGAGCGCCGCGTCCCTGCCGTGGTTGCGGACATCGACCCGATCGCCGACCAGGACCGTGCCGGTGTCGACGGACCGGAGCCGATCGGGGGGACCGATCTCGAGCGAACCGGCGGGAAGGCACGCCAAGACGACGACGATGCGCGTTCCGCCGCACGGCCCGAAGGTCCCGACGGCACCGGCGGGTGCGGTCACCACGAGCGCCCGGCGTACGTCGGGAAGCAGGCGGAGGGCCGCAGCGACCTCGCGGTGGACGCGCCCCGCGTCCGTCGGGATGCCGTCGGCCGCCAGGGGGAGGACGAGGACGTCCGGAGGGAGGCCCAGAGCCCAGTCAGGCAGGAAACGGACCGGAGCGGGACGCCACCCGTCCGCCTGCAGGCGTGCGTGCTCCCGCCCGAGGTGGGCGGCACGCGCCTCGATCGAGGCCACGTCGGAGGCGACGGCGGCTCGCCCGGGGGCGGCAGCGAGATCCGGCGGGATCGACGACACCACCGAGCCGAGGCCGTCGTGGTCGACGCCGACGAGACGAGGGGCGCTTCCGAGGCGTCGTCGGCCCTCGATCTCGGGGGCATCGGGGTCGAAGCCCGCGAAGTACTGCTGGCCGAGCTCGAAGACGGTCACCCGGTCGTCGTCGGCGGGAGCAGCGAACAGGTAGGGCGCTGATCGTGGAGCGACGGCGGCGGCGACGGCTCGTCGCGGCCGCTCGGACCGGTTGGGCGAGGACCCGTGCAGGAGGGCGTTGTCGATCACGATCGCGTGACCGGCCGACACGTCGACCGGTTCGAGCTGCGGCGTGAGATCTTCGGCGAGGTCCTCGTACCAGTCGCGCACGGCTGGGCCCCGGTAGGCATCGACGAGGTGCTGGCTGCCGGGGATCACCGCAACCGGGCCGTTGTCGAGCACCGCGCTCGTGTCGTCGAGGGCGATCCAGTAGGACATGGTGCGGAACCGCCGCTCGTCCACGTAGGACCAATCCTGGTGGAGGTGGTGTTCGCTTCCGTCACCCGGCCACTTGGTGAGGAAGCTGAGCAAGAAGCGCTCATGATCGACCAGCGTGTCGTCCAAGACCCGATCCCAGGTGGCGCCGATCGCCGCCTCGAGGGCGAGGGTCTGCTCGGGTTTCCTGCGCACCACGTCGTACTCGAAGCCCGAACCCGGCTGGGGGTGGACGCGCTCCCACGCCCGTCGGCAGGCTTCGAGCTCGGCCTCGGTGAGTACGGGCAGCACCACGAATCCATCGCGGAGGAACCGCTCCTCGAGGAGCGGGTCTCGGAACGTGGGTGCGATCCCGCCATCGCCCCGGGGACGCAACGAGCCCGTCACGACGAAGCCACCCGAGTCGGGGGCTGGTCGAGGAACCGACCCACCGCGGTGCCCTCGCTGGTGAGCACGAACCACGGCCGTTCGACCGACTCGTCCACCGCATCGAGGGGCAGGAACTCGGCGACGTAGGCCCACCGGTCGTCGAGGGTGTCGTTCGGGCCGGTGGCATGGGGGAGGAAGGACGAGAACGCGATCACGTCGCCGGCTGACGCGTCCAGCGCCAGAGCCTCCGCCGGCGGGTCGATGACCTCCACGTGGTTGCCCACCCACCGGTGGGAGCGTGCGCTGCGGTGTCCACCCGGCTCCACGAGCAGACCGCCGCGCTGCGCCGGGGCATCGGTGAGCGCGACCCAGATCTGGAGGTGCTCCCGGCCGAGCCGGGTGTAGCCGTTGTCCTGGTGCCAGGGGAAGGTGCCGGCGCCGGGTCCCTTGCACACCGCTTGGTCCCACCGGCACCAGGCGCTCGGTCCGACGAGCGCACCCACGATGGACAAGATGCGCGGATCGAGGAGGAAGCGCTGGACCTCCGCCGAACGGCGGTACACGTTGCTCACGAACCGCATCGGACCCTGCGAGAGGTCGTTGTCCTCGTCCAGCGAGCTCACCGCGCCGATCGCGGCCAGAAGCGCGGCGGCCTCCGCTCGCGTGAAGCACGCGTCGAACCGTTCGTAGCCCTGGCGGCGAAACCGATCCACACCCACAGCGACCAACGGAACCTTCCTGACCCTCGACCCCGAAGGCTGGACGAGACGATCCCCCTATCATGGCCCGCGTACCTGAGGAGGTCCGAGCGAGTGATGCAGGAAGAGGAACAGCCGGGATCGATCGCCAGCGTCGAGGCGGTCGGCGTTCCGATCCACGACCCGGCTTGGGCGCCGATCGGGACGGACTACGCCGAGAGCACCATCACCCGGCGGTTCGAGGAGCGCGTGGCCCGTGCGCCGGAGTCGATCGCGGTGACGGGTCCTGGCGGCGACCTCACCGCATCGCAGCTCGATCGCCGGGCGAACCAGGTGGCCAACGCGATCCGCGAGGCGGCGGCACCGCTGGGCCGGCCGGTCGCGGTGCTGCACGGCCACGACGTCGATCTGGTCGCCACGATGCTCGGGGTGTTCAAAGCGGGCGGGATCCTGCTCGTCTTGGACCCGGCCTCGCCGCCGGAGGTGCTCGCCTCGGTCGTGGCCGATGCTCGCCCCGCCGCGATCGTCACCGACACCGCGCACCGCCCCCTCGGCGTCGAGTTGGCCGGCGGCGACAGGCCGGTCGTCGAGCTCGACGAGCACCTGTCGAGCCGATCGGACGACCGACCGCCGCTCGGCACCGGCCCGGAGTCGCCGGCACTGCTCGCCTACACGTCGGGCACCACGGGTGACGTCAAGGCTGCGGTCATCCCCCACCGGGCCCTGCTCCACCTGGTCCGCGGCGCCGCCGATGCGCTCCGCCTGACCGAAGGCGACCGGCTCCCGATGCTGTTCCCGGTATCGCTCGCCGTGGCGGCGTACCCGATGTTCCTGCCGTTGCTCGTCGGGGGCTCGCTCCACGTGCGCGACGTGCGCTCGGTGGGCCTCGCCGGGTTCCACGAATGGCTCTCCGACGAGGGCATCACGGTCCTCTACCTCTCGCCGACGGTGGCGCGCTTCTTGGGCGACCGTCCGTCCGATGCCGGACCATCCTCGTTGCGGGTGGTGGTGCTCGGCGGCGAGCGGGTCGACGGCGATGCCGT
>Ga0182747_1000673_pt1 | contig 30473 bp, 25 predicted proteins | sample eDN3rd30CBELigBY_FD_128526 | JGI IMG/M metagenome (GOLD analysis project Ga0182747, IMG submission 128526) | Enriched backyard soil microbial communities from Emeryville, California, USA - eDNA 3rd pass 30_C BE-Lig BY (version 2) (version 2) | ecosystem: Environmental > Terrestrial > Soil >... | reverse complement strand
GGTGGCGGGCTTCGCGCTCGGCGGCGGCTGCGAGTTCGCCATGATGTGCGACTTCATCATCGCGGCCGACAACGCCAAGTTCGGCCAGCCGGAGATCAAGCTCGGCGTGATGCCGGGCATGGGGGGAACCCAGCGCCTGACGCGGCTCATCGGCAAGGCCAAGTCCATGGAGATGTGCCTGACAGGCCGCATGATGGGCGCCGAGGAGGCCGAACGCTCCGGCCTCGTCGCCCGTGTCGTGCCCGCGGCCGATCTCCTCACCGAGACCATGAAGACGGCCGAGACCATCGCTTCGATGTCGCTGCCCATCGCCATGATGACCAAGGAAACCATCAACCGCGCCGACGAGGTCTCGCTCGCCGAGGGCATCCGCTTCGAGCGCCGCCTGTTCCACGCCATGTTCGCCACCGCCGACCAGAAGGAAGGCATGGCGGCCTTCGTCGCGAAGCGCCCGGCCGAGTTCAAGAATCAGTGAGGGACATAGAATGAAGCTTCTTGTGTGTGTGAAGCGGGTTGTGGACTACAACGTGAAGATCCGGGTGAAGCCGGACGGCTCGGGCGTGGAGTTGGCCAACGTCAAGATGTCCATGAACCCCTTCGACGAGATCGCCGTCGAGGAAGCCGTGCGCCTGAAGGAACAGGGCAAGGTCACCGAGATCGTCGCCGTCTCGATCGGCCCGCAGCAGGCCGGCGAGACCATCCGTACAGCGCTCGCCATGGGCGCCGACCGCGGCATCCTGGTGAAGACCGACGCCACCGTGGAGCCGCTTGGGGTCGCCAAGATCCTGGCCAAGGTGGTCGAGCAGGAGAAGCCCGACCTGGTCATCCTGGGCAAGCAGGCCATCGACGACGATGCCAACCAGACCGGCCAGATGCTGGCGGCCCTGCTCGGCTGGCCGCAGGGCACCTTTGCCTTCAAGGTGAATGTGGGCGAGGGCTCCGTCGACGTCACCCGCGAGGTCGATGGCGGACTGCAGACGGTGGCCTTGAAGCTGCCGGCCATCGTCACCACGGACCTGCGCCTCAACGAGCCGCGCTATGCGTCCCTGCCCAATATCATGAAGGCCAAGAAGAAGCCCCTCGACGAGACCAGCCCGGAGACGCTGGGCGTCGACGTCAGCCCTCGCCTGAAGGTGCTCAAGACCGCAGAACCCGGCGGGCGCAAGGCCGGCGTCAAGGTCGGATCGGTGGCCGAACTGGTCCAGAAGCTCAAAGTCGAAGCCGGCGTGCTCTAAGAAGGATCAAGACCCATGACCACCTTGCTGATCGCCGAGCACGACAACGCTCACCTGAAGGATGCCACCCACAAGGCCCTTTCCGCCGCCAAGGCCTTAGGCGCACCCGTCCATGTACTGGTGGCCGGCGCCAACGCGAAAGCGGCCGCGGACGCCGCTGCGAAGCTGGACGGTGTGGAGAAGGTGCTGCTGGCGGACGCTGCTCCTTACGAGCATCAGCTCGCCGAGCCCACTGCGGCGCTGATCGTGTCGCTCGCCGGCTCCTATGATGCCCTGATAGCGCCGGCCACCACCACCGGCAAGAACGTGATGCCGCGGGTGGCAGCGCTGCTCGACGTGATGCAGGTCTCCGACATCACCAAGGTGGTCTCGCCCGACACCTTCGAGCGGCCGATCTATGCCGGCAACGCGATCCAGACGGTGCAGGCGACCGATGCGAAGAAGGTGATCACCGTGCGCACCGCCGCCTTCCCGGCAGCGGGCGAGGGCGGCTCGGCCGCCATCGAGACGGTGACTGCCGCCGACGATCCGGGCGTGTCGTCCTTCAAGGGCGAGGAGATCGCCCAGAATGACCGGCCCGAGCTGACCTCGGCCAAGATCATCATCTCGGGCGGGCGCTCGCTCGGCTCGTCGGAGAATTTCGCCAAGTACATCGAGCCGATCGCCGATCAGCTCGGGGCGGCGATGGGTGCGTCGCGCGCTGCGGTCGATGCGGGCTATGCCCCGAACGACTGGCAGGTCGGCCAGACCGGCAAGGTGGTGGCGCCGGATCTCTACATCGCGGTCGGGATCTCGGGCGCGATCCAGCATCTGGCCGGCATGAAGGATTCCAAGGTGATCGTGGCGATCAACAAGGATGAGGATGCGCCGATCTTCCAGGTCGCCGATTACGGCCTCGTCGGCGACCTCTTCACAATCCTGCCGGAACTGAAGGAGGAGTTGGCCAGAGCCGCACCCGGCCAAGCGGCTTAAGGCCGAGCGAAGAATATTCATATCCGATCTGCTACCCGTCGATTGATGGATTTCGATGGTGCGGCGATGCGCTCCGGATCCGGCGCTCAAGCTGTAGCTTGGGCGCACCTCGCCGAGCGAGCGACGTGAGTGATGCCTACACATGCGACAGATCCTTCCCCACAACTAGTAGCGCGGGACATGACTGCTATCTAAATTCGCAAGCGGCGACGACCAGTGCAATAGGAGCCTAGCGCTCCTGCATTTTCGGACTGCTTGAAGCAGCATCACTTTCCTACTTTCGATTTCGGAACAAGACAGCTGAGGCCGCGTGGCGAGGAAAGCCTGAAACGTGAAGTTTTCGGCCATAAATCAATAAAGATTCGGACCTGCGTGCGGGGGCATCGACACGGTGTGAAAACGGTACAAATGCCGTAATGGAACTTCTCCATCATGACTTCGCATTGCGGCGATAATTGCACCAATCGACCAGTTAGCCATGTGCCGCGAACTGCCAATTATCATGCTGCGGCATACAAGCCACAGACCTGCGCCTGTTCGTCAAAATGCCTCAGGCCTTAAAGCGTATCCATAATTTCCTCATAAGAACACCTGAGAAACCGTTGGCATACTTTGAAGCAGATGAGGGTGCATCCGAGCATCATGAAGGCCAGATGGATGCCCTCGCGTGGACCATAACGAATGGTGAGGTCGCGGAAGCGGTTGAGCCGTGCCGTAGTGCGCTCCACCGCCCACCGGTGGTGCCCCAGTCGCGCGTTGACATCCTCACCGCGGTCGGCATTGCGAGGTGTGATGACTGTCGACGGCCCTCAGTGCGGTGGCGGCTGTGGTCAAAAACTTTACCTCTCACTGGATGCCTGAGCGCAGGACAAAGAAGATGCCGGCAAGCGCTGCTCCGTCATCGACCTGCGGTCAGCGGCCTATACGCTTAGTACGCTCAGGCGGGAAGAGCCGGTCAGCCATCGACCAGAGAACATAGAAATCAATTGGCTTGGCCATGCCAAATCAACGTACGCACACCGGCCTTATTAGGCGCCGTAAGTTTCACCTAGCTTCTTCAATCCAAGGTCAAGACGTCAGGATTGTTCCTAGCTACCGCCTCGAGTCGGCTCAAGACCCGCGCTTCATGCCCTGAATCGAAAGCCCGGATTGGTATCGGAAGCCTTGCACCTCCGGCCGGGCAAGGCTAGCGCCGCAACCGACGAGAAACACGTAATGGTGCATTGCAGTCCGCACGCTTCCCGTAATGCAGCCTGCGTGTATCGTAACCATTGCTAACAGATCCGGATGGGTCGCTCGCAACCAACCAGGGCCTCCGGCAAATTGCCTTTGGCAGGCAGTTTCGACGTGAAGCGTCGAAGCGACTACTGATGCAATTCGGGTGGTATCCCGAGAGACGCTTAGACAAGGAGATAACGTCCGATGACAAGCCGCACATTCAGGGATCCACCTGAGAAGCACTTCGCGGACTTCATCAAAGGCGATGTAATTGTGACGCGCAGGCGCACAGTCGAAATGTCCGATATCGTCAATTTTGCGACACTAACCGGAGACTATTATCCGCTACATATTGACGCTGTGTACGCCGCCGAAAGCCGGTTCGAGTCACGTATAGCCCACGGCCCTCTGACATTTGTGCTTGCTGTCGGTCTCGTCGGAATGACCAACGTCTACGGTGATGCAATTGTGGCCCTTAAGGAGATCACCGCTCTGCGTGCGATCGCTCCTGTCTTCCCGGGTGACACAATCCACGTTGAGGCGGTTGTCGAAGAGACAGATGGTTCAAAAAGCGAAAAATACGGCACCATTGCTGTCCGCTACAGTGTGAAAAACCAGCGCGACGAATTGGTGATGACATTTCTCCAGACGATGCTTGCCAAGAAAAACCCTGCCTAAGGAGAAAGATGATATGGGTACGGAATTCCTGCCTCGCCTTACAACTGACAAGCGCTCGCCAAACGACCCAGTCTTCGTGGGTGTCGCCGAGCTTCCCTCGGGGCGCTTCCCACACCGGACCTTCATCGGCGATCTCACGGAGGTGGCGTACCGAGCGATGCATGACGCTGGGATGACTCGTGATGATATCGATACGATTCTGCTAATCCCATGTCTTCACTCCTTTGAAGATCAGGCCGATCTAATTTTCTCACGCATGGTCGAAGAACTTGGCCTTTCGCGCAAAGCCAAGTCTAGTATGATGGTCCATTCTGGAGGATCTACCAGCGACAACGCGGTCCGGGTCGCTTCCGGGCTGATCGCTTCAGGCCATGCCCGTAATATTCTGGTGCTGCAGGCCGAACGTTGGGGCTCGGCGGATCTCACCAAGATGGTGACGATGCTGACGCTCAACGGCATTCCCCAGGAGTGGGAGCAGCCGTTGGGTATCACCTTCAACGCTATCGGTGCCATGATCACTAAGGCTTACATGGAGGCGTCGGGTTCCACTCCCGAGGATATGGCGTCTGTCTGCGTGACGTTACGCCAGTGGGCACGGCTCAATCCTAACGCGATGTACAAGGATCGCGATCTCTCCATCGAGGAGATCCTCGCCTCCAAGCTAGTCTCCGATCCCCTGCGTGCTAAGGAATGCCCGATGCTGGCCGATGGTGCCGCAGCCTTTGTGATGACATCAGCCGAGAACGCCCGAACCAAGACTGACGCCTGGGTCCGTATCAACGCCTCAGGTGGGTGTGTTAGCCATTATAGCCTCGGGCAAGAAATCGACGCTGCGACGCTTGGCTGGAAGATCGCTGCTGACCGAGCCTATGCGCATTCCGACTGGGGTCCAGGCGATGCTGATTTCGCTCAGATCTACGACAGCTATGCCGCGATCACTACGATCGGTGCTGAAGGTCTTGGCCTAGTGCCGTCTGGTGAGGGCGCACGCTTCTTCCGGCAGGGCCATGCGTCGCCCGGTGGGAAACTTCCCATGAACACAAACGGCGGTCTGCTCTCTGCCGGCCATACAGGCGTGGGTGGTGGCTTGGCGCTGCTGGTCGAGGGGGTTCGCCAGCTTCTGCACCGCGCCGAGACGCCTCGCCAAATCGAAAACGCGCGCCGTGGCATCATCGGCGGTTCAGGTGGCAGTTACATGGACGCGCAGGTGTTGCTGCTTGAACGAGTCGAGAAGGGAGATCTGTAATGACCGATATCGTCGAAGGTTTTCGCCAGGGCTTGGAGCAAGGAGAGTTGCGGATTCAGACCTGCAACGCCTGCGGCACACACACCATGTATCCGAGGCACCGCTGCATTTCATGCGGCTCGGACGACTTGGGATGGACCGTCTCGAGCGGGAAGGGCGTACTGCATACCTTCACCGTGGTACGCGCCGTGCCACCGGCTGGATTTGAGAATGACTTACCCTATGGGCTGGGCGTGGTGAAGCTCGAAGAAGGCGTGCAACTCATGGCCCGCCTGCATCCCAGCGATGGGACATCGGATTGGTCGAGATTTGCCTGCAACGCCCCAGTTGAGTTCCGTCCGATCTCAGCAGAGGCGCTTGGGAAACGGCCGGTCGCTTGGTTCGCACTGAGCCGGGATTGAAAGGCTGCGTAGATACTTGGTCGGTCACGGCCCAGGGACATGGATATAAAGCGGAGGTCTATAATGGGTGGAGTGATCATCGCCGGCGCGGGCATGACACGATTCGGCAGGCGGCCTGGGGTCGGCATTCGTCAGCTGGCCGTAGAGGTGTCCCGTGAAGCCTTGGCGGATGCGGGTTTGAGCGCCGACGATGTTGGCCGTATCTATTTCGGAAACGCCGCAGCCGCGACTGTGACCCGACAGGATATGGTCCGCGGACAGGTTGCGTTCCGCTATGACTCATTGATCTCCGCCCCAATCGTGAACATCGAGAATGCCTGCGCCTCGGGCGGCAGTTCCGTAATGCTGGCGGTCGAGGCGGTTGCAAGCGGCGCAGTCGACGTTGCCTTGGCCATAGGGGCCGAGCAGCTATCGCACGAGGACCGTCTCCGCTCGGTCCAAGCACTGCGCGGATCAATGGATATCACTGAGATTGGTGAGGAGGACGCGGCGACTTGCGGTCCTGGCCAATCGGCTCTGATGGAGTGCTATGCCGAAGAGGGGCGGGAATACATCGCGGAGTTTGGCGCTGATCCCAGCGATTTCGCACGCGTTGCAGTCAAGAACAGGCGCCACGCCGGATTGAACCCGCGCGCACATTACAATGCACCGCAGACTGTCGAAGAAGTTCTCGGAGCCCGAATGATCGCACCACCCCTAACTCTATCGATGTGTTCACCTATTTCGGACGGAGCTGCAGCTATGGTCATCTGTTCGGAGGAATTCGCACGAAAAAGAGGACTTCATGGCGTGTTGGTCTTGGCCAGCCAGATCGCTCCTGGGCGCGGTAGAGGCTCCAGCCCGCTAGGCGACGCGGCGCAGATGGCCTACGAGGCCGCAGGTCTAGGACCAAAGGCACTGGACCTTCTCGAGTTGCATGATGCTGCAGCTCCAGCTGAGCTGATCCAGTATGAAGATCTTCAGCTTTGCGCACGTGGCGAGGCCATCCGCCTCATCCGCGAGGGCGAGACTGAGCTTGGTGGCCGCATCCCTGTGAATGTTAGTGGAGGCCTCATGAGCCGGGGACACCCACTTGGCGCTACGGGCTGCGCCCAACTGTTCGAGTTATACGAGCAGCTTCGGGGCCGCGCGGGTAAGCGGCAGGTCGAGGGAGCACGCATTGGCATGGCAGCGAATGCCGGGGGATGGGTCGGAGGTACCTACGCGGTCGGAGTTACCACAATTCTTGCCGCCCTCTAAACGCTTTTGGAGAAAGCGCCGAAATGGGTCACATCGAATTCGAAACAATTGTCTTGGAAGCGCCAGCTGATGGCGTTGCTCGCGTGACGCTTAACCGTCCCGACCGAGGCAATGCCGTCGTTCCCGAGCTTGTACGCGATCTGATGGTCGCATTTGACCAAATCGAGGCTGACACAGATCTACGGGTCCTAATCTTAACCGGAGCGGGGAGGAACTTCTGCGCTGGGGCAGATCTGCCGGGGATGAAGGCTTATGTCGAGTCCGACATGGCTCGACTTGAGGAGCCTTACAACGCACGCATCCTCCACCCCGTTACGCAGCGACTCGCGGTGCTGAGCGTGCCCACGATTGCGGCGGTCAACGGCGCCGCAACAGCCGGCGGCTTTGACTTAAGCCTCGCCTGCGACATGCGGGTCGCCGGGGTGTCCTCGCGCTTTGGCGAAACCTACATCAATCTCGGGCTCGCTCCAGGCAACGGTGGCGCCTATTTCCTGCCCCGCCTCGTTGGCAGCGCAATCACAGCCGAACTGGCCTTTACCGGTGACCTTATTGATGCTGTGCGAGCGCTTGAACTTCGGATAGTAAACCAAGTCGTGCCGGACGAGCTGCTTCAGGATGAGGCGTTGAACCTGGCAGTAAGAATCGCGAGCAAACCACGTAAGGCATTGATCGCGACAAAGCAGCTCTTGCGCGCCAGTTGGCACAGCGACCTTATTGGGTCGATGGCAATGAGTTATTGGACCACCTCAACCCTGCAAAATAGCGCCGATTTCCGCGAGGGCATCGACTCCGCGCTAGAAAAGCGTGCACCGCAATACAATCGCCGCCCAGCGGAACGTTCCGGCGGCTAGTACCCAAGGGAGAACACCATGGATTTTCGCTTCGCCCATGAGCAAGAAATGTGGCGGGAAACGCTCGACCGTTTCATGGAGAACGAAGTCGGTCGTGAATACACGCGCGCAAAGGAAGCAGCCCGAGAGTTTCCTGAGGAGGCTTATCGCAAGGTCGCAGAACAGGGCTGGCTGGGCCTTCTCGTGCCAGAAGAACTAGGCGGGCTTGAGCTCGACCCGGTGATGTACGCGATATTTGTCGAGGCCATCTCGAAATTCAGTCTTGATTTTACCGCCTGCTTCATCACCTCGATGTTCACGCTTCAAAATATCGCCACCAACGGCACGCCCGAACAGAAGGCGAAGTATGTTCCTGGATTCTTAAAAGGCGACTTGCGCTTCAGCGTATCGATCAGCGAACCTGATGCTGGCTCGGACGCGGCGGCCGTGCGCACCAAAGCAGTGCGTGACGGCGATGAATGGGTGATCAACGGCAACAAGATCTGGTGCTCAGGGGCGCACCATCCCAATACGACGATCCTGCTGCTGGCTCGCACAGGCGAAGATCGTTATGGAGGTCTGACCACGATTCTAGTGCCGAACGATACCAAGGGCATTGAGATGAAGAAGATGCCAACGATCGTGCGGAAAAGTCTTGGGACCACCGAATATTTCCTGACCGAAGTGAGGGTGCCCATCACTAATACGGTGGGCAATGTTGGAGATGGCTGGAAGATCATCGGCAGCCACCTTCAACTGGAACGAATGAGCCTGGCAGCATCCTATGTGGGCAATGCACGCACCGCGCTGGATGACACGATTCGTTATACCAAAGAACGCAAGCAGTTCGGCAAGTCGCTGTCCTCCTTTCAGGTGCTCAAGCACCGTATGGCGCAGGACGAGGCGGAACTCAGTGCCGCCCGGTTGCTGGTGTATTCGGCAGCAACCAAACTCGCCCGTGGTGAGAATGCGCTGAAAGAGGTGTCAATGGCCAAGATGTTCGCAGCTGACGTGGCATTTAAGATCGCTTTCAACGGGATGCAGGCCCTTGGCGGTTATGCGCAGCTGCCCGAATACGACATGGAACGTTACTTCCGCGAGGCCAAGCATGGGATGGTCGGCGGCGGCACGCAGGAAATACAGCGCAGCATCATTGCTAAGGCGATGGGGCTCTGAAAGTGTCGGCCTCTTCTGATCGTCGCAGCTACATAGCTCCGGCGATCAGATCGGTGCCAGATAGCTTTCCGGGCGTCGAATAGTGCCCGCTGACCGTGGACCATGCTCAACGAATCCCTGGGAGGGCCAACAGTGGCTCAACCTGCGACGGTGCCTTGCTGTCTTCGGGCTTCATAGGGCTTGGTACACCGCACGTCAGTGGAATCATCAAACTGTGAGCACCTGCACAGAGACAGAGCCAAAGTGGATGGTCCGAATTCCAAAAGTGAGGGAAGAGACGAATGAGCTTTACTGATATTATTCCTTTCACTCCCGCTGATCTGCACGAAATTGGATCGGGTCTGAATCGTCCGGAATGCGTGGTCGCTGCGAAGGACGGTGCACTCTATACAGGCGACTGGACGTTGGGGATCGCGCGGATTGCCCCGGACGGGACTGTCACCCCCGCGATCGAAGCCGATCTGATTGGTCAGGGCTTCTTGCCTAACGGCCTCGCCCTCACCCCGGAGGGTGAGTTCCTTTTCGCCAATCTGGGCGAGGCGGGGGGGGTCTGGCATGTGGGATCGACGGGGGATCCGCGGCCCTTCGCATCCGAGGTCGATGGTCGGAAAATACCTCCGGCGAATTTTGTCCTAATCGACGGAGAGCGGGTCTGGATCACCATAAGCGCCTCTACCCGCAAGCACACCTATTTCACAGGGCAGGAAACGACTGGGCAAATCTTATTGGTTCAGAATGGAACGATCCGCGTGGCAGCCGATGGACTGACGTGGACCAACGAACTGCGCATCTCGCCCAATGGCAAGCACCTATTCGTTAACGAGACATTCGCTTGCCGGACCACACGCTACGATCTCGCGAGTGACGGAACGCTCTCGAACCCATTCCATATCGTCTACCCGAAAGGCACCTTTCCCGATGGGCTTGCCTTCGACAGCGAGGGAGGCCTGTGGTCAGCCTGCGTGGTTTCGAATCGTCTGATCCGCCTCGCACCCGACGGGAGCTGGAATGTCGTGTTCGAGGATCTAATCCCTGCAGACTTTGAAGCGATCGGAACAGCCCATCTCGAGAACCGCATGACCCGCGACATGATTGTCGGATGCCGCGGCGAGCGCATATCGAACCTCTCAAGCCTTGCCTTTGGTGGCTCCGATCTGAAGACCCTCTATCTGGGTGGGCTGACGAACGACGCTGTGATGGTGCTGAAGTCCCCGGTGGCGGGTCTGCCCATGGCGCATTGGAAGTGACTAAAGAACGAACAGCTGAAGGCTGAGGGCGAAGCGATCAATGAGTGAAAAGCTGATGTCATGCGTAACCTGTGGAGTAGTTCTCATTGGGTCAACCAGCCCATGCGACAGTCGTCGGGAAGGAGTTCGCAAGTGACACATTTTCCGCTGGAGGGTGTCCTGGTCGTGGATCTGACGCAGATCTACAATGGACCCTACGCAACCTACCTACTGGCCCTGTCCGGCGCTACTGTCATCAAGATCGAGCCCCCCGGTGGCGAGGCCCTGCGCCGACGTGGCGTGGTGGGAGGCGCGGCGCTTCCCTTTGCCATGTTGAACGGTGCCAAGAAGTCGATATCGCTCGACCTGAAGTCGGAATTGGGTCGAAGGGCCTTCCTCGACCTCGTGGCGCAAGCGGACGTTGTTGTCGAGAACTTTTCGCCCGGCACAATGGACAAGCTTGGTCTTGGTTTTGAAACGCTCAGGGCGCTGAACCCGCGTCTAATCTACGCCGCCAGCTCGGGCTATGGTAGCACGGGACCGTACCGGCAGTATCCGGCGATGGATCTTACTGTCCAGGCTATGTCAGGGATCATGGAGACCACTGGATTCCCCGATCGCCCTCCGGTCAAGGCAGGCCCTGCGCTTTGTGATTTCTTCGCGGGCATCCATCTGCATTCGGCGATCATGACGGCCCTTTATGATCGCGAGCGCACTGGTACCGCGCGTCGCGTTGAAGTGGCAATGCAGGATGCGGTCTATGCAGCCCTCAGCTCAAGTCTTGGGCTCTGGTGGGGCGGACATGGCAACAACGATGTGCCTCCCCGCACCGGCAATCGACATGGCGGAATGGCCGAAGCACCGTACAACGTTTATCCCGCTACCGACGGATGGGTCGCCATTATTTGCGTTGGTGAAGTGCATTGGCAGAAACTCGTAAACATCATGGGACGGCGGGAACTATTGGAGGATCCGCGTTTTGTTGGCCTCAAGTCGCGCGTCGACAATATCGACGCGGTTGATGAGGCAGTCTCGACTTGGACTCGTACCCGCAGCAAACAAGCAATCTTCGAGCAACTGATCGAGAGCGGCGTTCCGGCCGCTCCAGTGCGAAATCTCAATGAGGTTGTCCACGACGAAAACATGCATGAACGCGGTGCTCTGCAGTATCAGGATCACCCCGATTATGGCCGGATCATCGTGCAGCAGTCGCCAATGCGCTTCGACGGGCTCACGCCGATGACCATTCCGCCAAGCCGCAAACTGGGCGAAGACACTGAAGCATTGCTATCGTCCATGACCTCGCTCTCGGACGAGGAAATCCACACGGTCGCCACAGCTGAGACAACTGCCCAAGGGAAATCGACGCAGAAACGCAACTAAGAAAATCTTTCTCCAGCGATTGTCACCTTTCATGCCCGTGCCTGTCACGGAGCGAACCAGTTCGGGAATTTATCCTCTGGCACGAAAGCGACTGATGAGCAGGCCCATAATGGCGTCAACGGATTCTTGCTGACGTACTCTATCGTACGAGATTCAGGCCGGGCCCCAATCGACGGATCCTATCGAGAAGAGCTTGCCGATCTCGGGTCCCGCTGGCCGATCTAAATGTTTGAGTCCAGGGTTTGACAGTCCACTTTTCTCGCGAGGGTGGAAGGATGCACTATGGGCGAGATTTAACACGAGAGCGTCACAGCGACAGCGGCGATCTGTTGAGCGATGCAGCATAGTCAAGAGAGCCGAAGGGCACTCGCCAAGCGCTATGGGATCAACCAGAAGACGGTGGCTAATTCGAAGCGGCGGACGGCTGCCGCTGAGTTGCCGAGCGACCCTCAAGAGCCTCGATCAATAGTTCTGTCGGTTGCGGACGACGCTGTCATTGGCGCCTTCCGCAGGCACACCCTGTTGTCACTGGACGGTTGCCTTTATGCTTTGCGGCCGGCCATTCTACACCTGACTCGCTCAAGCGTGCAGCGATGACCTCAACGCCATGGCATCAGCTACCTGCCGGAGGTGGCAGACGATAAGCCCAACAAGCGCAAGTTCATACGCTACCTTCTCGGTTAGTTCCGTATCGACATCGCCGAGGTCAGAACCGCGCTGGGTAAGCGCCACCTCTTCGCGGCCATCGCAAAAACCTCGAAGTTCGGCCTCTCTCAGTTGCGTGAGTAGGCGGAGCGCCGGGTTGTCGGCGACTTTTTTGATCTCGCGCGGCCGCAGTCCCCTACCGGCTCCATGCGGTACAGGTCCTCTCGTTTGGACCCTCTTGCGGTGACGTCCTTATACCTTTCTCGGGGTTCCACACTAGAGAAACGAAAGCAGCGTAAAAACCTAAGGGTCGTTCGCCTAGAGATGTCGCCTCAATTCTACGCATCCTGAAATGGTGGTTTGCACATTGGAAGCAGCCGAAATGGGTTCGCTATGTTGCGGGGATGCCTGCCTCTCCGTAGGCTGAATGCGTCTTGGCTAGCCTTGGTGGAGGAATGAGCAATGAACTTTGGGGGTCTTATCCTGACTGCTGCCCGTGCACTGCCGACTGCGGCGGCCGTGACCTTTGGGGAGCATGTGCTGACCTATTCCGATCTTTCGGACCGTGCGTTGAGGCTTGCAGGTGCGTTGCGTGCACGGGGGCTCGAACCAGGTGACCGCATCCTCGTGCAGATGCACAATCGCTTGGAAATCCCTGAGATAATGGTTGGATGCTGGGCGGCCGGTTTGGTCGTGGTGCCGGTAAACGCCAAGCTTCACGAAAAGGAGGTTTCCCATATCCTTGAAGATTCTGGCGCGAGTTTGGTCTTTTGCAGCGATGGAATCAACCGGATCGATACTACCATCGAGACCATTGATGCCGGCAGCGATGCGTATCAAGCGCTGTTTACATCCGGCCGTTTGGAGGCTGCGGTCAACACCCGGCCAGAAGATCTAGCTTGGCTCTTCTACACATCTGGCACTACTGGGCGTCCGAAGGGTGCGATGTTGAGCAATCGGAACCTGCTGGCTATGGCGAACGCCTATTATGCCGATATTGACCAGCTTGGCCCAGACGACACAATGCTCATTGCCGCGCCCGCATCCCATGGCGCGGGGCTCTATATGCTCGCGGCGCTGCTCAAGGGTGCCAATGTCGTGATCTCGCCGGGTTTTGATATAGAAGAGGTCGAACAGGTCGTTCGGGGTTATCGAAGCGTCTCGCTCTTCGCCGTTCCGACTATCCTTAATCGGCTCGTCGCAGCTTGGTCGGGGTCCGATGTCCCACTTGAGAATCTGCGAACGATCATTTATGGCGGCGCGCCGATGTATGTCGCTGACCTCGAACGGGCAATTGACCTGTTCGGCGTTCGCCTCTTTCAGCTCTTTGCTCAGGGTGAAAGCCCAATGACGATCAGCGGCCTCCCAAAGCGCCTTCATCGGCGCGACCTGCAGGAGAGTGAGCGGCTTCTGAGTTCCTGCGGCTATCCCCGGACGGGTGCATCAGTCCAAGTCCGCGAACCCGAAAGCGGGGCTCAACTGGCGCCCGGCGTGGCTGGCGAAATTTGTGCCCAAGGCGACGCGGTCATGATGGGCTATTGGAACAACCCCGAAGCTACGGCTAAGACTTTGCGGGCCGGATGGCTCTGGACCGGCGATCTTGGATACATCGACCCCGATGGGCTGCTTCATGTAGTCGATCGTTCTAAGGACATGATCATCAGCGGTGGCACAAATATCTATCCGCGAGAGGTGGAGGAGGCATTGCTCACCCATCCCGGTGTGGTGGAGGCTGCCGTTGTTGGCGCACCGGATCCTGAGTGGGGCGAGAGCGTAGTTGCCTTCGTGGTCCGCGCGCAGGGCTCGGAACCCGACGAAGCCGAGCTTGACGCGCATGTCTGCGCTCAGATTGCGCGGTTCAAGCGACCAAAGCTCTATCGATTCGTCAGCGCATTACCCAAGAGCGACTATGCCAAGATCCTGAAATCCGAACTGCGCAAGCAGCTTGTGCTGTAAACCGTCCCGAATTGAACCTGAACGAGATGTTCCAAATTGCCTTGCGCTCTGAGACGGCTCGACAGAGCGCGGCTTCAGATCATCGAAGGCGGGACAGAACTTGGCGGGGAAGTAAGACTGTTGGCTTCCACGTTGCCTTCATAAGACATGCAAGGCTTCATAAGACATGCAAGGATCGTCCGTTCTGTACACTCCCTATCGTGGCTTGTGAACCCAGTCGCGGAGAGGAAAAGCAATGCGGATGGCTCTCACAACGAAGCTCGACAGCAATGATGAAAGCCATTTCCATGAACACGATGCAAGTCCTTGTGATCGATCCAGCGCCGCCTATGGCACAGGCCGCCGAGGCCTATAATGAACTCCGGCAGGGTCGCCACATCCGCACGATCGTGTCCTCCATTCCAGAAAACGGCAACCTACCCACACCAAGTGCCATATGAGTGCGAGTCTCTCCTTCGCCCTCGTCACGGGGGCTACCGGCGGCATAGGAACGGCAATCTGCACGATGCTCGGCCAAGCCGGCTATGCCATCGTCGCGATCGACTTGTTGCAAGAGCATACAAAGTCGCTGTGCGCCGATCTTGCGGAGCGTGGAGTTCATGCCCTTGGGCTTGCTGCCGACCTACGGGACCCAGCGGCTTGTACCCAGACCCTCGACCGGGCCTGTGACTGGCATGGCGGCCCGCCTGCGGTCTTGGTGAACAATGCTGGAATCCTGCAGAAAACCGATAGCATACGCCTCGGTGCCGCAGAATGGAGTGACGTCATCGCGGTGAACCTGACCGCAGTTCAGAATATGATCGCCGCCACCTTGCCGGAGCTGTTAGCGCGCAAGAGCGGTAGCATCGTCAACGTCGCCTCGATTTCCGGTTTGCTCTCAGTGCCGGGCCTCAGCGCGTATACGGTCGCGAAACACGGAGTTGTGGGATTGACCCGAGCTCTTGGAACCGACCTCGCGCCGCACGGCATTCGTGTCAACGCTGTGGCGCCTGGCATGATCGAGTCCCCGATGACAAGCCGCTATCTCAATCGACCTCAGCTAAGGCGCAGTATGGAGCGCTCCATTCCGTTAGGGAGGGTCGGACGGCCCGATGAGGTCGCCCGCGCTGTGCGTTTTCTTGCCTCCGACGAGGCCTCATACATCACCGGATCGGTTCTTGTCGTGGATGGAGGGTTTTCGGCCTGTAAATCTTTCGCGACTTCGGACTGAGACGGTCCACACTTCCTGACGCCTGAATTGGCTGTCCAGCAAGGTGTCGCGGACCCCCGCGAGCTAAACTCACCCTGCGCAACGGTCCGTTGCAGGTTTAGCACGTATTCATCCGCATTCCTGGCGGCTAGCCTAAACGTTGCGATCGGTCTGTCCGGCTTTCAATTTGCAGGCGCCGTGCCCAGTGGGGCTGGCCCACCAGCATATCACCGTGTTGTCGCTTGGATGGATCGGGCGAAGCGGAATGAATTTCGTGGGAGGAAACAAATGAAGTGGGCATTTACACAGAAAGCAGCTGCCTTTGCCGTTACGGCCCTTCTTGCAACGACGGCGCTCGCGCAGGACAAGCCGCTGAAAATCGGGGCGATCATCCCCAACACCGGAGGGATGGCGGTGCTCGGCAACGATCTCGGAAATTGGTACGAAATTGCTGTGCAGCAGCGTAATGCCAATGGGGGGCTGCTTGGCCGCAAGATTGAATTGGTCCGCGGCGACGCGGTGAATCCGCAGGAGGCCATCGCCGCAGTCGAGCGACTGGTGGGGCGGGAGGGCACCGAGATCGTGATTGGCACGATTGCTTCGTCCCTCTCACAAGCCGCCAGCGAAGCCGCGCTTAGCAACAATGTTCTGTTCTGGGAAACCGGCTCTCTCGCCAAAGACCTAACCGAACGGGGGCTGCCGAACTTTGTGCGCAGTGGCCCCAGCACAGTTAACTTCGCCAAGACCGCAGCTGACGCCGTGCTCAACATGCTTGCCGGTGAGTTGGGGAAAGCACCAAAGGACCTAAAGGTTTGGATGGAGCACGAGTCATCCAATTATGGTACTTCTCTCGCGGAGGAACAGCAGCGCGTGCTCAAAGAGGCGGGTGTCAAGGTAGAGCGTCTCGGCCATGCCGCCTCTGCCGTCGATCTAACCGACTCAATCCTACGGGCCAAAAAGTTCAATCCTGACATCTGGCTGATTTCAGGCTACGTGGGCGACACCCATCTGCTACTACGCACCGCCCGCGAGCAGGGCTTTGCGCCGAGTGCGGTTATCCTCGTAGGTCTTGGTGACTCGCGCGAAACAGTCGAGGCGATCGGACAGGACTACCTGCAGGGCATTCTCGTCGTGACCTACCCGCGGCATGAGGTGAATTCAAGCTATGCGCGGGGAGCCGACGAACTCAGTGCGCTCTACGTCGAGAAATACCGCCAGCAACCTGTCGGCAATTCTGGGTTTGGCGGCTATGTCGGTTTGAACATCCTGTTCAATGCGATTGAAGCGGCGAAAACAACCAAATGGGAAGCAGTGGTCGCAGCTGCTAAGACACTTGATGCTCCTGTGGGCACATTCGCGAACGGCTACGGTGTCCATTTCGATGATAAGATGCAGAATACCCGCGCCAATCCGATCGTGTATCAGTGGCAAGGGGACAAGACGGTCGCAGTCTTTCCTGATGTAGCTCGTAAGGAAGGCGTTAAGCTTAAGTCTCTCGCACGACCGTGATGCCAATCAAGAACTGGCGTCGACACCAGGAGAGAGCCAATGGACCAAATCGGAAACATCATCACACTCGGCTTATTGCTTGGGGGCACATACGCGCTCGTTAGTGTAGGGCTGAACCTGATATTCGGGGTAGTCCGCATCATCAATTTCGCCCAAGGCGAATTCTTGATGTTAGGTATGTACGGCGCCTATTTCTGCTATGCATTTCTTGGTGTCGATCCGTATCTGGGACTCCTACTGGTAGTTCCAGCTCTTGGGCTGTTCGGCATGGCTGTTTACGCATTAATTATGAAGCCATTGCAGAATGAGCCCATTATGCAGGTCTTCGCGAGTTTCGGTCTTCTCCTGGTTTTGCAGAACACCATGCTCGCGATTACCAAAGGTCTCAGCTTCAGCATCAACACGCCGCTGTCACAGGAGGTTGTGGCGTTAGGCCCAATTAAGATCAGTGTTTCGCGGCTGATCGTGCTTGCTGCATCCGCAGCAGTGGCACTCCTGCTCGGTGCGTTCCTCAACCGCACGACCTTTGGCCAGGCGATCCGCGCGGTCGCACAGGACCGCAAGGCAGCCCAACTTATGGGGATCAACGTTCAAAAGACCTACATGGTGAGTTTCGGTATTGGTACCGCGCTAGCAGGTCTGGCCGGCACACTACTGACGCCAATATATACGATGTCCCCGTACATCGGAGGCAACTTCATCATGGCCGCGTTCGCCGTAGTCGTCCTGGGCGGCCTCGGCAGTGTTCTGGGCGCCTTCATCGGCGGATTTATCGTGGGGCTGACTGAGGCGTTCGCAGGGTACTATATCGATCCTTCGCTCAAGCACGCAGTCCTTTTCGTTATCTTCATCGGAGTTCTTGTGGTCAAGCCGTCAGGCCTATTCGGCAAGGCAGGCGCAGAGGAGGTCGGTCTCCGTGAGCAGTCTTAACATTATCGAGATGTCGGCAGTGACTGATGCAAAGTCGCGAAGTGACTCTGCCCGTGGCGTCCGGACGATCCAACACGAGGTCCCAATTCTGGCCGTTATTATAGGCCTACTGGGAGCAACGATTTGGCTGCTGTCTGGCAACTCTTTCGCGCTGAGCGTGCTTTCAATTACGTTGCTTTACGCGGGGCTTGCGACCGCTTGGAACATCATCGGGGGTCTTGGAGGCCAATTCTCCATCGCACATAGCGTATTCTTCGCGTTGGGCGCCTATGTCGCTGGTAACCTCTACATCCACTGGAATGTATCGCCTTGGATCGCCATCATTCCGGCCGCGGCGCTTGCAGCGACGGTAGGGGGGCTAGTGTCTTGGCCGGTGTTCCGTCTGCGTGGCCCGTTCTTTGCCATCGCTACTATGGCAATGACTGAGGTGGCACTTGCGATCGCCATGTATGCCGAGCCGCTTACCGGTGGCGCGCAGGGTCTTACGGTGCCTTGGCGCTCCGGACTTCAGAATATGATTTTCTTAAACAAGTGGGCAAATGCATTACTATTTCTCGGCTACCTCGCACTTACTCTAGGGGTAATGATCGCAATCGCACGGAGTAAGCTTGGTTACTACCTCCAGGCGGTGCGTGATAACCAGGACGCGGCGCTCGCGTCGGGAATTGACGTGCTGAAAGTCAAGCTTACGGGTATGGCCATCAGCGCAGCGTTGACTTCGGTCGGTGGCCTCGCGTTCATGATGTACGTGCGAGTTGTCGAACCGCATGGTCTCCTCTCTCTCTTCGACGTGGGTGTGAAGATCGCACTGATTGCATTGATCGGCGGCCTGGGCACGATCTATGGCCCCTTACTTGGCGCGATGCTCATAATTCCGCTGGATTACTGGCTCCGTGCTGTCATCGGCTCGGCGGTTCCCGGTGGCGGCCAGATTATCCTCGGTCTTGTCTTGATTTTGTCCGCCATGTTTATGAAGCAGGGCATTAACGGTGCCCTTAAGTCAGTTCGCTCTCGCCTGTGGCGGAGGTCGAAATGAGCGGTTCGCATTTCTCCGTAAAGTCGGTTTCGAAGCGGTTCGGCGGGCTTGTTGCAGTCGACAATGTAACCTTCGAACTTGGTCGTGGTGATCTCGTCAGCTTGATCGGTCCAAATGGGGCGGGCAAGACCACGCTCTTCAACATCCTCACGGGACAGCTGACGCCTTCTGAGGGAACGATTCACTTTGAGGGACAGGACATCGGGCGGCTGAAGCCAAACCGTCGCGCCGAACTCGGTCTCGGCCGCACATTTCAGATCTCGCAGACCCTGACCACTCTCACGGTTTTGGAGAACGCAATGATAGGTGCGTTCCTGAACACCAACAAGATGGCCGCTGCGGTGCAGGTCGGTTACGACGCACTCGAGAAGGTTGGCTTAGCCGCCCGTGCTGGCGAAACTGCGGGACACCTTACCCTCGGCGAGCGGCGCAGACTCGAGGTTGCCCGGGCACTAGCGATGAAGCCACGCGTCCTCCTACTCGATGAGGTGATGGCTGGGCTAAACCAGACTGAAGTGGTACGGATTGTCGATCTCGTGCAGAGCCTCAACGATATGGGTCACACGATCATTGTCATTGAACACAATCTGAAAGTCGTTCGTGCCTTCTCCAAGCGTGTCTTGGTACTCGACCGCGGTTCTCTTTTGGCGACAGGCACAGCAGACGAGGTACTGTCAGACCCGCGTGTCCTAGAAGCCTATGTTGGAAAGGCATCCGCATGAGCAAGGTTCTGGAGGTCCAAAGTGTATCGGCGGGCTACGGAGAAATTGATGCGCTGACTGATGTCTCAATGGACGTCTGCGAGCGGGAGATCGTCAGTATCGTCGGAGCCAATGGCGCAGGCAAAACGACGCTCCTTTCCACGCTCGCTGGCTTAATCCGGCCGCATCGGGGCAAGGTAGTCTTTCGAGGCCAAGAGGTTACAGGGATGCCGGCGCATGCGCGTTCCGAACACCGAATGGCGCTGGTGCCGGAGGGCGGCCGGCTCTTTCCATTCATGAGCGTCCGGGAGAACCTTGAACTCGGCGCCTTCGCCCCCAGGGTCCGCAGGGATAAAGCGACTCGGATGGAGGAGCTCTTCGAAATTTTTCCAATCCTGAAGATACGCCAGGACCAGATGGCAGGAAAGCTGTCGGGGGGCGAAAGGCAGATGTGTGCAATTGCCCGTGCGATGATGTCCTATCCGTCCTTGCTGATGCTCGACGAACCGTCGGTTGGCCTGTCCCCACTGATGGTAAGAAAGGTATTCGAGACCATCCGGATGCTGGTCACGCGTGAGGATCTGACGGTTCTTTTAGTTGAGCAGAATGTGGGCGAGGCGTTGGAGATCTCTGACCGCGGCTACGTGATCGACCACGGGCACATCGTTCAGGAAGGTGAGGCGGCGGCGCTCCGCATTGATCCGCGGATTGGGGCAACTTACATGGGGCTTTGATCAACAACTCGGGCAATAGCCGATCTTTTGAAGCGAATGCCTCGCCGTCTCTTGAGAATTAAAACTAACTGACTTCACGGACAACTCCGCTCGAGCCGACAGGTAGCCGGCCGTTGACATGCTAAAGGACGGCGCCGAAGTCGATCATCGGCTGATGAACTATCTGCGTGCAGTGGATAAGCTAGATCGCGAGATGCTGGTGACCGTCTGTCACCAAGTCACTATTGATAGCCGCAGTATTCTGATTAGCGGCCCCAAGGAGAGCCCGGGCTTGAGCGCTGGACCGGAAATCCGACTCCTTGGACTTTGTGCGAGACCGAGCTGTGATTCATTGTCTGGGCCGGGAGGCGGATCATGGGTCACTGCTATTCACTGGACTTGCGCGTGTACATCGCCGACTTTGTCGATGCAGGGACTGCTGCCGGGGATTAGCCCAGAACTTTGACGTCAGCAAGAGGTTCGTAATCAAGCTAGTGCGGCGAATGCGGGACACGGGTCCGCCTGCGCCGGCCTTGCACGGCCGCCCGCTCGGAGGCGGCAAGCTGGTGCCCTATGAAAGCTTACTCATCCGGACCTTCGAGGCGGGGCCGGCCATCACCACGCCAGACCTCCCGGCCCGGCTGGTGGAGGAACATGGAGTAGCAGTCGGCCCTGCCATGCTCTCGAGCTTCCCGTGCCGATGCGGCTTCAGCTATAAAAAGCCCTCTGATGGCGGTGGAATGCGCACGCGCTGATGTGCGCGAGGAGCATCGGGTCTGGTATGCCCAGCGCCAGCCGCGCATGCGCCAAGAGCCGCACCGTCTAGTGTCCGTGGAGAGATCTACGTTAACACCAAGCTGACGCGCCAGAGCGGGTGCTCGCGCAAAGGTCAGCGGCTACGTATGAGCGCTCCCTTGGGGTACTGGAAAACCCATACGTTTGTGGCTGGGCTACGGTGCAACGAACTGAGTGCGCCCTGGATCATAGATAGTCCGCTCACCCGGTTGTCGAACGAGGCATCCATCGAGACACAGCTCGTGCCGACGTTGCACCAAGGCGACGTGGTGATCCTCGGCAACCTCGCGGTCCATTAGGGTGACAAGGCCGGTCAATGTCCGAAACAGCGAGGCGCTTGGTTCCTGCTCCTGCCGGCTTATTCGCCCGATATGAACCCAATTGATCCCTCCGACAGGCTCAGGATGACGAGGCCTTTGCCAATATCAACGCGCACATGCTGAAGGCCTGGGCTCGAACGTTCGAAGCGCTCTGGCGAGCCATCGGTGACATCTGCAGTCTCTTCGAGCCGCACGAGTGTTCGAATTTCCACAGAGCTGCCGGATCTGCGTCGGTTTAACCGCCCGCTGCTCAGGTGGCCGACATGTAGGCCCATCTGTCACGCCAACGTTTTCATTACAACAGCAGGCTTGAATTGAATGGCGAAGGAGCGCATGCCGCGACGTACTCCATGGCCGTCGGCTTGAACCGTCAGGGAACCGTACTAACCGTGTTGGGCGACTTCAGGTGCTGACAATTGAGCACGGGCGCTGAGAGCGAGGCTTTCCGATCAATCTGCTTCCGACGAGATTGCCAGTAAGTTGTCGGGCGATGCGAACCAACCTGTGCACCATTCAAGTCACCTCGGCTCGGGACAACGATTTGGGAGAGAGCACTCAGGTGAACTGAAACCCCTTGTAATCTTGCGCTTTCACGTCCTCGCAGTACTGGCGAAACTTAGGATTGCCGCCAACGAATAGCAGTGTCTCACGCTTATCGCGGCCCTTGATGTTCTTGTTGATGCCGGTGAACCAAGAGTTGGTACGCCCTAGAAGCATCCGACCCATCAGTTTGTCGCAGTATCCAGTCCAAGACTCGACTGCCTCAGTTTCCGGCTCGACCAGCGTTATCTTTTGATCCTTGATACTGGCCATCATATCGCTCAGCCAGTCAACGACCAAAGCAGAGCAGCGAGGGATGTTGCAGAACGTTGCCCCGTTCTGCGGGCCCACTAACAGGAACAGGTTCGGGAAACCGCTGCATTGGAGACCCATATAGGTCTTGACGCCCTTATCCCATTCGTCCTTGAGCGCGACCCCGCTCTTGCCGCGAATGTCGATCCGGTTCCACGAACCTTTGATAGCATCGAAGCCTGTTGCATAGATGATGACGTCAAATTCGTAGAGGCTGTTAGTGGTCTCGATGCCCTCTGGGGCGATGCGAGTGATTGGTGTCTCGTTGAGATCGACGATTGACACATTGTTTTGGTTGTAAACTTCATAGTAGTTCGTCTCAAGGGGAACTCGCTTCATGCCGAAGCCGTGATCCTTTGGAATCAGCTTTTCAGCGATTTTTGGATTTTTCACCCTTTGACGGATTTTGTCGGCCACGAAATTCGAGACGTATTTGTTCGCCTCGGGTTCCATTAGAACATCCTGATAGGCCCCGAGCCAGAGAGAGAAACCGGGTCCGTTGTAGAGTTCTTCCAATGTCGCATCGCGCTCGTCTTTTGGGACTTCAAAGAGGTTTTTCGTGATGAATTCGTGCGGGAAGCCTGCGATGGAGTTGTCGCATTTGGCGATGAATTGGCCATAATTGGACTTGATGTGATCCATCATCTCCTGTGTCATCGGGCCGTTGCCAAGAGGAGTGCCCCAGTTGGGCGAGCGAAGGAAGACAGTCAGTTGGCTGGCAATCTTCGCCATCTCTTGGATCACCTGCACGCCCGAAGAGCCCGTGCCGATCACCGCGATGCGCTTGCCCTCGAGCGGCAGCTTGGCGGGTCCTAGGCCGTTGGGATCGCGGGGCCACTGGGCTGTGTGAAGGCTCATGCCGCGGAAGGTATGTACGCCCGGTACGTTCGGCATCTGCGGCGTGGACAGGGGGCCGAGGGCCGAAAAGACGAAACGCGCTGTAAGGGGTGCCAAACCGGCATCTTGGAATCCTAGCGTCCAGATGCTGTTTCCCTCGTCGAAGACAGCGCTACTGACACGTGCATTGAACATATAGTCCTTGCGGATGTCCATGTAGTCGGCCGCACGGTGGATATAGCGCAATACCTCGGGTTGGCCGGCAAATCTTTCTGACCAATTGAACTCCTGCATCAATTGCTCATTCCAAAAATAGCCGTAGACCTCGCTTTCGGAGTCTATCCGCGCACCCGGGTAGCGGTTGAGATGCCAGACCCCCCCGATGTTGTCGGACGCTTCGATGCCGCGAACGCGGAAGCCCAATTCACGAAGGCGGTATGTCTGATACAGCCCAGTGAGACCTCCGCCGATTACAACAGCGTCGAAATCCGGCTGAATACTCATCTTGCTCTCTCCCAAAATCGCTATCGCTGTATGGCCTTATGCGTCGCCGCAAGTGTAAAATAGCAGGCTTCTGTAGGCAGGTGCGCTTCCACGCGCCGCAAGCCGCCTTTGCAGGTTGAAATGAGCCAGCTTTACTAGGTGCCTTTCGAGATCGGCTACAGAATGCGCGCGGCACTGTGTTCCTCGCCGACGGTGACATTCGAAGGCGCAATAGTTACCCGGCCGGTTGCTGCAAGCTTACCATTTGCACCAGTCACCTCGACCGCAACGACGCAGATCCGCTGACCCAGCTTCACGATGCGCGCCCGCGCAATCATTTCGCCGTGTGACGGGCGTAGGTAGTCAACGACGAGACTGACGGTAGATACCCGCTTAATCAACTGCGAAATCAATAGGTAGCACGCAGTCGCATCAATGAGGGCGGCGATCACCCCTCCGTGAAGTCGATCGACCTTGGGTGTTCCCAGGATTTCGGTTCGCAAGGGCATCCGGGTGACCAGAGACTCGTCATCCAGGTGCTCGGCCACCAAGCCTAACCATCGGTCGAACTCGCAGGTTTCCATAACCTGCTGAAGCTCCGCAAGAGATAGAGCCATTCCGTCAGTCCTCGTGTGTCGGATTTCCTTCTGAGGCGAGATCAAAGCCCAAGTCGCTCCTTCGCCAGAGAAGCGAGAAAGACGCGCCGCGCACGCCCGGTTGCGGTGTATGGCACTTTGTCTTGCGCAACTTCGATCACGTATTTCGGTATCTTAAAACGCGCTAATCGGTTACGACAAAACTCCAATATTGTGTCAGCATCCGGCGCATTACCCCGCGGAACGACAAGCGCGCAACCTACTTCACCCATCTTGGGATCTGGGACGCCTACAACGTAAACATTCTGGATATTTTCGTGCGTTTTCAGAAAGTTTTCGACCTCTTCAGGCATCACCATCTCGCCGCCGCAGCGATAAGCCTCCTTGATCCGGCCCAAAAGCCGCACGTAGCCCTCAGCGTCCACTGTGCCGACATCTCCAGTGCGCAGCCAGCCATCCTCGGTGAACGCAGTCGCGTTTTCCTCCGGCTTGTTGTAATAGCCTGGCGTAACACAATAACCTCGAACAAGAAGCTCGCCCTGCTCGCCATTAGGCAGATCTTCGTATGTTTCTGGATTAACGGCCTTGTAGACGGCAAGTTTTCCGCCGTACTCGGCAAAACCCGCAACACCGGCGTCCTTTAGCCGTCCGTTGCTGGTCTGGAGGTGAATGTCCTTGCCTTCAGGTAAGCAGCAGCAGGTCGAGGCGGTGGTCTCCGTCATGCCATATCCGGTAAGCAATTCCTTCGCACCGAATACGTCACGGATTTCCTGCCAGATGGATGGCGGATTAACCCCACCTGAGTTGAAGAAGGCCACGAGCGACGGACAATTGAATCCCCGATCCTTGACAATGTCGATCATCTGTTGAGTCATCAACGGTACGCAGGCGATCTCGCCAACCGCAAAGTTCTCAGCGGCCTCGATCATGTCTTTGGCATCAAAGACTAGACGGGGCACGATTGCGCCACCCACGAACATGATTGCGATCATGCATTCGATATAGCCGAACACATGATACAGGGGCAGGGCGAACAATACTCGGCGTCCCTCTTCCCGGGCCATGGAAAAGGTCGAAGCATAGCCAGTCCGCAGCACCATATCATGGGTGACCATGGCACCTTTTGGATGGCCGGTCGTTCCAGATGTATAAATCACATCAGATCGGAAGAAGGGGTCGGCACCGGCTTCGGCGGTCTTTAACGCTTCTAGTGTCTCGGCCGTCGGCGTCCAGTCAGGGTCGACGAGTGGCTTCGCCCCAAGGCGCTCGAGCCCTCCGATGTGATGAACGAAGACAGTGTGAAGCTTTGGGAAGTTCTCGCCGCCTCCAGCCAGCTCCCAGCCTGGCATAATTGCGTCGATATCGGTCAGGTAGTCGCGACTGCGGAATCGATCCATAGTAATCAGGGCTACGCAATCAGCCTGTCGCAGAATATAGCTAAGTTCATGCTGCCGTAGCAGGAAGTTGATCGGGACTGCTACCGCCCCGATCCGAGCGATTGCGAATTTGGCAATGGCGAATTCGACATAATTTGCTAGCCATAGCCCCACATGGTCGCGGGGCTTCACACCATGCTCAACCAGTCGTGCAGCGACTTGGCGGGACGCTTCCTGAATGTTTTGATAGCTCCAGATCCTGTCATCCGTGATCACGAAGGGTCGGTCGGCATATCGACGTACGGCTCGGTCAAGTGCCTGCGCGATCGTCGACGGCTGCCATGTACCTGTGCTGGCTTCAAGCCTGGATCGACGGTCACGAGGAGATTGTGTGCGGGATACAGTCGTCATGTCTTCCGCCAGGTTGTCCTGATCTCAATGCGGCGACCTCGCCGCCACACCCCTGCGGGCTCGGCTACGTGGTCAGTTCCAGGCTACCTTGGCACCCCCTCCGCGTCCTGCCAACTAATCCTTAATGTAGAAGCGGCAATGCTGCGTTGCAGTTTTTGTGGCGTCGCTTAGCCAACGTGCGTCTCAGGCTTACCCTCAGCTGTGGTCTCTCTCCACCTCAAGCCGCCAGAAGCGCCAAAACCTGTAAAGATGTCTTGCGCCGGTAGTCAGTAGACTCTCAGGGTGGAAGGAAACATAGTCTTACTCGCAATCAAGGAATTTTTATCGATGACTCTACTTTCCGATAAGATCGCCGTGGTGACTGGAGCTGGACGTGGTCTAGGAGCAGCCATTGCTGAGGGGCTTGCTGCAGAGGGCGCACATGTGCTCGTTGTCGACCTTGATCTTAGCGCGGCAAAGGCCGTCGTAAACAAGATCAAAGCTGCCGGCGGCAAGGCAACCGCGGAGGAGTTGGATATCAGTGATCGCGAGAAGGTTTTCGTCTTCGGCAAGAAGGTAGCTGATCGCTTTGGGAGGGTCGATGTACTGGTCAATAACGCTGGCATCTCACCACGCGTGAAGCTTGACGACGACAACTTGATGCATATGTGGGACCGCGTCATCGATGTGAACCTGAACGGCCAATGGGACATGACCATTGCGCTGCTGCCAACACTCAAGAAGCAGGGCACAAGCCTGATCTTCGTTGCGTCGATTGCTGCATTCACGGCTCCGCGATCGAGTGCCGCCTACGGTGCAGCCAAAGCGGGTGTGCGCTCGCTGGTGCAGTATTTCGCCCGGGAACTCGGTCCCTCCGGCGTGCGTGTGAACGCGCTCGCGCCGGGCCGGATGCTGACCGACATGACCTTTGACGCAGTGAAAGGCCCCGCTGGTGCCAAATTCCTAGAGCGCGTGCCGTTAGGCCGGAACGGCGAGGCGAGTGAAATCGCTGGCCCGGCCGTCTTCTTGGCGTCCTCAATGTCGTCCTATGTGACCGGCGTCACGATTCCAGTGGACGGTGGGTTCCTGGCACTCTGAGCGCAAATGTTAGCCTGAGTGCAGCTCCTGGGCGGTAGAATACTTGAGCAATGGGCTGACGCTAGTTCAACTTTTACAGCAAGTGCATCCGGCAAAATGGACGTTAGAGAGGTGGGGATGATCGCCGATCGTCTGGCCGAGTGCCACCTCGGGGAGGCCTCTTCAAAACCCGCCCTGTGCCCGAGCTGGAACTGAGCACGGCAGCTCTTTAAAGTAGGATAGAGACGTCAGCAATGAAAGACATGCTTGAACGGCTTGAGGAGCGGCGTGCGCAGGCTCGCCTCGGCGGCGGCGAAAAGCGCATCGAGGCGCAGCACGGGCGCGGCAAGCTGACCGCCCGCGAGCGCATCGAGCTCCTGCTCGACAAGGGGTCATTCGAGGAGTTCGACATGTTCGTCGAGCATCGCTCGAGCGATTTCGGCATGGAGAAGGTCAAGATCCCGGGCGACGGGGTCGTCACCGGCTGGGGCACCGTCAACGGCCGTACGGTCTTCGTCTTCGCCAAGGACTTCACCGTCTTCGGCGGCTCGCTCTCCGAGGCCCATGCCCAGAAGATCATCAAGATCCAGGACATGGCGCTCAAGATGCGCGCCCCCATCGTCGGCCTGTTCGATGCCGGCGGCGCCCGCATCCAGGAGGGCGTAGCGGCGCTCGGCGGCTATGGCGAGGTGTTCAAGCGCAATGTCATCGCCTCGGGCGTGATCCCGCAGATCTCGGTGATCATGGGCCCCTGCGCCGGCGGCGACGTCTATTCGCCGGCGATGACCGACTTCATCTTCATGGTGCGCGACCGCTCCTACATGTTCGTCACCGGGCCCGAGGTGGTGAAGACCGTCACCAACGAGACCGTGACCTCGGAGGAGCTCGGCGGCGCCAAGGTGCACACCACCAAGTCGTCGGTGGCGGACGGCGCCTACGACAACGACGTCGAGGCGCTGCTGCAGGTGCGCCGCCTGATCGACTTCCTGCCCGCCAACAACATGGACGGCGTGCCGGAAATCCCGAGCTTCGACGACCCCAACCGCACCGACGACAGCCTCGACACCCTGATCCCCGACAATCCGAACAAGCCCTACGACATGAAGGAACTGATCCTGAAGGTCGTGGACGAGGGCGATTTCTTTGAGATCCAGGAAGCTTACGCCCGGAACATCATCACCGGCTTCGGGCGCATCGAAGGCCACACCGTCGGCTTCGTCGCCAACCAGCCGATGGTGCTCGCCGGCGTGCTCGACTCGGATGCCTCGCGCAAGGCTGCGCGCTTCGTGCGCTTCTGCGATGCCTTCAACATCCCGATCGTCACCTTCGAGGACGTGCCGGGGTTCCTGCCGGGCACGGCGCAGGAATATGGCGGACTGATCAAGCACGGCGCCAAGCTGCTCTTCGCTTATTCGGAAGCCACCGTGCCGCTCGTCACTGTCATCACGCGAAAAGCCTTCGGCGGCGCCTATGACGTGATGGCGTCGAAACATATCGGCGGCGACATCAACTACGCCTGGCCGACGGCGCAGATCGCGGTGATGGGCGCCAAGGGCGCGGTGGAGATCATCTTCCGAGGCGACATCGGCGATGCGGACAAGATCGCGGCCCGCACCAAGGAATACGAGGACCGCTTCATGTCGCCCTTCGTGGCGGCCGAGCGCGGCTACGTCGACGAAGTGATCATGCCGCATTCGACGCGCCGGCGGATCGCGCGGGCTCTCGCCATGCTGCGGCATAAGGAGAGCGAGCGGCCCTGGAAGAAGCACGACAACATTCCGATTTGATAGGAGCAGGTCATGCCTACTGAGTCACGCAAGTCCGAGCTTTGGTCAATCGACGATGTCGCTCACCTTCTCAATCAGGTTGTCGATGTGCGGGCAAACTCGCGCCACGCGGATGAGCTTATCGATGAGATCTCGCACCTGCTTTGGGCCGTCGGTAGCCTTGATCCCGAGGCTGAGCGGCTTCTGAAGCACTCCGACTATATGAATAACTTGGCTGACGGCGCGCAGAGCTGAAGACCAGTGGATTTGCCCATGGACTCGGCATCGCTGAACGGAAAGTGGAGAATTTAATGAGCAGAGCTCATACATCGACTGGATCTCTCGTCGACAGATATTGGACGCAAACTCCAGCCAATGCTCGCGTGCGCTTTGTAACTCTCGCACTTGTTGGATCATTGTCTTTGGCGATCTCGGCTCATGTTCAAGTGCCGTTCTGGCCCGTGAAGATGTCAATGCAATCTTTCATGGTGCTCGCCCTGGCAGCGGCTTACGGGAGTCGGTTAGGACTCGCTACGGTTGTGACGTACCTCGTTGAGGGAGTGGTCGGATTGCCGGTATTCCAAAGCGGCGGAGGGCTTGCGGTACTCAGCGGCCCGACGGCTGGCTACCTTGCTGGCTTCGTTCTCGCAACCTGGGTTGTGGGATCGCTGAGCGAGCGAGGTGCCATGCGCTCGCTGCCCTCGGCTTTCGGCGTGCTGTTCCTGGGCGATGCCATCAACATGGTTCTTGGCACAGTCTGGCTCACAACCTTAATTGGCTTCGAGAAAGCGCTGTTGGCAGGTTCCCTGATGTTCCTTCCCGCCGAAGCTCTCAAGATCGCCTTAGCAACCGCTCTGACGAGGGTGACAGCCCGCGCGCTCTAGCCCGCGCATTCTTGAGGCATGCTCTCCACTGCGTTCATGTCGGAGGGCCAAGGACGAAGACTGGATATGTTCGACAAGATCCTGATTGCGAACCGGGGCGAGATCGCGTGCCGGGTCATCAAGACCGCTCGGCGCATGGGCATCAAGACCGTGGCCGTCTATTCCGATGCCGACCGGGACGCCCTTCACGTGGAGATGGCTGACGAGGCCGTCCATATCGGCCCGGCCGCCGCTGCCCAATCCTATCTCGTCATCGAGAGGATCATCGAGGCCTGCAAGGCCACCGGGGCCCAGGCCGTGCATCCCGGCTACGGCTTCCTGTCCGAGCGCGAGGCCTTCCCGAAGGCGCTCGCCGAGGCCGGCATCGTCTTCATCGGCCCTAACCCTGGCGCCATCGCCGCCATGGGCGACAAGATCGAGTCGAAGAAGGCGGCCGCCGCGGCAAAAGTCTCGACCGTGCCGGGCTATCTCGGCGTGATCGAGGGGCCGGAGCAGGCGGTGACCATTGCCGACGAAATCGGCTATCCGGTGATGATCAAGGCCTCCGCCGGCGGCGGCGGCAAGGGCATGCGCATTGCCTATTCCGCCGACGAGGTCGCCGAGGGCTTCGCCCGCGCCAAGTCGGAGGCGGCGTCCTCCTTCGGCGACGACCGGGTCTTCGTGGAAAAATTCATCACCGACCCGCGCCACGTCGAGATCCAGGTGCTCGGCGACAAGCACGGCAACGTGATCTATCTCGGCGAGCGCGAATGCTCGATCCAGCGCCGCAATCAGAAGGTCATCGAGGAGGCGCCGTCGCCGTTGCTCGACGAGG
>Ga0182747_1000671_pt1 | contig 30580 bp, 41 predicted proteins | sample eDN3rd30CBELigBY_FD_128526 | JGI IMG/M metagenome (GOLD analysis project Ga0182747, IMG submission 128526) | Enriched backyard soil microbial communities from Emeryville, California, USA - eDNA 3rd pass 30_C BE-Lig BY (version 2) (version 2) | ecosystem: Environmental > Terrestrial > Soil >... | reverse complement strand
CGCGCCGTGCTCGATGAGATGGGCGCCATTCTCCGCCTGTGGTTTGTCGGCCAGGTTATCCGCGTCGCGATCATGACGCTTTGCGTCTGGCTGCTGCTTTATCTTCTCGGCTTGCCGGGCCCGTTCCTGCTCGGGCTTCAGGCTGGCGTGTCGAATTTTATCCCGTTCTTCGGTCCGATCGTCGCTGCCATTCCGATCGGACTTGTGGCCATGCCGTATGGTCACTCGGTGCTGATCTGGTCCGTCGTCATTTATGCGGCGATCCAGTCGATCGAGGGCTATGTGATCGGCCCATTGATCCAGCGTCAGGCGGTCGAGACGCCGCCGGCCTGGACACTTGCGGCGTTGGTTGTGCTCGGCGCTCTCTTCGGCGTTCTTGGCATCGCACTTGCCATGCCGTTGGTCGCGGTTGCCCGGGTCGCGGTGGTTCGTTTCTACGTCGAGGGATATCTCGGCGACCGTTGAATCGGGCCGGCCGGTGCCGGTCTCCGTATCTTGCGAGCCGTTTCGGGTATGGGGGCAAGGATCTGGGGGCGGAATAGTGCGTTGAATATCAGCGGTCAGATCCGCTCCGATCCGCTTGGCAGGCGCAGAATGCCTGACTTATCAATTTCTTATTGGATATCAGTGACTTAAAATGGTGCTGCCGGACAGGATTGAACTGTCGACCTCTTCATTACCAATGTTGTCAGGCGGAGTTTTCTAGCCTTTGCACAACTTTGCCGCCTTTAGCTACGGCTTTCTATCGAATTGATTTTACTAAGGTAATTATATGATCTGAGCTTTCCGACGTTTTCTGCGGACTTCCATCGTTTCCGATTTCGTGGTGAGTATGTGGTGAGTAAAATGGCCAGCGAAGACGTTATTTGGCCAATGAAGAGGTCGGATGCCAAAACTCACCAAGTCCGTCGTCGATGCCGCAGAGGCGCGGGCCAAGCAGTGGACCGTTTGGTGCTCTGAACTCAAGGGATTCGGCGTCTGTGTCAATCCGTCCGGTGCCAAGTCCTACGTGGTCGATTATCGGACGAAAGATGGAAGCCGGCGCCGCATGACGATCGGTCGACACGGGGCCCTAAGCACCGAGAAGGCCCGCAAACTCGCCATCAGCACCCTCGGCAGCACCTTCCATGGCGAGGACCCGCAGCTCGAGCGTCGCACCCGACGCAAGTCACTTACGGTCGCAGAGCTCTGTGACCGCTATTTCGGCGCCGCCGAGAGGGGGTTGATCCTCGGTCGCCGTGGCCTCCCGAAGAAGGCGAGCACGCTCGCAATCGACAAGGGATTGGCGAACGCTCATATCAAGCCTGTGCTCGGCACAAAGCTGGTGATCGACCTGAGGCGATCGGATGTCGTCAAGTTCATTCGAGACGTGCAGGGCGGCCAGACGGCAAAAAAGCCGAAGCCTTCCGGAAAGCTCCGCGGTCGAACGCGGGCACTGGGTGGGCCAGCGACGGCTGCACGCTCAACTGCGGCGCTCGGAGCGATACTGTCGTACGCGGTCGCCGATGGCGTCATCGATGCCAACCCGACCTTCGGCGTCAAGAAGCCGGCGAGCCAGCGGCGCGAGCGTCGATTGAGCAAAGAAGAATATCGGGCATTTCAGTGGGCGCTCGTCGAAGCAGAAGCGGATGAGACCAAGCCATGGCAGGGCATCGCCATGCTTCGTTTTGCTGCGTTGACGGGGTGCCGGATCGGGGAGGTCGAGAACCTGCAATGGTCAGAAGTCGACTTCGATGCTCAGGTTATTCGCCTCAGCGACAGTAAGACCGGAAAATCGGTGAGGCCGCTACCGACTGTCGCGTCAGATATTCTTAAAGCCATCGAGCGGAGCGACAGCAATCCCTACGTCTTTCCGGCCGCGCGGCTTGAACGGCGGCCATTTGCCGGTGTCACCAGGTTTTACCGACATGTTTTCAAATCGGCTGGACTTGCTGGAGTGACCCCGCATGTCCTGCGTCACTCATTCGCAAGCGTCGGCGCAGATCTTGGCTTTGCGGATTCGACGATAGGGGCGTGCCTTGGGCACGTCGGAACGGGGATCACCTCAAGATATACGCATCGGCTGGACTCAGTATTGGTTGCTGCGGCGAATAAGATTGCTGGTGAGGTGAGCCTACAAATGACGGGACGAAGCGGCAGAGGCGATCGTCCTGAGGAAGTAGACTAATTATCGATAAATATTCCAAACGGATTTTAAGAGAGTCTCAGTCATTTCAAATTCGCGCTTTAGATCAGCAACATTCTTGCCGCCCACTTGATCTTCCATGATCTCAACAAGATGCTTCACTGCCACAAGATATCCCTCTAACGCCTTTAGTAATATTTTGGTCGGAAGCACTTTCTTTCGAATCAAACCATACAGTGCACGAAGCTCGATTATGTGAGTGAGAGTGGAGCTGCCCGCTTGATTTGCTAGGCTGCGAACGTTTGTCCGTTTTCCCGCGTCCGGAGCGCCCACGATAAGACTGCGTATGAATTCTTCATCGCTAATTTTCTCGTCTATAAATGTCTTTAGCCGTTCGATCGCACGGCTTACGAACATTAATTGACGATCTGCACCTTCAACAAGTGCATCATCAAAAAAGGACGCTTCGAGGCGCGCGACGATCTCGGCATTCATTGAGCGATTGTTCTTTTCTGCAGCAGCGGCAACACGTTCGCGAAGGTTTGCTGGCATCCTGAACGTGATGCGGACTTCAGCGTCGGCGGCCATCAGACTTCCCCAGTTTACCCAGGTCGATTAGCACCATTTTAGTGTCATGTCTTGACACCAGCATGGTGTCGACACTATAACGGTGTCATAGTTAATGGTTCGAGGCTTAAATGAGATGAGCCGAGTTGCGCTACAGTTACGCCTTCCCGCCGATGCCAAAGCCTTCATTGAGGCTGAGGCCCGGGAGAACGCCAGTTCCCAAAATTCCGAGATTGTTCGCGCCATTCGGGAGCGGATGAAAGCAAAAGGCGCGGTGCCCGTTGCAGCGGACCCGCGCCTTGAAACCAGCCAACCCTCGTGAGGAAAGCCGATGAAGAGGACGCACTATAGCACCGTGCCTGCCGCTGGGGCAACCGCGGTATCCAGTGACTCGCTAGCCCCCAGTGGATCGCTAGCATGTCATATCGACATGAACGCACTCCGGGCTCTGACGGTGAGCGAACTTCGGTCGTTGCGCGACGTGATGCATACCACTCAACAGATACTCTGTGGTTTCACTTGCCAACCGAGGTTCATAGTCGAAGGGGAGGACACGGCTAACGGTGCGGGCACTATTCTGGAAACCCTTTGCGACTGGCTCGCTGGTTATGAGCAAGCGGTGATCAACGTCGCTGAGGCAGCTACGCCGACTTCGGCGCTAGAAGAGGAATGGCGCAATTGGCTGTTGATCGGCTTCGCTGCCGATATGGCCGATGACCTCACCGATTTTGCGGTGATGGCAAGCAAAGCTGTGCAGAGCGTCAACAAAGTCCGATTCCGTGAGAAATACAACGCCCACCGAGGTGCGGCATGAGTACCCCGGACCTCGATAGCATTGAATCCAACGTCGGCCATCTGCATTGCCAGTTGAAAGTACTGGCGGATTTCATCCTTGATAACTGCGAGTTCGTCCGCGACGGCAAGCCTAACCTCGGAACGGAAACCGCGTTTTCGCTGGCTTGGATCGCTCGCAATCTCGCAGCGCAGATTGTTGCGGAGTTCGAAGCAATTCCTGGCAACCGCTCGGAGCTTGCCGCGAAACACTATGGGGATACAGCATGATCAGTCCCCGTCTCCGCCGCAAGGATGTGCCGGCCTATCTGGCCGAGAAACACGGCATTCCTATCGCTCTTGCCACGCTGAACAAGCTCGCCACCATCGGTGGCGGGCCTTTGATGCAGTATGTCGGCCGAATTCCACTCTATAGCACCGACGACCTTGATGCCTGGGCAGCCGAGCGGCTGTCCAAACCTGTCCGGTCAACTGCTGAACGAGGTGTAGCGTGAACAAAAGCGAAGAAATGCAGAAAGCGCGTGCCGACGATGCCAGCGTTTACGGCTTCGTCCTAATGCACCGGGCGCTAGCCCGTGCGGCCATATATCTGAGGGAGGAGCCGGCGGCGCTGCGTGTACTGTGTGTTGCTGTTGAGTACATGAACCAGGAAGGAGGGTGCCGAGTCGGTCAGGACACGATCGCGGCCCGCCTTGGCATTTCCCGGCAGGCCGTCAACAAGCATCTTGCCACCCTTGAGGACTGGGGGATCATCGAATCCATCCTTCCGAAAGGCGGGGTAACGAAACGGTATACGCTTGTCCTCGATGAGAAGCTCAAGCATGAGCGGTACGGGCAATTCAATGTCGACCAGAGACGAAAAAAGAAGCGTGAGAAAAAGAAGGCTCAGGTAGCAGCGCCATTGTCAGCGCCCGAGGCCACCTCCGGAGAGCCGGAAGATACTAACAAGCAACAAACCCCAGAAGTTGTTGACTCTGCGCCAGAGCCGACATCGCCTTCGAGCCAGTTCAGCGTGATCCAGGGTGGGGTTACTCAGCGCAGCCGAGACGACCTCGCGGAACTGGAGGGGATGTTCGGATGAGCATCAGCGTGAGCCACGGTCTGGCAGCAGAACGTGCAACCTCAGAAGTTGCAGGGGAGGTGCAACCTCAGAAGTTGCAGGGTGGGTGCAACCTAATAGGGTTGCACCGGGTGCAACCTCAGAAGTTGCAGGGGGTGCAACCTAATAGGGTTGCACCGGGTGCAACCTCAGAAGTTGCACGAAGAAACCTCTTAAGAAATCTCCTAAGAGATTTCTTTAAGAGAGGCGCCGCTGCGCGCCGCCGCTCCCTTGTGGTCGCGGCGCGCGCGCGGCTTGAAGTGGTGGCAGGAACCTCATGGTGGTTCGGCCATGCGTGAAATCTATCTCCACGCCAAGACGACCCGATCGCTGCGTCTGGCTGGTGAGGAGCTCGACGAGCTCTACTACGCGACGACCGAGCTGCCGACGCCGGAGATGCTTGGCTACGACGTGAACCGTCCGCTTTGGCGCGATGGCCTTTCGCTGCGGTGGCGCGTCAATGCCGAGATTGATGACGTTGTGGCGGAACTCAGGCCAGCGCTCGAGACCTTCGCGGATTGGGCTGTCACTGATCGTGAAGGCTGCCGCCGCTCGCCACGCGAGGAGCTGTTCGGAAACGGTCACGCCGAAAGCCCGTCACCGTTCTCTCAAATCTTCCTGGTGGATCGTCGGCGCCGTCCAGATGACCGAATGGCCGCGTTCAAGGACATACTGCCGGGAGCGGTGTCTTCCGAGTTGATGCTAACCGACGGCGCTGTCCTGTCGTTCGGCTCGCCGGAGCCGTGCGGCGTAACGCGTCGTCGAGCATTCGGCGCGCTCAAGCAAGTCGATGCGTGGGCAATCTGCGATGCCAGTGGCTGGTTTGTATCCGGCCCTGACATCGGTGTTGCGTGGATTGAGCAGCGAATGGAGGAACTCGATTGCGGAGCATTGAATGACTGACCACCGCGCTCACAGGAGGCGTTCTCGACGTCGTAAGAGCGACGCGGTTACCGCACAGGTCCGTATGCGCAACCCGATGGGGCTTGTCGAGCCAGCATCAAAGGATCATCGCGGCGACTGGTACGCACCAGGCGAGCCTCGGCAGCTTGTGACGATCGCCATTCGTGACGATCACTTGGCCCGGCTATGGGCTCGTCATCAGATCAGCGAGGTTTGCTTCCGCGCCGGGAGGTTGTTTCAGGCGCTTCTTGAGGCTGCGGAGATCGCGGGCGCCCGATCGGTCGACACGTCTCAAACCCCGGTCGATGGCGGTGGCGGTGTGCCCGAGATGATTTCTGACCGCAATCTTCGAGCTGTCAAACAACTGGCGGAGATCCGGACGAAGCTGGGAACGGAGGGCTACCGAATTTGCACCGACGTACTTGGTCGCCGAATGCGCATGGATGCCGTTGCGGTGGCGCGCGGTGATGGCTCGCGCGGAGCCGTTGAGTATTACGGCCGACGTCTGCGCGAGTGCCTTCAGACGCTGTCTTTTCACTTCCGACTCGCGGGGAAGTCTGCGGGTGGCAGCCGGCCGGTCAGGTCGGAGAACGCAGGGGTTCTATCGTGAGGATTATTTTGTTGCGTGGCGAGCGTGGGGCTTTGTTGTGTGGCGTTCGTGGTGTTCGCTGCGTGGTATTCGTTGCGTGGTGTTTGGCGGTCTTCATGTCCTTGTAGATGTCGGTGTCGCTCGAAAAGCTTAGCGTCGAAGTCGACCTTTTGGTGGATCGAACCAGGGCTCATATAGCGCGAGACGTGACCGTAGAGCCGGGAAAAGGTCAGAATGATCGATGATCGCGTGCGAGAGATCGCGCCCAGCAATGACCTAATCGCATTTGCAATCCAGGATTCACTTGGCGAGCGCTGCGCCAGCTTCGATCCTGATTGCTACACCTGCCGAGCCTGGCAGCAGTATGACCGCGCCGTCGCCTCACTTTTCGCGCTGCGCCAGTCAGCCGAGATCGAGGCGCGGAGTGTCATGCTTCGGCAGCCAAATTCGGGAGAATGCGAACTTGTTGTTTGCTCGAGCGCGGGCGTGCAGGTTTACAGGCTGACGTCGGATCAGGTGAGATTGCTTGCGGTCAGGTCTGTGTCAGCGGCATTCAATCTGACTGCATGCGCTACGCCGTCCGAAGAGAAGGTCTCATCCACACCGTCTGTGGACAGCGTGCGCGGGTAGCATTGGCACTTGACCCCGGGGGCAAAGTACCCCTAAATCACCACACTGCCGATTTGTGATTTGGTTCGACCCGCGCGGAGCAATCCGGTGCGGGTTTTGTTTTGCTACTGGATAGCGGAACTTCCTCGCTATATCCCGTGTTGCCTTGCCACATCCCTAGTGACGAGGACAAACCACATGAAATGCCTGGCCCTTACGCTGGCTCTGGCTACGGCGCTGGTCGTGCCAGCGCTGGCTCAGAACGCACCACCGGCGCCAACGGCGACAACAACTCACACTTACGTTGCCGCCAAGCCCTCGGACGTCCTGGCTCGGAGCCTTATCGGCTTGAACATCACCAACCCCAATCGCGAAACGATCGGTGAAATCGAGGACCTCCTTATCTCATCGGACGGGAAGTTCTCCGGTTACATCGTTTCGGTCGGCGGCTTTTTGGGAATGGGCGAGCGCTATGTTGTCGTCTCGCCTCCGTCGTTGCGGGTAAATTATTCTGAGAACGACAAGAAGTGGACCGCTGAAATGGATGCGACAAAGGACAACCTGAAGACGGCACCAGAGTTTAAATATGAAGGGAAGTGGGCGAAGTAGCCGAACGTGAAAACTGAAGAGCGAGCTCGGCCCGGTGTGGGGCCGAGCTCTTGTTCTTTAATAGCCGATCCACGGTGCGCCGTAATAGTCCGATACCATTCGGCTTCTTTCGCGGTCGTCCCAGTCCCAGTTACCTGAGTACTTCGGAGCATTTTCCAGCTGTTCTTTGGTCAGGTTCACTCGGTAGCCTCCGAGTTCGGTATCGTAGTTGAGCTGTTGGCATGGCAGGGGGTAGTGATCGTCGCCGATTCCGAGGAAGCCGCCGAAGCTTAAGATTGCGTAGGCGACTCGGCCGTCCGTCTTGCCGATCATGACACTCTCAATAGAGGCGATTTTTTCGCCATCCATTCCATAGACGTTGGTGCCATCGACTTTATCGCTCGCGATAAGGCCGGCTGTCTCTCGCGTTTCTGTCGCCATTTGGACCTCCTTAAAAGGGAGGTAACAACCGTGAGCTATCCAAGTTCCCCGCGCGCACTTAGCGTCGCAAAATAAGCCCGCCTTGCGGCGGGCTTACTTGCGTGGGACTAGCTCTGTCCGCCTTTGCGGCCGGCTTCGCTAGCTTTCTCTCGGTCGTTTGCGAAATTGCCAGGGTTGCCGCTTCCACCCTGCTGCCCATGCGAACCGCCGCCTTGCTGCTGCTGTCCGCCGTGGCTGTGGTGGCCACCTTTCTGGCCGGCCTCCGATGCGCGTTGAGGGTCGTTGGCAAAGTTACCTGATCCACCGCGTTGTTCCTGTGCCATTCTGCGTCCTCCGTTTTCGAGTGAGTATCGGTTGTCCAACGCGCGACGGGCGAGCTTAGTTGATGCAGGAACCGACTTTCTTGATAAATCCCAACACACGGAACCGGCTTCAACGTTTTGTTCAGTTGCAGCGCCCTGCGCGCTTGTGGAGCACTTGGTACAAGGGCAGCCGATGGCGACGCCTAAGGGCTGCTCAACTTGTTAAGCAGCCCTTGTGCGAGCGTTGTCTCGCTCAGGGTAAAGTCACTGCTGCAAACGTGGTGAACCACCGAAGGCCGCACAAAGGCGACTGGAGCCTATTCGTTGATCCCGCCAACTTTGAAAGCGTCTGCAAAGAGCACCATGACGCACTCATTCAGCGTGAGGAGGCGAGGGGCCATCTGATTGGATCGGATATCCATGGCAGGCCGGTAGACCCAGATCATCCGTGGAATTCCGTTTTGCGCCAGATAGCCAGGCTATAACTTCACACGCTCCAACGCCTTGGCCATCTTAGCTCGCCAGTCCTTCCCCGCTGCCATGAACTTCTCGATAGTGTCGGGAGATACGTGAAGGGTAACCGCCTCCTTGGGGCTCTCGACATTCGGACTGCTGCAGGTCTGCTGGATGTTGTCGTGCAGTTTCGGAGCGTCCTCATTGAAGGGGGAGCCCTTCGCAGTTTGCTTGTCGGTCGGTTCTGGGCGGTCTGCGGTCATATCAGGGGTCCTTTCCTTTCTTTTCGGCTTTCCGGTCGCATCGAGATTACAGCGATTGCCTCAGTGGAGATCGGCTACAAGACTACAGCGGGAACCTGCTGGTTGCCCAGCGGCCAATGAAATGGCGTTCTCTGGCCAGGAAGGCCGGGGCGCTTAAAGTCGGTTTCGAGAATTGTCGAATGAGTGCCACGGGGCTCCAAACTGACGAGTTTCGTTCTGTTCCGCTCGTTAGAATTTGAAGATTAAACGGCCGTTGTATGTGAAATCTCGGCCTGAAAAATGCGGCCCCTGTGAATTCCCGCTCGAAAAAATCCTGCCATGGGGTGAGGGGGAGGGCAAAAAGTTGCCTTGCATGGCCCATAAGCCTGCGGCCCCCCTCCGTTTTCGCCGAGACCAGTTTCAGAACAAAAAGTTGGGGCCATCCCCCGTAGGGGGATGAGGTGTCATGAACGTTATCGAAGGCAGCGGCGCGATCGTCCCGGAGCCGGATTGGGAATCCCTGTTCTCCGATCCGCTGGAGATCGAGGCCGCCCGCGAACACTGGCGCGTCATCACGATCGAGATGCGCGACCGGCAGTTGCTTGCTGCAGCGAATGGTCACTCGATTCAGCGCCTCGTCTGCGCCTACCTGATGTTCGACCGGATGTATCGGCAGGTCGCCGAGAACGGGGTTGTGACCAAGCCGCGCCGCGGCAACAGCAAGGCGATTGCGCGGATCAGCCCGTTTTTCACGGCGATGCGCGAGGCCGGCGCCGATGCGGCAACGCTGGAATCCGAGCTTGGCATTTCGCCGCGACGGCGCGGCTCGGCTGTGAAGGCAGAGCGGAAGCAGCGTCGGGAGCGTCCATCTGATGCGTATCTCGGCAAAGCCAGCGGCTAACGACCCGGCGACGCGCTACGCCTGCCAGGCGCTGGATGGAAAGATTGTCGCTGGCGAGTTGGTGAAGGCAGCGTGTGCCCGCCATCTCAAAGACCTCGACAGTGGTTCGGCGCGAGGCCTGCGCTTCGATGTGGGGAAGGCAAAGCACCATTGCGGGTTCTTCCCGGCGGTTCTGACTGTTACGGAAGGCTCAGCAGCCGGGAAGCCATTCAACCTATTGCCCTGGCACGCCTTCACGGTGGCATCGCTGTTCGGCTGGCAGCGAGCGGATGGGCTCAGGCGTTTTCGGATGGCCTGGCTGGAAACGGGTAAGGGGCAGGCAAAAGCTTTAGCACTCGATACACCCATACCGACGCCGACCGGCTGGACCACGATGGGAGAAATCCAGACCGGCGATGCTGTGCTGGACGAGAACGGCAAGCCGTGCCGGGTTCTGAAGGCCCATGAAATTCTGACGGATCGCGAGTGCTACCGCGTCACCTTCGATGACGGCTCTACGGTTGTCGCTGATGCTGGTCATCTGTGGCAGACGGAAATGCGCAAGTCCGGCAATGGTGGACACGGAGATGCAACCCGCAGGGTTCCTCTGGCGCAGCGGGGCAAATGGCGCAAAGGCATCCGAACGACGGCAGAGATTGCGGCGACGCTCCGCTATCGAAACGGCCAATACCTATCCGCAAATCATAGCGTCGCTCTCGCTGGCGCGCTCGATTTGCCGGAAGCGGGCTTGTCTATACCGCCGTATCTGCTTGGCTTCTGGCTTGGAGACGGGGACAGCGACTGTCCGCGCGTTACCATTTCCGACGCTGACGCAGCGGAGTCGATCGCGGCGCTCCGGTCTGCCGGGGCCATCGTCGGTGAGCGGAAAGGACAGGGCGACCGCGCTGGTCGTTATCGGATTGGAATTGAAGCGGCTAGTCGAACCGGGTTGCAGTCTCGGCTGAATCGCCTTGGCCTCATCCGAAACAAGCACATTCCGGCAATCTACCTGCGCGCATCGAGAGCGCAGCGGCTTGCTCTTTTGCAAGGCCTGATGGACACCGATGGCACCGTAAGCGGCGGCCAGTGTTCATTCTGCAACACGAACGAGGCGTTGACGAAGGGCGTTCATGAGCTTGCTCTGTCGCTCGGTCTTAAGGCCACACTGATCACAAAGCGGGCGACGCTCAACGGTCAGCATGTTGGCGCAAGCTATCATGTAAATTTCTACGCGTCGGGAACGCAGGTGTTCCGGCTGGCACGAAAGCAGGGGCGCGTTGCGCATGTTCACGGCCGCCGCCGTCTATCAGGTGACCGGAAGATCGTAGGATGCGAAAGGATCGCGCCGATCCCCGTCAGGTGTATTTCGGTGGATTCGCCGTCGCAAATGTTTCTGTGCGGCCAGAGCATGATCCCGACGCACAATAGCCCGCTAATGGCCGGTATCGGCATCGACATGATGGGCTTCGCCGCCAAGGAGCGGTCGGAGGTTTACGCGATCGCCGGCGACAAGGATCAGGCCAACGTTCTTTTCAAGGACGCAGTGGCGATGTGCCGCGCGAACCTGCCGGGTCGGGATGAGGATGAGTTTGAGTCGCTGGAAAGCCGCGGCGACGTCGTGATCCGCGGCACCGGTGACCATGCGTGGAAGATCGAGCACCCCGCGACCAGCTCGAAATTCATGTCGATGGCGTCGGTGGATTCCATTTCCGGTCCGCGGCCCTATGCGGTGCTGGCCGACGAGATCCATGAGTTCAAGACTGCTTACGCGCTGCAGATCTGGAAAGCGGCCATCGACAAGATGTCCGGCGACCCGCTGATGGTGCTAGGCACGAATACGCCGGCGTCAAACCAGATCGTTGGGACCGAATATTCGGAACTGTTTCAGAAAGTCGTGACCGACCAGGCCGAAGACGACAGTTTGTTCGGCTTCATCGCTCGCGTGGATAAAAACGATCGCGAGACCGTGTTCGATAACGAGGCGGTGTGGGAGAAGGCGCTGCCAGCGCTCGGTGTCACCTATCCGATCGACAATATCCGCAAAAGGGTTGCGACAGCCAAGTTGATGTTATCCGAGGCGCTGGCGACGAAGCGCCTCTATTTCGGCATCCCGGTCGGTACGGAAGGCTTCTGGACGACGCAGGAGGCGTGGGAAAGTTGTCTGGGCACATTTGACGAGGCCGATCTGCTTGGCGCGCCGTGCTGGCTCGGACTCGACCTGTCGAAGAAGAATGACCTGACGGCGCTGACGGCCTGCTGGCGCAAGGACGATAAGCTCTACGTCAAGACGTGGTACTTCACGACCAAGAGCGGCATCCATGATCGCGCGCGTGACGATAACGCGCCTTATGACCAATGGGCCGATCAAGGTTTCCTTGCGGCGGTGCCGGGCGCGACAATCGATTACGAGTTCGTCGCCAACAAGGTGAAGGGGCTGGTTGATGCCGGCCATGATGTGCGATTTCTAGCCTTCGATCCGGCGAAGATAGACGACTTCATCGACGCCTGCGGCCGTATCGACTTCGCGGTGTGGAAATTTGAGGGGCCGGACGAATCGGCCGGCGACGGCCTGATGCTGGTGCGGCACGGCCAGGGCACGCGCATCGTATTCGTCGAACGCGCGCTGTGCATGCCGAAGTCGATTGAGAAGCTGGAGGACGCCATCCTCAACGGCTCTATCATCATCGACAAGAATCCGGTGACGACGATGTGCGCGTCGAATGCAATCATCGTTGCGGACCCGATGAACAACCGGGCGTTCGATAAGCGCCGGAGCCGTGGCCGCATTGATGGCATGGTGTCGATCGCGCAGGCTGTCGGCGCCGCGCATAACGAGTTCGAGGCCGTCGAGCCGACCTCGCCGTGGGATGATCCTGCATTTTCGCTGGTGGGCGCATGAAAATCGGTTTCGAGATCAGCCGATCTGGCGGCGAAACGCGCGCCAGCATCGAAAATCCGACCGTTCCGGTGTCGCAGACGTCCGAGTTCATGGCGTTCTTCGGGCTGGAATCGGCGCAGCTGCCGAATGTCACGATCGACAGCGCGCTGACGGTGCCGGCTGTGGCCTGCGCAGTCGCGTTCCTGTCGCGCACTATGGCGACGCTGCCGATGCACGCCTACCGCGACACGAAGGGCGGGCCCATCCGTCTGACCGGGAAGACGGCTGTTACGATTCACGAAGCTCCCAACGAAATTATGGGGGCGGCGAAGTTCTGGCAGTATTTCTGGCAGCAGGTGTTTACCGGCGGGCGGGGGCTTGGGTGGATTGAGCGCAACGGCCCGCACATCGAGGCGCTTTGGCCGATGGATCCTCGCAGAACGACGGTCAAGCGCAGCGGCTTCGATCTGACATACAAGTTTGAGAACAAGGAATATCCCGCTGCCGACGTAATCGACATCCCGTTCATGTTGCGGGCCGATCAGGTCTCGCATTACGGTCCAATCAAGTTGGCGTCGAAGGCGATCCAGCTTGCGCTGGCGATGAACGACTACGGCAGTACGTTCTTTGCCGGCGGCGGTGTGCCGCCGCTGGCCCTGGTCGGGCCTCTCCCGACGGGCGCGGAGGCGGTAAAGCGAGCACTGGCAGACACGCAGCGAGCCATCGATACGGCGCGCGAAAGCGGCAAGCCGATTGTCACGATTCCGTCAGGTTACGAACTGAAGCCGATCGGCTTCGACCCCGAGAAGGGGCAAATGACCGAGGCGCGTCTCTATCAGGTGCAAGAGATTGGGCGTGCATGGCAGTTGCCGCCGGCCTTCCTGCAGGATCTGTCAAAGGGCACCTTCGCCAATGTCGAGCAGCAGGACTTGCATCTGGTCAAGCATTTGGTCGGCCAGTGGGCACGGCTGCTTGAGGACGAGTTGAATCTGAAGCTGTTCGGGCGATCCAAGGCTGGACGCTATGTCGAACTGAACCTCGACGGCCTGATGAGAGGCGACTTCAAGTCTCGGATTGAGGGCATTGCTCGAGCGATTCAGACCGCGCAGATGACGCCAAATGAGGGGCGCGCGTTGGAGAACCGGCCGAAACACATCAATCCGGCCGCAGACGAACTGCTTGTTCAAGGTGCGACGGTGGTGCTGGGGCAGCAGCCCGTGGCGGGCATTGGTCACAATGGCGGGCCTGCGCTCGACAATGGAGAAAAGAATGACGACGAAGCCTGATGGGGTGGAGCTGCGCTCGCTGGTTCGGCCGGTCGAATTTCGCGCGAATGAGAATGGCCCTGCGACGGTCGTCGGTTACGCGGCCATTTTCGGCGAAGTAGCCGACATTGGCGGTTATTTTCAGGAAGTAGTTTCGCGGGGGGCGTTTACGAGAACGCTGCGCACTGCGGATGTCAGGGCATACTTCGACCATGACCGCGGGCGCGTGCTGGGCCGAACGTCCTCCGGGACTTTGCGGCTTGGAGAGGATGACAAAGGACTTCGGGTTGAAATCGACCTTCCGGATACGTCGGATGGTCGTGACGTCACGACGCTTATCGAACGTGGTGACATTTCCGGGATGTCCATCGGCGTCGTTGTCTCAAGGCAGGAATGGGACGAAACCGCCGATCCGACAAAACGCACCATTTTGGAAGTCGATCTGTACGAAGTAAGCATTGTTTCGGAGCCTGCTTACGAAGGCACAAGCATCGCGCTTCGCTCGCTGGAGAACGCTCGCAAGGAGCGCCGCCAGCAGAATTTCAGCGCAGCCGCAAAGCGGATCGGCATGAAAATTTCCATCGACCTGCGCACGCGGGCGATGAGTAAAGCCTAGGCCCGCGCGCCGAAGCCCAATCCCACACCACTTCGTTGAAAGGATGAACCGATGAGCAATCGGATCAAGGAACTGCGCGAGAAGCAGACGACCATCGTTGCTGAGGCTCGCGAACGACTCGATCAGATCACGGCCGCGACCGACGAGACGCGCGCCAAGGAGTTGGAGACCCAGCACGACGCCGCAATGGCCGAGTACGATCGGCTTGAAAAGCAGATCGAGCGCGAAGAGCGGGTTGCCGCGGCCGAAAAGAAGGCCGAAGAGTCTCGCGCCAAGCAGCGGCCGATTCCGGCCGACGGCGAGGGGAGCGGCCAGGACGATGGCGACAAGATCGACTATCGCCACGCCTTCCACCGTTATGTGCAGGTGGCCGGCGACCTGTCGGCCCTGACCGCCGAGGAGCGCGCCGCGTTGCAGGGGGGCTCGGCGCCGAAGGAAATCCGCGCGCAGACCGTCGGTACGCCGGCGGCGGGCGGCTACACGGTCCCGACCGAACTGAGCAACCAGCTCATTCGGACCATGAAAATGTGGGGGCCGATGTACGACGAGGATATCTGCACGGTGATGAATACCGCCAGCGGCAATCCCATCGACATTCCGACCAACGACGACACGACGACGGCGGTTGCCCAGCACACCGAGGCTGGGGCTGTCACGGATGACGGCAGTGCTGATGCCGTCTTCGGCAAGAAGACTCTCAACGCCTACGCCTACGACACCAAGTGGGTGAAGTTTTCGTGGGAACTGGCGCAGGATTCAATCTTCAATTTTGAGACCCTTCTCGGCGACCTGCTCGGCCAGCGCCTCGGTCGCCGCGCCAACGCCGAGTTGACCACCGGTGACGGCACCGGCGATCCGAGCGGGATTGTCACCGGCTCCAGCCTTGGCAAGACCGCCACGGCGACGGCCGCGATCACGTATGACGAGGTGATTGACCTCGTGCATTCGGTCGATCCAGCCTATCGCCAGTCGCCGAAGGTGCGGTTCATGTTCAACGACAGCATCCTTGGCGCGCTGCGCAAGCTTAAGGACGCTGAAAACCGTTACATCTGGACCGCTGGCGACGTGCAGAACGGCGTGCCAGGCAGTATTCTCGGCTACCGCTACTCCATCAACCAGGCGATGGACTCGCTGGCGGCTGCCAAGAAGGTCATGCTGTTCGGCGACTTCGGCAAGTACTTCGTCCGCAAGGTCGGCGGCGTCGTGATGTTCGTCGCGCGCGAGCGGTTTGCGCCGGATATTGGCCTGTTGGGCCTGATCCGTCTCGATGGCAAGCTCGGCGACAATGCCGCGGTCAAGCATCTGATCACCGCCGCTACCTAAGCGGTCTGAGCGGGCGGCTTCGGCCGCCCGTTCCTTTCTAAGGAGATTGCCATGAAAATCAGGATGCTCGTCAGTATGGCCGGCGCAGACTTCGCGTTGTCTGTGGGCGACGAGACCGAGCGGTTCTCCAAAAGCGAGGCCATTCGGATGATCGAGGCGGGCTACGCCGTGCCAGCGCTCGCGGACGAGATCGAGACGACCGATGCGCACCCGGCGCAGGAAACCCGCCGCCGCGGCCGGCCGAGGAAAGACGATTGATGTGGTATCCGGCGTCTGTCGACACGCCACCCTCCGGCGAGCCGGTCACGGCTGCCGAGGTCAAGGCGCAAGCGATTGTCGATCATTCAGATGACGACGCGCTGATTGCCCGGCTGATCGAGGCAGCACGGTCCTATGTCGAGGCGTATTGCGGCATCCAGCTCGCCGAGCGCGTCCTGACGCTGCGTTGCGACAGCTTTGGCGATTTCGACCGACTGCCCGAGGCGCCCGTGCAGGAGATCGTCTCCATCGGATACGTCGATCCGGCCGGTGATGAGCAGACGCTATCTGATACGGTCTATGAGTTGCGGCAGTGCGGCGATGGCCTGGAAGCAGCAATCGTTCTGAAGGCGGGGCAACGCTGGCCAGCGATCCTGTCCCGGTCGCGCGTCACCGTCACGATGCTCGTTGGCTACGATACTGTCCCGGCGGCTATCAGACACGCGATGCTGCTGTGGATTGCTGACGCCTATGCAAAACGCGAAAATGATGCGCAGGGCGGTTGGACCGCTTTTGATGCTCTGCTGTGCAACTTCCGCCGGGGCGCGTGATGGCGGAAATCACCGCAGGCGATCTACGTTACAAGATCCACTGCCAAAAGCGGGTCCAGATCGACGACGGCGCCGGAAATACCGTCGGCGACTTCGCCACGCAATTCACGGTTCGCGCCGCTTACCGCCACCTGCGTGGCGGCGAAACCGTCATCGCCTCACGTCTCGAAAATAGGCATCCAATCATCATCACCGTGCGGGCGTCGAGCCAAACGCGCCAGCTCAATTCCGATTGGCGGCTAGTCGATGCGCATGATGGTACCGCGTGGGCCGTGCGCGACGTGACGTGCGAAACCGATCGGCAGTGGATCTCGTTGCTTTGTGAGCGCGGCGTGGCGGCCTGATGGCGACCAAGGCCAAATTTCGAGGGCGCGAGGCCGTCATGCTCAAGCTCAACCGCATGGTGCCCGATGCCGAGCGCGAGCTGGCGCAAACTCAGATGGAGGTTGCGCAGGAAGCGGCGCGCCGGATCGCTGCGCGGGCACCGCGCGGCGCGACCGGAGATTACGCGGGCAGTATCGAGGCCGACCGCATCGCCAACCGGCCCCGTCAGCAGCTGATCGGGCTTCGTGACTCGAAGGACAAGAACGCCACCGGGGTCTTTGCCAAATTCATCTGGCGCTTTCTTGAGTTTGGCACGGTGCATATGACGAAACGTCCACATATTTTCCCGACGTGGCGGGCCTATCGCAAGGTAGCGCGCCGTAAGTTGGCGGCAGCGGTCAACAAGGCCGTGAAACGGGCGAAGTCCTGATGGCATCACCGTCCTATGAATTGCAGGGAGCCATCGTGACGCGACTGAAGGCGGATGACGCCGTCGTGGCGCTGGTTGGTGAACGTGTCTATGACCATGTGCCGCGAGGCAGCAATGGCGCGGTGACAGCAGATTTTCCCTTCGTGGGAATCGCCGACAGCGACGAACTGCAGGATGACGTGCAGTGCCTTGCCGGCGTCGAGATCGCATTCAATTTGGACGTCTGGTCGCGAAAGCCCGGATTCGTTGAAACCAGGCAGATTGCTCATGCGATCGTTTCGTCACTGCACAATTGGGATGCGCCGCTCCCGACGAACCGGCTGGTCACGCTCCAGCATCGCCAGACGCGGGTATTTCGGGACCCGGACGGCCTGACGAGTCATGGCGTGATCGAGCTGGTCGCGCACGTCACCGAGTAGTTCGCACACAAATTCTCAGTCTATCAGCCCTGCACGCTGCGGGGCCTTTGTCATGAAAGGATGACGAAAATGGCGAAGGAAAAAGGCCGTCTGTTGCTGTTTAAGATCGGCAACGCGGGAGAGTACGATAACCTTTGCGGGCTGAAGACGCGTAGCTTCAACCTGTCGGCCAATGAGGTCGATACGACGACGCCCGACTGCGAGAATCCGGGTGGCCCCGTTCAGAAGACGGCGGAGCCGGGCATCGTGAATCGATCGTTCGCAGGGTCCGGCACGTTCATTTCGGGCGAGGTCGCCGCGCGGTTGATGTCGCACGTCCGGGCGGGTTCGATCTTCGATGGGCAGGCCGTTGTGCCTGGCGACGGTACCTATACCGGGCCATGGATGGTGTCGGACTTCGAGTACTCGGGCGAGATGGAAGGAACGCTGGAGTTCTCAGGTACATTCACCGCTGCCGGGCCGCTGATCTTCACGCCGGAGGCCGGAGCGCCCGCCAATACCTTGCTGCCGTCGATTGCCGGTATCGCCCAGGAAGGCCAGACGCTCACGGTGCGCACGGGCACCTGGTCGGGCTCTCCCGTCTTCACCTATCAGTGGAAACTGGATGGCGCGAACATCGCCGGCGCGACCAGTCAGACCTATGAGGTGGTCGTCGGCGACGTCGGCAAGACCATCACCGTGGCGGTCACCGGCACCAACAGTTCCGGCAACGTAACCGTCAGCTCGGGTGGCACCGCCGACGTGATCGCGGCTTAAGCCATGGGTTTGCCAGTCAACGAGGCGCGGGGCGAGGCGCCTTTGTCCGTCGGGTCGGTCGATCTGGTGATTGCGGCCGAGATGAGCCGTCTGTCGGCCGTCTCGACCGCGATTGGGTGCAAGTCCTTTACTGACCTCTATCAGCGCCTGCTCGGCGTCGAGGTCGCGGCAACTTTGGCGGCGGTGCAGCATCTGGCCGTCAAGGGCGACGGTGAGCGTGCGGCGAAAGAGCTATCACTGAGCGACTTTCCGGCGTGCGCCAAGGCGTTCGCTGCGGCGCTCAGTCATCACCTGAAGGTCAGCGAGGGAAAAGCCGAAGCCGTCGAGGAAGGCGCGGCGGCGCCGGTGACGATGAGCCCTTCCCATTCATCGACTGGCTGAAATCGGCAGTCGGCCCGCTGGGCTGGCGGCCGGCCGAGTTCTGGTCTGCGACGGTGACGGAGTTTTTCGCAGCGGTGGATGCGTTCCACGAAATGCATCCGGACGTGTTGAAGACCGAAGCGCCGGACGATGACGAGATGGCGAAGCTGCTGGAGAGATATGGCTGATGGCTGACGACCTCGAGCAGATGGTCCTCTCGATTTCAGCGGACACGCGCCAGATCATGCGTGCGCTGAAAAAGCTGGAGGCGGACAGCGGCGCCAGCACCAAGAAGATCGAGAAGCAGTTCGACGATCTTGGCAAAAAGGTCGACGGGACTTTCGCCGGTCTCGGAAAGCGGGTGTCTGCCGGGCTCGCGGGTGCGTTTTCGATCCGGGAGGCGCAACGGCTGATCGATTCCGCGACGCGCATCGACAACGCGTTGAAGGTCGCGGGCCTCTCCGGCGAAGAACTGTCGAAGGTCTATGACGGTTTGTTCCGTTCGGCCCAAAAGAACGCGGCACCGCTTGAGGCGCTGGTAACGCTCTATGGGCGTGCCGCGATGGTGCAGAAGGACCTCGGGGTGTCTACCGAGGAACTGCTGCGTTTCACCGACAATATCTCGACGGCACTTCGTGTCTCGGGGCGGTCGGCTCAGGAATCGTCAGGCGCATTGCTGCAGCTATCGCAGGCCCTGGGCTCAGGCGTCGTTCGTGCGCAAGAGTTCAATTCGATGCTGGAAGGCGCACTGCCGATCGTGCAGGCGGCTGCCGCCGGTATCGAGGAGGCGGGGGGTTCGGTGTCGAAGCTGCGCCAGCTCGTGAACGACGGAAAGGTGTCGTCCGCCGCGTTCTTCCGCGGCTTCGAGGCTGGCGCGGTTTTGCTCAATACGCAGGTGGCGGGCGCGTCGCTGACCGTCGCGCAGGGGTTTGAACGCCTTCAGAATGCGGCGGTCGACGCCGCCAAGCGCATTAACGAGACGACCGGGGCAAGCCGGTCGGCCACGGATATCCTCGATACGCTCGCGTTTGTGGTCATGAAGTTGGCCGGCGCGTTCGAACAGCTTGGGAAATCGCGCGGCGGTACCGACAGGATCGATGAGCTGGGCGCGGCGGCGCGGAATCTCTGGAACGACCCGTCGTTTCAGAATTTGTATGAATTTCTTTTCGACGCTTCGAAATCGCCTGCAAAGTCCGCAGCGCGCGATGCGATCGATGCGCGGGTCCAGGGTATCGAGGCCCTGGCCGACGCGATGCGCAAGGCCAATGTCGAGGTGACGGCGGCGAAGAAGGCGACCGGAGCGAGCAAGTTCGACGACGCCTTCGCCGCTTTTTCCTCGAAGAAGATCAGCCTCAATGACTTCGCTGTTCCCGACAAGGACAAAGACAAGAAAAATACGGTTGGCGTCGATTCCTTTGAGCGTGCCGTAGCCGCCGCGCAAAAGCGGATCGAGGTGCAGAAGGCAGAAACCGCGGTCATCGACCAGGGTGTTGCGGCGCGCGAGCGCGCCAAGCTGGTCGCTGAACTGGAGACTGCGGCCAAGGCTGCGAATACCGCCGCCGGCATGAAGAATGCGGAGGTGACCGCCCAGCAGCGCGCCACGATTGATCAAATGGCCGATGCGATGTTTCGGTCGGCGCAGGCTGCGGAGGCTGCAAATTCTCCCTTGCGGGCATTCGCACGCGAGGCGGCCGACACGAACAAGCAGCTTGAGAATGCAGCCGTGTCCGGGTTGCGGGAATTCGAGGACTCCCTGATGTCCGTCATCGATGGGTCGAAAAGTGCAGAAGATGCCTTCCGACAGATGACGGCGTCGATCCTCAACGATATTGCGCGCATCATTCTGCGCGCGACGGTTCTGGGGCCGATTGCCAAGGGGATGAGCGGCCTGTTTGGCTTCTCGGAAGGCGGCCCGGTGCCCGGCTTCGATGCTGGCGGATTTACCGGCGTCGGCGGCAAATATCAGCCGGCTGGCGTCGTCCACAAAGGCGAGTATGTGTTCGACGCTGACGCGACACGCCGGATTGGCGTGCCGAATCTCGAGCGGCTGCGGCGCAGCTTCGCCACCGGCGGCTATGTCGGCAATACGCCGTCGATCGTGCCGAGCGGCGCCGTCAGCATCAGCTACAGCCCTGTCTATAACGTCGCGCAGGGAGCAGACCCGAAAGCGATCGACGAATTGCGCCGGGCGCAGGCGGAGGACCGGGCTGCGTTCAAGGTCCGGGCCGTGCAGGCGATCAAGGAAGCGCAGTCGCGGCGGGGGATGTGATGGCGATCATTTATCCCCTCGACATCCTCGCCGGCTTCCCCGGCACCACCACGCGCTTTGAGTTGCAATACCTGCAGGAGGTTTCACCACTGCGCGGAGGCCGTCAGGTAGTCGCCGATCTGGGGCCGGCGTTGTGGGCGATGGACGTCAGAAGCCGCTCGCTGCAACCGAACGAATTGAAAGCGTGGAAGGCGCGGTTGGCGGCGCTGGAGAATGGCGGGCGGCAGCTCATCGGCTACGACATGACCGCGTGCTACCCGATAGCCTATCCGCGCGGTTCGTGGCCGACGGGCGGCGAGTTCGATGGCCTCGCCAGCCTGCGGTCAGTCACCGGCAGTAAGACCGTGACACTTGGCGGTTTGCTTGAAGGCTACAAGGTTTCGACGGGCGACTATATTTCGTTCGGATATGGCGGTAACCGCGCGCTGCACCAGGCGATGGAAGATGCCGTTGCCGACGAGTTCGGTGTCAGCTCTGCTTTCGAGGTCCGGCCCTATATCCGCCCAGGCTATGTGCTCGACGTCGACGTCGCTCTGACCAGGCCGCACGCGGTGATGCTGATCGTGCCCGGCAGCGTGTCGGCGCCATCGGCGCCAGATACCGGCCGCGGCACAGTTTCCTTTTCAGCAATCCAGACGCTCTGATGCTTGCTTTCACCCAACCGCAGCTCGACGCGCTGGCGCATTGGCGCGTGGTGCGCCGCACCTTCATCTGGTGCGAGGCGCGCAACCCGGAGACCGGCTTGGCCGATCCGGCCGGTTTCTGGGATGACGCCGGCACGATCGAGCATGAGGGGCGGACCTATCACGGCTACGGCACCGTCGCGCGCGTCTCGACGCTGACGGCGACCGCCGAGATGAGCATTCCGGGGCTGGAGATCGTGCTGAACGGAGTGTCGCCGGAGGTTGTGTCGTTGGTGCGCGGCAGCACCGTCGGGCAGGCGCCGATCACCATGTCGATCGGGCTTTTCGATCCGGATACGCGGGCGCTGATCGGGCCACTGATCCGCCGCTTCGTCGGATTCGTCGACACTATCGGCGTCACCCTGCCGGGCGTCAGCGGCGAGAGCACGGTGACGCTGACCTGTGAATCCACCTCGCGCGCGCTGACGATCAAGCAGACCGGCACGCGCTCGCCGTCGACGCAGTCGCAACGCGACGTCAACGATCGGTTCTTCGACTACGCCGGCGGACAGCGCGAACAGACCGTGTATTTCGGAAGGAAGGGTCCGTGATGGGGCTTGGCACAATCACAGGTCGCCTTCTTCGAACGTCCCTTCCTGCCGCACACTCTCGAAGATTGCCTTTGCGGTATTTAGACAGAGGTTGAGTGCCTTCACCTCCTGTTCGATGGGCATGCCAGACACTTCGGTGCTTTTGATATTGAGCGTGACCTCTGTCTCAATCTCGTCGAGCCACGGGCCGGCATAGCCATCGTGCTCTTCAAGGAGCTCCGCGAGTGATGTGCGGCTGAGCAGCATCAGCGCCAAAATCATGGCGCCTGCTTCCGACATGTTTTCCGGCGCCGGCAGCGTGAGGCCTTTTTTGCGAGCCGTTCCAGGCGTCAATTTCGCGTCCTCTCTCTGTATTCCCAAAATCATGAAACCTTCAATGCCGGATAGGTTGGAACCGTGAACGCCCGTTCGATCATCCATGCGGAATATACGCGGCAGAGGACCATCTCGTTCCAGTGGGGCGTCTCGGATTGCGCGTTGACCGCCGCCGACTTTGCGCTGGTGCTGACCGGCCGTGACCCGCTGGCGCGGTTCCGGGGTGTCTATGACAGCGAGACGGGCGCCAGGCGTCATATGCTGGCGAATGGCTGGCGGGACATGGGTGACCTCGCCGCCGCGCATTTCGCGGAGATCCCGCTAGGTCGGGCGCGCTCAGGCGATTGGGCGCACGTCGTCAATGAGGATGGCACGGATACGCTCGGCGTCGTCATTGGCGCCCAGATCGTCGCGCGCGGGCAGGGTGGCTTGATGACCGTGCCGCTCTCGCGCGCCAACAGGGCCTTCCGGGTCGAATGATGCTGCTGACACTTCTGGCCTCGATAGCGCTGCTGCTGGCGGCGAGCGACACCGCGCATGCCGGTTTCCTGATCGCACCGGTTGTCGCGTTGGTCGGATTGACGGGTGCCGCGGCAACGATCGCGACGGCGGTTATCGGCGTCGCGCTGTCGGTCGGCATCAGCTATGTCGCATCGAAACTGCTGGCCAAAACGCCGGACGCGCCGGACGCGACCTCGGTTCAGTCGGTCGGCGGCATCCAGCTAGACCTGCGCGTCGATCCGGATATCCCGCAGTCGCTGATCGTCGGCCGCGCGGTGACCGCGGGTTCGCTCGCCTATGCGAATACCTTCGGCAAGCGGGGCGACATCGATAACTCTGACATGATCGAGGTCATCGCGCTCGCCGATCACCCCTGCGAGAAGCTGCACTCGGCCTTTGTCGAGGGTGTTGAGTGTATATTGCGCGACAGCGGCAGCGATCGCGGCATGCTGGTGGACGGCTACACCGGCGCGGTCGACAAGGTGACGCTGGACCAGTTTCAGGCGGCCTTCGGGCAGAGCCTGTTCGGCGGCGCGCTCGCCGGCGCCTTCTACAACCAGCTCGACGCGCAGAACGACCTGAAGAAATACGGTGATCTGCTGGCCCTGCGGTTCTTCGACGGCCGCCAGACCACGGCCGACAACTTCACAGTCGCCAATCTGGGCGCTGCGCAGCGGCCGTGGACGCAGAACCACGTCGGCACCGGCATCACCTATGTGCGCACCCACTCGATCTACGAGCGCGAGCGGGTGCCGGGGCGGCTGGCGTGGAAGTTCGTCGTCGACGGCATCCGGCTCTATGATCCGCGCAAGGATTCGACCGTGCCGGGCGGTGACGGCCCGCACCGGTTCGATGATCTGTCGACCCACGAATGGACCGACAATCTGGCGGTGATCGCCTACAATGTTTGCCGTGGCATCTATGTCGCGGACGCTGCTGGAAACCGCCAGTTTTTCTACGGTCTTGAAAACACGTCGGCCGAACAGTTGCCGCTCGACGTCTGGTTCGCCGCCATGAACGAGGCCGACGTCCTCGTCGAGCGCGGTGACGGTGACTTCGAGAAGCAGTTCTGCGGCGGCGCCGAGATCAGCATCGATACCGAGCCGCGCGAGATGATTCAGGGCCTGCTGCGGGCCTGCGGCGGCCGGTTCGTCGAGATCGGTGGCATCTACAAGCTGTATCTCGGCGCGCCCGGCCTGCCGGTGCTGAGCATCACCGACGACGCCATCGTCGCGAACCGCGAGGAACAGTACCGCCCGGTGCTCGGGCTCGAGCAGCGCGTCAATTACCTGACGGGCACCTACACCTCGCCGGATGACGGCTGGATCACCAAGGTGGCGCCGCCGCGCGAGAACCTCGCCTGGCGCGCCGAGGATCGCCGCCGACTGCCGGCCGATCTGACGGCGCCGATGGTGCAGTCTGATACCCAGATGCAGCGCCTGATGCTGCAACTGCTTAATCGAGCGCGCCGCCAGCGCAAGCACGTCCTGACGCTGCCGCCGTCGGCGATGGTGCTGGAGCCCGGCGACGGTTTTGCATGGGGCAGTGCACGCAACGGCTATGTCGACAAGCTGTTCGAGATCGACAGCGTCGATTACGAGCCGAACCTAAATGTCACCGTGTCGTGCACCGAGGTCGACCCGAATGATTACGATTGGTCGAGCGACGACGAGCTTCCCGTGGTCGACGGACGGCTGGTCACGCTGCTGCCGGCCGCCAAGGTCATCACCGGATTTCAGGCGGAGGGCTTCATCTGGAAGGGCGACCTCGGCCAGACCCTGCCGGCGATCAAGCTGACCTGGGACCCGCCGGAAGATGACGACGTCCACGCGGTGCGCTGGCAGATCAGGCTCGCGGCCGATCCGACTGACAACACCTCGGGCCTGACCGATCGGGACGACGTGACCGCCGGCCAGATCGTCATCGCCGCTGGCCTGCAATCGGTGACGCAGTATCAGGTCCGGGCGCGCTTCGAGAGCTGGAACGGCTACACTACGGAATGGTCGCTATGGATCTTGGTCACCATGCCGGACGGGCGCACCACATTCGATCTTGCCAAGGCGGTGAGCGAGGAGTTTCGGCGCGTCAACGAGGCTGTGGCGCGGGTCGAAGAGGCAATCGCCACGGTGGCGCGGCAGGACGCCGCCAACTGGACCGACAAGCTGGAAAGCCGGCGGCTGCTCAGTGTCGTCCGCGGCGCGCTGAGCGCGGCGGTCGAGCATATCGAGGCGGTGCAAGCCAACGACCGGGAAGCTTTCGCCAGCTACCAGACGACGGTCGAGGCCCGTTTCGGCGATACGGCCGCCTCGATCATGCAGACCTCGGAGGCCATCGCCGGCATCGATGGGAAGCTGGCCGCTCAGTACACGATCGAGGTCGCAGCCGACACCAATGTCGCATCGCTGAAAGGCTATGCCGACGGCGAGACGGCCGGCTGGGTGTTCAATGGCAACTTCCTTCAAATCACGTTTCCCGGTATCGAGGGGGGCGACCCGCAAAGCGTGTTCCAGATTGCAAACGTCAATGGCGCCGCACGGATCGTGTTTCGTGGCGACATGTTCGGCGACGGAATGATCCGGGCGCAGGCGATCGATGCTGACAGCCTGTCCGCGATCAACGCGAATATCGGAGAGGTTACTGCCGGGCGAATGGTGTCGCCCGATGAGCTATTCGAGATCAATCTGAGCGAGCGCTATCTGCTGGTGTGGGGTCCGTAAGTGACTGTCCCGCGCGTCTTGATGGGGCCGGATGGCATGCGCATCTCCCGGCCCGGTATCGATGTGACCAACCCGCCGTCATTGACGGAGGCACATCTTGTGATGGACTGGTCATGGCCGCGGGTCGAGCGGTTGATGGCGTCGGGCATCGTGCGCGGTAGCTCGATCGCGCCGGGGGCTAACTACTTCGACTTTCCGTTCGCAAGCGTCGGGATCGATCCCTTTGCCGCGGTAGTTCCTATTCAGCAGGGCACGACAACGCATTTGGACGAGCAAATCTATCTGGATTACACACAGTTTTGGAATGTCGGCGGCGTCATTGGCACATTTTACTCTTACGCGACCGCATTTCGCTGGGTGACATATCCGCATCTCGTTCGGGTTCTGGCTATTAAGAGCACGGGCGCCGCGACTGGATTCCCCTTGTGGAATTATGATTGGGCAATAATGGTGTTTAGGCCGTTCTGATGGTTGTACCGCGCGTTCTATTCGGCCATCGGGCGGCTATGGGTGACGAGGGGCTATTCGTATCCAGGCCGGGTGTCGATGTCCGCACCGCACTTCCTGACGATCTTCTGGTTTCGCCGGAGTTCAAGAACCTTCAGTTTTTGCATCAGGGATTTGTCTATTGCCCCTACAACACATGGACTCCGTCATACTTCCCGATCGCTTGCGTGAGTCCGCCTCTGGTCTTGTTCAGCGTCATGAGTGACCTGGGTAGCTATTCTCTGCCGTCAATGTCGTGGCACACGCATGCATTGAGTTATGGTAGCCGTGCGTATGTGGCGAGCTATACCGATAGAATTGAAGTGTTCAACGGAGCATCGCCGGCAGGTGGGGCCACGCCATTCTGGTTACGCTTCTTTGTGACGGGTAATTCAAGTGGCTAACGTCCGTCGCGCGATCATCAGTACCAATCGAGCAGTCGTCTCTAAGCCTGGTATCGACGTAAACTCGGCATTGCTTGACCAACTTGCCTTTGACTCCAACTTCGCAACAGTCCGCAATATCCAGCGCGGCTCAATAACCTTGTGGGGCAGCTTTATCGTTGACTCTGGGCCTTCCGGCGTCGTTTACAACCCACGATCAAGTTGGATCACCTTCCCGACTCCATTTGCGCAACCTCCTACAGTCATTTTCGGAATAATGAACTACATCACAGGTGAGTTGATGCATCCGTTTGTATATGACGGGCTATATGCAACACTCACGGAGGCATGGGTATATCGATACAATCGGTATGCGTGGGCAATTGTAAATGGCTCGGGAATGCAGCTCTGGAATAACTATCTTGGTGACACCGGTTCAGGTTCGTCACCAGGACAGTACAATTCGACGCAATATATGAATGAGTTTCGCTGGATGGCGATGGGCTAAATGAAATGCTGATCGTATATGACGAGATCGGGCGCATCACGCAGGCGCTGCTGAACGTGTGCACCGAAGAAACGGTTGATCTTTACAAGCAGAACGGGCATCCGCGCGTGTTCATCTATCGCAAGGAATTGCCAAACATCCGGGATTATTTCGTCATCGAAACGGATGGTGTCCCGGAGATCGTGCAGAGACCATTGCTTGATCTGGTCCTGTCGAGGGCGTCCATCATCGCCGATGGCGCGGATGCCGCGGTTCTCACAGGAGTGCCGGCGGGCGCCTCGGGAACGATCGACGACGGCACGTCGCGTTCGCAGTTCGTCGGCGATGGAGAGCCGATCGAGGTTCAGGCGGATCACCCGGGCACGTATCGTGTCTTCGTCGAATGCTGGCCCTACATGTCCAACAGCGTGGCGATCGAGGCCCGGGCATGAAGCTGACTCTCTGCGCCGATGTGGACGAGCTACGGTCGCGCGCGATCGCCGGCCTCGATGCGTACTTCAACAGCATCGCCATTCAGAATGCACATCGGGACCTGGTGCACGCGCTGAAGCGGCAAATGGCGCGGGAGATTATCGAGGGTGGCGAGCCGAATCCGTGGATCGAACAGGAAGCGGCTGAGGCAGAGACGGCATTGGTCGCCTATGCGCGGCTGATCGATGGCAGGTCCGACGCTCTGGCAGAGCGTGAGCTGCTGCGGCGGCGGCTCAAGGCAAAGATACGTGTCGGCACGGTTCAGGAGATCCGCGAGATCATGAGCCAGTACAACGGCGCAGCGCCGAGCGCCTGACTCCTAGCGAGCTTCTGATGACCTGGAACGCGACCTATAGCGTCGGCACCATTTCGGTTGCCGATGGCGACACCGCTTTGACCGGCCACGGTACCGGCTGGGCGCTGGCCGGACTCGACAAGCAGGCCAATCTCCTGTTCGCGGACGGCCGCGTCGCCATTGTCGCCAGCTTCGAAGGCGACGCAGCGGCGACGCTGGCGCAGCCGTGGGCCGGCGCGGCACTGACCGAAGCGTCGTACACATTGGTCCATCTTCCGCTCGACGTCGTCACCACGACGAAGGAGTTGCGGGACTTCCTAGCCAAACTGATGGGCGTCGGCGTGATCTACTACGTCGTCGGGGATGCGCCCGACCCGGCAGTCGGGGAGGATGGCAACTTCGCGCTCAAGATTAACGCCAGCGATGGGAGCGGCTGGCATGCCTGGCGCCGGACAGGCGGCGTCTGGGTGGCGGAGGGCGCCCCGGCCGGTATCCGCTGGGCGCGGCAGTGGAGCGCCGAAGATGACTATGCCGGCAACGACATCGTGGCGTTCGCGGGCAAACTCTACATTGCGCGGCGCGCCAATACGGACAAGCAGCCCGATCTCAATGCCGACGATTGGGACCTGTTTCTTACCGGCGGCGATCGCTACGACATCACGATGTACGACACCGACCGTCCGGCCTCCGGCGAGCAGATCGTCAAATGGACGGCTCCAGCGGACGTCGTGTTTTCCGCCGGCCTTGCCGACAGTATTGGGCAGGCTGACGTCGCCGCGACGCTGTCGGCCGTGTTCTCGATCCGTCGCGCGTTGGCCGGTGACCCCGATAACCCGGTCGAGTTCGCGACAATGACTTTCGCGCCGGGCGATCGTGTCCCGACCTTCGCCGCCGCCGATACCGTCGCATTTCAGCGCGGCGATGTCCTGACCGTCATCGCGCCGTTTCCGCGCGACCCGACGCTAAGCGGGCTTGCTGCGACCATCGTCGGTTATCGCGGCTAACCACTAACCCAACCCTCCAATTTCAATTGTCACCGTTTCAACGGAGCCTTTGCCATGGCCGTTACTTCGCACATCTACAACCACACCACGGCTCTGCTGGCCGGGCAGGCAATCAACCTGACGACGCTGCGGGTGATGCTGCTCAAGGATACGGCGGCCTTCGACGCAACGCATATCAGCGTCGACCAGGTGGCTGGTGCATTGACCGGGGACCCGGCCGAGCGGCTGCACGAGGTCTACGGTAGCGGCTGGGATCAGGGCGGGGAGTCGGTCGCCGCCGTGACCGCTACGACGATCACCACCAACGACGCGCGGTTGAGCGGCGGGCAGGTGTCCAAGACAGCGACTGGCGGCAATATCGGCCCGTGTCGCTATGTGCTGCTCTACGACGCAACGTCGATGAAGCCGATCCAGATTTATGACCTGGGCCAGAACGAATATGCCGGCGATACGACGGACTTCAAGCTGACCTTCGATCTGCTCGGCGTGCCGGGAACCATCTACACGCTGACGGTGGATTGATCCGTGCTCGGTTTTGGCCCGCTCGCCGGGCAGGCGATCGCCGAGATTGACTATTCGCCCGGCACATATCTGTCGCTGCCGGCGCTCGCCCTGACAATGACGCCGCGTTCAGCGGCGGCGCGGGCTGGCCGCAATGTCGGCTTGCCATCAGCGCCGATCACGATTGCGCCGGCTTTCCTCGGCATGCGGGCCGGGCGCAATGTCGGCTTGCCCCATGTGGTGCTATCGCTGGAGCGGCCACGCATCGGCATTCTGGCAGGCCGGTATCTCGGCCTGCCGGCAACCGCCATCACCTTCAGCTATGGCGCGGTGATCGCGCGAACCGGTCGCATCTTCAATCTGGCGAACACGGTCGAGATCGTCTCGACCACGGCTAGCCTGGCTGAAACAGCGTTGGGGACGTTCGCTCTGTGCGAGGGGCCGGAAGTGACGGCCGAGCACACCATCGCGTTCCGCCTCAAGTTGAAGACGTCAATCGCTCAGACGCTCGCCGGTCGCAACCTGCCGCTGACCGCGACGGTGCTCACCGTGATCGATCCCGTTCCCGAGATTTACGCACGACACCGCAAGGTGAAGGTGCAGGCCATTTTGCACTGACGAGGACACCATGAAATATTTCGACCGCGTGAAGATCAATATCGAGACCGTCGGCACCGGCGAGGTGACCTTCGGCTCGGTTGCGTCTGACGCGTTTCTGACGCCAGCCGAAGCTGGCGCGCTCGACGGCGATCAGACGCCGTATGTCATCATGGATGGATCGAACTTCGAGACCGGCGTCATGACGATCGGCGGCAGCGTCACCGTTGGCGCACGCGCTGTCTCGCAGTCGAAGATCGGCGGCACGGTCGGGGTTACGCCGCTGACGTTGAGCGGCACGGCGGTGCTGGCCTTCACCGCGCGCGGTGTTGACTTTGCGGGTATGGCGACTGCCGCGGACCTGGGTGCGCTACTTTCCAGTCTTGGCACCGGCGCTTTGCTCGAACTGGCTGACAAGGAAGCGGCAGAAGCCGGCGTTGCCGATGACCTGCTGATGACGCCTGCGCGCACGCGGGACGCTGTCGATCTCACGTTCGCGCTCTTGCAGATGCAGGCGGCCGACAGTGCT